>Ga0194055_10000155_pt1 | contig 51532 bp, 47 predicted proteins | sample SepL449m_MetaG_FD_155482 | JGI IMG/M metagenome (GOLD analysis project Ga0194055, IMG submission 155482) | Anoxic zone freshwater microbial communities from boreal shield lake in IISD Experimental Lakes Area, Ontario, Canada - Sep2016-L442-9m | ecosystem: Environmental > Aquatic > Freshwater >... | reverse complement strand
GTTATATAATAATCAATAATTTGGTTTTTTGTTATATTTTTTATAAGAATTTTACAAAGAAAAAAAAGTTGGTAAGATTTAAAAATGAAAAAACAAAAATTATCAGAAAATCCTGTAAAATACTTTGGAGACTTTTTTCTCCTAAAATTTCCTTTAATAAAAATCAAGAATTGTTATATAATAATCAATAATTGTTGTTTATTATATGCTTTATTCATATATTTACCATGCTATTCTTCAAAGAATGACACACATGAATCAATAATGTTTGTAAACAGTGAAATATCGGCATCTTCAGGTAAAATAAAGCGGTCCCTGTTAGCACATTCACGGTATTTTTCAAGTTTTTTTATCACGCTTGCTTCTATGATATTCATGGTGTGTTCATCCGTACATTTTTTGTGATATACAACTTCATGTTCGGTAGTTTTATTGTAAGTACTCAAACGATTTGTTAAATTTCGTGCTTTACCCACTATGTAATTCCGTCGTAATTTGTTATCTTCTGTTGTAATTATATAAATTACATTGTTATCCAAAAAATGATATCTTTTTTGTTTTTTAAGGTAAGTTTTTTCTAGTTGTTCAATACGTTTTTTATTTTTCTCTAATTCGATTGTTGTTCCGGGTTCTTGTATTTCTATCGTATTTGCTTCTAAAATAGGTGGTTCTACTTTCACAAGTGGTGTAATTTGTAACTGTAATTCATTCAATTTTTCTAAAATGATAGGCGAAATAATATCTGTGTTTGTGATGGTTATAATAGGTTTATTTTTTGTATGTGTTTTTTTATGTTTCCATAACCCAGAACGTGTGGCGAAATTTTTATTACAAGTTGTACATTTAAGATGTGTATCTTCAGTATTTTTTTGATCACACTCTAATACTTGTATATTTTCATTTTGTCCAGATACATCGTTAGAAAGTGGATTTTTTAATTTATTCAAATATTGTAATATAATTGGTATAACATCAGAATGAATATTTTCGTTTGAATTATTTGTAACAAGCGTGTTATCAGTAGGAATACATTCCTTATTATGCTTCCGTAATACGGAATAAGACGTGAATTTTTTACCACATGAACAAGAAAACAGAGAACTTCGTTCTATTGATTCAGACTTATATTCATTGTATTGATTATCAATTACGTTTTCATTTTTAACCAATTCGATATGACGTTTTGATTGTAGGTGTTTCTCAAACACTTGTTTGTAAACGGTGGAATAATTACAGCATACACAGTTACGAATCATGTTTACTAAATAGTAATATATTATCTTTATATAATTATTTAATAATAGTGTTTCCTTGGAAACACAAATTACGTTAGTCAAAGAATGACACACATGAATCAATAATGTTTGTAAACAGTGAAATATCGGCATCTTCAGGTAAAATAAAGCGGTCTCTGTTAGCACATTCACGGTATTTTTCCAGTTTTTTCATTACCATGGCTTCAATAATATTCATGGTTTGTTCATCCGTACATTTTTTGTGATATACAACTTCATGTTCGGCAGTTTTATTGTAAGTACTCAAACGATTGGTTAAATTTCGTGCTTTACCCACAATATAATTTCGTCGTAATTTGTTATCTTCTGTGGTAACAATGTATATGACATTGCTGTCCTCAAAATGGTGTCTTTTTTGTTTTTTTAGGTACGTTTTTTCTAGTAATTTGACGCGTTTTTTATTGTTCTCCAGTTCAATTTCGGTAGCGACGGAAACTTCTTGGGTTTGAATAGAATTTTGTATAAATGGAACAAGATGATTTTGTAATTCATGTATTTTTTCTAACATAATTGACTCGATTGTTTCAATTTTATTTTCAACTTTGGGTATACATTCTTTTTTATGCTTCCATAATGCGGAATATGATTTATATTTTTTATCACAATAATTACATATGTTATATTTTTTATCATTATTGTTAGTATATTGTATAAGTTCATTGTGTCGTTTAGATAGTAAGTGTGTATTATATACTTGTTTATACCCTGTAGAAAAGTTACAACATTCACATTTATGAACAACCATATTATTCTAAATAATTATATATAAATATGTTTATATTATTTTAGAATATTCATTTTTATTATTCAGGATGGAGAGGGCAACGGTTTCCCTGTAAAAATTGAATCTCAAAAAAGAAAAATAAAAATAGCGCACCAAAGTAACATAACCAATTATTGTAACAACGAATCACAATGGATCTCACGCAAAGCAAACTCACGAAAATAGAATGGATGAATGCGGAAATTCCCGTAAGCGATTCCGAAAAGAACATCCTGAAGCTGATCATAGATGGTTATCACAACATCAATGTGAGAACCAACCTGAATCAGTCTCTCTTCCAACATTTGAAAGTGGACAATACACCAGAGAACGAGGCATTCCTCTACAAAAAATATTTCGAGAAAATCATTACCCAAATGAACGAAAAATACCAGAAAAAAATACCCAATCTTCCAAAATTCACAGCTTCGGAATTGGTCACCAAATCCCCCAAGAAGGTCGATGTAATCCGCATCGAGCACATGGACAAGACACTGGAGCAGAAGCGCCCCGAAATCTTCGAGTTCATTCTCCTAGACTTTTGTACGACAATTCTCCAAGCCTTTGCGGAACAAACCAACAAGCACGCGCTGGCATTTTACACACTCTTACAACTAAAAAAAGCGTCGATACCCCATACAAATCAATACGTAAATCAATATGTAGAAAAAATCGTCCAGTATGCCCGCACTCACCTGTCCATACGCGATGTCATTCACCAAGCCCACGAATTTATCGAGAAAAATCCCCATCTCCTGAAATACGAGGACATGATGTTGTTCCAGCATCAGAAGCAACTGTTTACCATCATGAAGCAGACCCCAGAAACCCCAAAATTGGTTCTCTACATAGCTCCGACGGGAACGGGGAAGACACTGTCCCCCCTCGGTCTCTCCGAAGAGTATCGAGTTATTTTCATTTGTGTGGCGCGCCATGTGGGGCTTGCCCTGGCAAAATCAGCTATTTCGATGAATAAAAAGATTGCGTTTGCGTTTGGTTGTGAAACGGCCTCCGACATCCGTCTCCACTATTTTGCCGCGGCCAATTATACGTTGAACAAACGTTCAGGCGCTATTGGCAAAGTAGACAACAGTGTAGGCCACAAGGTTGAAATCATGATTTGTGATGTCCAATCCTATTTGACTGCCATGCATTATATGTTGGCCTTCAACGAAGAATCCAAAATTGTAACGTATTGGGACGAGCCCACCATCACCATGGATTATCCCGAACACGAGCTTCACCAAAAAATCCACGAAAACTGGGCCAACAACAAGATTTCCAAGGTGGTGCTATCGTGTGCGACGCTGCCCAAAGAGCAGGAAATCGAGGATACATTGGCCGATTTCAAAACCCGATTCGGAGAGGGCACCGAAGGTGCCCAACGAGACCAATACACGACACCGGAAATCTATTCCATTGAAAGTTATGATTGTAAGAAATCCATCGGTATTTTGAACAAGGATGGACGCTGTATTCTTCCGCACACCATTCCCGAATTCGCGGACTACGACAAACTCATGGTGTCCATCGAACACTGCGAACAGAACAAGACACTGCTACGGTATTTTGATTTAACCGAAATCATCCGTTATTTGTCGGAAATACATCGCAAACCCAATTGGTTAGCAGAAAGATATTACATGGACAGTTATTTCACCGATATTTCGGAAATTACCATGAATTCATTGAAACTGTATTACTTGGAAACATTCCGGCATCTCAATCGCAATCATTGGCCGCAAATTCACGCAGCACTTCTCCATACACAAAAGCCCAAATTTACGCCGATTACGCCTTCGACTCTTGTGAAAGGTGGTGGTGGCATTCATCGCACACAGAGCGTTCAAATACCTCCTAGCAAACATACTGAGGCGATTGCCAAGGTTCACAGCTTTTCCCTACCTACTTGTTCCAACCCAATACCACCAGTAGCAAACGCAGGTTCAGGAATTTTGTTGACAACATCGGATGCTCACACCTTGACAGATGGCCCCACCATTTTCCTGGCAGAGGATGTAGAGAAAATCGGAAAATTCTACATTCAGTCGTCGAAAATCCCCCCCGCGGTTTTCGAGAGAATCATGAGCAAAATCGATCATAACAACGATGTTCAAAAGAAGATGGATCAACTACAGCAGCAGTTAGAGGACAAGATGGGTACGAACAAGGAGGACGCAGCGCCAAGAGCCGACAAATCAGCGTGTAAAAAAGACCGCAAGGATGAGCGTAAAGAAGAGCAGAATTACGAGATCCGCAGTTTAAATCAGCAAATAGACACATTACGAAGTCAAATTATGCCCGTTAATTTGGACAATGTGTACGTGCCAAACACACCTACACATCAGCAGTTTTGGACGAATACCGTCCATAATAACGCATTTGCGCCGAACATTTCGGACACAGTCGTCAAGGAAATCATGGAATTGGATGTAGAGAACAACATGAAAATTTTGTTGTTGTTGGGTATTGGCATGTTTACGAATAGTCCTCATCCGGGATACATGGAGGTCATGAAGAGAATGGCCTATGAACAGAAACTTTATCTTATCTTGGCGTCCTCGGATTACATTTACGGTACCAATTATGCGTTTTGTCACGGGTTCATCGGAAAAGACCTTACCAACATGACGCAACAGAAAATTATCCAGGCCATGGGGCGCGTGGGCCGCAACAAGATTCAACAGGAATATACGGTGAGATTTCGCGAAGATGAAATCATGATGAAGTTGTTTCTACCCCAGGAGGAGAACTTGGAGGCGATCAACATGAATAAATTATTTTACGGGGGACCAAGGTCCCCCCGTACGCCCCCTCCTGTCCTGTAGAACAGTGAGAATACACATATTGTAAAACAATGAGAGTTTACGTGTTTTCATGCCCCCAAAGGGGGCATTTCTTGGCGGAGGAGCGTACGAGGAACCCGCAGGGTTCCTGTAATTATTTGGAACGGTAAGGAATGTTGTAAGGATTTCCGGACAAGGCCGACAAAATATTGGGGTTGGTTCTGTCCAATTGAATCCCCGAATCCAACTGGGTAGGTTGTTTTTGTATCTCACCAAAATTGTACAATGAACCAATGTTCTTAGGACCATCCGGACCCAAAGGACGCGTATTTTTTAACATATCATCCTTGGCACGCGCAGACATGCTAATATCTCCAGAATAAATGGACATGCTACCCGGAACCATGCGACCATCAATGGTGGACGACTTAAGATCATTGTTACGTTGATTGTATTCGGCCGCTTGTGATGTGGGCATGCGATTGCGTACGCCGGCACTCGAAACACCCGTATATGCCACATTCGTTGTATCACGCGCTTGTGCCAGTAATTGTTGAGGAGTAATGTCGTAGGCACCTCCGCGTTGACCCGCATTAATATTGCTATAAATACCATCACTGCGTGTCAAGTCGCGGATAGTTGGCGCAGGACGGTCTTCCGGATTAAACATGTAGGAGGCTTCCACGCGCGATTTCGGGTTCTGATAAGGGCGTAATGTTCCAATGGCGTTTTCTTTGCGTGAAGGACGAAGAGCGTCCAAGAGGGGCGCAACGGCAGCCCCGAAGGCACCGCCAATGGCGCCAAAATAATCATCACGACGGGTCGTAGAACGCTGATTCGGGTAAGCGCGCATTCCGTTCGCACCGAAATCGTAGGTAGACGCGCTACCTTTACCCACAGCACCAGCCGTGCCGACAGGTTTCGTACCCAGCTGAATACGGTGAGTAGGCATGTATTCACCTTCGACCAAATTCGCATCAGCGCGTTGTGACCGAGCGACACCCGCATAAGAACTGGTGGTATCAGTACGAGTAGTGTGGCGATCAATCTGTTCCGGACGTATCGAATTACCCTTGACCGCACCCGTCGTCGTCAAATAACGGTCTTGGCCCATTTCAAAGGCTGTATCAGGCCGATGTTTTTCTTGTACACCCAATTCACCACGAGCAGTGACATTGTGGATTGCCGGACCTTCGTATCCTAAAATCATGTTGCCGCCCGCCTTGGGGTTCGTCAACACACGCAGTTGATCCACATTTTTCTCAGACCACAAATCACGTGCCAACATACCGGAATTGTATCCACCCGATCCTTCATTTCCGTAACCCAATCCAATACCAGGTGCTACGCGTTCTTCTTCAAAGGGTTTCACATTGGCCATGCGCTGACTGGGGTTTACACGGGAACGCATGAAATCTGTGGTGTTTGGGGCACCATTGGCCCACTGATAATTCTCACCAGGAGCAAACAAAGGCGCCTGTTCTTTTTTGAGGATAGTTTGCGACCCCGTTCCCACATAATTGTCTAAAACGGATTCATTCACATTGGCATCGACGTTTCTAGAACGGATGTTGCCTCCAAAGAAAGGCACCATGTTACTGTGACGGAAATAATCCTGATTGACTTGTTCTCCCGAAAGAGAGGTGTACGTCGAGGCAGAACGCCCGATCGTTTGATCATTCAAAGGGGCGTAAGACGCTACCACAGCCCCATTTTTTTCAGGGTTGAAGTATTTGTCGGTGTAGGCGGAATCACCGTCGTATTTATTCACAGTAGACAATTTGGAAGTAAGATCTTTGATGGGGTCTCCGATTGGATATTGTGTGGGGTAATTGCGGTCAGGAACATCGGTATTGGGTAAATCGGTACCGCTATTGACGCCCCAACCATTTCGACGATTTTTGTTGGTTTGGAAATTTTCGGTAGTATTGGACTGGATCTTTTTTTTGGATTGATTCGAAGCTACAAATAATCCGCCAATAGCTAATAAGGGTATGGCGATTTCCATGTTTTTAATTAAATTTAATATATAGTATAATAATAATATATTAAAGTATATTACGTTACGGGAACATACGGTTTTTGATTATTTTTCCTTAGCGACAGCGGATAAAAAACTCCTAACTCCGTAGCAAGGTTGCTTGCGGAGGCATGTTCAATATGGAATACCCAATGTAATCTTGGTTCATCGTACATGTCGTTCCTGATATCGTGTGGATACTTCATTGGGAAAGGGTATCATCACATGTTCTTGAACTTTGTGAAACGACATGCCCCATCGATTTTGTTCTAAATCCCTAAACATCCAAGCGGGATGTGTAGCCCGTGATTCATTTACCACCGCGTTCTCCATCACAGGAAAAACGCTGGCCACAGAAATCGGCATTTTGGATTTGTAATCCACCACATCATGTGTCAATCGTCGATCAATGCCCAACAAATCGGAATTCAAATCCACCGTATTGGTGCGCATATTCGCACCCCATTGCTGTAAGCGAATATGTGGGTCTTCAAAAAACGGCACGGCACAACCGGGACCGGGCATCTCCAATCGGTAACGCCCAACCCCCGTAGATTCTTGTAATTGTTTTTGTATTCTTACTGGGTCGTCATGAAATCGTGTAAATGCCATATTTTTGAAAAATATACTTTTATAATGTAATCATATAAAAAATATAAAGATTACAAAAGATTTATGATAGAAAACACCACAAAATATGAAGGTACCAAGGATATGTCTAAACATGATTGTGAAAAACGAATCGAAAATCATTCACCGGCTTTTGACATCGGTTCTCCCCATAATTGATTGTTATTGTATTTGTGATACAGGCAGCACGGACGAAACAATCCACATAATCGAGACGTTTTTTAAAGAACACAATATCCCTGGAAAAATCGTACGGGAACCTTTTCGTGATTTCGGGTACAATCGCACATTTGCCCTTCGCGAATGTGATAAAATGGAGAACATTGATTATATATTGTTGATGGACGCGGACATGGTTCTCCAACATCCCCTTATCGAAAAGCGGTGTAAGGATTCCGAGGGAACGCTCACAATTATTGAGAACCGAGAAATATGGTCATCAACCGTAAAACAAAAATTATGGGATCACGCCGCACATCATGTGTTCCAAGGATCCGACAAATTCTATTACAAAAATGTTCGATTTGTGAAACACCGCAGCGGAATGACCTATTGGGGAGTTACACACGAATATGTCAAGGTTCCCGAAGGAACCACATATGGTCATTTCGAACGCGACGATCTTTTCATTGTGGATGTGGGGGACGGCGGGAGCAAAGATGACAAATTTGAACGTGATGTAAAATTATTGACCGACGCACTCAAAAAAGAACCCAACAATGATCGTTATACCTTTTATCTGGCCAACAGTTTGCGTGACGGGGGGAGAACCCAAGAAGCCATTGAATTATACAAAAAACGCATCAAAATCGGCGGGTGGATCGAGGAAATTTGGCACAGCTGGTACAGTATGGGAGATTGTTACAAGAATATTGGAAATCCTGACATGGCGATTCACGCTTGGCTCGAAGCCTATCAGGTTTTCCCGGATCGTGTGGAGAACCTATTCAAAATAACTCAATTGTACCGTGAACAAGGCAAAAACCAGTTGGCGTACCAATTTTTCAGGATGGCAGACACAATTAGAGAGCGTATTCCGCCAAAAGATTTCCTCTTTATGGAACGCGACGTGTATGATTTCAAATTGGACTATGAACTGACCGTTATCGGATATTATTGTAATTTGGACCGGTATGACCTCCCAAAAATGTGTGTTCAAGTCATGTGTCATCCTGGGCTGGACGAATGGCTGGCTCGTAATATTCTCAGCAATTACAAGTTTTATGCGCCCAAACTCCTCAATATCGGTGGTAAGGAATTATTGGATGTTCTCGATGACGCCATCGACATGTCATTGGATTCCACATTTAATTCGAGTACTCCATCCATGGTTCTCCACAAAGGCGCGCCTATTGTCAATGTGAGACATGTGAATTATTACATTGACGATGCGGGAGGGTACGTTCAGCGCGACAAGGTAGAGACCATCAATCTTATCCGTACGGAGCGAGAACCAGGTATTTCAGAAACATACCGTTTCCAGCACGACACAGTATTTGACAACATGTATGTGGGTCTCGAAGACGTCCGGCTTTTTTCGTATCAGGACAAAATACTGTATACGGCCAACCGCGGATTAGGTTACAGTACATTTGTGATAGAATTCGGAGAACTCAACGTTTCCGACAAAGACCCGGGTAGTACGGTTTCATCGGTACTACTGAACCGGCCCGATCAACAAGCGATTGAGAAAAACTGGGTATTATTTGCGGGAGACCAAGGTTCCCTACAATGCGTATATAAATGGTATCCACTCATCATCGGTGATATAGACCCAATTACGGGTACATTCACCGACACCCACACCATTCCGACACCCCCCTGTTTCCAATTTTTCCGTGGATCAACACACGGTATCAACATCGGTGACGAAATATGGTTTATTTGTCATTTAGTGTCTTACGAGGATCGCAGGTATTATTATCATGTAGTAGTGGCGCTCGATGCCAGAACCTATCAATTACGCAGGTTCTCCCGATTCTTCACATTTGAGGGAGAAAAGGTGGAATACACACTGGGGTTTATTTACATGAAAGAATCCGAATTGTTTCGAATCGGATATTCTACGATGGATCGTACCACCAAATTCATGGAGATTACGAAATCGGATTTGGAGAACCTATTTTTACAAAAAACAGATATTCCCATAATCCCCCACAAAATTGAATATAAATAAATATAAACATATATAATATTATTTATCCAAAAAGCATATCATGAATTTAATAACCAAATTTTGTAGTTTGATTCGACGGAAACATATTGCTCCAATGGAAAACGACCAATCATCTGTAGATATTTCAAACGATATTACTACATATATAAGGTGTTTATTTCACGATTTCAGAGGGCCCTTGAACAATATATCCATGGCCGTAGATGTGTTATTGGGTTCCACTGACAAAAAATCACAAGACTATGAAACTTTAAAAATTATCAAAGATTCCTGTTTGTTTATGAGCGAATCCTTGGACGGGTTTTTAAATTTACAAAACCTACAAAATACATCGGATTTGATCGTGTTAAAATATGAACCATTTCATATTGTTGGATTAATAAAAAAAGTACAATATATTTTGATGTTTAATATCATCGATAAAAAAATCGAAATACAATACAATATCAAACCTTTACATGAGTGGGTGATAGGAGATCATAAACATATACAACATGTATTAGTGAATTTGTTGTCGAATGCGGTAAAATTCTCCAAAAATAATTCCAAAATTATGATTAAACTCGAATCAAAACCGATTGTTAACAAGAAACAACCAATTACCATTAGTGTAATGGATGAAAATACTTGGATAGCCCCTGAAATAAAAGCGAGATTATTTCAAAAATATGTTACGTCAGATAGTGATCGTGGAACAGGACTGGGTCTGTATATTTGTAAAAAAATAATTGAGCAACATGGAGGCACCATTGTTCACGAAAATTACAGTGGAAGAAGTGGAAACGATATTCAGAGATTTACGTCAGTAGAAATAACGGGTAATTTGTTTAAGATTGAATTAGAATTGGAGGTATGCGCGTCTGGTTCGGATAGTATATTAAGTGAAAAAAAACCGCCTATTTCGCGAAAAGCAGATTCGATTAATTCAACGGGAAAAAAAATATTGGATACTTTTGTGAATAAAAAAACAAATAGCGCGATGTTATTACAAGAAAACGATGCGCAAAAATATAATATGTTACATTTTACAGAAAGTTCTCGTCATTTGATTTTGGATAACTCAGAACCATCCGATCAACACAAAAAAAAAGTTAATTTTAAAGCTGAAAATGGTGAGAAAATATTAGATTCTCAACGATTAAAGTGTGATGAAATTCGTCAAACAGAAATTGACATTAAAATCAAGGTGTTTATTGTGGATGACAGCGAATTATCTAGGAAACTCATGAAACGGTTGTTTGAACAAAATTGTGAAAACATGAAATTATATGAAGCTGAAGATGGGTTGGATGCTGTTACAAAGCTACATACTAGAATTCATGTAGTGAATCTTATATTGTTGGACAATATTATGCCCAATATGACGGGTGTTCTCTTGAGTAAAATTTTGAGGGGTATAGGGTACAAAGGATTGATATTTGGCATTACCGGGAATGGACTTGATGCGGACCGCGATGAATTTATGGAAGCGGGTGCCAATTATGTATTTACCAAGCCGTTTAACAAGGAAAAATTCGACAAAATGATGTATTTTATTCAAAATAATGGGTATGAGATTGTCCCAAATGGAAAAATAATAGAAAGCGAGTCTGGTAAATTAGGATGGAGGATTTTTCCGTAGCGAAGAAAAATCTCCTAATTTCGGAGTAAGCTTGCTTGCGGAGAAGTTTGGAAAAATTTAGAAGAATGCGGGGACCAATGTCCCACTAAGAACCTTGGTTCCCTATAAATATTTTCGTAATATACATTATATATTCTGAAAACAATAAACATGAAAATAACTCCATTTTGGTATTTTTTGTTTATTTTGGCGGTTCTGATTATTTCAATGTTATTTATGAAAAACAAGCCAATGGGTGAATCATTTATCAATTTCAATTATGAAAAACCAGAAAACACAATATATGTGATTCCGGGATATCCTAACAAAGAAAACTTGAAAATTCACGACAATGTCTACTTCGATACCAAGAATGGGGCACTTTTGGTTATTGAAGGCAAAGAACACGTTGAAGGCGCGGTTAATGAGCCAATCATTGAAAAATTGGATGTGATCAATCGCGCGGGTGATTTGAAATCATATCCTTACGTGACAACCAATATAATTGACAATAAACCCGTTTCCCCCATCCCAACTCAACCCGCTACGATGATGAATGGTTATAAATCAGTGTGTGTTACGGCAAATTCGAAAAAAGCGACCAATCTACAAGTATTATATGTTGCTTGGGGTTTAGATACATATATTCACGTTATTGATTTACAAACAAAATCGAATGTGGTGGGATATTTGTTAAATCATGGAACAAAACCCGTACAAACCAATTTCAACGCGGTATTAAACAACAGTCTCAATGTGGGAACAGACGACAAAGATACAAACAATGGAACTTATATGAAAGATATAACGTCTGGTAAAGCGTTGTATCAACTTACTTCAAATTTGTTTTTTGAACCAGTGTCAGGATGTTTAGTAACCAAAAATGCCAGTGGTACAAATATAATATATAACGATGAAGGTAAGATGGCAGACGTGTTCCCAAAGACGAAGACGGTTTCGTCTACCGCATTTAGCACACCTTGGATTACGTATGATTTGATTGGACAAAATATGATTGTTGTGGTTCCGGGTGTAAGCAAGACCATGGTTACAGTTGTCAAAAAAAATGCGGATGGACAAACCTTCAAAGTATTTGGAACAACCCGTTTCTTGCAAGATGGATCAGTCATAAAAGATGGTATTACAGAGACGTCGATTCCCAGAGATACATCGAAATTGAAGACGGTAACATTAAAACTTACGCAAGGCGCCGCTGCGGGAACTTCGCCCAGTAGCTATGGTCATGGTGCGGCATCTTCGCCCAGTAGTTATGGTCATGGTGCGGCATCTTCTGCTAGTCATGGTGCGGCTCCTTTACACAAAGGCGAAAATATGGACGATTATTTGTTGAAGACACAATTTATTCCTCCAATATGCCCCGCTTGTCCAGCCTGTCCATCCGGTGGGGGTACATGTAATTCTTGTGGTAATAACAGTCAAAACAAACAATATTCCTTATCCGATCTTCTTGGTAGTACACCTAGTGCATATTCAGGAGGTTATAGTAACTCAGCCGCGACAAATTCTAACATAAATAAGGGAACCCCAGTGGCGAATAGCCAGGTAACGAATAGCCCAGCAGCGAATTCCAAAGTAACGAATAGCCCAGTAGTAAATTCCAAAGGATATGGCATAAGTGATACGGTAGTAGGTTTGGAACAAGGTGTATTCGGTACAGCAAACAATGTGATTGGTAGTGCCGCAATGTTAGGTGAGACCGCATTGCTTGGTGCGGGTGGTTTGGCCTATGCGGCAGGAAGTGGCGCAACAAATCTTGCCAAAGGTATTGTTGGAGGGGTACAAGGAGTGGCGCAAGGTGGATATCAAGGTGTGACACAAGGTGGTGCGCAAGGTGGATCGCAAGGCGGGGCGCAAGGTGGATCGCAAGGCGGGGCGCAAGGTGGATCTCAAGGCGGGGCGCAAGGTGGGGCGCAAGGTGGATCTCAAGGTGGAGTCCAAATTGGTGCGCAAGGGACATTGGCACAATTGTCGGGTCCACAAAACCCTTATACGTACAATGGTGCTCTTTCGGAAAAACCAAGCGCAGATTTCATCCCGATCACAGCGGATTTCAGTAAGTTCGGACGATAAATTGTAGATTTTTCGCACACATTTGATGTCGGAAAAATCGTCAAAATGCGTTATTCTAAATAATATAATAAAAAATGTAAATACATCTTGTATTATATCACATGGAGACCGAGGGACCGAAAACCCATCTACCCAGCAAGGAGGATAACACAGTCACAATAAATGAAAAAATAAATAAAATTCTTGGCAGAGAAACAATAAAAGAAGAAATAAAAAACATCCTACAAAATTTCGAAAAAAATTGTAAAAACATCAATTTCAAAAAAGGTATCTACATATATGGCGCAACCGGATGCGGAAAAACAGAATTTGTAACAACACTATTGAAAGAAATGAATTATGATGTGATTAAATACGACGCCGGAGATGTGCGTAACAAATCACTGATTGACACTATTACTAGCAACAATATTTCAAATCGCAATGTTCTCCATATGATGCAACGAAAGGTCAAAAATATTGCGATTGTCATGGATGAAATTGACGGGATGAACAACGGCGACAAGGGTGGAATCACGAGCCTCATCAAACTGATTCGTCAGAAAAAAACGAAAAAACAGAAATCCGAAGATGTTACCCTGAACCCCATAATTTGTATTGGTAATTATTTCATGGACAAAAAAATAAAGGAACTCATGAAGGTATGCAATGTGTTTGAATTAAAAACACCGACAAACGATGAAATGTCGCAGATTTTGAGAGATTTTTTCCCTGAAAATATCCTAACAACGAAAAATGAAGTCCTGAGTTGTTTGGTAAGTTATATCCAAGGAGATTTACGTAAATTCTTGTTTATAAAAAAAATGTACGAAAAAAACCCCGAATTATTTCGTAAATTTTCGGAGAACCTTGAAAAAGTCCTGAAAACAAAGACAAGTATCGAGGACTCGAAGAAAATAACGAAGAACTTGTTGAATCGCCCTATTTCCATCGACGAACATAATACTTTCATGAATGAAACGGATCGTACCATTGTTGCTCTATTATGGCACGAAAATATTATTGATGCGATTTCGGAAAATACTCAAAAAGATAAATCCTTTGTTTTTTATACGAAAATATTAGACAATATGTGTTTTGCGGATTACATTGACAGGATAACGTTCCAAAATCAAATATGGCAGTTCAATGAAATGTCGTCAATGATGAAGACATTTTATAATAACAAATTGTATCACGAGACCTTTCATGATAACAACGGAAAGTTTCAGCCACAGGAAGTCCGATTTACCAAGGTTCTCACAAAATATTCGACGGAATACAACAATCAATTGTTTATTTATAACATGTGTCAGGTATTGGACATGGATAAAAAGGACATGATTGCGTTTTTCCAAGAATTACGGTTGATTTATGGGAATGATTTTTTGTCCAACCCAGAAATCGTTCAAGTGATCGAGGATATGTTTGAAAATTACAACATTAATAAGTTGGATATCAAACGTATTTACAGGTATCTAGATAAAAACGTCAAAAAAGAGCCGGAAGAAGTGGATTTTGGGGAAGACGAAGGGGAATTATAATGTGGTCCCAACCTAATCTCTATTCTGGGTTAGGTTGCCTCAACCTTACAGCCCAAAGGGCTGTTGAGGCAACCTAACTCCAGAGGTAGCTTCGCTACCGGAGGAGTTTGACAAACACTTCAGGTTCGCATTTAGAAACCGAAAAATCTACAAAACCCGTCCTTTCCTTACGATAAATTCCGGTTCTCGATTCGGATGCCTTTACTTCTGCGCAGCGAGGAGGAGTTTGTACGGATTCTGTTTTCATTGTTGATTTTATTGATTGTAATTCCGAGGTGAGTTCCATATTCCGAATCGTGAGAAATTTGTTTTCGGTGCGCAAATCTCGTTCTTTATTTTCCAAATCATGTATTTTTTCTTTATATACCACAGAATTGAACTCCTCTGCTATGGAGTTAGGTAACACAACTGTTTTAGTGGTATTCTTGGTAGCAGCAGCCTCTAATTCTTGTATTTTTGCCGCCATTTGCTTCATTTGATTTTGTAGTTGATTAATAATACCAACCGCATCGTTAATTCCAATCGCAACGGTTTGACCTCCAGGTTGTTGCATCATGATTTGCTGTCCTCCCGCTGCCGCTGCCTTATCCGCCATTTCTTTGGCCTGTTTTTCGCGCTGTACTTTGATATCGTGAATTTGTTGTAATACATCTGGTTTCATGCGAGGTTCTCCGGGAGCATAGGTACGTAGCAATTCATCAATGTCTTCGAGGAAAAATTTTTTGATGCGGGCTTCGTTAGGTGATTTGATGAACATATCGACAGTTTTGTTGGAAAGTTTGGTAAAATTGGGGTTGGGATTTTCCAAAAGGGTACGCTTATCGAATGAATTATGTTCGTGAGAAAAAACGAGGATGGTTTTGAGTGGGTCCAACTGCGCAAATGGAACGGTATATTCTTTCAAAAAAGCACGTTCTTCCGCAACCGAAGTATGATTATCGTATCTACATGTATTCAAGAGTTCTCGTCGGAAAGCAAAAGTGGCAGCGGTGGCATGGTTGGGGCCATAAGGTCCAAATTGATACATGGGATTTTTGAGATTACTTTTGATGTTTTTGAAATAGAGATATATTTCACTGGTACCAGCACATAGAGCCTGTGGATTGCGCATAAGTGTTTCAACCGCGTGTGAAATACGTTCAGGTGGATAATAATCGTCGTCGTCCATGTAAACCAAGATGGAACCGCGTGATTTGTCGTGCATCATGTTGCGTTTGGCACCCAAAGTCATTTTTTTATCCACAGTGAAATATTTGATTTGGGGAATATTGGCCTCGTCCACTAGGTCACCGATTTTGTCGGTACCATCATCAATAATGACCCATTCAATGCGGCTTTTCGGATAGGTTTGGTTGCGAAAACATTCAAACAATATGGGAATAAAGGGGCGACGATTGAAGGTGGGTGTACATACAGAGACAAGGGGTAACATCGGTTTTGATGAGGTAGATTGTGTGGTTTTATTTTTTTTTGTCATATGTTATCTCGAATAGGTAGAATAATAAAAACATTTTATACCGTTTTTACTATTTACATTATTTTTTGGAGCCAAAAAAATTACCTATTCTTGATTTTTTTAGAGTGGGGCTGGTTTTCCTGGTACTGCTACTGGTACTACTGCTGGTTTTACTGCTGCTACTGGTTTTACTGCTGCTACTGGTTTTACTGCTACTGGTACTACTGCTGCTGCTGGTTTTACTGCTACTGCTACTGGTTTTACTGCTGCTACTGGTTTTACTGCTGCTACTGGTGGAATTTCTGGTGGGGCTGGTTTTCCTGGTACTGGAACGGCAGGTTTTCCTGGAACCGATATTTTTTCAACAATTGTTTCTTTTATTGTATTTACGGTTGTCCCATTTTTATTAATTGGTTGAATAGGATAAAATACAGGTTGGTTTTGTTTTTTTGGTAATACAACAGTAGAATCATTTGATGTACCTTTAAATGCGTCAATAATTAATTTTTTAAACGCATAAATTATTGTAATAAATAACGCAAAGAATACGAAAATAAATTTAAAACTCAACCTAATTTTATTTGAACTGGTCATAATTTTCGATAAATTGGTAACCCCCGCTAATAAAACCGCGACAATAGTACCAATATATAAATGTTTAAAAATAGTTTGAATCGCGCTATGATATACAAAGGCTAATTTATCATATATCCAATCAAACCATGAATCTGAACATTCGGCTTCAATACCACAACGTTTTCTATAATCGTCCATCGTGCCTTTTTGAATATAATCATCTATATCAAACATAGTATTAAAAAGTCCAATTTTCGAAAAATGAATCATGCCAAAAAACGAATAAAATATCAAATAAAACGCAATAGATATGGCGGCGATTGTAACAAAATAATGAGAAATCATGAAACGAATAATACTGGTTATGTTGTTTTTCGCTCCCGATAAGAATCCGGAAGCGATAGATGTTACTCCAGAAGCGGCAGCTGTTACTCCTGAAACCGCCATTTTCACATTTTTGGCTTTTTTATCTGCCTTTTCTTTCGCTTCATTTTGTACGGCTTCATTTTCTTCAGCTTTTTTTGCCGCATCTGCTGCTTTGATTGTGGCATTTCTTTTCTTTGTATTATCTTGTAGTTTATCTTCCATCTCATGAATATATTTTTGATCAGGTTTCGGATCTTTTTTTAATTTATTTATTCTTTCACGTAATATTTTTTCTTCATTTGCTAATTCTTCAAGGGTTTCGTTCATATCACCTTCACCACCTTTGACTTGCGGTATATCATTATTTTTCAGAATTTCATCCATATTTACCCCCACCCTTCCTTCTGCGCTCTTAGATAAAATATCGTCAACAATTAGGTTAATATTTTTTTCCTTTTCCACAGCGGATTTATTTTCTTCAGGATCATAAAATTTTTCATAAAAGCTAGGAATAAAACTGGGAATTTGACCACCAAAAATAAGAATATGTAAAAACCAATAAGTACGTAAAGTAGGTGAAACGGGTTTGTTTGGATTCGTATACACATGTTGTAATTCTGGGTCCCAAGGTTTCACTTTGTGATTAAAAAACATTTTTAATGAATCGTAAAACAAATCCACAATTGCGTATCCACATGAGTTCATAATTTTATAAATGGTGACATACATGACTAAAAATATCAAATCGTTTGTGACAAAAACCCGTTTCATAGTCTCTGGTAAAACATATAACATCAACCAATTGAGGCATTCAAGTGGGTACAAAATGAATTCCAGTGCGAAATTTAAAAATGGGCTAATTTTACGTAAATTTTTACCCGATATATTCCAACCAATGATTCGCTCATTATTGTCTTGATAAAACATTAAAAAAAACCAATTGTAAGTGACAAAAATAGTGATTATTAAAGAAAATATTTTTGAAATAATACTGTTGACGAACCGAATTTCAGTATCTGTTTGGTTTTTGTCGAGTAGTTTGACATTTTGAATTTTGGCTAATCCTTCGTATAATTTTATACCAATCTTCTTTTCCAACCAACGGAAATAAATAAATGGATATTCGATATATTTCAAATTTTCCTTAATAAATTGGAAGATAGGATTCTCCGTCATTTCTTTCGAAATATCTGTGACTGCGGAGTTTATTTGTCCTGTTATTATTTTGTCATTTGATGTACTTTTGTCTTTCAGTTTACTGGCATCATTGCTGCTCCCATTTACTTGTTTGCCCGATGGACCACCAATACATCCGCCTATTTTTAGCGAACTAAAAAACCCGATTTTATTTTTCGTAATATCGTCGATCAATTCATGGTCAGCGTAATCTTTGTTTTTTTTGTTAACTAGAGCACCAAATATATTTATGCCCATATTTCCAAAAGAAATATCGCTAACACCACTTACATCCGTAGTAATTGCTCCGAGGGCGCCCAAGGAAAAGGATGATTTTTTTTTTATATTTTCTGGATCCAATTGGTTGATAAGATTATTTTTGGGAATATTTGTTTCCAACCTAACTCCCGTGGAGTTTGTAGGAGGCTTCATTGAAGCTGTTCCTTGGGGCAAATCAACTTGTCTGACGTTTACATTGGGTATTTTGGTATTTGTTTCAAACCCCTCCACAAAAAAACGGGTATCCAACCCGATATCTGGTGGTTCGGAATATAAGAATTTCAGTGGGTCTGTTAAGCATTTTTTGTTTTTATGTTCGTTTTTGTAACGTTTTTTGTTATCATTCACTAAATTGTTCATTTTCCATGATGTTTCTTCCATAATAATAAAATATAAAATATAAAATATACAATAACATTTTATATTTTATTCTTTACATGAATGCGGGGGACCAAGGTCCCCCCGCACGCCCCCTCCTTCCTGTATAATATTGATAATTCACCCGGAGGAGGGGGCGTACGGGGGAACCTTGGTTCCCCGTATCCCTGCATTAGCGCGCGTACAACATGCCGCAATTACCACCAATAATAGACAGCACATTGTATCGTTCCTCCATAACAATTAAATTATAATTGTAATCAAAAAGTCGCCAATTTTGTTTGTTGACCCCAATCGTGTTGCCAGCACCATCACAAATAATCTGGTAATTGCTGTTTTGGGCGGAAAATGGCGGAACATACGTCGTGATTTCAAGTTCAATGGTTTTGAATTTACTCATATTAATTGCCCCAGAAGGTTGGTATTCAAAGGGACTGGTATTCAAACAGAAATTGTAGCAGTAAAGACCTTCTTTGGCCGATGCCTGTGTTCGCGTATATTTCTCTACATAGTTAAACACTCCACTAGGAAGGGTATTTTCGCGATATTCACCGTTGAATAAAATTCCAGCCGTCAACAAAATTTCCTTTTGATTGTCCACGATGAAATCCCCCGTCTCGAACAATCCGGACAATGTATTGTCTGGTTCATAATAAGGACCTTTTGTAAATCCATTGATAGCGGCTTGAGCTGCGAATTTTGGAGGTAATGTATGTGTGGCTTGAACAATGTTGGATGGCAAAGCGCTGTAGGGCCAATTGGTGTAATTAGACCATTCATTTCGCATGTTAGCATCGTTGCGCTGTAGATACCACATCCAATTGGTGATCATACCATTGGATGTGAGCTGAACCTTGCTCGTGCCTGTCACGTTCTCAAATTCATAACGGAAAACATCTTTGACCAAATAGACTTGGTCTTTGGCGGCGAACAGTTCGGTTTCGGATTTAGACAAGAAACAGTAATTACACAACAAATACACATCGGCATTCCATATGGGCGATTGATTCGCATATTGGTTAGCATCCGTGAAAATTGACGGCGGAGTTTGTAAGAATCGGTACATTTGTAACTCTTGGCGATTGAAATCCGGTTGAATATACGGATAATTGTTGGAAGAATCATACACGTCACGTATTTGGAACATTTCTTGAATAGGGCGTAAAGTCACCCATATTTCCAATTCATTGTATTGTAGAGCGACCAATGGGAAAGCACACCGGCTGTCCAGAGTAAACCAAGCATTGATGGGAATGAATAATTGTCTTCCACGTATCGAGGGTTCGGCACCGGCCGTATTATCCGTATAAAAAGCCGAAGGATAACAGTTGCCACGACCCATGGCCTGGGCGGGATTATTCAATTCGTCAATGTTTCCGGTCATTTCGTTGAATAAATTCTTCTTTTCAGTGGAAAAGTCGCGGTCGACCATGGCCGCCAAATAATCACCCGTATATTTTTGTAAGGTAAGAGAACCACATACAATCGAAATTTCCTCAATGATTTGTGTGCCAAACTCGCGTATCCATCGAAAATCGTAGGGTGCCCATGTATTTCCTGTGTTAGCATTCGGCTCATGAATGGGACTCCAAATATTGGGCAAGGTTAGTACTAAATAGGTATCCATAAGCAATTCGGCATAACGCTTGATTTTGAATTTGAATGTGGAAGAGGTAGTGGGACGTAGATCACGAGAACCTTCATAATCAATGCGGAATTTCTGCATACCGAAATTGGTGTATTTTGAATAAGTGACCGCGAAAAAAGTTTTGGTAGGATTTCCAGTTAAAAAAACATTGTTACTCCCTTCTGAAATTATATTTAGTAATCCTCCAGGCATTTATGTATATATGTGTTAGAATACAGTAATATAATATCACCATATTTTATTATATTGTTATTTTCGTAAATGTTGAAAAAATTGATTGTTTTGCTAGTTTTATTGGCGTTTTTTTATTTAATTTATAATTTGGTGCGACAAAGACAAAAATTATTGGCCATTGAAACTTTCCAGGAAGGCGCTCTTTTTTCCGTTCCTACCAAAGACAAAGAATTGTCGAGTTTAAAAGCAGATCCTTCCAGTCCCGCCGGTATTTCCAGTGCGGACACCAATTTACCACTGGTACAATATTGTATCAAGGCGTCTTATAATTCAGCATTTACCGGTAATTATATCAACAAAGACATGGTGAAATACCTTCTTTCACGTGGAGTTCGATTTTTCGATTTCGAAGTCTACCCCAATGATGAAGCCAAAGGTTCGAGTAATCTCGTACCTATCGTGAGTTGTAAGGATGTGCCACCCCAAACTACCGAAACCTTGGCAAATATTCTGAAAGTGTTTGGAGAAAACGGGTTTCAAGGGGTGGCACCGAACTCAAAAGATCCGATTTTCATTCATTTGAGAATTTATCCAAACAACAACGATTACTTGTATGCGGCAATTGCTTCAGTCATTGAAAACTCCAATATACAGTCGAAATTGTATCGTGACGGAAGTAAAAAGGCCATTAAAATTGACTTGACTCCTGTTGGTACCCCGAAAACGTTGTCGGACATCAACGGTAAGGTGATTATTGTGTTGGATTTTTCTGTGGCATCAGATTACATGTCGAATAAATACAGATGCGCTAATTTAGGTTCACCACCCACCCCATGTTATGATTTTTTTAATTATGTGAATTTTTTGAGTGGTGGTTCGAATCCCAAATACACATATTCGCAAATAATGCAACAAAAAAATACACCCCCGGTTCTCAACGATGACGGAACTACCGTGAATGTGAAAATATTTTCACTGGTATGTCCCGATACGTGTAATAATGTTCTCGGATTGGCATCTAGTCCTCCTTATTACAAATTGCCGATGAATTATGGAATACAAGTGGTGATGTGTCCATTCTATCTGAGTGGTGTCAATTTAGGCGGATACGAAGGTGCTTTTGCTAACAGTAATGGTACTGCGTTTGTTCCGATGACAACCATGGTAAGTTATATCAAAAAGAACATCTATAGCATGCAATAAATTATCCCAATATACTATAGTGCAGTAATCACAATAGTATATATTATATGAAAAATCAAAAAAACCGGCGAAAATATAATTCAGAATTGTGTAATGAGACCATGACGTTTCAAGAGTGTGAATTAGCGATTTTGCGCCATGCCGTGGATGAAACAGAAACCATACAATCACAAAAAATCGCCAATTCCGATGAAATAAAACGTATGATTGCGATTTTAGAGATTTTTTTAAAAAGAAAGGAGTGTATTTGCTATGGTGGTACCGCCATCAACAACATATTACCCAAATTTGCGCAATTCTACAATCGCGAAATGGAAGTACCCGATTACGATTTTTATTCAAAAAACGCATTAGCTGATGCCAAAGAATTGGCAGACATATATTACAAAGAGGGGTATGAAGATATCGAAGCCAAGGCTGGCGTCCATCACGGTACATTCAAAGTGTTTGTGAATTTTACACCCATTGCCGACATTACCTACTTACATCCCGAAATATTCGATGTCATGTCGAAGGAATCTATACGTGTAGCTGGCATACGTTATGCGCCCCCCAATTTTCTACGCATGAACATGTTTTTGGAATTGTCTCGTCCTGCGGGTGATGTTTCTCGTTGGGAAAAAGTTCTCAAACGCATGACCCTTCTGAACCAATTTTACCCCCTTCTTCCCAAATTGGAATGTTCCATGGTCGAATTTCAACGCCGTATGGAAAACAACAATCCGGACTCGGAGAACATTTATTTAATTGTGAGAAACGCGTTGATAGAACAGGGTGTGGTATTTTTTGGTGGATACGCGGCATCTTTGTATTCGCGGCACATGCCTAAACATCAACGACGTTTGATCGAAACCATCCCTGATTTTGATGTGATTAGCGAAGATTCCGAAACATGCGCAACCATTGTCATGGAACAATTGGAACAGGCGGGTTACAAGAAAATTACGTCGATACGTCATCCACCGATTGGAGAACTGATTCCAGAACATATCGAAATACGGGCAGGGAAAGAGACATTGGTATTTATATATAGTCCCATTGCGTGTCATAATTACAATAAATTACATATAGGTCATAGTGAAATCAAAGTGGCCACCATTGATACCATGTTGTCTTTTTATTTTGCTTTTTATTATGCGAATCAGCCTTATTACAACAAAGACCGTATCATGTGTATGACCAAATTTCTATTTGAAGTTGAACAACAAAATCGCTTAGCACAACGTGGGCTATTGAAACGATTTAGTATAGACTGTTATGGAAAACAACCTACTCTGGAATCCATTCGCGGAGAAAAAGTGAAAAAATACGAAGAACTGAAACATAATCGCAATTCGCTCGAATATGAAGATTGGTTTTTAAAATACAATCCTGTCATAAAATATGGAAAAAAAAACAACAAAGAAACGAAAGACAATGTAGATCCAAGTAAAGTTCCATTGGAGTATCAAACGGTTGAAAAACGAAATACAACGAAACGTGTTAAAAAACGTGTGAAGAGAACCCAGCGCAAACAGACTAAACGAGACAGTTTTTTGAATATTTTTTAACGGAATATTTGTTATATTCCCATATTATATCATCAACAAAAATTTAATACAGCGTTGGAAGAGCCAAAATAAGACCCCAAATAGAGAACTCTTACATAAAATACCGTAAAAATTCAAATTACCATCCGCGTGAAAAATGGGTAAAAATTTTAAATAGGTAAACATCAATGTGTTGAAAAAGGGCATATTGAATAAGAAAAACAACAATGCCACCAAAAATGGGATTTGAAAATCAATGAGCGCAGCATCCATGACTTCCGTAGTTTGTTTGTTTTTCTCGTGTTGCTGTATTTTCTTTTCAGAAGCCATCTCATATTCCTTAATGTAGTCACCGGTCAGTTTGGGTTTGGGAATATAATTTGGCTGTATTTCTTCATCTTGTTGATAGGAAGATTGGTCCATAGGAATATCGCGGGATGGTAATCGTACTTGTTCTTGGGGAGCATAATCGAGAGCCATGTTGCGTGAAGGAGCCTGAAATTCAGGCAGGGGCATTTGATTCGGCTGAATGGAATTACCATAGGGATTCGGATGAACATTGATCGGAACATAATTGGTGGCAGGTTCATCCAAATTGCGCCGGTTGCTAGAAGTCTCACCCATGTTTATCCCCACACCTGGAGGCATTTGAACTGAAATATTATCAGGCAAGTCAACAATTCGTGTAGTATTTTCCATACTATATGAATTCGCGTGATATCTTATTGTTTTCTCTAAAACGCATATTCTACGGGGGACCAAGGTCCCCCTCAGAGCACCGAATGTGTTCAAGGTTGAGACCCCCTTTGGGGGTCTCTGACCCCTCCTTCCTGTAAAACAGCAAGAATATGCCGGAAGAAGTATCCAAATAGTATAACAGCATGAGTGTAATATCACGTCAAACAACTCCGGACTTCGTCCTTCGTTGTTAGATGTCCGTAGGACATCAAACTTCTCCGGTAAATGCTCTCCTACGGAAATAGGCGAATTTACCGACCGTCCTTGGGACTTTGTCCAACTTGCGGAGAGAAGTTAGTAACTTTTTCGACACCAATCTACGGAGAGGTGTGCGAAAAATCTACAGAGACCCCCTTGTGGGAGTCTCAACTTTATTTATGAAAGAAATTATCAATAAAAGATATTCCCGTAGATGAAGGTGTTGTTCCCGCGGGTGGAGCTACACTTTTCATCAATATAGAACTATTTTCGGCTTTCTTGGCCGCTTTTTCCTCGTCCGACAACGGTGATTGAATATCAATAATCTGTTTGTTATTATCGCATTTGTTGGGTGTTGTGGTATATGTGTAACATTTTTCGCCATATTGATAAATTTTGTCGTCTAATTCGCTTAAAATAGGTCCATTGAAAACAATACAGCTCTTGTCATTACATGCTTTCTTAAACAAAGTTGCGATACCGAGACCTAATAACACGGATATGAAAAATCTACCTAACCATGTATTTAATAATCTCTTGAAATTCATGGTCTATCTTATACTATTACAGTACACAATTTATTATGATTGAGCAGGTATTTTGCTTATGGCATTTGGATTGGTGGGACATTTCACTTCCGTTTCCTTTACAGTAAAACAGTTGTTGGTCTTATCGCGAAACTGCAATAAATGAACATTTTCATGTGTCGGGTAAACAATAATTTTACGGTTGTTGTTAGTTGTAATATATACAAAAAATACACCTAATGTTAAACTAATGATAAACACTGGAATATTGATGTATTTGAGTAAATTCATTATGATATATGATATATGGTTATTTTTTACCTCCCTTTTTCTTCTTGGCAGATTTCTTCTTGGCGGGTTCCACCGTTTTGGGCGCTTTGTCAAATTCCGCAATCAATTCTTCGTCTGATAATCGCGGTGGGGCTAAACTACGGGGTTGTTCACCCTCTTCCGGTAATTTGAACACATAATTGTTAGGACGGTCAGTTTGTTGTAATACAAAATTTGCGTCTTTTTTCTTGTTTATTTTGTTACGCATACGTTCCTTCATTTCGTGTTGTTTCGTCATGCGCTCCAGAGCATTTATGTCTATCTTGGCGCCCTTGCCTCCCATGGTTTTGGCCATATTTTTGAACATTTCTTGAAATTTGTCGTCTCCACCACCCATTTCTTTCATTTTTTTAAGGATGTCACCGGCTTCGCGCATGATTTCTTCTTGTGAGATTTCGCCCGAATCCATCTTATTTTTGATTTTGTCACCCACTTTTTTGATAAGACCCATCATCTTGGCCGGATTACTCATCATTTTTTGAAAAATGTCTTTCGTAGTATGTACATCTTTGAAATCCTCCCCTAAAATACTCTCAAAGTCTCCAGAAATTTCCTCGGCAATGTTTTTGGCCATGCTGCCGATTTTTCCGTCAAACAATCCCTTCAAATGACCATGAATTTCGTCTAAATTCGGCATACCGGTGGTTTTATCGAAATTGAATGTAGGTTTTTCGGTATTTTCCTCTTGTCCAGATTCACCAGTTTCACCTTCATGTTTGGGTACATTTTCCTCCATGTTTTTAAAAAATGAACTCATGTTCTCAAAAGTTTCTTTCAATTTGTCCTGAAGATCGTCCTCATTGATTCCGTCAAACATGTCGGCGGTTTCACCAAAGCCCGATTTGTTCTTTACAGAACCGACTAAAGTGAACGTCAATAGTTGTAGATATTTCCAAATGGATTTTTGTGTAGTTTCGGTTACACCTTCGCAGTTATAGAGAACTCTGAAATCTACACCGGGTAAAAAACAAACATTTGTGGTGTTTTCTGGTAAAAAAAGTTCTTTGTTCTCATAGATGATATCAAAGAAACGTTCAGGAAGCATCAATAAACAATGTTTGAAGAGGGAACGGATTTCATAAGGGTCGACATTTGGGTCAGACCATTGTTGCCATAGATTGGCATATTCTGGGAACGTGGTTGAAAGGTCTTTGGTAAAATCGATAACAGTGGTTTGGAAGTTCTCGGGAATTTCAAAAATATCCGACATTTGTATTATATTATCATACAGAATTTTTATATAGTATTTTACACATTATCTTGTATAGAAGAAATCATGTCTAACATAGTTTGATTTGTTGTGGTAAAATCCATGTTTGTTGGACCACTCTTGTACTCGTTGTCCCAAAAATCGAGCGTATTATCAACATCTTCGATTTTTGGTCCCAACCTAACTCCAGAGGTAGATTCGCTTCTACTGCTTCGCAGTAGCGAGGAATAGTTTGAAAAATCTACACATGGAGTATTCATCTCTCTGGTCAAACATTTCATGTCATCATCATCATCATCATCATAATCATGATCATGATCATGATCATGATCAGTGGGTTTATCAAACAGAGATGGCATATAGGATTGTTGTCTACCTTGTGATACTTCACGACTTACACACCACATTTCTGCGTCTTGGTTTCCTAATGTATGATACAATACATAAATATCATTCCCGAGTCGTTTCATAAAATCATCTTCAGTCAAATGATTTGCTTTCATAAAATCAAACATGTCTTTCAGGAAACAACGTAATTTATTTTTATGTTCTTGAATCGCATTTTTATTACGTAAGTTCTCCAAACTTCTCCGATCACCTTTGGTGATCTCCGAAGTTAGTTGTTGAGAGCTTTGCTCTCTGACCAGAGGCGAATCTTCTAATTTCTGGTTTTGACATTTGTTGTACGAAAAATCATTAGGTCTATAATAACACGATTTTTGACGTTGCAATGTAGGGGGAGGTAATTTGTCGTTTTTGTGAGTGTCTAAAAATATACGGGTTTCGTACATTAATTCCTGTGTTTTTTGTCGAAAATGATATTTTGAAAGATTGATTGGTTCAACGTCGAGAAGCATGTCAAACGACTCCACAAGGGTGGAGACCCCAAAGGGGTCTCTAACCGACCTACGACCTCCGTCTTCTTCTTCAAGTCCTGTGACCGTAACCGGACTCATAGAATCTCTTATGTCTATCAAAGGAGGATAACAATACAATGTCTCGATTACTTCCTCTCTGTACACAATCTCAATCTCAATGTCGTGTATGTTTCCATAGGTGACTAAATGAAATATTTTTTCACGATCATTGGAAAGACACGCAATTTCGAGTTCCGAAACCCATTGATTGTTTTTCCAATCATAAATAAGTCCATTATACAAACGGAGTTTGAACGCATCTATCACATGATAAATGATATTGTATACTATCTCACCGTATACCATCGCACTGTTTTCAGTATTGTCTATAAAATAATATTCTCCGCGTAAGAAATTGGAAAGTTCTGTCAATAATCCACAATCGTGTTCTTTTCCAAACCCGATACATATCGTCGTGTAATTCGTATCCACCATTTGTTTCAATTTCTGGGGATTATTTTCACCCATAGTTATTTCTCCATCCGTCATAAACACATGATAAATGCGTGTATTCTCAGAACTTAAACCTTCTAATATGTTTTTGGCATTTTGTAACGCGATTTCAATATTGGTCAGAGTGTATGTTTTAATGTTATCCAATATTTCGAGAAGTCTGCTTACATTTTCTGGTGTAATTTTGATAAAATCCAATATTTGATAAAGTATTTGTCCAAAACCGGTGACAGCAACATATATTTCGGTGTTGTTAGTAACTTCTTCGACACCTTCAGTGTACGAAGAATCTACAGATTCCTTGGCCAATTCTTTGAAAATGCCTTTGAGTGTATGAATCACTTGTTGAATTTTTGTATTTTGGTTTTTGTATTTGTCAGACATGGAAGATGAACAGTCAATAGTGAACAACATATAAATTTTTTTGACATCAAACTCCTCCGCAATATTCTTATTCGCACATAGTTTAAGAATACCTATTTGTTTATGAATATCTGGTTCTTGATATAATAAATGGTTACCTGCGGTATGGAATTGAATTTCAGTTTGTTCAAACATGTTTGATAGTATTTGTATCTCATAATACATAATGTAAAAATAGAATCAATTTTTCTGGAACACTGCTAATATTCTTATGTAGTAAATATCCATATAATATATAATGTCAGAAATCATTGAACCTTTGCGTACAGATTTCTTAGAGATAGTATGTATTTATTCAGTGTTGATAGAGAAACGCGACAAAGTTGCGGAAAAAGTGGTCGGTTTAAAAGAGCGTTACAATGAATTAATAAAGCAAAACACACAACCAATGTTTCTTTTTTGTTTAGAATCTCTTTTTTTTCAATACAAGATTTTAAATTTAGAAATGGAGAACTACCAAAAATCCGCGTCCTTGATACAAAACCGTATTTATGGTGATTATTACAAATTATACAACATGATGTTGATTCAGTGTAAAGAAAATAACATAGATATCATAAATTCATCCGAACATTGTTCTCCTCTTGACGTTTCAGGTAACGAAGGTCATAGACAGGCGTCATTTGAGTCATCAAATAATACATTACCTGTATACAAAGACATTGATCCTTTTTTTAAATATCGGATTGAGGATATTATAAGTGTTCACGATAAAATATTGGAAATAATTGGCATTATGAATAAATTAAGTATAAAAAAAACGGAGAACATTCAACATCATCGCGAAAATGTGGTGGTGGGGTTCTCCTTGAAGATTTTTATACAAACCTTGGAATACGAACATATTTTAATAAAAGGTCAAATACAATTGTTCATGGATTACATCCAATTTTATCATTCATCCCAGAGAACCTATCTGGAAAAATTGATAAAGAAAATCGTCGATTTCACGGCAGAATTGGAAGATTTTATTCTGATTCCGAATCTTGAATTACCACCAAACAACTCCACAAGGGTGGAGACCCCAAATGGGTCTCTAACCGGTCTAGGACCTTCGTTGTTTGACCAAGACCAGAATATAATTTGTAACAATGAATTTAGTGAAGAAGCATACGAAGAAAGCAACGACTCGCAGCCAGATTTGGTATTAGGTCCGCTACTGAATATCACTGTTCCGGATGAATCGGTTTGTGTGGAACCCGACGAACCTCAAATGATGGACGAAACGATTGTAGAAAGCGCTATTATGGAAGAATTTACAAACATGATTGTGGATGAATCAAATTTCGAAGATAGTTTGGTCAGAGGTCCTTCTTCCATATCCGGTTCTCCTGAATTAGAATATCAAGAGGATTGTATTCCCCCTTCGCAAGAGGATGGTGATGCGAACGATTCAGTTGTTGTAGAAGAAAATAACAATACGGAGAACAATAGTGGTTCTCCCGATTCGCTTCCTGACCCGGAAAACAATGAGGATGGTTCTTACGAAGAGGCGTCACACTAAATAATTATATAAATAAATTATATAAATGTTACTTGAAAAAAAAGAGCCTTCCGAAAACAATGACGGTACGGCAAGTATTATGTTAGGTAAAAATAAACCAAAAAATGTGAAATGGTCACCAGAAAACGAATTAATTATGGTAGAATGGTGTGATATTGCGCAATGTTATAAATGGCTTCATCTGAAATGTCATAGAAAATTATCGAATCGTCACGCTTGGTTTACGATACCTGCGATTGCGCTTTCTACTATTAGTGGAACCGCATCTTTTGCTCAAAGTAGTCTTCCACCAGATCTGCAAGTCTATGCTCCGATGGCGATTGGTACCATCAACATTTTAATCGGTATTTCCACCACCATACAACAATACCTCAAAATATCCGAATTGAATGAAGCACATCGTGTTTCAGGAATATCTTGGGATAAATTTGCGCGCAATATTCGTATTGAACTTGCCAAAGACCCTGATGAAAGAATGGAGGCGGGTCAATTCTTAAAAATATGCCGAGCCGAATTTGATCGTTTGATGGAAACGAGTCCTAGTATTGACACAAAAACAATCAAAGAATTTCATAGTGCTTTCAAAGGAAAAGAAACGGCGGAAGATCGAAGAAAATTCGAAGAGCTCCAACAGGAGCGTTTTCGAGAACTACGAAAACCAGATATTTGTAATATCATCATATCTTCCAATGAAAGCCGCCATCACTGGTATATGGATCCACAGCGTTTGCGTAATTTTACACAATCTCAATTTGAGGAAGAGGGTGATAATTTCAACATATCAAAGGACAACATGTCAATTATAGGTAGTGATGTCTTACGGACATCTAACAACGAAGGACGAAGTTCTGAGTTGTTTGATTCCAAATATACCGAAGGTTTTCGCAATGAGGACCAGGATTGGTCATCAAAAAATATGCGAACAGGAGCGTTACCACGGATGGAAACTTCAAACATAATATATGAAAAAACTTTGTCAGACTTTGAAAAAATCAAACAGCAAAAACAAGTGGAGATGAAGGAAAGAAACGAAATCGAAGATATAATGAGAGAAGATACAAAAATATTGAACCAATATGTTGTAGCGTTTGTGGATGCTGTTGGAAGAAAACCACTTCCAGATGAAATTACATTGAATATGAATAAAAATGTGGATGTCCGTGTTCTCGAGAGTTATTTACAAAGTTATAATTCTGTTGATTTAACGTCAGTATAATATTTATTTATTATTTTGTAGCAAATATTTGTCTCACCTTGATAGGATTGATACTGTATGAATTTGTATCACCATTTACATAAACTGAACTAATTTCACCGCTTGAATAATACCCAAATCCATTGATTGTAGCTTTGTTCCATGAGTTATCGGCATTTACTTCAACTCTGTCTCCTATTTTATAAATATTTACCGGTAATCTTACTGAGGATAACCCATAAGAATATCTGCTATTTTTCTGTCCTTCATTGTGATCACCTTGATCACCATATTCCAAATTGTCTACATAAACCGCAGTCATTTGTGTAAAATTATTGTATACAACTTCTCTAACCTTACCTCGTATCCATCTCCAACCACCACTACCCGCATCATTCACTTCCACAGTATCACCAACCGTATATATATTTATTTTAATGTTTGTATTTACATTTATGAATACGACCGCCATTATGAGTATAAATAACGCCAAAACGAACAGGGTTGAAATGATTGAATCGTTTTTACAACGTATACATAATAATATGAGCAAAAACATGCCAAACCATATTCCTACACTCGATAGAATGTATTTATTCATTGCGGAATAATCCGCGTTTTTGGAAAAAATGTTTGATTCACCCAATATATCTTTAGATGTACCAAAAAAAATACCAAAAGTTATTCCAATAACAATTAAATAAAGCAAACTCACCCCAAGATTGATGAAAGAGCCGTAATTCTCGCTATCGAGATTTAAAAGTAGATTTATGTATTTGTTATATTTTAGGTATGCTACTACAGGCAAAATTACAATAATAAGTATATAAAATATGGCGTATCTGATATCTACATTTACTTTTTGCGCAAAATACGTTAAAAGTAATACCAATATGACAGCCATACCGCATATAACACAAATAAACAATCCATATGCGTTTTTTTCCCCGACCATTTCAATAAAAGATTCCGTCATATCCACACCGGTCACTATACCATACACGATGATTAAATACTTTATATAATGAACTTAAAGCTTATATAGGTAATATAATTATCGCTTCTATTACTATCTATCAAGAAGCATTTGTTTCTAAAATAACTTTGTTGTTAGAAGATTTTCCAGTCGCACTTTCAATGTATTATGACGATCCTTATCACCCCACTACCGATCCGGATGAAATGTCCGTGGGTAGCACCAGTACCTTTACCATAAAAACAAATAATAGCAGCGTTCGCAGACAACGTCGCAATATTGCTGACGAAATTAAACGTTCCGACAAGGGATACAGTTCTTATCAACACCGGGCAGCTTCTGCGAATGGAATGAAAACATACAAGGTAGAAATGTTTGATAGTGGTACGTGTATCGGTAATCGCATTCGTGATCCCATGAGTGGTGCTAGATTGAACGAGCGTATTGGTTCAAAACAAGAATTACATTATTTAAAGGTGCGCATGGCAGGATTCAATCCTGGTAAAACAGTGACATTGTATTATGATTCACCCGAGCAGTTAGAAAGACACCATAAATGTAAAGTTTCTACCAATATCAAAGAGAGGTGGATTCAAACCAAATGCAATGAATTTGCGGGGATCAATATCCCCTAAGAACTGCGCACCTGTTCAAGGTTGACCCCCCCTCCTTCCTGTAAAAAATTGATTATTTTTGTCTACATGCTTATTTATAAGTATCAAAAACTAGGTGTTGTTATATTGCGTAAAAATACATTTACACAATATTATTTTACAATGATAGATGACTGTTGTGCGATTTGCTTGTCTAGTCTTCAGGCATACCAGAGAAAACTACATACCACGGAATGTGGTCATGTTTTCCATGAAACGTGTTTTGACAAGATTATAGGTGAATTGAGATGTCCATGTTGCCGCGGTGAAGTACAACCTGTACTGAAACAACAAATCCGAATTATGGACCATTCTATCAAAGACATGTCCGAATGTATACGTATGTTTCCGATGTTACATAAAGTATGTATGGAGCACCAAAATGAAAAGATCCAAGAATTGGAAGAAGAACTACGTAAAGCCAAACAAACAAAGCGTATTGTAAGTGATGAATTGTACAATACGAACAAATACAACAAATCCATTTTGGAGCAATACAAAATAACCAAAAAATCCATGTTAGAACAGCAACGTGAAGAATTGGCCGAATACCAACGGAAAAAAGCGGCCATTCGTTCCGAAACTAAATCCAAAAAAAAAGCGAAAACCAATGTTGTCAAAAATAACGTTTCTCAATCTACATTGATTGAACAAATTATACGCGCAGCAAACAACTCCACATGAGTTGAGACCCTATAAGAGGTTTCTAAGGGTGTTTGAATTACTTACTTCTACACCCGTGAAGATTTGAATATAATGTTCAATGGTGTAAAACATAAATAAAAGCATAAATTGTATATAATGTATATGAATGTATTTACTGTATTTTTTTGTTTGACATCATTGTATGATTTGAATTCGTTTTTTCTAGGAAATGTATACAGAAAACGTACCGAATATCAAAGATTTTTTACAACTGTTGCGGATGGAAAGAATCGGTTTAGTATCAAGCCAAATAACCTGGTAATAGATGATAAAATATTACAAAATGGTGAAGATGAGAACAACAAAAACAATAAAACCAAAGCCAGTTATGGCCCCAACAATTATTTGAATCCCAGGAATAAATACGCACAATTTATTCAAAGAAAATATTTCAAGAAACGGTTAGATGGCTGCGACCACAGGTGGAAAATAAATGAATCTGAATATTTTAAATATGGTGACGAAATAGAGAACCACGCTAAGAACCAGAAAAAATTATCCATATTGAGAACACTAGAAAACACTCATGTTTCGGAAATAACCAAATTTCAGTTGATTCAGAATTGGCCAGATTTTTTTACTTCCAATAAAAAAGCACTATATCGTGGTTTCGAAGAATTTGAAGAATTTTTCCACAGCGATAGCGGAGAAAAAATCTCCTAACTCCGGACAAAGACAAAAATAAATATATGTATTTGTTATAGTATGCCTACGGTGCCCTTTGTACCTCTAGGTGTTCCCCTATTACGTCAAATAAACAATGGTATTTTGAAAGCTAAAAATGCCATGCCCCAAAAAGACATTACAAGTGACAACAATGCATCATTTTCATTGGGAAGAAAATTGTTTCAAAAAACGGCAGCGCCCGCAAGTACCACCATTACCATTGGCAAAATGGTAATCCAACGCAAAGAGTTGGGTTTAGACAATCAAAGATCTGTGATTACCGGTCCAGCAACGACCCTCCAAAAACGATGGATAGGTGGGAATCGTGATTCATCTAGTGTCACTAAAAGACGAGGAATGAATGCGATAGGTAAACAAGAATTGAACCCGGCAGGCACCGCAGTGGCTTTCAAAAACGTGGTTGATAGAAATACACAGCGTCAAGCACGTAGACGTGTACGTCATGTAGGTTCTGCCGCACCCCCCAAGAAAATACATAACTATAAAAATGCGCCAGTGTTTTTTTAATAAAAAACCCCGCGATAATATAATAAAAATGAAAGCTATCGCAGTGTTTACAGGACCAAAAATAAAGGGTACCGTGAGATTTACGGAAGAAGGTGGTAAAACGGCGATTGATATTGATGTACAAGGATTGAAAAAAAATGGTGTTCACGGATTTCATATTCACGAATACGGTGATTTATCACAAGGTTGTGACAGCGCATGTGGACATTACAATCCATATCATAAAAATCACGGCGGACCAGAGGACAAAGAACGTCACGTCGGCGATTTAGGAAATTTGACTGCTGATGCCGAAGGAAAAGCACAATATCGCATGATAGACCCTCTGGTAAAACTTCGTGGTACCAAATGTAACATTGTGGGACGTGGACTGGTGATTCATGCGGATTCCGACGATTTGGGAAAAGGTAAAAATGAAGCCAGTCTTGTGAATGGCAATGCGGGTAAACGAATTGCTTGTGCGGTCATAGGATGGAGTTCTCAATGCTGATGAATATTTTATGTTATTATTGTATAGACGTATAATAACATATTTTTTATAGAATGGATACACCTAACCCATATTTGAATTATACATTGGCAGGAGAACCCGTCGCGATCTTCGGTATGTTTTTGATTACTACCGCATTGATGGCTTATGTCACTTTGTCGGGACCATCAAAAAGCGAAGAATCTGAAGAACCTGAAGAAACCCAAAAAGAATCTGAATCTGATTCCGCGATCGTACCTGGTATGGGGATGATGCCCACCGTCGTCGATACTGAAGAAGCGCCCCCGGAAGAATCCGAAGAAGCACCGCCAGAAGAATCTGAAGAAGCACCGCCACCAGTAGAGGAACCATCTGAACAACCCGCATCAACAGAACCAGTAGCAGAATCTGAAGAAAAACCCAAAGGAGGTAAAGGGTGGTTTGCCAGTGTTTTTCAGCGCAAAGGAGATGGTAAAAAACGAAAATCAACCAGAAATTTACGTAAAAAACGCAATGCGAAAACCAAACGTCAGATGAAGGAAACTAAACCCTCAAAATCAAAGCGATAAACATTGTTGGAAAAATGAGTTGACTTCTTCCGGTTTGGACGAATTCACCACCGCATCCGGAATAATCCCCGTATTTCCCTTCTTCCATGCCAAAATCGCCGGAATTCCACTCAACATTCGTCTTGTTTTCAAAAACGCATATAACTCCAAATACTCGTCAATATCGATAATATAACATGTATATTTGTCGGATAATTTTAGCATATTCTCTTTCACTTGTGCCTCTATTTTTTGACATGGTTTACACCAAGTCGCTCCAAATTTAACAATAATAACTCCAGTATTGTTCTGTAATATCGCCGAAAATTCTTCAGGAGTCCCAATCTCTTCCAAATACGTAGGCATATAACATAATATCACAATTTATTTCTATGTTGTTTTACTCAAAAAAATAAATGATGATACTAGTATACATGACTCATAATTTAGATATACAGACGTATTCTTTGGAAGAACTGCTAGATTTATTCAATTTATCCAAGAATTACGATGTAGAAGAGCTTAAAAAAGCCAAACGCAAAGTTCTCTACATGCATCCAGACAAATCCAAAATGCCTCCCGAATATTTTTTGTTTTACAAAAAAGCGTTTGAAATCGTAGTGACCTTTTTCGAGGAGCGGGTGAAGCAAGACCGACCTGTCCCACAAACCGAAATTGAATATACACCGATGAATACATCGGAGAACAAGCGTGTGGGTAAGGTCATCAAAGAAATGAAATCGGAAGAGTTTAACAGTAAATTCAACGAAATATTTGACAAAAATATGTCAAAAACACCAGACCCCAGTCGCAATGCGTGGTTCCAACAAGAAGATGCGTTGTATAATGTTCCGGATAAGGTGTCACATCAGAACATGGGCAACGCTTTAAAAGACATACGTGAAAAAGGCAGTGAAATGATACATTATCGTGGTGTGGAGACCATGTACAGCACGGGAGCGGGAGGTACGAATCTGTATGATGACGGAGCATCGGAAGAAACGGGCTACATCGCTTCGGATGTTTTCGGTAAACTAAAATACGACGATTTGAGACGTGTTCATAAGGACCAGACCGTATTTTCTGTGAGCGAATCGGATTACGATAACATGACCAAATACGCATCGGTAGACCAGTTGTCACAGGCACGCGGGAAACAAATTTTGACACCTTTGGAAAAATCACATGCCGAAGCGCAGATACAACGACAAGAAAATATTCATAAAGAAGCCATGATGAAGAGGCAATACGAGGCGAAATTGAGAACCATGGAATATGAGGAAAAAAACAAGACTGTGTTGGCCAATTTCTTGAGGTTAACGTAAAATACTCCAATTATATTATGTATTATGTAAAATACTTAAAGACATAACATATAATATGTTATGTGGATACTATAACAAGTATTCCACATCCAATGCTCGTATATTGTATCGGTTAGCATGTGGTCCTTATAAGTCCAAGGGCGGGGTTCAATTCCCCGTACGAGTATTCATTTTGTTACATTCCCATGAATGTAATAAAAAAATCTATATTGAGTATTTTCCCGTAGCGATAACAGAGTGTTCAGTTCAAACTCCTCCGGTAGCGAAGCAACCTTTGGAGTTAGGTTGGGACCAAATCCCTTTCAGCGTGTTCCATCAAGGTACACACATTCTCCAACATAATCTTCAGGTCCGTTTTTTTGTCGGTATCCTTTATGGATTTGATTTTTTGCTCCATCGCCATTTTCAAACGCTTCAACGTAGACAAATATACCATAGTTTTGTCGGTCATGCCGCGTTGTTTGGCTAAAATCATCCAACCAAGGTGTTCAAACATATGCTTGTACCACTCATGAATACCGTGGAATGTGGCATCACAACAGCTGCCAATAGGCATGTGGTGGTGTACATCGTAATCTTTATTGGTGTGGGATTTCATCGTTTTTCTACGCGCATTTTTGGGCATGATTACACCCTTGAACATTATAAACCGCACAAAGTGCGGTTCGTGTTCAAGGGCAACGTTACCGATAAATCAATCAAAACGCACGCTTTGCGTGCGGATTTGAATGTTCATCGGTGTATATATTATGCCAATATTTTTTGTATAACACGTTCGCGATTGGCTCGGTTCTCCGGGTTAGACGAATTACCATTGTAAGTTACTTGACCATCATGAATACGATAATACAACAATACATCGGAAATATTGTATATTCGCCCAAACTTTTTCAAAATACGTAATTCAATCTCGTAATCTTGGAGACAACTACCCATGGTAACATCGTAATTTCCCACAGCCAATATGGCGGATTTTTTGTAACAAAGGGTCGGATGATTCGCGAACCATTCAGGTCGTGTTTGTTTGAACCTTTCCCACGTCATTGCTGGTGGGTGATTCGTGCGCTGAAAAAATTGTTTGTCTTTGGGGTTCTGAGCATTTTGTTGAAATAATTGTAAATCCGAACCCACCATCACACAATCGGGATGGGATTTCATAAATTCCAATTGTCGTTTGATACGGTCCGGGAACATGATGTCGTCAGAATCCATCTTCACAATGATTTCGTTCGTACACATGTTGACACCGTCATACAGGGATTGCGCAATGCCCCGGTTCGTCGCATTCTTGGAAAAAACCACACGTGTAAACCGCGTGGTTTTTTCGAAGTTCTCCAATTCGCGTTCCAATAATTGTGTGTGAATCGCTTCCGAACCGTCGTCAATCCATACCAATTCAATCCCAAAATGCCCGTTCTGGGTTTTGATGGATTCCAAACATTCTTTTACAAACATAAATTTGGTGTTGTAACTGCTCACCAACACCGACACCCATTCATTGGGTGCCAATAACTGCGGAGGTACTTCGATCTGATTCATAATCTCGTAATTTTGTTTGGTCGACCCCCATTCCTGAAAACAGTAGACTTTCTTGTGACCTTCGTAGTGTATACCGGTAAAATGATAAGGGATGAAACTGTAGCTGGGATAAACACTTAGGTCTGTGTATTTACCTGTTTCCAAGAGCCGTGTCAATAGTCCTGGACCGACGGTATACCAGGCACGTTGTCCGCACGTTTCTGGACAGCTATCGTTGGTCAGCATCCAATCAATGGCGGCGCGGCAGAGGGGATGTTTGGGTGGAAACCCCATGGTACCTGTGGCGACGAGACCCTGACGTGCGGTCTCGTTTTCGAACCCGGCAAAGGCCTGTTTTTCTAGGAAAGAGGCGTCAAAGGGTTCGAGACAGACGGAATCCGCGTCTTGGAAAATGCCGCCGTAATGGTAGAGAATTTCCCAGCGCATGATGTCGGCTTTGCCGTTGATTTCGGACATGCGATTGATGGCATTGATACATTCAAATTTCATATTTCTGCGTTCGATTTCGGCTTCGGTCCAACGGATATATTCGTATTCAGGATGTTTGTCTTTGAAAGTGTCCATGAATTTGGTGGGGGCAGGTTTGGAACCGATCCACAATTGATGGAGGATTTTTGGGATGGGCATGTTTATGCTAAATATATATTTGAAACAAACATATGTTTAACTCCTTGTTTTTTGAATTATTATAGTTATTGTTGTTGTGGTTTTTGTTGTTGTGGTTGTTCTTGTTGTGGGTTTTTTCCAAAAAATGAAAATGATGGCATGTTTAAATTACGCAGATTACCAGTATATGGAAAAAATAATTTCATAAGTTTTTCCAATTTGGCTTTATGTTCTGGAAGAATATCGGATTTATTCATTTGTTTTAGTTCTGATTTTATTAAATCTGTAGTTTGAGTCACAAATAGTGGGTTTTTCTCTACTTGTTCTGCTCCTGAACTTAGGTTTTTATACTCGTCATTCTCTTCTACTAATTTATTTACTATTTGGTCTTTGGTCATGTCATCTATATTCATTTTACTAAGTTTATCCATCATTTCAGTTGCGTATGTCCACCCCCCCATTTTTTTACGTAACCGATGTTTTCGCATATGTTTCTTCGTATGTCTTCTCGACGATTTATGATTCTTCATCGACCTCTTCGTCGATTTCTTGACCGATCGCTTTATTTTACGCACCATTTTCATAGATTTGGATTTTCTACTCATTATATACTAAATACTTATATTATATTTTGCTTCGGAATCAATTCGTAGCAAAAAACAAAAAAATACAATATTTACAGTATATACACAATATTTCTGTTTTTCATATTTTTATGTTATCTGTAGATTTTCCGCACACCTTTGGTGTCGGAAAAATTACTAACAACGAAGGTCGAAGACCGGTTAGAGACCCCTCTGGTAAGAGACACCAAATGTGTCTCCCACCTTACATCCCTTCGGGATGTAGAGGGGTCTCCACCCTTGTGGAGTTGTTTAGTTGAAGCGTTGATACAAACACAGTCCCGTATCCGAATTCGAGTGAACCAACATATTGTTTTCAAAATAGTGATTTTCTTGCTGACAATCCGCTACATATTGCGTTTGGGTAAGAATCTCACCTGCGAAAATGACCGACGTGGAACCCGGATGCATCATATAAACTTGAACCATACACTTGTAATTATCTTCTTCACCCAAGATTTCTTCTGAATCATCTGTGAAAGCGAAGAAGTTATCATTGTTATTTACATTATCTACAAAACGTGTCTTGATGACAATATCACTGGTATGATAATGTTTGCGAAACAATTCATACGTTCCACTACCAAACATGGGGTTATCATACACATTCCATGTGGTCAATAACCAATCCGCGACCAAATGTTTGTAAGGGCACGTCAAATTGGCATGCCAATTCAACCAAGATATTTTCCAAATATCGGGAATAACGCTCTTACTGAAAATTTCCTTGCACGTTCCGTCATATTCGAAAATATGACGAAGCAGATCAGGAAACAACTGACTGAGACGGGATCGCGACGAAGAATTGTTCAAGCAGAGTGTCATATTACATATATGTTGATTTGATTAATGATCTGTATTCGAGAACCTGGTCAATTATAATCAATTTTTTACAGGAACCCTGCGGGTTCCTCGTACGCTCCTCCGCCAGGAAATGCCCACCCTTTGGGGTGGGCATAACGGTAAGTAGACTCTTGCTGTTATACAGGAAGGAGGGGGCGTGCGGGGGGACCTTGGTCCCCCGCATTTAGCGTAGTAACAAAAAAAATAATAAAAACATGTCATATATGTTATGACATGTTCCCCGCAATAGATGTTTTTTTTAGAAATCAAATATCAAAACAAAAAATATTAGAAAAAATACGTGAAAAAGGCATCATAATTCTCAAACAAATCCATCCAGAAACTTGGTTTACACATAAATTATTGTATACTAGTAGTCATTTGTTTCTCATCCCCTTTTTCATCTATTTTTTCACAGAACATTCCCGGATTCAATCCATCTTGTTCTCCTCCCTGTTTGCCAATTTCGTTTTCTCGATTGCGTTTTGGCATGACCCTATCAAAGGTTCCTTGGTACACCGTATAGATGCGGCTGCCGCGAGAACTTCCTTTGCCATGTTGTTTGTATTCATCGTTTTTTTACGCAGTTTATCCTGGGTAAATTATATTTGGTTCACATTGTCCCTTTTTACCACCGTATTGTTTTTCTATTTGAGCAATATGTATTCATCCTACGAATGGTGTTGTATTGAACATATATTGTGCCACTTTATGGCGCACATTTTTACAACGATTTCAATCTTATTTGCGATATTATGATAAACAAAAAATATAATACACAATATGTCGATAAAAATCATCAAACAACTCAGGACTTCGTCCTTCGTTGTTAGTAACTTCTTCACACCCAAAATATTGTATGCGAGTAGTCATTTATTTTTACTGGTAATTTTTATGAATTTGATGTCCTACGGACATCTAACAACGAAGGACAAAGTCCGGAGTTGTTTGACGGAACTCCACCCCCTTATATTTTCCATGTTCTCCTCCTCACTGATGACCAATTTCGCATTTTCCATCGCTTTTTGGAATAATCCCGTCCGAGGTTCTCTTATACATCTCATAGATACTGTTGCATCCAAAACATCCATTGGAATGACGGTTATATATCATGTGTTTTTTCATGGATTGCCCATTTGTCGTCGTGTATGTTATGTCATTACCATAGCATTCATGGGGTGGTGTTTTTATCTAAGTAACTGTTATTCCACTAAAGCATGGTGTTGTCCACAACACATTTTGTCACATTTTATGGCGCATATTTGTGCATTCATTGCTATTTGTATTGCGGTAAAAACTCCTCCACAACCCCCCAAACTTCATCCTCCGTTGTAAAATATCATTCGGACATCACAATATTACGTAACTCCCTCAATTCATTTTTAATTTCCAACAACAAATCCATAAGTAAGGATGTGTTTATAGGTACAGGATTGCTTTCTAATTGAACAACCCCATTGGATTCATCAGGTAACAAATCCTCCTGAATTTTCAACTTACGACTTGTATTTCTCACTATACTCAACTTCGCTTCGGATTGTTGGTCTGGAACAGCTGTTTTGGGTTCTTGAGTGGGCAATACATTAGGATTGGGTAAATACAACAATTCACGTTCTCGTAATTGCTGTTGCATGAGTTCTTCCATGTTCTCAATGACAGTATCTTTTTCCAGTTCGTGAAAATTGGGTTCGGCGGGTACCTCACGTTTCAACATGTTCTCATATTCTCGCTGTCTTTCCTCCAATATATTCGTAGAAACGATGCGAGGTTCTCCAATAATTGTCTGTGGTCGTGGAGTAATAAGAATTTTGTTATTATTGGGTCCCATCAACTCCGAAAAAGGCGTATTTACTTGATGACCCAGAGGTTCTGCTCCGAAAGTGACGCGTTTTGTTCCATCAAACAACTCCTGTCTTCGTACTTCATTATTAGTATTTTTTTTGTGTTTCATAAAATCAATCATATATTGAATAGTTTGTTTGTTCAGGTTCTCCAATTCTACTTTGGATAAGTGTTCACGTTTTCGTTTTTCATAAAAATGTTGGATAATATCTTTGAACCAGTTCTCTTGTTCAGTTACATTCGGAAAAATATCACTTATATTTGGTAATTTTTGTGAGACATTCCATAGCAAACGTTGGTTCTCTTGCTGAATAAATTTAGACATTCGTTACAATCAAGTAAGATAATTCTTCTATGTTTTTTATGGCAAAAATAATTTGTCCAATTTTTCCCGATTTTTCTTCGTATCTTCGTACCCCTGGTGAAACAAATGATGGAAATTGTATTTACCTTTCGATAACAAGCTTGTGTAATCTTCAATGTTACACCACGTTTTGTTTTGTTTCGGTTCCCACATGCCAGGTGTGATATGAAGAGTAGGCTGAATATTAGTATAATATGGATAATGTGAGAACCCACCGTCAAACGCATAAGAATCTTTGTATTTATTTATGAATCCTCCGGTAATGAGAGGAATATGTGAACTTGATATACAACAATTCAATGCGTCTTCTAAATTCACGAAATTTGAAAAAATACTGGTTTTGAGGAACGTTCCTGTGGAATTCGCGACGGTTCTCTGTTCATTCGGCGATAGATGGTCCACCGTCCGTTTGTTGGTAGCTTCGCTAGAACCCTTACCGAAATGTCGTAGTGTTGTTACTCCAATGAAGACACGGGATAAATCAAAATCCGAATCTTTTGTATGTGTCAGTACACGCAACTTCATGATTTGTTCAAATTCCTGTATGGAATCGTTTTTTCCAAGTGTAGGTTTGTTACCAATTACTTTGGTAATTAAATCGGTAAGATTGCCCTTGTATGTACATAAAATCGCATTCCATGACCCCGCACTCGCACCTGAAAAAACATAGTCGGACAAGTCGTAACTTTCCTTTAAAAAGGTGATAATGCCCATCATATAGAACCCCTTGAATCCGCCTGGGGAAATAGAGATTAATTTCTGTTTATTTTCGTTCTTAACTTCGTAGGACGAAGTTCGGAGAAGTTTGGAATGAAAAAACGATAGACGTGGTGATTTTTTGTTGTATGGAAAGACATACGGTACAGAATATCTTACAAATAACATGCTAAATAGCACAATATGACGAAACATACAATATCATATACTTTACTATTATATGTTTTATTTCGGTGTAATTTTATAACCATATACAACAACATCTTTGGGTTGCTTATTGGCTTTATTGTCTTTCTTATTCCAAGCTTCACGCATGGAAATGAGGTCTTCTTCCGTATCATCTACCGTATTTATCATGAATTTTTGTAGTGCTTCGAAGAAAGTACCATTGATTTCGTCAAATACAAAAACTTTATAAAATGGTTTTCCTGGACGCACTTTGGAATTACGTACCAATGTTTTTACGTGAGTCGTAAATGCTCCAAGACCACCCCTATGTTTTCGTGTTTTATGCTTCTTTTGAATACGTTTTCTGGAATAACTTGGCATTTTCTGTTACGAATAGTAAGATTACAATATAAGCACATTTTATTTGTTGAAATATTTTGAGCGAAGATTCTCCACAAAATTATCGGGAATACGTTGTTTACGGAAGAAATGAAGACGGTCAAATGTGGGGGACCCAGCCCCCCTCCTTTTGGTGAATCCTGATTGTTTTATTTGGTCCCCCATAATGTCAGGATTGTTTAATAACATGGTAATGATAAAGAAAAGGGAATACATGCCACATTCGGTATTCGTACGTTGATGAGTCATTGGATAATTTTCTATAAATTTGAGACGTATGGGGCGTGACATTTCCAAACCCTGTTTTTGAATGCGCTTCACTAAACGCATAATTTCTGTGGGAATTTTACTACCCGCGCTATCGAAATAAAAGATAAATCGCGCCTGTATGTCAATAAACATCGAAACCCAATGTGTACCTGGCCCTGTATGTTTATCTAAATTAAATACGATGGCTATTTTGCGATGTTTTTTTGACAAATGATGTTTGAGTGAAAAATGACACAATTCGCTGGTAACACATGTCGAATTGGATGTGCTCGTTGGGGAATCAAAATCGATGAAAGACGGGCCAATAAATTCGAAATGTGGGTACTTGTCTTCATATTGGGTAAGTACGTTGAAAATGTCGTAATTGGACAACCATTCATTGGGATTGTAGTCCCATTCTTTGGGGCGTTTGGGCGCAAACACATATTCTTTGATTCTCCCGCGTAATTTCTCGTCTTTGATTTGACTTAACCAACAATCCTCTTTACCGCAGTTCGATAACCGCGTTTGTAATTCGGCTATGATTTTTTTGGGTTCGGTTTCACGTATGGGATTTGTGCGATGAAAATGATTGTAGTCTGATTTTATTTTGGTTAAAATATTGGGCGTGAAACAGGTGTCTTTTGTGGCAGTTTTGCCTTGAATGGCTGGACTACAATTCAAGGATGTATCCTTCGACATTTTTCTTTGGGTTTTCCGTTTATTTATTTTATTTTTTTTTGTGAATCCTGTTAAAAATGAAAAATTGGACATCAATCTCCTCAATCTCTTATACAAGTTATGTAGATTATTTACGATATGTAGATTTTTCGCAGACCAAAGGTGTCGAAAAAATTACTAACTACGAAGGTAGTAGACCGAAGTTGTTCGGAGACAAACATATGGTGGTCCCAACCTAACTCCAAAGGTAGCTTCGCTACCGGAGTTGTTTGTAGAGAATCTCATCATTTATCATCGAAGATGTTCTTAGGGGACCTTGGACCCCTGTATTGTATGACCTTTTTACCTGAAAATGCCACAAAATCCCTGGACAAATTATCCGCAGGAAGTACTTTATTATTCGATTTGTGAATTTGTTTTCCCCAGAATGATTTGGGGAAATCGCTTCCTGGCTCTGATTTTTTGACGCCTCCTGTTTTCGAAAAATCGGCGGTATTTTCCGTAGAATTCATGAATTTTTCATCAAACATTGTTTCGTCCTCATCACCATCGTCTGAATATGAATCTTTAGTGTATTGTTCTAGTTCCTGGTTCTCCAAATATTTAATACACGATTTCGTAAAATGATGAAATGTCTCGGTCATGTCGTGATTCCATTGTTTTTTTGGATTCGACAGAAGTTGCTGAGTAATACCCATAATACCGTCATGATATTTGATGAGTGTTTTACGGTATTCCGTAAATTCTTCGTATTTTTGGGGGTCTGTTTTTGATAAGTATTTGAAATAATGATGGTTATTCATGAACAACTCCATGGACATTTTATCAAACTTAGTCATCGGAGTAGCAAACTCCTCTAGTGTTAGGTTGTCTGTCGATTCTTCCATTACAATTGGCGATAAGAAAGAAAAGAAAAAATGTCCTCTATATGTATATAGTTCACTAAAATGTCCTTACAATCATTAAGAACTCCTTATATTGCGCCTTCCAGTTTGGGAGGTGGTCCCTACAAAGGTTGGTCACCCAAACAATTTGCCAACAACGCTAAAGGTAATGCGATTGACCGCCGGATCATTGTTAAATCATGGAACAATGCTTACTCGGTAGGAACCGTCAACGGTCGTGGACGTGCGATTGGTCCTTTTCGTGCTGTCACCAATACAGGTGATTTTCTTTCGCGCCAAAATTATTCTTGCGGTGGTCCTAACCCCGTAACGATTGACCGTTATAAGCGAAAAAATAACATTGGTAATGTGCCTCAACGATGCGACGGAACGGCGATTCCTCCTTCCACTTGCAATCCTCGCTTTGTACCTGACAGTTCAGACTACATAAAATTTAGGCGTATACGTGCGGCTAATCTAACTTTCAATGACAAAAAATTCGGTGGTAATGATAGTCGCGGTCAGTATGTTCCGTTAATGGCGGTGCGTAGACGGTAATGGTACATAAGTTTTTCCCAGCATAGAATATAGATGTTGAATCAATATTTAGCCGAATTTTTTGGAACATGTTTTTTCGTTTTTATTATTTTGGCCACGGGCAATCCTATAGCGATTGGTGCCTCCCTCGCTCTCGTTATATTGCTCACAAAAGACATTAGTGGAGGTAATATTAATCCTGCCGTAAGTGTTGTTATGGCTTCCATCGGGAAATTGCCCATGGCGGACTTGGTGCCTTATATATTGGCACAAGTGTTTGGCGCATTGGTCGCACTGGAAATTTATAAGCGCATCCAGTTTACGTAAAATACGTGGAACCATTGTTCCAAGTATTTTTCTCATTAATCCTCCATTTTACTTGGCATGCGTTCGAACAAACGGTACAGTAAAAACAAGCTGAGAACCGTTAATGAACCTAAGAAAAAACCGGTTATGATGTCGTCTTCAATGGTAAGTTTTTTTTCGCGGTTTTCTTCTAATTCAAACTTCTCCGCAAGCAAGCTTGCTCCGAAATTAGGAGATTTTTCTCCGCTATCGCTACGGAAAAATCCTCCAAACGTTCTGTATCCTGGATAAACCCCATAATTATAAAATAACCCATATCCACCGCTTCCACCCCCACCTCCATTATAATAACCATGACCGCCATGACCACCGTGACCACCATGACCACCGTGACCACCATGACCACCATGACCACCATGACCACCGTCGCCCAAAAATCCCTCATTGGTAGATGCGAATATAGACGGACTCTTTTTTTTCAAAATATTGTATTCATTGGTAGAAATATATCCTTTTTCAGTGTCACCATTGATGTTTTTTATTAAATTTACCGAAATACAATTATTATCATTCATATTTTTTGTTAGAATATCTGAAGCATTTTTAGAAAGGTCTTTAGCATCTTGTAATGTCTGATATCCTGAGAACATAATACCGTTTTTTGTGGTATCACCGTTCAAGTACGCCATACCATCTACTACAAACCATCTGTCTTGTACTTGTTGTGTATTGTCCATACACTGTATTCCCGTATTTTTCGTAAATTCGCGATTTCCTAAAGGAGCACCGTTATTCGTGATAGTAGTCGCACTAGAATTCCCCGTGAGCAATGCGTCGGCATATTTCTGATATCCATTCATATTTTTTGTCGAGTTTATTGTGTCCACATTGTTCGGTGAGGTAATTCCCATGTCTTGTAAGTTTTTAATGAATCCGACTTTTAAGGAACCATCTAGTACCTTATCTCTATTCTCAGAAAAATTTGTATTTACATCGTTCCAATTAATCTTATTTACATCAGAAATATTCAATGAACTTATTTGATTAATAGATGTCATAATAATAATACTACTTTCACTTATATTATACTTTCATATTTTTACGTTGACTTCGCATTCATCGCCAAATTTCCCCAAGAATTCACAATGTCACCTGACTTTGATTCTTGTATTTTATTGATTGCGATATCTTGAAGCATCACTATTCCCGAAATATGTTTCAATTGGTACCCCATATACATGGAATTCGCATCACTTGTAGATAAAGGTGGCTTACATTTGGTAAAATTGGGGTCCTTAAAATTATTCGTTAAATCAGTGATATCCTGTGTTCTCATGCTTATTTGCGAATTTAACATTTCACGTTTGGTATCGAGAGCTGGTGGTGCAGGAGCTGGTGGTAATAAAGCGAGTTTAGCGTTTAAATCAGCCAAATCAGCATTCATGAGGTCTAACGAGCAGTCGCGTGGTGAAAAAGGGTATGTACTTAAATTATCTAATTTGGTTTTTTTATCGTTCAAAAGAGAACCGTCCGTTAATCCAGCCAAATCGGGACTCGGTACATAAGAAGGATACAATGAAAGTATTTCTGTGTCATGTTTTTTTATAACTCCCAATATTTTTGTGATATTCTCCTGATTCTTTGTCGCGTCGGGGTTCATAGATAAATCGTTGCTTGTGAATTTCGAATCCAATAAATGTAGTTTCATATCGTGACTTGTGACATTGTTGACAATTTCTATCATGATAGCTGATAATTCTGAACCTGATAGTGGTTTGACATCTATGTTATTCGAATTGAACATAGTCATTGATGCCTTATCCGGCATTGTCATTCCTTCAAATATCTTATGAGATCCCAACCTAACTCCAAAGAAGTTGTTTGAACCATACAATGATACACACAAAATAAAGAGGATCAACAATATGACAATATAGAAAAAATATTTCTTAATGAACTTCCGCATATAAATTACTACGAGAAATAATATACACCCTTGAACATTACCGATAAATTATTTATTTTTGATTTCATTAACACCTAGAAAAGAAGTAAATGGAATAACACCCTCAACAGATAAATTATAACTTTCTATATATGGAATATTATTTTTTATTATAAATTTCAAATACAACAGTGAAATGAAAAAAAAACCTATAAATGTGACAGATGATATGAGTAAATCCTCACTATTTGATTGACCTGCACTAAATGCCATTCCGGTAGGAATAAGTAAGATGATTCCTATTAATAAGCATAGAATTAAGAAAATTTGCTGATATAAATTTGTCCCTGAAATAGTGATTGATTTAAAATATAATACGGGAAATCCGAATATAAATATTATTAATGCGATTAATGTCCAAGCCACGCCTAGGGTTATTTTTATTATTGTAGTAGGATCACCCATATTTGAACCAGATGTCACCGAATAAACAGGAATTTCCTGGGAATAATCCAGATCCACATTATCACATTCCATCCACGAAGTAGTTGCGTTTGAATTGGTATCTACTTTGAACCCTTCACGATAATCAGAACCTAATTTACTTACCGATTTATTGAATGTTTTACACTGAGAAACAATGGGGTTTGATACCAACCCAATTTTACTCGCAGGAATAATCTCATACCTGGATGTTTCCAAAAAAGGTTTCTGTATGTCTTTGATGTTTCCTTGAGAAAATCCGGTAAAATGGGATTGAACCGCTATCGCTGTTTTAAAAATCAGTACAATCGCCCCCTTGGTTTCGTAGTAATAACAATCACTATTTGCTGGCAAAATACTGTTAATTTCGATCTCATCCATCGTTTTCGTATCCTGAATAAGTTCGTCAAGTACATTTGGAGAACCATAGGTACCTTCGTAATGGTTGGTTATCAACGGAACACATACATATAATTTTTTACCCCCATTGGTGATAGCATCATGTTCAATGACCAATTCGCCAGTACAAGGATTCGCATCTATAAACTCCTCCTCGCTATTGCGAAGCGAAGCTACCTTTGGAGTTAGGTTGGGACTAGTCACATTATTTATATTGCTAAAAATATATACATTTTTGGAAACAAATCCTCTTTTCTGTGATTTTTTAACGATAAAAATATTAGGCTGGTTTTCTTTTCCTATCACCGAATATTGAACGTTTCCCGAAAAAATACTGTTTATCTTTTGTGAAGGTAATTTGGGGAAATCATACCATATTTCTTTGTTCATCGTATATTTGTAATATACAATGAGCACATATTTTTACTGAATGATGATTGTGGGTCGGAATATTTCTCTGGCAAAACTGTCAGACATATATGACATACAGCTCATTGGATCCGTACACATAATCTGTGGTTTTGCGAGACCAAGTATTTTCTCAAGTGCTTTTTTGGATTCGTCTGTCATTGTCGTATTTACCAACATTTCTTGTAATTTTTCGGGAGACGTGTTTTCCAAAGACAATTCGTATTCTTTTTCGTAATCTTCTTTGTTTTCGGTATCTTCAGTGATATTTATTTTTACTTCACTCAATTCAATCTTACGCTGATTTTCTGGTGTTACTTTTTCGTCAACGATATCGTCATCATATTTTACCGGTGATTCCTTCTTAAAAATTAGTTTTGTATTGGAATCTTTGAATAATTGATTTATATCATTCGACGCATTATAAGCCCTTTTCTTTAGTACGGGTGCATCGTGAAATATAGGTTTATTTGCTCCTCCCCTCTTTTTAGATGTTTCGTCCATGCCGTATTTTGGAGTATTTACCGGAATTTGCTTCATTATTTTTTTTAATATTTTATCTGCCTCAATAACCACTGTCTTCATAGAGGGTTTCTTTTGTGCTAATAATGATAGTTTTCGACCATCTTTGGAACTACATCCTTCTATATTAGAACCGTAAGCCCCACCTTTGGCTACGGTTTTTTGTTTATTTGGACTAAATTCCTTTGAAATTAAGTTGGGGCTGGGATTATCCAAAACTATTTTCGGAATATATGTGTTATCAATCGATTTTTGAATAGAAGCCGAGTATGTTTCTTTGGGTTTTTCTGTTAATTCATAGCCAATATCAGGTGCGGTCTCTAATGGTGATGGTTCCATCGTTTGCGTTCCTTGAAAATGTGTCGAATCGTCCTTGAAGATTAATCGTTCTTCTTCCTCAATATCCTCTTGTGGTGCTGAAATGGTGATGATGTCAGGATAATATTTATTCATAGATAATGACGTATCAGTGATTAATTTTGTAATAAAATTTTGGTATGATTCAGTATTTATAATAGAATTTTTAGAATTATTGATAGGAGAATTTTTAGGATTATTGATAGGAGAATTTTTAGAATTATTGATAGGAGAATTTTTAGGATTATTGATAGGAGAATTTGTATGAATATCAATCTTTTGTATTTTTTCTACAGTGGACAAAATAGTATTTGATAGTTTTATCAAATCATTTACTGAAATAGGGTTGTATCCGGTGATAGGGGTGATAGGGGTGATAGGGGTGAGAATATCAATCTTTTGTATTTTTCCTACAGTGGACAAAATAGTATTTGATAGTTTTATCAAATCATTTACTGAAAGAGGGTTGTATTCTATGGTAGGTGGCGGGGGTATATCAATCTTTTGTATTTTTCCTATAGTGGACAAAATAGTATTTGATAGTTTTATCAAATCACTTACTGAAAGAGGGTTGTATTCTATGGTAGGTGGCGGGAGTATATCAATCTTTTGTATTTTTCCTACAG
>Ga0194055_10000154_pt1 | contig 51888 bp, 51 predicted proteins | sample SepL449m_MetaG_FD_155482 | JGI IMG/M metagenome (GOLD analysis project Ga0194055, IMG submission 155482) | Anoxic zone freshwater microbial communities from boreal shield lake in IISD Experimental Lakes Area, Ontario, Canada - Sep2016-L442-9m | ecosystem: Environmental > Aquatic > Freshwater >... | reverse complement strand
ACTCGCCTTTGCTCAGAAAAATCTCCGCCCCCTTCTCTCTAAACTAGCCGCTCATCAGGCGAACGATTATCTCCCTAACCTTTGGTCCACATTACCCGCGACCGCCGAACTCGCCGAAGAACTGGAAGCTTGGGCCATCAAGAATCTCCCCGAAACCGCCTCACCCAATGTCGCGAAGGCCGCCGACGAAATCCGCTTTCAAGCCAACTTCCGCATCCGCACACTCCCAGACCTCCACCGCTGGATCTCCCGCCAATCCTCACCAGCACTCCCCAAAGAAAATTAGGCGCTTCCCGCCTCGACCGACCCGCCCTACAAAATCGCCAGCCATGCGCACTGTGCTCGATGTCATCCAATCTTCTACCCTCTATTTTCAAAAGAATCAGGTCGAAAGTCCCCGACTAAATATCGAGTATCTTCTCGCCCATTGCCTGAAGAAAAAGCGCATGGAAATCTATCTCGAATTTGATCGCCCTCTCGGAGATCATGAACTTGAGCCCCTTCGAAATCTCGTCCGACGTCGGGCCGCCGGTGAACCCCTCCAACATCTGCTCGGAACCGCGGAGTTTCATGGTCGCACTTTCACCTGCGACTCCCGAGCACTGATCCCCAGACCCGAGACCGAACAACTCTGCGAACTCATTCTCGCACAAGGTCCTGCCACGCGGATTCTCGATATCGGCACCGGCAGCGGGGTGATCGCCCTCACCCTCGCCGCCGCTTGGCCAGATGCCACCGTTACCGCGGTCGACATCTCCCCGCATGCCCTCGCTCTCGCCCAAGAAAATGCCACCAGACTTGGCCTCACCGATCGGGTTCGCTGGGTAGAAAGCGACCTCTTGGAAAAAATTTCCCCAACCACCGAAACTTTCGACTTAATCGTCGCCAATCTTCCCTATATTCCTAGCGGTGAAATTCCCCAACTCGCCCGCGAACTCCGCTACGATCCGCTCAACGCACTCGACGGCGGACCACTTGGATTCGAAATCTACGAGCGATTTATTGCCCAAGCGACCAACTATCTTCACGGACGACTCGCTTTAGAAATCGGGCACGATCAATCTCCCACCTTAATCGCTCTTCTCACCGCCCACCACTTTCACAGCATCCACGCCCAAACGGATTACCAAGGCCACGGCCGCTTTCTCTTCGCAAATCATGGATAAAATTCTCGTTCACGGCGGTCATCCGCTTTCTGGATCAGTCAAAATTAGCGGATCAAAAAACTCCGCCCTCCCCATCCTCGCCGCCACGCTTCTCACCAAAGAACGCTGCGTCATTCATCAGGTTCCCGACTTGAGCGACATCCACTATATGCTCCAAATCCTCTCCCACCTCGGAGCAGAGGTCGAACGAGCCAGTGGGGTCGTCACCGTCCAAGCGACGAAAATTATTACTGAGGCACCCTACGATATCGTTCGAAAAATGCGTGCTTCGGTCTGCGTCCTCGGCCCATTACTCGGACGAGAAAAAGAAGCAACTGTTTCCCTGCCAGGTGGTTGCGTGATTGGCGACCGACCAATCGATCTCCATCTCAAAGGCTTCGAATGTCTCGGAGCCGTCCACAGGATCGTGGGCGGAAATGTGAAAATCTTTGCCAGTGAGCTCATCGGAGCGGTGGTCAATCTCCGTGGCAAACAAGGCCCGACGGTTCTTGGCACGGGCAATGTCATGATGGCGGCGGTTCTCGCCCAAGGCACCACCGTGATCGAAAGTGCCGCCACCGAACCCGAGGTCGTCGACCTTGCCGATTTCCTCACCAAAATGGGGGCAAAAATCGAAGGCGCTGGCACCCGGAGAATCGTCATCGATGGCGTTAAAGAACTCCACGGCGCCGAACACTCGGTCATTCCCGATCGCATCGAAGCGGGGACTTTCTTAATCGCGGGAGCGATCGCTGGCCAGAAGATCACCCTTCGCCGCGTCAATGCCTCCCACCTTACCTCAGTCATCGATGCCCTCACCCGCTCTGGTTTCGTATTGAAGGCTGAAGGCGATACCCTTTCCATCACCACCCAAGGCAAGCCGAGTGCCTTGCAGATTACTACCGAGCCCTACCCCGGGTTTCCCACCGATATGCAGGCTCAGATGTGTGCTCTCCTCGCCAACGCGGCAGGGATATCCGTGATCACGGAAACCGTTTTTCCTCAACGCTATATGCATGTCTCCGAAATGAAACGAATGGGGGCAGACATTACCCTCACTGGCCCGACAGCCATCATCAACGGTGTGGAACGATTAAGTGCCGCTCCCGTGATGGCGAGCGATCTGCGAGCTTCAGCAGCTCTTGTCCTTGCTGGGCTCCAAGCCGATGGCATCACCGAGGTCAATCGCGTCTATCATATCGACCGGGGCTACGAGCGAATCGACGAAAAACTCAACGGCCTTGGAGCACACATCGAACGAGTCAAAGACTAAGAACGAGTCGGACCTATTCGGCGAAAGACTTCTCCAAAAATTATCCCCACCCCGACTTGAACGGGGATAACACGTTTAGGAAACGCGTGCTCTATCCGGTTGAGCTATGGGGACGATCTCTGCCCACTGCCGCAGGCTACTTTTCTCGGTCAGTTTTGGAAACAAAAACAGCGACGGTGACGCTATTCTCCCAAAAATTCGTTCCCTCTCCACAACCCATTCCCATTCATTCACTACACTAAACGCCCCTCCCGAAACCGAAGCCTTTAAGGGAATCACCAATCATCCCAAGACGGGATCCACGCATCAAACGCCTCACTGACTGTTACCCGATCTTTTCTTGGATGAACGCCTCTCGTGTGTCATCCTCCGCCGACTTCGCCTCTCCAAATTTCTACCATCAAAACTATGGTCCACATCCAAACTGAATACTTAGGCGGACTGCGTTGCCAAGCGACTCACGGTCCCTCCCAGTCTAGCCTCCTAACCGATGCCCCAATCGATAATCATGGCCAAGGCGCGACTTTTTCTCCGACTGATCTCGTCGCAACCGCCCTCGCCACCTGCATCCTCACCACCCTTGGCATCATCGCCCAACGCCTCGATATCGACCTCATCGGTGCAAAAATCACCATTGGGAAAGAGATGAATTCCACCGCCCCAAGACGGATCTCCCAGCTCACTTTAGCGATTTTTATTCCAATTTCAGTGAGCCACCCGCACCGCGAACGACTAGAGAACGCCGCCCGCGCGTGCCCGGTCCACCTCAGCCTTCACCCTGAAGTTGAGCAGTCATTGTCTTTCCAATGGGCTCCACTATAACCCATTCTATGCCAATTCTCCGCGAACCAAACGGGCTCAAAAAAGGTCGCCATCTCGATGATCTCGACCACAAATCGCTTGATGAGGTCGAATACAAGCCTCGCCTCAAAGAATTACAACTCAAACTTCTCGAACTGACCCGAGAACTAAGTGAGACACAGCGGTCGCTGATCGTGGTCTTCGAGGGCCCAGATGCCGCGGGCAAAGGCGGGGCAATTAAGCGCCTAGTCGAACGCCTCGACCCTCGTTTGCTTCGCGTCCATTCGGTCGTCAAGCCAACCGCCGAAGAGCATCAGCGCCACTATCTCTGGCGATTCTGGACCAAACTTCCACCCTATGGGCAGACGGTTATTTTTGATCGATCTTGGTATGGTCGCGTTCTCGTCGAACGCGTCGAAGGCTTTGCCAGCGATAAAGAGTGGCCCCGCGCCTACGAGGAAATCAACGACTTTGAGCGACTGCTCGCCGAAGACGGGGCGATTTTCGCGAAAATTTACCTGCATATCTCTAAAGAAGAACAACTTCTAAGGTTTAAACGACGGGAAGCGGACCCCTACAAACATTGGAAAATTAATGATGAGGACTGGCGGAATCGCCGGAAATGGGACGAGCACAATCTCGCCGCCGAGGTTGCCTTAGAACGAACGAGCACCGAAGTCGCCCCATGGACGGTCGTCCCCGCAAACTACAAGTGGTACGCCCGCGTCAAAGTCGCAAAAACTTTGGTCGAAACCCTCGAACGCGCCAGCTTACGGCACTCCGCCTGATGATCAATCTGGCCCGATTCTCTCGGTGGATGGCACTCCTAATTATTGTGCTGACCGCCACCAGCTGTGAACGCATTTTTGACAAAGGGTCGAAGGAGAATATTGCCAAAGCGGAGAAGAAGGCGATGGTCGGAGACTTCCCCGCCGCCGCCCAACTTTACGAGGCCGCGCTCGATGGCACGGTAAAATCCGCCGAGACCCACTACAAACTCGCCCTGATCTACGCCGACAAACTAAAAAAACCACTCGACGCCGTTCACCACTTAAACCGTTACCTCGAACTGGCTCCCAATGGCACCCGCGCAAAAGACGCCCAAGCCTTACAAAAGACCGCTTTGGCACAGATGATCGTCGGACTCAATGGGGGATCTCCTGCCACCCAGGCAGAGATGGTTCGCCTTCGCAATGAAAATCAAGCCCTCTTAAATAAGTTGGCCCAAAAACCCCCGCCAGAAGTTGCGACCTCCAAGTCTGCACCCGGAGCAAAGAAACCGATTCCCGCAAACGCTCGAACCTATACCGTCAAAGCAGGCGATACTTTGGCCAAGATTAGTCGATTATTTTACAAAAACTCCACCCGGGCTGCGGACATCCAAGCAGCCAACTTTAACCAGTCTTCCGGAACCGCAAAAATCAAACCAGGAATGGTCTTGATTATCCCAAAATAGCCGGGCCGTCGCTCAGTATCGGAAGATTCCGCGTCGCACGAACGAGATAAACCCGCTTCCCTTGGCTCTCATAAAAAGTCCGCATAATCATCTCTGCCAGTAGTCCCATGAGGATACACATTACCCCTGTGATGGCCGCCATCACAAAAAGAAGCGGGAGTGGCGTGACGATAAATGACTTATTTTCAAACACTTTTAAATAGAGAGCCGATCCACCTGCGATCAGACTGACCAACAACGAGATCGCCCCAACTCCGCCAAATACATACATCGGTTTCTCCGCGTAACTGTCTAAAAATTTCACGACCACCAGATCACAAAGCACCTTGGCCACGCGCTCTAGACCGTATTTCGACTTCCCACTGGTTCGCGCGTAATGATTCACGGTGACCTCGGTGATCTTCGCCCCATGCCAACCCGCGTAAATCGGCAGAAACCGATGCATCTCACCATACAGCCTGACGCCTTTAATGACTTCACTTCGGTACGCTTTTAATGAGCAACCAAAGTCGTGCAGTCGGACTCCCGAAACCCAAGATATTAATTGATTGGCGAGGATACTTGGAAAGTTACGCTGGAGCGCATCGTCCTGACGATCCTTTCGCCAACCTGAACACACGTCAAATCCCTCATCCAGTTTGGCCAGAAGTTTAGGAATGTCGGCGGGATCATTTTGTAAATCGCCATCCAGCGGGATGATCACATCACCGCTAGCGAAATCGAATCCTGCCATCATCGCCGCCGTTTGCCCGTAATTACGGCGAAAGTGGACGACTTTCACCACGGGATGCTCCTTGGCAATTTCGTCGAGAACCTTGGCACTAGCGTCGCCGCTTCCATCGTTGACGAAAATCAACTCCCACGGGCGCCCAATTCCGCGCATGACCTCGGCAATTCGCCCATAAAGTATGGGAAGAGACTCGGCTTCATTATAAACTGGGACGGTGATCGAGATCATGAGGTTGACGGGGGGGCATTAGAGTCTATCGGGTGGGTGGCGGGCAAGAGGGAACCACGATCCGCCCCCCGCCACTGATGAAAAATCCGCGCAAACCGAAGCGCAGATTTTCTTGGGCACAACCTGTTCATTTTTATTTGAACAAATTAACTCTTCGAGGCAAACTCGTTGCCAATGGCCAATAAAAGCGTCATCCCATCGACCGGTAAGTTAGCGATCAAACTTTCTCCGCTAGAGATTGAGGCGATTGATCTCTTCATCAGTTTCGTTCGACTTCTTGGAATGCCGAAGTCAGTGGGAGAAATTTATGGGCTCCTCTTTGCCTCCTCCCAACCGCTCACCCTCGATGCCCTGATGGACCGCCTTCAAATGAGTAAAGGCTCCGCAAGCCAAGGTCTCAAACTGCTCCGATCATTTGGCGCTGTGCGGACAATCTATGTCGCCACCGACCGGCGCGACCACTATGTGGCTGACTTCGAACTCAGCAACTTCGCCAGCGCCTTTATCAAAGAAGAACTCCAACCGCATCTCGATAGCGGTTCTGCACGGCTCTCACGCATGCAGAAACATCTCGCGAAACTTCCCAAAGGCGAACAAGGAGTCGCCGCTTCTCGAATTGCCAAACTCCAGCATTGGAAAGAAAAAGGAGATGCAATCCTCCCGTGGATTTTAAAATTTCTCGTTGCCTGAGCTCGTTCGCCATCACCAATGCTCACCGAGATGCTTCATCCTCAACCCGCAGACCCACAGTGGTACTGCCTTCGATCCCATCCCAAGCACGAACATATTGCAGCCGCTCACCTACGCCAACTTTCTGGGATGGATGTCTTCTGTCCTCGAGTCCGAATTCAACGGAAGACGATCCGTGGCCTCAAATGGTTCGTCGAGGCCATGTTCCCAAACTATCTCTTCGCTCGCTTTAGCCTGAGCGAAAACCAAACGATCGTCCACTATAGCCCAGGGATAAGTGGGATTGTCCGCTTCGGTCAGCATATTTCCCCCATTCCCGCTTCATCGATTCTTGAATTACGCGAATTTCTCGGCGACGAGGGGATTAAAACCCTTCAATTTGAACTCGCCGAAGGGGACGGCGTTTCGATCGTCGACGGGCCGCTCACTGGCCAAGATGGAGTGATTACAAAACTTCTCCCCGCCCGAGATCGCGTGCGTGTTCTGCTCGAATTCTTAGGAAACACCCGCGAAGTTGAACTCGGGCTCTTAGCCGTCTTTCGCCATACCAAGCCCACGGGGACTTGATCCGCCGGCCTAGCCATTGCCGAAAAATAATCTGGCTTAGCAATGATCAATCAAAAACTGCACAGGCAACTTTACCACAGTCTAACCGAATTTTCGGCCAATGACCAAGGGCGGTAGCTTGGAAAAAATTCATCGATCCATCAGCAATGAATAAGTCGATTCTCCCAAAAACTCCATCCGAAGACCTCGGCCAATGGTCCACTATTATCACCCCTCATCGGGGTTGGCTCGAAGTCCGCTGGCGCGAACTCTGGCAATATCGCGACCTCATTTATCTCTTCGTTCGTCGCGATTTTGTCGGCACCTATAAACAAACCGTCCTCGGCCCTATTTGGTTTTTTCTCCAGCCGATTTTCACCACCATCGTCTTCACTGTGGTCTTCGGAAAAATCGCCAAAATCTCCACCGACGCCCTTCCTCCTCCACTGTTCTACCTCTCAGGAATAGTCATGTGGCAGTACTTTGCCGACTGCCTCAATAAAACCTCCAGCACCTTCACCGCGAACGCCGGAATTTTTGGCAAAGTCTACTTTCCTCGCCTCGTCGTACCCATCTCGACCGTGATCACCAGCCTGATCACCTTCGCAATTCAATTCGCCCTTTTTCTCTCGTTGCTTATTTTCTTTAAAATTCAAGGTGCTCCCGTTCACCCAAACTACCGTATCATCATCCTTCCGTTCCTCCTCTTGATGATGGCCTCACTAGGACTCGGCGTCGGTTGCCTAGTCTCCTCACTTACCACTCGCTACCGCGATCTCGCTGTGGCCGTGGGATTTGGAGTCCAACTCTGGATGTATGCCAGCGCGGTCGTCTATCCGCTTTCTGAGATTCCCGCCGAATGGCGCTGGCTCCTCGTCCTCAATCCGATGGTGCCAATCATCGAATCTTTCCGCTTCGCCTTCCTCGGCTCAGGCGTGGTGGAAATCTGGCAAATCGCTATGGGAGCGGGAGTTTGCTTGCTCGTCCTCCTTAGCGGAATCCTCACCTTCAACCACGTGGAGAAGACGTTCTCCGATACCGTTTAATCTCCGATGTCTTCCGTCATTCGCGTCGAAAATGTCAGCAAGCGCTACCGCTTAGGAATGATCAATAGGCAGATGCTTTACAAAGATCTGCAAAGTCGCTGGGCACGTTGGCGCGGGCAGACCGATCCTAACTCGCTACTCACCGAGCAATCCAACCAGGCCAGCACAAATGGGGAAATCTGGGCTCTCAAGGACATTGACTTTGAGATCGCGGAAGGGGAAGTCGTCGGGATTATCGGGAGGAATGGTTCCGGTAAGTCCACCCTGCTGAAAATACTCTCGCAGATCACGGCTCCGACCTCCGGACGGGTCTTGCTCAAAGGCCGCGTGGCCAGCTTGCTCGAAGTCGGCACGGGGTTTCACCCGGAACTGAGCGGACGAGACAATATCTATCTCAATGGCTCAATCCTTGGCATGAGACGTCAAGAAATCAGCCATAAGTTCGACGAGATCGTAGCGTTTTCCGAGGTGGCGCAGTTCATCGATACTCCAGTCAAACGCTACAGTAGCGGTATGTATATGCGACTCGCCTTTGCCGTGGCCGCTCATCTCGACCCCGAAATTCTTCTCGTCGATGAAGTTCTGGCCGTGGGTGATGCGGAGTTTCAGGAAAAGTGCCTCGGGAAAATGAATGAGGTCGCGCGCGGGGGGAAGACAGTGATCTTTGTCAGCCACAATATGGGAGCGGTCAGCGCCCTGACCTCGACCTGTCTTCATCTGCAAAAGGGACACCTCGAAGATCGAGGCCCGACCAGCCAGGTCGTCGAGCGGTATCTGAATGCCGCGGCGGCCCAGCATAGCTCGGGAAAATCCACCGATCTGAGCTTCTATCGGCGCGGATCTATCGCGGAGTCTCCCGCTTATCTCAGTCGTATCCTAGTCAACGGCAGCCAACCAGGCAACGCCGCCGTCGATCTCCACGGGAGCCTAACCATTCATCTCGAAATCAACGTCCTTCAGGCCCTGCGCTCCGCTTTTATCTGCTTCACGATCAAGGACCAAAAGGCGGAACCGATTACGACGATCTTTTCCTGGGACCAAAATTTCCTCCTCACCCTGCAACCCGGCATCCACCTTATTGAAATGAAGGTGGACCACATTCCATTCTCTCCTGGCTACTATTACTGCGATGTCGGCATCAGCCGGGCGGTGAATGCCGCCTCCGCCGATGTGATTCAGAATTTTCCACTCTTCCATGTCGTCAATACTGGGCAAGTAACCCACTGGACGGAAAGACCTTGGGGAAAAGTCTATTGCCACGGCGTGCAATGGAGCGTCCTCCACAATACCGCTTGCCCATCTTAGTCAAAACTACCTATCCAAAATTTATGCGTCGCAGAAAACAGTTTCTCGTCTTTGGTTCTCCACTAGTGGAAGAAGCCGAAATTACCGAAGTGGTGGCCAGTATGCGTTCTGGGTGGCTGGGAACCGGCCCGAAAGTCGCTCGCTTTGAGAGCGACTTCCAAAGCTACAAAGGATCACCCCACGCCGTGGCGGTAAATTCTTGCACCGCCGCACTGCACCTCTGTTTGCTAGCGCTCGATCTCCGCCCAGGCGATGAGGTGATCACCACTGCCCTGACCTTTTGCAGCACGGTCAACGCAATTATCCACGCGGGGGCCACGCCGGTTCTCGCGGACATCGATCCGCAGACGATGAACATCGACCCCAAACAGGTGGAGGCGCGGATTACCGGTCGCACGCGCGCCATTTTGCCAGTGCATTTTGCGGGACGCCCCTGCGACATGACCGCCCTAACAGCCATTGCCCAGCGACATGGACTGAAGATCATTGAAGATTGCGCTCACGCCATTGAAACGGAATACCACGGGAGCAAAGCGGGGACGCTGGGCGACTTTGGCTGCTTCAGCTTTTACTCGACAAAAAACATCGTCACTGGCGAGGGCGGAATGGTGCTGACCAAAGACGAAGAGATGGCCGCACGCATCAAAATCCTCGCCTTGCATGGGATGAGTCGCGACGCCTGGATGCGCTTCAGCGACAAAGGCTACAAGCACTACCAAGTCGTAGCCGCTGGCTTCAAATATAACATGATGGATGTGCAGGCGGCCATTGGCATCCATCAGTTACAAAGAGTGGAGAATTATCTCGACCGCCGAGAAGCCGTGTGGGCGCGTTATGATGAGGCCTTGGCCGGGCTTCCGCTCACCCTTCCATCCGCTCCAGAAACCGGGACCCGCCACGCCCGCCATCTCTACACCGTGCTCGTCGATCAGAAAGTAACGGGCATCAGTCGGGATGCCTTTCTTGAAGGCATGACGGAGCATGCCATCGGCGTCGGCGTGCACTACATGAGCATCCCAGAGCATCCCTATTACCAGTCCACCTACGGATGGAAACCCGAGGACTATCCCAACGCCATGGTCGTTGGCCGCCAAACGGTTAGCCTGCCGATCTCCGCCAAGCTCCTACCTGATGACCTTGATGACGTGATCGCGGCGGTAACCGCACTGCTTTTATGATCGGTTCTTTCCTGAACCGCCTCACTGGCTTCCTTCTGCCAAAGCGCAAGGTGCCAGCCTCTACTTACTGGGAACAACGTGCCGAGACCTATGGAAACCGCGCCGTCCTGAATCTTGTTCATCCTCCGGAGGCTTACGATTCCATAACCCGCAAACAAAAGGAGGAGATTTTTCCTCTCCTTGCCAAATCTCTGAACGGCAGCGAACGCATCCTCCTCGACTTCGGATGCGGTCCAGGACGTTTTACGGCGGACTTGGCGCAAATGATTAGCGGAAAAGCCATCGGCATCGACCCCGTCCGAAAATTTATCGAGGAGGCACGAACGAGGTCCTTGCAGGCGGAGGTGGAGTATCACGTGACTGAGGAAACGGGGATTCCCCTGCCCAACCATGCTGTCGATGTCGTCTGGGTTTGCCTAGTTTTAGGCGGGCTCCAGGGAGCCTTGCTCGAAAGCGCGGTACTGGAAATCGAACGAGTACTGAGACCCGGTGGGTTGCTATTCCTAATCGAAAACACCAGTGAGATGAAGGGCCATGCTCACTGGACTTTCCGGAGCGCAGAAGACTACATCGCCCTCTTTCCCAAGGTTACTTTGCAAGACGGGCACAGTTATGACGACCTTGGCCAACGCATCTCAATCATCGCCGGGAGAAAACTGTCATGACCAATCAAGGAATCGGAGATCGTCAATATTATGAGACGCACTATCTTACTCGCGATTGGCAGGCTTATCGCTATCTGCTGATGGTGATTCTTCGTCTTTCTCAGCCGGGACCGATCCTCGATCTGGGAGCAGGACTGGGATACTTCGTTGAAGCCGCCACCCGCTGGGGATTTCCCTGCATGGGCCTTGAAGGCTCACCCGATGCGGTGGCGATGGCTCGCGAGCGCTTACCCGAGATTGCCCTGCAACAACATCCGCTCAGCGAACCTCTGCCCTACCCCGACGCCTCTGTGCAAACAGTTTTGCTGAACCAAGTGATCGAACACTTAGAACCCGAAATCGGCTTAAAAGTCATCGCCGAGTGTTTTCGTGTGCTCAAGCCGGGGGGGTTGGTGGTGATCGAATCCCCAGGAAAATATAACGAATACGAACGCACTGCCGATCCTACCCACCTCCACCTCTATGCGCCCACAGAGCTAAGCAGTGCATTAGCGACGGCAGGTTTTGTCAGAATTAGCTCAAACAACCAACCCTTAGACTTCCTAGGTAAAAACTGGTTGGCAAAACGGCTGTCACGTCGGTTGTTTAAGCGGTTTCCGATTGATCGCTGGAGCGCCACCGCAAGTTGCGTTGCCTTCAAGCCCACGGTCGAATCGCTCACCTGATTTATTATGGCTCACGAGAGAGCGCTGGTCAAAACGACCAAAGCCTCCACCAAAGACGACCCGATTGGATACTGGCTACGGAATTAAAACTGACAATGTCATGATAGCTGATTTGATTTTCTCGTATGCCGAAGTCGCTCATGCTGAAAGCCTGCCTGAGCATTCAAAGATCGATCCATTATCTGGTACCTCCACGAACAGCCGAGAGATTTTTCCAGTTTTTCCAAATCATGAGTGACCCCCGAAATCGCCTGGAAACAATTGTGGCCGTGCAAAGCAACCAAGTCTGGTTGCCGCAGACCCAAACGTGGATTTACAGCCAAGTGCGCAACATCGGCACCCCAGTGGAGTCTCATGTGATTTGCCGACGAACGACGAACCTCGATCAATTCACTGTTCCCTACATCCATATCATGAAGTTAGAGCCTTGGTGGCGACGGTTTTGGAACCGGCTGCAAAGGCTTTCCGTGAATGAGCAATGGCAAGAGTTTTTTGTCAGAACGGCGCGGCGCCTCGGTGCGCGTTTGTTGCATTCACATTTCGGTGACGTGGGCTGGTGCGACCTTGAGATCGCGAAACTGGCTGGTCTGAAGCAGGTGGTCACTTTCTACGGATATGATGTGGCCCACATACCGGATAGCGATCCTGTCTGGCGGGAAAGGTATCGGGACCTTTTCCAAAGAGTGGATGCGGTCCTTTGCGAAGGTCCGCACATGGCCCGCGAAATCGTTGGTCTTGGCTGCCCCCCAGCAAAAGTTTGCGTGCATCATCTTGGCGTGGATATCAGCAAGATTGGCTATCTACCCAAACGATGGCAGCCCGGCGAGGTCCTGCGAGTCTTGATTGCCGCTACTTTTGTCGATAAAAAAGGAATCCCCGATGCCCTAGAGGCCCTAGGCCGCTGGCAGCACCAGCAAGAGATACAGATCACCATCATTGGCGATGCCTACGACAACCCCGTGTCGCAGGCAGAGAAGCAGCGGATTCTTGAAACCATCGACCGACACTCGCTGGGTCCGAGGGTGAAATTGCTTGGATTTCAACCTCACGCGGCTCTGTTTCAGGAAGCGGCCCAGCATCATATCTTCCTCTCCCCCAGCCGCGTTGGTGCAGGAAAGAGTACGGAAGGCGGCGCTCCCGTGACGATCGTGGAAATGATGGCCGCCGGCATTCTCTGCGTAAGCACCACCCATTGCGATATTCCCAACGTGATTCAACACGGGGTGACTGGCCTGCTTTCCCCAGAGGGTGACGTGGACGCGCTCGGCACCTCGCTCCAATGGCTGGTCGCGAACCCCCAAGCGTGGGATGGGATGCTCAGAGCGGCCAGAGACCGGGTAGAAGGTCAATTTAATGCGACCGTACAAGGACAGCGGCTAAGTGCTATCTACGCGGCAGTGATCGAGGGTAATGATCTTCCCGGTAACTTGGACCAAGCCACCCGCCATTTGAATCACCCGGTAGCAACTTAATTCGATTCATGCACGCGCCTGTTGCCCTCTTCGTCTATAACCGCCCAGTCCACACTCGGAAGACACTGGAAGCCTTGACTTTAAACCCCGAGTCTCCGCAAACCGAACTCTTTATTTACGCCGATGGCCCCAAGCCCGACGCCACCAAGGAAGACCACGCTAAGATCAATGAAGTGCGTCAAATCATTCGAGAGCGGGCTTGGTGCGGACGAGTTCACTTCATCGAAGAGGAGTGCAATCGTGGTCTAGCGACATCTATCGTCGAGGGAGTCCGCGCGGTTCTCGCCCACGCTGGAACGGCGATCGTCTTAGAGGATGATCTTCAGGTCGCACAGGGGTTCCTTCGCTATATGAATGACGCTTTGCGTTGCTACGAAAATGAACCGCAAGTCATGCATGTCTCCGGTTACATGTTTCCTGTGCGGGCAAAGTTGCCAGAGACATTTTTCCTTCAACTAGGCAGCTCTTGGGGCTGGGCAACTTGGAAGCGGGCGTTTGAAAAATACCAACCCAATGCGGCTCACTTACGAGCAGAACTGGAACGGCGATGTCTGCTCACGCGGTTCAACCTCGATGGCGCCTACGACTACACAGCCCAGCTCTCTGCCAATGCCGACGGGCGCTTACGGACCTGGGCTGTGCAATGGCATGCCACCCTCGTGCTTCAGGAAGCCCTCGCTTTGTACCCGCGCCAGACGCTGGTCGAGAATCATGGATTCGACGGCACCGGCACCCATTGCCGCCGCGATCCACGCTTTCTTTCCCCCGCCACACCGGCTGGGATCTCGGTCGCGCGGGCGGTCTTAGAGGAGTCGAACTGCGCCCGCCAGGCCGTGCGAAGATTTCTCCAGCCGCCTTGGACGGATCGGTTGCGCAACCGTCTTGGCAAGACCCTAGGACTGCACGCCTCCTGCCTATGAGATTGTTGCATTGGCTACGCAAAATGTTGGGCCGCCCCAGCCAACCACCCTGCCCAGCGGTTTGCGGGCAGAATACCAAAGTCATCGGAAGAATCGAAATTCGCAAGGAAGGCGGAAGCGTGACCATCGGGCGCGATTGTCTCATCGAAGGCTTACTCGTCACCGAAACCCCCGAAAGTAGAATCACGATTGCCGATAATGTCTACATTGGGAGCGGAACGGTGATTGACGCCGTCAATCATATCGAAATTGGCGCAGATGTTCTCATTTCTTACCACTGCACCATCGCCGACAGCGACAACCATAGTCTGCGGGCAAGCGTTCGCAAAAAAGACCTTGCTGACTGGCGTAATCATCAGTCTCACGACTGGTCAACGGTTTCTACAAAACCGATCCGTATCGGAAGAAGTGTTTGGATCGGAGCCAGATCAATCATTCTGAAAGGGGTTGAAATTGGCGAAGGCGCAATCATCGGCGCAGGAGCGGTGGTCACAAAAAATGTTCCTCCCTTTGCGATCGTTGGAGGAAACCCTGCGAAAGTGATCCGCTACTTAGGAGATGACGAACGATAACCCGCCAGTTTCTTGGGAGGAAGCGGTTCGATGGCTAAGACGACAGCCCAACTCCGCAAATTCAATCCGCGATAACTACTTCGATCTCCCCGTGATCCAGGCCGCCGAGCGTTATTTTTCTAGCGAAGAGTTCACAAAAATCCAAAGCATCCTTGGGCCCGGAGCGGGCAGAAAAATTCTCGACTTAGGTGCAGGCAACGGCATCGCAAGCTATGCCCTCGCCAAAGCAGGCTGGACGGTTACGGCCCTCGAACCCGACCCCAGCGAGGAGGTCGGCGCCGGAGCCATCAAGCATCTTTCTGTGGTCAGCGGATATCCCATCGAAGTCATTCGCGAAGTCGGCGAGCAGCTCCCTTTTCCAGACCAAGAATTTGCCGCAGTGCATGTGCGACAGGTACTCCACCACCTCAGCGACTTAAACGCGGGAGTGAAAGAAATGGCCCGCGTCTTAATCCCAGGCGGACTGCTCCTCGCTACTCGCGAGCATGTCGTTGATAACGACACTGAACGGAACCATTTCCTGCAAAGTCATCCTCTCCACTCCCTGTACCAAGGTGAAAATGCTTACCCCAAAAGCACTTATCTCCAAGCATTTAAAAAAGCACATTTAAAGGTCATTCACCTCTGGAGTCCTCTCTCTAGCATCCTCAACTATCACCCTGGCACGGGCGGGGAACTGGTATCCCGAGTCCGCCGCATTACTCGTGGGGGAATTCTCGGCCAACTCCTCGGATGGTTCCCCCCTTTTCGGCGATTCAAAATGTATCTAGCGGAAAAATGCGAGTGCCCTCCAGGACGCCTCTACAGCTTTCTTCTTAAAAAAACTTCGTGAAGCCAGACGAAAAAAACCATCGAACCGTCCACGCCATCATCCTCATTCACCGTGGAGACAGTCCCTATTTAATCCACACTTTATGCCAAGTTCGGCGCTTCAATCCAAAAGCCAAAGTGATTCTCATCGGCGACTACTCCAATTCGGGGCACCACGGAATCGACCATTATTTAATATCTGACTACAATAAATCGGCGAGCGAATTTACGGCATCATACACCCATCTCAGCCCTAATCGACTCGAGTTTGAGCTCTTCTGTTTTAATCGGTGGTTTATCCTATCTGAGTTCATCAAGGCCCATCAGTTAGCCCATTGCCTTTATATCGATTCCGACGTGCTTCTTTACGCTGACTTTAGCGAACTGGCGAAAAAATTTGCTAACTACGGCCTCACCCTCTCTTGCCAGACAGCTCCACACTGCATGTTTGTAAACCGAGTAGAAGTGATCGCTGACTTCTGTCGATACTTGGAAACTAATTACCGCCAGCCTGAAAAACTTTATGCCCTCCAAGAACTCTATCGAGAGATGAACCTAATTAACTCATTCGACGGAATCTGTGACATGACCCTTCTCAACCGGTTTACCAAGGAGGAACGATATGACATTGGAGATACCTACCAAGTGATCGGTGGAACCATCATCGATCACAATTTTAACGTAGCTGATCCTTTTATTGAAGAGAGCGGCCACAAAGGAATCATCTGGGAAAATGGTCTCCCCTATGGTCGTCACGCTTCATCAGGCGAACTCATTCGTTTCAACGCCATCCACTTTCAAGGAGCTGCCAAACGACTGATTCCTCAATACCAAACTGGAAGTTCTTGCGAAGTCCTCAGAGCAAAAATTCTCCGGAAGTTTTTTTGGATCAAACAATCGGCAATCTCCTTCTCTCGCTCGATTCTTCCAATCCTCAACCGCAAATGATGCGCAATCTATTTCGATCCATCTTTGCAGGGGCAACCCGTTCTCCTCGAGAAAAACTCCCGTCAGCCGATGGCTACCCCTCGGTGATTCCCGATCTCCAATCTACCGCCGCCGAACGTGGCTGGAATTATCGAAGAGCCCGCCCAAGCTCTATCCAGTCATGCCAACCATCCATGACGATCGCCGAGGAATCTCTCGATCGACTTCGCTCTGGTCCCGCGTACCTCCGCCCCACCCCAAACGCTCGTAGCCCCGAAACGATTGAACGTGCCGAACTCTATTATTCTCACCTCTCCGCCTCAACCCGCTATCCAATTGGGGAGACTTTTATTTGCGAAGTCCCCCAGGCTATTCTAGCCGCACCCGCCGGAGTGATCTTCACCGCAGATTCCGAGCTTCTGCTCCAATCCAGCTTCGATCGTTCGATCGCCTCCCGCGCAATCTTGCCACCCTCTCCCCTTGATCTCCCCGGTCGATGGCTTTCCTTGCTCAGCCTCTTCACGGTCAAAAGCAATTACGCGCACTGGTTGATGGACAGCTTGCCGAAACTGTCTTTGCTCGATCCATCAGATCACAATTTTAAAGTGATTATTCCAGCCCACCCCGCGAGTTTCATCATCGATTCCCTCCGCCTTCTCGGAATCGAAAGTGACCGCATCCTCGAAATGCCCGCGACGGGATTGCGAGTAGAAACACTCATCTTTAGTCACGCGGCCCAGCGCAGTGGCGTACCTTCAGCACCTCATCTACTCGCCCTGCGGGAAAGATTGCTCCAATCCGCCACCGGCCAAACCTTCTCCCCATCCCCCTCAAAACGCCTCTACATCTCTCGCGCCCGTTCAGCCAGGGCAATCGTCAACGAACTAGAACTCTTGCCAATCCTTCGCGACTTCGGCTTCGACTCTGTCTTCGGTGAAGACCTCGACTTCCCATCCCAAATCCGCCTGTTTTCCGAAGCCAATGTCATCGCGGGCGCTCACGGCGCGGGAATCTTTAATCATCTTTTCTGCAATCAAGAATCGACGGTTGTGGAAATTTTTAACCGCGACTGGTGGGATCACGCTCCACGCAAACTTGCCACCCTGCTGAACCATCGTCACTGGCATCTCTTTGGGAAGAGCATGGGAGCTACGCATACTACACAAGTCGATCCCCGAAGACTCTCCAAGCTCCTCACTTACGCATTAACCAGTCTCGAAAGCTCACAAACCCACGATTCGAGCTACTAAAGTTTACCAAGAAAATTATGGGAGCATCCAAATTAAATCAATGGCTCGTCACCATCGGAACTTACTGTCCCTCGCCGATCCGCCGAACGGCCCGCACCATCCTCGACTGGTCTACCAAGCGTTCCATTGACGCCAAAGTGCATATCCTTCCGGGCGCCTTGGCAGGATTTAAAATGCAGGGTGGCGTGCCACGCCAGTATCGAGACGGTTCCTACGAACTTCCAGTTTGTGCGTTAATCTCCAACTTAGTCCAACCGGGCTGGCATTGCGTCGATGCCGGTGCCCACCTCGGCTACTTTTCATTGCTCCTCGCCAAGCAAGTCGGCAAAGGCGGAAAGATAACCGCCTTTGAAGCGCACCCCGAGAACGCTCGCAGACTAAAGAAACATCTGCAGATCAATCACCTCGATGGTCGCGTCACTATCGAAAACCAAGCCGTTTCCAATGGGCTAACCTCAACGGTCAGCCTCTTCGAGGGACGCAATGATTCAAGTTGTGAATGGAATATTATTGGCCGAGATACCGCTGGAAAAATGAAAGAAGCAGTCCTGCAGATCCCCGCCACTTCTCTCGATATCTACTTCCCTCCCAGTATCGCGATCGACTTCATTAAGATGGATATCGAAGGGGCAGAAGAACTCGCCCTCAGTGGGATGCACCGGATTCTCAGAGAATCTCGCCCATTAGTTCTTGTCGAGTTTCACAACCCAGAAGCTTGGGCCGCCCGAATAGAACTAACCAACGCGGGATACCAACTCTACGATGTCGAACACTCTTCTTGGATTGATCAAACCTCGGAGTCAAAGCGGGCCTACCTTTGCCTAGCCGTGCCCGAAAATCGCGTGGTTGCACTCAGCTCCCAAATCAATCCTCAGCCCTTATGAAAATTCTCATCACAGGCTGCCGAGGCTTTATTGGCTCGAGTTTCGGCCACTACGCCCACGCCGCTGGACACGAAACTTTAGGCGTTAGTCGCTCAAGCCAAGCTCCTCACGGATGGCCTGGCCACTACGTAGCTTCCGACGTCGCCACTTTCAATTTAACCGAAATTATCGAGCGATTCCAACCAGAGCTCGTCTTTCACGCGGCCGGCTCCGCATCAGTCTCCCGTTCCCTCAATCAACCCTTCGAAGATCTCCAAGCCTCGCTGATGACTTGGGCGAACACTTTAGATGGAATCCGTCGCTCAGGCGTTCGTCCAATGATTGTCCTTCCCTCTAGCGCCGCTATTTATGGGAACTCCAACTCGCTTCCGATTAGCGAAATGTCCCCCATCGCCCCCATTTCTCCATACGGTTTTCACAAGGCGGCTTGCGAGTGGATCGGCCGAGAATACGCCGAATGCTTCGGTCTCCCCATTCTCATCTGCAGGATTTTCTCGGTATTTGGTCCCAATCAGCGCCGGTTACTCCTTTGGGAAATATACGAGCAACTCCAATCAACTGCTTCCAACCTCAACCTCCAAGGCACTGGACGGGAAAGTCGCGACTACCTCGCCGTCGATGACCTGAGCGCGGCCGTTCTTAAAATGGTCACACGCCCGAAATCCATTTTCCAAGAAAACAATCTCGTTACGGTCAACCTCGCCTCCGGCGTAGAGTCCCCGATCATCGATCTCGCCACGCAGATCCGTGACTGGCTCGCCCCAGAAAAAACCATCACTTGCCGTGGTCAATCCCGGATGGGCGACCCCACTCGTTGGGTCGCGGATGTGTCACTTCTCCATAAACTGACCGAAGGGTGGACGCCTCAACCTCTCTCCATCAGCCTTCACAACTGCTTGCGCGTTTGGAAAGGAGACAATTGAAAGTTGGGATCGTTGATTTAAGTGACCCCCAGTGGAGCGCTGGCATGAGCTTTACCAAAATGATCGCCTACTCAGTGGCTGCGGCAACTCAGGGATCAAACACTACATCCATGATTATTTCTAATCGTGTCGGTGCCAACTCCCCTCCACCGTTCCCAGTCCCTCTGATCAGCGCCTCAACTCCAAAATACTCTCGCGGAGAGTATTCTATCCGAAAAATTTTCGGCATTCCTCCCAAAAACGGCCTCTTCATTACCGCTCAACAACAGAACGTTTCTGTCCTCTTGCCAATTTTTGACTTTGAAGGAACCCCCAGTTGCCCGCTGATCGGCTGGATTCCCGACTTCCAACAACTCCATTGTCCAGAGTACTTTACCAAATCAGAAATTGAAAAACGCCAAGACCGCAACCGGCGACTCGCCGAAACTGCCACCTTGATCTTACTCTCCAGCCAAGCCGCTGGTCGTGACTTCACAACCGCGTTCCCTGCCTTTGGCTACAAGGGACGTGTCATTCCTTTTCCCTCACTTTTTGCTTTCGAGCCACCCAACGCACAACTTGCAGCCACCCGTACCAAGTATCATCTCCCTGAAAAATTCATCCTCGTAGCCAATCAATTTTGGCCGCACAAAAATCACGCCGTAGTGATCCTCGCGATCGCGATCCTCGCTCGCCGCGGTCTCCGCCTTCCCGTCGTCTTTACTGGGCTTCCTCTCAACTATCTCGACCGAGGAAATCAAACCACCTCCGATATCTTACAATCGATCGCGAGGGAAAATCTGACTGGACAAATTTTTGTGCTCGGCATGGTTTCCTCACCTGACTTTATCAGCCTGCTCCGCAGTACCGCACTGGTCATTCAACCCTCCCGCTTCGAGGGGTGGAACACCACTGTCGAAGATGCCAAAGCCCTAGGTCGACCACTCCTCTGTTCCGATATCCCCGTCCTTCGTGAACAGGCCCCGCAAGCCCGAGGATTCTTCCCGTGCGACGCTCCCGAATCCCTAGCCGAACTCCTCGAGCAGATTTGGCCAAACCTCACTGCAGGCCCTGATTTCTCCGCGGAAGCCCAAGCCTTAGTCGAGGCCCGAAATCTTGCCCAAATTCATGGTCAGGCCTTGCTTCAGGCTTGCAAGGAAGCCTCTAGCCAAAGGTGATCCAGTGGCAACCAATCCTCCACCCCGCTCGGTTGGCCCAGCGTCCGCTTTCCAATACCATCAGTCACCAAGCAGTACCCCCACACCCCGCCAACCTTCAGCGGTCGTCTTCCCTTGAGCGTCAGCATTATTATTCCCACATTTAACTCCGCGGAATGGCTGCCCGCCACCATTCGGAGTGCTTTGTCTCAGTCGACTCCTCCAACGGATATCCTCGTGATCGACGATGGAAGCACGGATGCAACCACGGAAATTTGCCGCTCTTTTGAAGGGAAAATATCCTATGAGAAAATTCAAAACTCCGGGGTTTCTCTTGCCCGCAATCGTGGAGCCGACCAAAGCCAAAGCGAATGGCTACTCTTTCTCGACTCCGATGATGTCCTCTTCCCTTGCGCGATTGAGACTCTCCTTGCAACCGCTCGCCAATCAGCCAGTCGGGTCGCCTACGGTCATGTTCTACAACGAGGAAGAACTCCCTTTGATAGCCGACTCAATGGCTATCCCTACGCCACCGGAGAAGCCCCCATACCTGCCCTCCGGAACTTTTGGAGATCAGCAATTATCACTCCTGGTTCCGCCATCGTTCAGCGATCGCTCCACCATGAAATTGGGGGATTTGTTTCAGGCTACGAACCAATGGAAGATCGGGATTATTGGGTGAAATGTGGTGTACTATCCTCGTTCGGATTTTCCGCATCTTGCGTCCTCGATAAGACTTGGAGAGAAAGCAGCGCAGGAACTCAAGCGTCCAAACGCATCCTCAATGGCATGCGCGCCCAAGAAGCCTTTCTCGGATGGTGCGGAGAACGAAACATCGACTCTTCCTTTCTCAAAACCACCCCCATTCAAATCATTGAGCACGCGATCAAGTCTGCCCTCTTCGAAAAGCGCCGCGATATTTTGCCCACACTCCTAGCGGTTGCAACCCAGCGAAATGTTCGCGGATATTGGTTCTGGCGAGCTCAAGTCGAACAATTTTTTCGCGGCCCAAAATGACTCTCATGGCTCCACCCCATCCCCACGAAAAGCCTCCCCCCTTTTTTTCCGTTATCACGCCCTCCTTCAACCAGGGTGCCTACATTAACGATACCATCCAGTCGGTGCTCGCGCAGAATGACCCGGACTTCGAGCACCTCATTTTCGACAATTGTTCAACCGATAGAACACCAGAAATTCTTGCGCAACATGCCCATTTACGAACGGTGATCGCTCCCGATCAGGGACAGTCAGACGCGTTAAACAAAGGTCTTCGCGCCGCCCGAGGGGAAATCATCTGCTGGCTGAATTCTGACGACCAATATCCACTTGGAACTTTTGCCGCCCTGCGTTCGGCATTTGCCCAACCTGGCTGCGACGTCGTCTTCGGTGACGCCGAGCAAGTCTTCTTCGACGGCACGGAGCCCAGTCGCCACCCCGCCTATTTTTCCAACCGCCTTGACCTCATCCGATGGTGGGCCAGCCGCGTCAGACTTCACCAGCCCGCCGTTTTTTTCCGGCGCCAGATATTTGATCGGGTCGGCCCCCTACGCGAAGACCTTCATCTGGCCATGGATTATGAGTATTGGTGGCGGATCTCCGAGCAGTTTAATTTTCACAAACTCGATCGGGTTCTGGCCATCCAACAACGCCAACCTGAATCGAAAACCGTCAAATTGTGGCATCGCGTGTACGAGGAACGTGAGCAGATATTTTCTCCTCACTATGGGAAGCTCAAAACTCATCCGCTCCAGCTGATTTTCGAGCGCAGATCAGCAATGGCCAAGCGCTATCGTGATCAAGCCCAATCACTAGCGCTCACCGATCGGCGGTTTGCTCTCAGCCGGTTGCTATCCAGTCTCGCCCAAAATCCTCTCTCCATCATCCAACCTCACACCCTTGGCATCTTCGCCAGAATTATCGGCGGCGCCAGAGTCGACCGGGCCCTCAGCCGATTTCATTCTAAAAACATCTCAATATGATGTCGCCAGAAAATCCCTACGGTCTCTGCATTCTAGTCCCTGTTTACCATCCGTATAGTTGGATCGCCCCGTTTATGGCAGAGGCACTCAAAACATTCTGGCCCAATCACCCGCCGCTTTTTTTTTGTGGCCTAACCAGTGCCGAAGCACCGCATCTCCCCACGCTCCCTTTGAGCGAGACTGCCCTCCCCCGCGACTGGACAGTTTTCACGCTCGAGGCAATTTCCGCCCTTCAATCTCAGGGATTCAGTCAATGTTACCTCCTCTTGGAGGAACACTTGCCGCTCGCCCCGTGCCAAACCACTCATCTCAACTCGACTCTCCCAGCCTTGCTTGAAAAACTTCAAGGCTCCTACATCGGGCTAATGGGGTGGGACAATCGCCGCTACACCACGCGCGCCCCTCTTCTTCCCCAAAACGAATATTGCCTCATGCACCTTTCCACCCCGCAGGCGCCTCGATTTCATCTCCACCCGTCTCTTTGGCGAATCGAAACCCTCGCCGACGCTCTCCGCCTCACTCTTCATGGAAAAAACCACACCCCATGGCGCTTTGAAAAGGTCAACGAACGCCACGACGCTGAACTCCCAGCGCGATGGAAGAACGGTTGCTACCAAATTTCTGGGGCCCGGCTTTCTCTGCGGAAACCATCCATCGCCCAGAAAATCTCCCGATGGATTGAGCGCTTCATTTTTCACAAATTAATGGCGGTTCATCAATTCGTGCCGGCAGGCTTAATCTCCAAAAAACTCTGGCAGTGGATTGGGTTCGACAACTTCTACTATGACGGCCCCTACCCAATGTTTTTTTCTGGGGTGATGGCGAAAGGGGAAATCAACCCCTTCTTCATTCGCTACATGCAACAAAATTTTCAAACCCGCAGGCTTCTCGAAGCTTTGCTCGACGCCAAAATCCAGCACTCTCACCCAACTTCCGCACCGACAACTTTCATATGAAATCTCTGACCGAACTTTTTCAGGAGCACGATGGGCGTCTCATTCGCAAGTGGGTTCATTATCTGGCAATCTATGAAAAGCATTTTCAAAGATTCCGAGACCGCCAACCCGTCGTACTCGAAATCGGCACTTATCAAGGTGGCTCCCTCCAGCTTTGGCGAAATTACTTCGGTCCAGATACCAAGATTATTGGGGTCGATATCAACCCTCGTTGCGCGGAATTCGCTGACCCCAATACCCAAATTTTCATCGGCGATCAATCTGACCGCTCCTTTCTCCGCAAACTGCGTCAGCAAATCCCTCCCGTCGACATTTTGATCGATGATGGTGGTCACCGGATGGAGCAACAAATGGTCACCTTTGAAGAACTTTTTCCTCACGTGAAACCTGAGGGAATTTATCTTTGTGAAGATTTGCACACCTCGTACTGGCCTGGCTTTGACCCGCAGTCGGGATATGCTCGACGCGGCAACTTTATCGAATTCAGCAAGCACCTCATCGATCAACTGAATGCCTGGCACTCACGGGAACCCAAGCGCCTCGCCGTCGATGACTTCACCCGGTCGGCTCATTCTGTGACCTACTACAATAGTATGATGGTCATCGAAAAAGCCCCACAAAACCCTCCCAAAGAACAGGTTATCGGCACCGTTTCCTTACCTGACTTTGAATTTACCCCACCTTCTCCCCGAGATCGTTTTCGCGAAAGGCTCGCTTGGCTCCGACGGCTTTGGAATAATCGTCCCTTTTCCCATCAAGACTCCCAAGACTAGTCTCCTATCGCCAATATTTTTAAAAAATTCATGGAACGTACGCGCATTCACCAGCAGGTCTTTTCGACTCGACAAAGGAGGAGAAAATGAATCTAGGGAGCCTGATTTGGCAGTTTATCAAGTGGCACAAAATTCTCGGTGACAAACTCGCCATCAAGTTATTCGACCGACCACTCCCACCCCCTACGGAACGCGAAATAGAACTCGGGACGGCTCTCCACATCGAGTTGTCCAATCCCTCTGCCCCGTCCGTTCTTCCAAAGTGGACGACATTTCGTGAAGAAATCCGCCGCAATTTTAATGCTTACGATCCACGAAGCTTTCTTCGCTGGCCCCTCATTCAACACACGATGTGTGTGACCAACTCCGGAGTACTCGTGCGCGAGCTCTTTGGATTACGAACCTCTCCCAACTGGTCGCGCTTCCAAAGAGCGGTCAAGGAATCCCCTGTTGGTCAGCCGATTCCCTGCATTTATCACCCGCGAAGTAGTGGCAACCTCCTCCATCACGCCTACCACTTAATGCGGTTTGAAGAATTTACGGGAGCGGATGTTGCTCAGTTGGATTTGATCGTCGAATTCGGAGGTGGGTACGGAAGCATGTGCCGATTGATCCACCAACTGGGATTCCAAGGACGCTATGTTATTTACGATCTCCCTGAATTTACCGCCTTACAACGCTACTTCCTCCAATCCCTCCATTTGCCCATTCAACCCACTTCAAATTCCCCCTTAACGAATGGCATCCATCTGATCAGTGACTTTGATCAACTAAAAACAATCCTCGTACCCACCCCACCAGGCACGGCCAGCGCGGTGATCGGGACTTGGTCGCTCTCGGAGGCTCCCTTTGAACTTCGCGACCGCTTCCTTGATCTGGTCGCTGAGTTTAACTACTTTCTCATCGCCTTCCAGGATCGCTTTTTTAACGCAGACAATCATGCCTACTTTGCCCAATTTGCAAATATGAGTGCAGACCGCATCGACTGGCTAAAAAAGCCCCTTCGTCATCTGCCCGGTAACAACTATCTTTTCGGAAAACGCCATGCGTGAAGCTCTCATCCCTAAAATTTACTCCAAGTTCTGGATCAAAACCTTGCTCCATCGCCTAACCCCTGGCGGCTTTGGACAGATGCGTAAACTTCGAACGCAAACCGATCCCAATTACCTCCACGAACGCGACAAACATCCGATCCGTCAAAAGCACCACGGGGGTGGCGGATGGAAAGACGCCGATGGCGATGGGCTTCAGCAAAGGGATTACGCGGATTACGAAGAATATCTCACCCACCAAAAGCTTAAGCTCGACGAGATGCTCAAAATGAAAGGCGGGTTCAGCAATGAAGACGTCTTCAATTATCGGGTCCGCTTCTACCTCCGCTTCCGCCATCTCCCTGCTCGGCTCAACCCGAACGCTCGCGTGCTCTGCATGGGAGCCCGCCAAGGGACAGAGGTTGAGGTCTTGCGCGACCTTGGATTCCCCCACGCTACGGGCATCGACCTCAATCCCGGCCCCAATAATCCCTTCGTCAAACCGGGTGACTTCATGAAATTGGACTACCCCGATTCTTCCCTAGATCTTCTCTACACAAACTGCATCGATCACGCCTTTGACCTCGACGCCTTCTTCGCCGAGCACGCGCGCGTCATGAAGCCTGATGGCTATGTTCTCTATGATCTAGCCGCCAATATGGAGGAAGGGGGAGGAGCTTTTGAGGCCGTCGCCTGGAAACGTACTGAGGTCATTTTTGAGAAACTCCTCCGCCGTTTTAAAAAACTCGTTCATGTAGAGCGCGAAGAACAGTGGATGTGGGTCTTGCTTCAAGGCAAATAGGCATGAGCCAGAGGCAGATCGTCGGTATCATTCTTGTCCGTAATGAGGATGTTCAACTCCATCGGGTCATCAAGAATATCCTGGACTTTTGCGACGTATTAATCATCGCAGACCATCAATCGACCGACGCGACTCCTCAGATCATTCAAAAACTCGTCAGCGAATCGCCAAAAATTCAAGCGACAACCATTAGTCACCCACGAGAATCCCACGAGCTCATCAAAAAGTTTGCGGGCACTGACCGTTGGATTTTTGGGGTGGATGGCGACGAAATTTACGATCCCGTGGGACTGAGCCGAATGCGAGAGAGAATTTTCGAAGGTCGATATGACGACTCCTGGATGATCCTTGCCAACGTTCTGAATTGTGACCGAATTGATCCCAACAGCAACATTGCCTCGGGCTGGCTGGCTCCTCCTTGCAGAAGCATCACCAAACTTTACAACTTCGCTCACATCCGTTCCTGGAATGGCGACACACCAGAGCGCTTGCACGGCGGACACATTGAATTTCAGCCGACCAGAAACGCCGAGGCCCGATTCAATTTGCATGAGCAGGAGTCTTGGGATGACTCCCCGCTCCGTTGCTTGCACGCCTGCTTCACTCCCCGAAGTCATCTGGACGGATCACAGACGATCATCCGCGAGAACATCATGGATATTCATGCAGCTAGTCTCCTCGATCGCCTTCACCGATGGTGGAAAATGCTTCGCGGATTACCCCTGGAGTCCGCATGGAAAAAGTCCCGCTATCGGCGGGGCCCCCGGGTGACAGTCGACGTTGCCCCTTTCTTCTCGTGAGATTTTTTTCACGCAGTAAACCCGTCGCCAAGGTCGCTTTTAATATGCGCCCACGCCGAACGCCCTACGGGGGAGGCAACCAATGGCTCCTTCAAATGATTGATTCCGTCAAGCAGGCGGGATACGCGGTGACCTTCCAACTTGACGACTCAGTCAATGGAATTATTGCCACGCACGCAGGTACTTCCGGCGATTTAACCTTCAGTTACGATCAAGTCGCTGACTTCAAAAAATCTCACCCCTCTATACCTTGTATCCAAAGGATTAATGACAACGATATCCGCAAGGGCACCGGCCAAATGGATGATCTTTTATCAAAGGCGAATCGGGTCTCCGATCATACGGTTTTCGTTTCCGCTTGGCTTCGCGATTATCACGCTGCCCGCTGGTTCGATTCCACACGCCCGCACTCGGTTATCCATAATGGCGCCAACCCAGCGGAGTTTCACCCCATCGGAAGCTCTAATTGGAATCCCCTCCAGCCATTCCGGCTTGTGACTCATCACTGGTCAGGAAACTGGATGAAGGGGTTCAAAGTCTATGCCGAAATCGATCGGGCAATTGCCAACGGAGATTTGCCCGACACCGAACTTTGGATCATCGGCAACTGGCCCGCCGAACTCATTTGGAAAGCCGCTCGAACTTTTCCTCCATGCCGCGGTCACGCCCTCGCCTCCCTCCTTCGCCAATCCCACGCTTGCGTAACCGCCTCGCTCCATGAACCAGGAGCAATGCACCCCATGGAAAGCCTCCAATGCGGACTGCCTCTCCTCTATCACAGGGACTCAGGCGGCACCGTCGAAATCGGAGAAAAATTTGGCGTCGCCTTCGATGATGACTTCCGCCCCGCGCTCCTGAAACTAAAGGAAACCTACTCAGCGATCCGCAAAGTCGTTCTCTCCGAGGGTCCATCAGGAGATGCCATGACCCTGAGTTACCGACGTCTGATCCAAAGCTTGATTGCCCTCAAATCGGGCCCACTTCCTCAATGAACCAGACGGATTCATCCACCCCGAAAGACCAAGAAATTATTTTCTTCAAAGTTGGTGAGTTCTCGCACGTCAACGCCAACGTTCGGGAATTTTTGTCCAGAGAGTTTCCCCATTACTCCCTGACAGTCGTCGATGTTCTCAAGGATATTCTCGCTCGCCAACCTCTCGATTGGCTTCAATCCGTAGCCCAGGCAATCGCCCTTTACCCAAAACAAATCTTTCTTCATGCGCGAAAGCCGACGGATTTCCTTCTCCGTACCCCCGCGGCATTCGATGCCATCAAAAGAAGCACAGGCAAGTGGATCGACCCAAAGCGCACCGCTTTCACCCTTCAAACTCAGTCACTTTTTGACTCAAGCCATCCCTCCACTCCGCACTTTGTTTACACTGATCACACGTCCCTCGCTCGACTCAGATACCGCTTAGCCACCGACCCAGAACTCCTCAATTCACGCTGGATTGATCGAGAAAGACTGATCTACGAAGCCGCCCGCATCAACTTCTCGACCAGTCAGTTCGCTTGCCATTCCATGATCAATGATTACGCGGTCGATCCACGACGAGTCGCCTGCACCTTCTCCGGGACAAATACCTCACCGCATGTTCCGCCCACGACCAAAGACTTTCGGAGCGTAATCCTCTTCGTCGGAATCGATTGGACACGCAAGGGTGGTCCAGATTTGATCGAAGCTTTTCTTCGCCTCGCCCCAAAGTTTCCCTCCGCCGAACTGCGAATTGTCGGATGCACCCCCCCAATCATCCATCCACAAATCCGAGTATTCGGAAAGCGAACCATCGAAGAAACCTCCCAACAATTTCAAGCGGCGGATATCTTTTGTATGCCAAGCTACCAAGAGCCTTCTGCCGTGGCATTGGTCGAAGCCCAGCTTCACGGCTTACCCGTCGTTTCAACCAACGTCGGCGGTTCAGGCGATCGCCTCATCGAAGGGCAAAGTGGTTTCCTCGTTGAGCCCGGCGACATCACTGGGTTAACCGCCGTCCTCGATCGACTACTCTCGGATCCCATCCGCGCCCAAGAGATGGGAAAAGCGGGCGTCGCATTTGCTGAAGATCGCTTCACCTGGAAAGGCGTCGGAAAAACCATCGCCGACCAAATTCGAACTTCTCTCGCATGCCCATAAATCGCGTTCACTTCACCGATGGTGATCAGTCCGGCTGGGCGATCGATGAAGATTTGCGGCTCCTCCGCTGTTCGGTTCGCTCATTCTGGAAAGAGTCATCTTTAGCCCGCAGTGAAGTGGTTCACGCCGTGTGGTGGCAAAGACTTCTGCGCTTTACCCCTCGAGACTTTCTCGGGAAACACTTGCTTTGTTACGCCGATAACGCCCCTTTTTTTTATGCCAGCGAACCTGAATTTCTTCGGGCTCGGCAACTCGTCACTCTTTGGATTGCCCGCTCGCGCGAGGCCATTAAGCAGTTTGCCAGCCTTGGGATCCAAAGTAAATTCGCCCCATATACCTTCGACCCCAGTATTTTTCATCCTCTTCCCGAAGATGATCCAGAGACCAATGCTCTCATCGAAAAATGGAGCATCCCCCGGAATCGCTACCTAATTGCCAACTTCCATCGCGATACCGAAGGCGGAAAGTTGCAGAGGCCAAAGCTCCAAAAAGGGCCCGATGCCTTTCTGGAAATCGTTACCATTCTCCACCAAGAAGGCCGCAAAATTCACGTCCTCTTAGCAGGCCCTCGCCGATTCTATCTCAGAACCCAGCTGACTCAAAGGGGCGTGCCCTTCTCCTTCATCGGCACGGAAACGCATGGTCGCGATGACGTCGCCGTAAACATCCTTTCACGGTCCACGCTCAATCTCCTCTACAATATCGCCAACCTCCATCTGATCTCCTCGCGATGGGAAGGCGGTCCTCACTCCGTCCTCGAATCAGCGGGAGCCAAATGCCGCGTCATTAGTACCCCAGTAGGGATCGCCCCAGATGTCCTCGAACCTCAATGCCTTTACTCTGGAATCCTCGAAGCCTGTGAAATCATCCGGCGCGATCTTGATGAAAACTTCCTCGAAAGCTCTACCCATCAACAGTTTGATCGAGCTATTCAAAATCATACGGAGCCCGCCTTACAAAGGCATCTCTTAGAAATTTATCGTCCCCTCGAAAAATTGCCGTCAGCCAATCATCAATGGTTTCCGATCTTTACCGAATCAGTGAGGCATCTCGCAGATCGCCTTCGAAGCTGCTTTCCTCCTCCACCACCGCAATTTTCCATCGCCCTCTTAGATAAGGATCAGACTTCCCCAACGCTCGATCACCTCGGAAAAAACCTCGAAAAGTCTGGCGCCACCATTTCTTACTCTAAAATTCTCCCGTCCACAAACTGCGTCCTCCTCGGTGAACTTTCCCCTGATGATCCCATGCTCGCCACTCTCCGGGCTCGGCCTGAGATTATTATCGTGGGTTTTCTGGATTCTTCCGCCCGCGAAAACGCTCTCCTCATTGATCGGCCGCTGGATCGTTGCACGATTCTTCCATCGCTGGACGTTCTCGACGCCTTTCAAAAGCATCATCGTTTGCCCAAACGCGCCGTGGTTTTCCCCCTCGAGATGCTCCCGAAAACTCCCGGGCACTCCGCCATCAGTCACCCACTAGTCATCCCCGTCGATAGTCCTTGGGCTGCCGATCAAATCTTCTCTGCACTGGCCGAAGGACGCCCCGTATTTTACCCAGCCGATTCCCATTATGGTTGGCTGGTCTGGTTCGGTGGCCTTCCCTATTCCTCACCATCCGAACTCAACCAGCACCTCAGCAATTTTTCCTCTCACGCTCCCCTCCTCGCACGAATGCTCCCAGAGAATCCCTGCACTCCCGTTGCCGATTTTCTTCTCCGCCTTTTTCAAATCTGTCGCGACTTCCCACCAAGTGAATCCCCAACATAGCTTGGTTTCATGGCTCGCCCCCATCCTTTCTCGGACCTTACCCACCCGGGTCCGTTGGCTACTCCGCACCATCATCGATTGGCCAAAGCAACGACTGTTTATCCGCCAACTCAACGCTCAAAATTTTCAATTACCCACGAGCGGGCCCGTCCTCAATTACGGCATGGCACTTCCCCGGAAAGCTGGCGAGGTCATCCACGGCGGTCGGGTGAAACTCCTTCACCTTGATCGCCACTATCCGGAAAATTTTCTCTCATTTAACCTCCTCTATCTTGTCAGTAGCGCTATTCCACCGCACGCTCAAGAGCTAGTCCGCTTCGCCCGATCTCGCGGAGTAAAATTTATTTGGAATCAGAATGGCGTGGCTTTCCCCGGTTGGGCGGACAAAGCAGTTGAAGAATTCAACAAACCCATGCGGGCCCTTCGAAAACAGGCCGATTTTATCGTCTATCAAAGTCGATTTTGCCAAGAATCCGCCGAGTATTTCCTCGGCCCAGCCCCAACCGCAAGCGCGGTGCTCTACAACCCCGTCGATCTTGTCCAATTCTCTCCACCTTCCGACCGACCAGCATTAGACCGCTGGCAACTCCTTGCCGCTGGGACCCATATGGAACCAGAACGCGTCACCAAGGCCATCGAAACCCTTGCCGAACTGCGCTCCCGAGGCCATGCCGCAGAACTGACTGTGGCCGGCGAATTCCGCTGGCCCAGAGCCCATGAGGATGTCAAAAAAATTCTCGCCCTCTCTGGCATGTCCGATTGGGTTCGCTTCCGTCCTGCTTATTCACAACTAGAGGCCGTGAGCCTTCTCCAATCTCATCACATTTTACTCCATCTGAAATATGCTGACCCTTGCCCCACCTCAGTGATCGAGGCACTCGCTTGCGGACTTCCCGTCGTCGGTTCACGGAGCGGTGGAATGGAGGAACTTTTAGGCACAGAAACGGGCAATCTCCTGCCTGTTCCATTGAGTTGGGAAACTCGTGCTTATCCGTCCACTGTTGATATTGCCAATTCCGTTGAAAGAATATTCGCTAATTATATCATGCAGAGTCAGTTAGCCAGAAAAAGAGCGGAACAGTTTTTTTGCCAAGCCGATTGGATAGACGCTCACCAAGACATTTTCCGCAACCTACTCATCACTTGACGCCCCCTTCCCTCTCTCGGCCACCGCTGGTCAGTGTCCTCATGACCATGTATAACGCCACCACCCATCTGCGGGCGGCTGTTGAAAGTATCCTCAACCAGACGATGCGAGACTTCGAGTTGATCATTGTCGATGACGGTTCGACCGATGACAGCGTCGCCCTCATGAAAAATTGGGACGATCCGCGGATCCGCCTCATTCAAAACCCTCTCAATAAAGGCCAGACGCTTTGCCTGAATCAGGGCTTAGCTTTAGCGCGGGGAGACTGGGTAGCCCGACAGGATGCGGACGACATCTCGTTGCCCTCCCGCCTCGCAACCCAAATCAATGCGGTGACAAAGAACCCAGGATTAACGCTCATCGGCTCCCAAGCTTGGATCATTGATCACGCTGGCAAATTCGAAGGCACTCTCAACCTACCCCTTGAAATGGAAAGTCTGGAATGGGCATCCCTTTTTGAAAATCCTTTCGTCCACACCGCCGTGATGTACCGACGAGATCAGATCTCTAACCTTGGAGGCTATGATGAGTCATTTGCCATTTGCCAAGACTATGAGCTCTGGCTGAGAGTCTTACGGATTCACCGCGGTATTAATTTATCCGCACGCCTCGTCCAGTACCGCCACACCGCTCAATCTCTTTCCCAAAGTGGACGATCCACGGTCGACGCAGAATCCCTCCGCGTACGCACAATTCTGTGGGACCAAATTTTTGCGGACTCGAACTTTTCTACTGCGGATAAATGGGCATTCCTCCGGCATACTGGCCCTCCGAGCGACGAGGACTCCACGCACTTCGCCTCCCTCCATGCCCGAGTTCGAGCGTACTATGTTCAGTCCCGCCCCGATCTGGTCCGGAGTCGAGATTTCCGTCGAACCACCGCTTTACAACATGCCCAAATGGGCCGAAGTATCTTCGCCAGGCAGCGCATTGCAGGAGTCTGCCACTTAGCCCGTGGCTTGGCGATTGATCCCCAACTCCTTCTCGACTTGGCCAAGGACCGTGTTTTCGGCCCTTGGTCTTTTTCCCGATGAAATTCCTCCTCTTCTCCAGCTTTGCTCGACTGGTTTTAGACCGAGATCCCCAACGCGTTTCGGGTGGGGCAGAACTCCAAATGGGCCTGCTTGCTCAGGCCCTAGTTCAGCGGGGTCATCAGGTGACTCTCCTCGGCGCAGGGACCGATTTTACTGACGAACCAGTGATCGACGGGGTGCAGATCCGCGTCGGGGGACGATTTGATTCTGGTGATCTTCTTGATACCCTTCGTTCTTTCGTTCGCGTAGCCCAAGTCTTGAAGACCGACCGACCGGAATGGGTCGTCATTATGGGAGCCGGAACATGGCTCTGGCTCCTTTGGCTCCTCCAGCTGCCGTTTAACTTTGCGACCGCCTTCATCACCGCCAGCGATATCGACGCCGATGGAAGCTACCGAAAAATGTTCCCGCTCCGCGGATGGCTCTACGAATTTGCACTCGGCAGAGTCGCCCGAACGATTGCCATGTCCGAGTATCAACGGCGGGGATTAATTCGGTTTGGCCTCCAACCGGGCTTCTACCGCAACCTCCTGCTTCCTTCCTCGAACCATCCAGTGACCAAGGATATCGATTTTCTTTGGGTCTCCAGTGCTCAACAACTCAAGCAACCAGAAATTTTTCTCCGCCTCGCTGAGCAGCTTCCTCATCGCCACTTTGTGATGATCTGCCCACTCAAAGACAATCTTGCACTGTTCGAAAGCATCCAGCTCCGCGCCAGCGCTTTAGAAAACCTCGAGTTCCACTCCCTCATTCCCTACCACGAAGTGCAAACCTTTTTCCAAAGGGCGCAAATTTTCGTCAACACCTCCGACTACGAAGGATTTCCCAACACTTTTCTGCAAGCGGGCTTAGCCCGAACCGCCCTCCTCTCGCTTCGGGTGGATCCCGATGAAATTGTCACGCGTCACGGGAGTGGCATTTGTGCCTGCGGTGATATCGAAACCTTTTACAAAGGCGCCACCAGCATGATCAACAATCCCCAGGCGCTTCTCACGATGCAAGAACGGGTGGCAGAGTATGTCGCCCTAAGACACAGCACGGAGGCTAATCTCGAAGCATTTCTGGCGGCTCTCCACCAACAATGACCACCCGAACTCGCGTGCTTCACGTCATCGATAGCCTCGACCTCGGAGGTGCCCAGGTCGTCGTCTTGAATCTCCTTGAACACGCTGATCGGAAACGCTTTGAAGTGGAGGCCGCCTGTCTCCATGGCCACGGAGTGTTCTGGAAGAGGCTTTGCGATACGGGTCTCCCCATCCATTCACTTTCCCCCCACCGCCTCTTCCCCATCTATCTGCCAGCACTCGCCAGCCTAATCCTCCGACGCCGCTACGAGATTGTTCATTGCCATTTGCTCGGCGCCAATTTGCTTGCCAAGCCTCTCGCCGCCCTGCTGGGTGTTCCCGTACGCATCAACCACGATCACTGCAACGACAAGCGTGATAATCCCCATGGCATCGTGGCCACCGCCGACCGCTTGGCCAACCGACTTTCCACGCACATTTGTGCGGTATCTGAAACGACTCGTAGCTTTTTACTCGAGTCAGAAAATATTGCCTCTGATAGGGTTAGCACGATTCATAACGGAATTAACTTACAGACCTTCCAACCTCGGCCACACCTCCGCTCGTCCACTCGATCTCGATGGGATCTCCCCGAGGATGCGTTCGTTGTCGGAGGAATTGGACGCCTCACTTATCAGAAAAATTTCGCTCTTTTTCTCGAGGTCGCCAGCGCGGTGATCAAACATCACCCTCACGCCGTCTTTGTGATCGCTGGAACAGGCGAAGATGATCCGGCATTGCGGGAACAAGCGGCCAACTTAGGGCTAGGATCGCAGATCCGCTTTCTCGGTCATATCGAGGAAATCAGCCTGCTCTACCCCGCTCTCGACGTCCTCTTACTACCCTCACGCTATGAAGGACTACCGATCACCGTGTTAGAAGCGATGGCGGTAGGTCTCCCGATTATCGCCTCACGGTTGGACGGAATCGCGGAGGTCTTAGTCGACGGCGAAAGTGGATATTTGGTTGAACCAGGAGATCGAGACGCCTTTGTGGCCTGCGTTCATCGATCGATATCCGATCCCGATCGCTCCCGGCGATATTCCGAGGTGGCGCTAGCAAAAGTCCGCGAAGAACATTCGGCGGAGGCCATGACGCGCGCGGTAGAATCGATCTACAATCACGCGTTAAACCTCGATCGTTGATCCAGAAAGCCGCGTAGAAGTGCCTTTAGGCATAAAAGATCGGTACTGAGACAGTTTGGCTGTTAGTCTTTTTTTATGTCCAAAACGCGCACCGTGGAGAATCCCGATCAACTATTGCCCTATCTTTTTGCTAACTGGCCAGAAGCGAAGCGTAAGCAAGTTCGAACTTGGCTGAAGTTTCAGGCAGTAACAGTCAATGGGCGGCCCGTTTCCCAGTTTAACCATCCGCTGGTCCGCGGTGATATCGTCGCGATCCGCGCAGATCGCTTCGCCATTCCGAAAACCGTCTTGCCCTCGGGAATCAAGATTTGCTTCGAAGATGCTTCAATCATTGTCATCGATAAACCTGCCAACCTGCTCAGCATTGCCACCGAAACTGAGCAAGAAAAAACCGCCTACTTTCAACTCACCGAATACTTGCGGCGGGGAAATGAGATGTCTAGGGATCGCGTCTGGATCGTCCACCGCCTAGACCGTGAGACCTCGGGACTAATGGTCTTCGCGAAAAGTCCGCAGGCCAAATCCGCCTTGCAAACAGGTTGGGAGAAAGCGGTTAAACGCTACGAAGCGGTCGTCGAGGGAAAAATCAAAGGCGAAAGCGGCGTGCTGGCATCTGATCTCGATGAAAGTCATCCCCTCCGCGTCTATAGTGCCCCAGCAAGTGAATCCACCAGACACGCGATCACGCATTATCGGGTGCTGGGTCGTCGGGAGTGGCGGACACTTGTCGAACTCACTTTAGAAACAGGGCGACGTCACCAGATCCGCGTTCAGTTAGCCGATCTGGGTTGTCCGATCGTTGGAGATGAAAAGTATGGAGCAAAGTCGGACCCAGCGAAGCGTCTCGGGTTACATGCTTGCGGATTGCGATTTCCTCACCCTGAAACCGGGCGCGAGATGCAATTTGAATCACCGACGCCCAAGGATCTGCTTCGCTTAGTCTGATGTAACTACTTAGGGGAACCAGACGAAGGCGCGACTGGGGGCTTTTGCTTGAGGAGAGCGGTCATTTGGGCTGAGTCTAACCCAACTTGTTCAAGGGCTGGATTGGATGCGCGGACTTTGACTAGCTTATCTCCGACGAGCATTCGGACGATCCATCCCACCGATCGACCACCCGTGATCACCTCTTGGGAATAAGTCGACCCCGTCGAATGATAGGAAAGGGTCCGAACCGCTTTCGTCACAAGATCTTCAGACTCAGCGAGTTCTTTGGTCTGAGCGCCAGGAAGAAGGGTGAAATCGTGCCAATCTTGATGCCAGACATAGGTATTACCACTTCCCACATCTTTGGCCAAAAAGTACCATTCGAGATGCGCGGTTTCTTCTGCACGTCCCAAGTTTCTGACAAGGATTTCCAAGGTATTTCGACTGTTTCTGATTCGAGTTTTCGTTGCTTGTCCGCCGACGTTGGTGCCAGCAGTTTCTGGTTGTTCAGAAGTCCCGTTCGAAATCGACTTCGCCTCAAAACTCATGCCCTTGGCGTCGCTAAACGCTCCCAAACTGCTCGGCTTGATCGGGAGTGATTCTGGCAACTTTGTCACAGCGGGACGATCAAGGGAGCTCCCTGCAGGTTTTGCCGCCGCAGGACGATCAAGGGCGCTTCCCAAAGGTAATGTGGGCTTGTCCGACTTCGGAAGGGCGGACGACTGAGCAAACAGTTCAGAGCAAGCAATGGAACAAAGCAGGGCGAGAATCAATGGAACTACTTTCATGAGAGTGGATAATGGAATCATCGATTAATGGGAACAGCAGTAAAAAAACTCGGCTCATGAAAAACTCCAGAACGGTAAGACCGATAGGTGGCCAGCGCAAGGAGAGGCCAATTGTTTCGATACATATCGTAACGGAGATAAAAAACTCCCGGAAATCCCGTCCCCGTGACCTCCGGTTCAGACCAAGATCCATCGGAATTTTGGCGATTGATCAGAAAAAGCATTCCGCGCCGAATCGCCCGCGTATCCAAGGTCGCGACCTGACTTGGATCGGTCGTCGCGATTAAACCCATCAGTGCCCAAGCAGTTTGGGACGCGGTGCTAACCCCCTTCCCCTTACTCTGGTGATCGTCGTAACTCGCGCAAGTTTCGCCCCACCCGCCGTCCTCATTTTGGCAGGACTCCAACCAATCTCGCGCCCGAAGAATCCACGGCTGACGCATATCTTCACCGATCGACCGGAGACCGCGAAGGACTTGCCAAGTGCCGTAAAGGTAGTTGACGCCCCACCGCCCATACCACGATCCGTCATTTTCTTGGGTGGTGCGAATGAAATGAATCGCCCGCAACACCACCGAGCTTTCCCGGTCAGTCCCGAGGTAGCCAAGTAACTCGAGGACTCGCCCAGTGAGATCACTACACGTCGGATCCAGAATCGCATTGTGATCAGCAAAGGGCACATCCTCCAACCATCGATCGGTAACATTCTTGTCAAAAGCCGCCCACCCGCCATCCCGACATTGGAAACTCAGCAACCACCGAAGGGCCCGCTGAAATCGTTGCTTACTTTCTGCGCAATCTGCCTGCCCAGTCAGTCGAAGCGCCATTAGGACCATCATCGTGTCGTCTGTGTCTGGGTAGTAGACATTGTTAAATTCGAACGCCCACCCACTCGGTTCTCGGTGACGATTCATGGCGAACCAATCGCCACAAATCCGCACTTCCTTGCTCTCAAGCCAGCGAGCGGCGGCCTGGATCGAGGGGGCATCGGCGGGGATTCCGCTCTCCCGAAGGGCGATCAAATTGATCGCGGTATCCCAAACAGGAGAGAGACACGGCTGAATGCGAAAGTCACTCGGGTCATCGACGAAGAGCCCCTCAAAGTCCCGTTTGGCCTTGGCATAAAGAGGATGATCATTTTTGTAACCGAGAGCTTTGAGGGCGATCCGCGCATTCAACATCGCTGGAAAAATCGCCCCTAAACCATCGGAGCCCGCGCCCATTCGCTCGGTCATCCAAGCCTCAGCGGTGGCCAAAGCGTAGCGGCGTCCCGGCTTCCAAGGGAGTTGATGGAGGAGCTTCAGCATGGCGTCACAACTCAGAAAAAAATTTGGCCAAGAGAGCCAAGGCCCGCGCCGTTTCATCCCCAAAAACCCTTGCTCAGATCCGATAGGATAGAGTTCGTGGAGTTGGCGATCAGCGGGTAAAGTGCGAACGGGTTTGTAGTGATTGAGAATGGCCAAGGGAACGAGCATCGCCCGACTCCAAGAAGACATCTTGTAGATGCTGAAGAAAAACCATTCCGGCATGAAAATCATCTCCACGGGAACAGTCGGAAGAAATTTCCAGGGAAACTGACCGAGGAGCGCGAGGTAAAGTTTGGAGTATGTATTCATCTGGGGGATGCCTCCAAGACGAAGCGCGCAAGCCCTCGCCTCTTGCATCCAAGGTTGCGTAGGCGAGTGCCCCGCGAGCTTCAGAGCAAAGTACGCTTTGACCGTGGCGTTGATTTCGCTGGGACCATTCTCATAGATGTTCCATCCCCCGTCGGAGAGTTGTCGACGACGGATATGAGCCACGCACTTCTCCTCCAAAACCACGTCCACCTCATCCGCCCAATGCATAAAAAGGAGGTAATCTGAGCACAGCGAGCTATCGACAAAAAGCTCCCCAACCCAATAGCCCAGTGGATGTTGGAGCCGAAGGAGATTGCCCTGTGCACGAAGCATGGCTTCCCCGAGAGCTTCTGGACATGCCGAAAGCGATTCGAGCCTCGGCGACGACCCCAGAGGACCAATTCCAGACTGCTCTGTGTTGCTGGAGGACAAGCGCGGGATCAGATTTCGACGACGATAGGGACGGACTCAATCTGCTGGGCGCCACCAGTGAGGTGTCCCCTTCCTGCGCTCACCCCATTAAAAGCCTTCACCTCCACCCCTGAATAGCCAGGCGGTCTGGCCCCAAAGTTAAACTTGATATTTTTCCACGTATCGCCTGGCTGAGCCTGAATTCCAAGAGCCGCGGTGGGCTCGTAACCACAATTCATCATGCAATTCTCGCAACGCGGATCACGGGCCACCCCATCAACCACCCCAATGGCATCCCAGTTGGTTTTTTCTAATAGCTCGAGATAGCTACCGTAGTGGCCGTCGGTCATCAAATAGCAAGGCCCCTTCCAACCACGAATGTTCCGCGTAGGAATCGCCCACGCCGAGCAAGTCAGATCACGCTTTCCCGCAAGAAACTCCAAATAAACTGGGGTGCCAAAGATCGGATACTTTCGCCCCCACTCTTCGACATTGGCAAATTTTTCGATAGTCAGCTTCCGAGTCAGAAAAAATGTCTCAGGCTCAATGCCGAGGCGCGCCACCATATCCACTTTGGCCGCATCATATTCATAGCCTGGCGCGATCGTATGGCCATCCAGAGCGAGGGAGCTAAGGAAGGCAAACATCTCCTCGATCTCTTTGACCTCCGTTTCCTTGTAGACCGTGGTGTTGGTCGCCACCTGATATCCGAGAATCTTCGCCATGCGCATGGCCAAAACTGCCTCTACAAAGACGCCCTCGCGTTCGACAATCAGATCGTGAGTCCGCTCCAATCCATCGAGATGCACATTCCAGTACATCCAATCCGATGGCTCGATCACCGGCTTCGTCTCGTCTTTCGGACCACGCCGAATCTCCTCCGCATCCTTTGCCGTCATCAGTTCCTCACTGATTAATATCTGGATTTTTTCCTCCACGGCCAGCGGTCGGCGAAGCGTTTCACTAGCCAGAAACTCCCGCATCTTCTTCCGCATAAACATCGCATTAGTGCAGATATAAACGATCCGTTTTTGCTTAAGCAACCCCGCCACAAGGGCTTCGATCTGCGGGTAGATCAGGGGCTCGCCGCCACAAATCGAGACCATCGGCGCGTCACACTCCTTCGCCGCTCCAAGGCAATCAGCCAAAGACATCACATTTTTAAGCGAAGTAGAATACTCACGAATCCGACCACACCCCGTGCAGGTCAGGTTACAAGTATGCAGTGGCTCCAACTGGAGAACGGTGGCAAATTTCTCCACCCCTCGGACTTTTTTCCCAACGATGTAGGCCGCAATTTTCGTCGTGAGCTTCAGTGGAAATCTCATAGGCAACTCGCCTTCTACCTTCTCAGATTACCCAGTGCAACCTTCGACTTCACTCTGGATTCCTCCATCCTTCCGCCGAAAAAGTAGACTGACAAAAATTTCCCTGCTGACAATCGAGCCAGAATTTTCCAATGTCCAATGCTCGTTTCGCATCGCGACTCGCGCCAAAAATCTCACCACCAACACCCTTAAAAACTATGTCCGAATTTTTCCCGACGATCACCCCCATTGCCTACGAAGGGCCCAAGTCAAAAAATCCCCTCGCCTATAGGCACTATCAAGCCAGCGAAGTGATCGAAGGAAAGACGATGGCTGAGCACCTCCGATTCTCGATCGTCTACTGGCACACCATGTGTGGCCAAGGCGCGGACATGTTTGGCGGCCCGACCGCCATTCGCCCTTGGGACGCCGGTAAAACTGGCATCGAATTGGCCAAGGCTCGGGTGCCTGTTTTTTTCGAAATCGCCAGCAAACTTGGCCTTCCTTATTACGCCTTTCACGATCGTGACGTCGCCCCACATGGCCAGACGCTCCGCGAATCCAATGCCTACCTCGACACGATCACCGCACTCTTAAAAAGTGAGCAACAACGAACAGGCATCAAGCTTCTCTGGGGCACGGCGCAGTTGTTTGTCCACCCGCGCTACGTCCACGGAGCGGCCACCAGCTGCAATGCCGACACCTTCGCCTTTGCCGCCGCCCAAGTCAAAAAAGCCCTCGAAGTCACCAACGAACTCGGAGGCGAGGGCTATACTTTTTGGGGCGGGCGGGAAGGCTATTCCACCCTTTGGAATACCGACATGAAACGTGAACTCGATCATCTCGGGCGTTTCCTTCACCTAGCCGTCGACTACGCTAAGCAGATTGGCTTTAAAGGTCAGTTCTACATTGAGCCCAAGCCCAAAGAACCTACCAAGCACCAGTACGATAGCGACGCGGCCGCCTGTTTGAATTTTCTGCGCGAGTACAATTTGCTCGATCATTTCAAACTGAATCTCGAGACCAATCACGCCACTTTGGCTGGCCACTCCATGCAACATGAAATGGAGGTCGCCGGTGGAGCCAACGCCCTCGGATCCATCGACGCCAATGTCGGCGACTCCTTGCTCGGTTGGGATACCGACCAGTTTCCAACGGATATTTACCTCACCACTCAGTGCATGCTCACCGCCCTGAAATATGGGGGATTCACGACCGGCGGGGTGAACTTTGACGCCAAAGTTCGTCGCGAAAGTATTGATCCCGAAGATCTATTCTACGCGCACATCGGCGGGATCGATGCTTTTGCTCGTGGACTAAAAATCGCCGCAGCCATCCGAGCCGACGGACGACTCGCAGCCTTCGTCGAAGGACGCTACTCCTCTTGGGATACAGGTTTGGGAGCAAGGATCGAAGCGGGCCATGAATCTTTCCAATCCCTAGAGGCGGTGATGCTTGAGCAAGGCGAAGTCACAGCTTGCCAAAGTGGACGCCAAGAGTTCCTCGAAAATCTCATCAACGAGTTTCTCTAAATCGAAAGATCGGACTCCCCTTCCAAAGGGTGCTTCGCAGAGAACACCACAAAACGAAAAGCCGCCGGATGCAGAATGCGTCCGGCGGTTTTTTCGCGGAAAGGCTAAATTCGACCCGCGCTCGGGGGTGAGTTCGACTACTACTCGTTCGGCTTGGTCTTCCGCAGACCGATAACCTTATCGCCGACTTTAAACTGACCTCGAGATTTCAAAACCTCCACTCGCTCGAAGCGCTTCAAGACGTTGCGTTTTGCGGCGATGGTGCTTTGACCTTTAAGTGACCGATGTTGAGACATAAAATGAATGTGTGACGAATTAAAATGGGGCATCAACATACGAGCGAACACAGAAATGAAAAGAGAAAAGTTCGGATTCCGAATTGCCCCCATTGACTTCAATGCCCTGACTCTAGGCTGAGGCCCTCAAAAATCCCCCAGAACGCCGCTCGAGAAGTGCCTCAAGCAATTCGAAGACATCACGAACAACCGATGCGGGTGGCGCGCTTCACGAGTTCTGTGCACCAGATGAGCATCGAAAGAAAAGTCCCCATGGTGAACTGGAGGAAGGTATTGGCCATTGCTTGACTTCGAAGGAGGCCGTTTTTACTTTGATCACGAGATCACTTTTTCGCTCTACCAAACCTATACGCGCTCCCATGTTTCGCCACACGCCCTCTTTCACATTGCTTTTGATGACCGTGCTCCTTCTTGGTTTTGTGACCCCGTCTGGGCACGGTCAAGAGGTACTCGACGGCATCGCCGCGGTGGTCAACAACGAGGTGGTGACTTTCTCCCAAGTTCGCGAACTGGTCGCCTCTAAAGAAAAGTCCGCGAAAGAAATTTACCGGGGCGATGAGTTAGTCGCGAAAATTAAAGAAATCCGTCTGGCCGCGATTAATGATCTGATTGATCGGCAAGTCATTCTGCAAGAGTTCAAGTCGAAAGGTTTCCAAATTCCCGACTATTTTATCGAGGAGCGGATAACGACGATTGTCCGGGAAGAATTTGGCAACGATCGTGCCGCCTTCATTCGTACACTAGCTGCTCAAGGATTTACCCTTGAGCGATTTCGTGAACTTGAACGCGATAAGATCACCGTCCAAGAAATGCGCCGGCAAGCCATCCGCGGAAATCTCAACATCTCCGACGCAGAGATCGCCGAATTTTACAAACTGCACGCCGACGATTACGGGACGCCCGAACAATTAAAACTGCGAACCATTACCATTCGGCAAACTGGAGAAGTGGCCGCCAAACGGAAAATGATTGAGGAAATTCGGGAAAAAATTGTCGGCGGGGCGGAGTTTGGAGACTTGGCACGCATGTATTCTGAAGATGACAAACAAGAAGCCGCTGGCGATTGGGGTTGGATTGATCGACGGACGCTCAACGAGAGTCTCAGTAAATCGGCCTTTGCGCTCAAAGTGAGTGAGGTGAGTAAAGTCGTCGAACTGAGTGGAAGCTATTATCTGCTTTTCGCTGAGGCAAAAAAACCCGCCCAAACTAAACCACTCAAGGATGTAAAAGCGGAAATCGAAAAAGGGTTGATGCAGCTGGAGCGACAAAAACAACAGACCCAATGGCTGGCCAAATTACGAAAGAAAGCTTTCGTGAAGATGTTTTAGCTCATGCCGGTGATCGGGATCACTTGCGGGGACCTCGCGGGGATTGGTCCTGAAATTGTCGTTGCCGCACTAAAGTCTGGCACCCTCGATCCGCGCTTCGACTACGAAATCATTGGTCCAGTTGACCAGGCGTGCCCAGGCAAACCGACTGAGGATACCGCCCGGGCCGCGTGGCAAAGTCTGGAGGAAAGTGTCAGGCGCGCCCTAGCCGGGGAACTCGCAGCGGTGGTCACTGGCCCCATCCATAAGGCGCGGATGCAGGCGATTGGATTTGCCTATCCCGGTCAAACAGAGTTCTTTGCGGCGCGCACTAAGGTTGAAAATTTCGCGATGTGCCTGACAGGGGGCCAACTAACCGTCGCCTTAGTCACCGCCCACATCCCACTTCAATCGGTCGCCGCCACACTTTCACAAGCGGAAATTGTCCGCGTCGGCACCCTCCTCGCAGATTTCACGATGAAGAGACTGGGCCGCGTTCCTCGGATCGCCGTGGCTGGCCTCAATCCCCATGCGGGTGAATCGGGAACTCTCGGCCACGAAGAAATAGAGATCATCGGTCCGGCGATCGACAAGCTTCCCGCTGGCAGATTTTTTGGTCCCATCTCACCCGACACGGTTTTCTGTCGGGCAGTCGCCGGGGAATTTGATGGCGTGCTTTGTATGTATCACGATCAAGGTTTAATTCCCCTGAAACTCCACGCCTTTGACTCGGGGGTGAACATCACCCTTGGCCTGCCATTTCCGAGGACGAGTCCCGACCACGGAACCGCCTTTGAAATTGCCGGAAAAAATCTCGCTCGCCCTGACTCGATGATCGCGGCGATCCGCTTAGCTACCGACCTCGTTCATTCTGGGTAAGCATCCCGATGTTTTTCAGACGACTCACCTCACTTCTATTCGTAATCGCAACGGCTTCTTCTTTAGCCACAGAACCCGCATGGAGCGTGGAAAAAATTCAGGACGACGTCGCCTTTGTTCTGCAAAACGACGAGGTCACAGATCTGAGCGGAATCGTCTGGATGGGGGGAGATCGCTTCTTCGCCGTATCCGACCACCTCAACGCCCTCATTCCGATCAACTTACAACTCGACCACGAGAGCGGCAAAATCCTCACTGGAGAGATCGGCCAAGCGCTCCCGTTTGCCACGGAGACCAGCGACCTTGAGGGGATCACCTATGTTCGTTCGACCAAAACATTTTACCTCAGTGCAGAAACAGGAAATACGGTCATCCGGTATAAGATTGGGGAGGCCCGTGCCGTCGCCTTAGCGGTGCCGCCCGTCTTTAGCCGAGCAAGAAAAAATCTCAGCCTCGAATCGATCACTTGGAATGATCAATCCGCACAGTTTTGGATTGCCAATGAGGAAACGCTGAACAATGACGGCCCCCTGGCCAGCCCGACAGGCGGGTCTTATGTGCGGCTCCAGCAATTCGATGCCAAGTTCCGTCCCGTCGCTCAGTATGGATGGATAACCGAACCAGCGAACTTTCGTTTTCATGGTGTCGGGAACGGAGTTGCCGACTTGTGCGCTTTGCCGGACGGACAACTTCTCGTCCTCGAGCGGGGATTCGGACCCCTTGGGTTACGCATGCGGATATTTCTCGCGGACTTTAAAAAAGCGACCCCAACATCCCGCAAGATGGTCCTCAATGACCCAAACTGCATTTTCGCAAAGAAGATTCTCCTCTACGAAAAAGATACGGGATTGACGAACTTTGAAGGACTCACCCTGGGGCCAATGCTCACGGACGGCTCCTATAGTTTGGTCGCGGTGGCGGATAGCAATGGGACAAACACCCATTGCTTTCTCGCCTTGAAACTCCGACCGACCAAGAACCCAAAGAGCAAGCTGCCAGCAGGAGATCAGCACTAAACGAAAGGGGAGGCTTCTACCCAGTCCGTTCGCCAAAGAAAAGTTGCTCAGGCGAACATTTTCCAGAATGTTTTTCTTAGTTGGCAGAAGGCCACAAATTGGACAAATTTCACCCCATGAAGCGTCTTTACTTACTTGCCCTCCTTCTGTTTGCCCCCCTCGCCTCGGGGCAACAATCGCCGAATACGCCCGCCGCCGCCCAAGCGACCCCTTCCCCGACGACGGCGATCGCCATGTGGCGGGCAACTCTTCCAGGGGGAACGTATAGTGTGGCGCTCCGTTCGATCGTTTCCGTCAGCAGCCACGAATATGTGGTCGACGGGGCTGCCAGGGTAACCGAGGTCAATATCGATACCGCAGGATCCGCATTGGTTCGCTTTTATTTCATCGAGCCCAATACGGTCAACGCGCCAGCGGGCTTTGGCGCTGCAACCCTTGAAAAGACCCAGCAAATTCTTCAAGAAGGCGCGCAACGAAGCGGACAAGAGGACGCTTGGAAAAAGGTCGTGAAGAGTTACCCAACCACCACCCATACCCGAACGGTTGAATATCGCATTGCCACCAAAGAGGCCCTGACCAAACTTTTCGAAAGTGCCGAGTCGGCGTTTCGCCTCAACAAAAACACCGTCTTTAAAGGTGAGTAAATTGACTGCTTGGCGGCCCTTTCTCTCGGAGAAATATTTCAACCAGATGCGACACCTTTGCTTGATGATTTTTCTGATCGGATCACCCCATTTTCTTCATGCTAAAGAGACGAAAGAGGACGTCCCACCCATCCCCCCATCCCATATTCTCGACCTCGGGAACGTGTTTCTCCCAGAAACAGCCAAGCTCCTCAGCGGAGACCTAACCGCCGCTCAGGAGAAGGGCGTCAGCGTCTATGTCGTCACCATTCCCTCACTGAAAGTCTTGAAGTCAAAGCAATCTGAGCGACTCGAACAACTCGCCAATGACTACGCCACGGCATGGCTACCCAAGCAACCTGGCGCGGTCCTTCTTTTTGATGACGAGGGCGGATTAATGACCGTGGTCACTAGCAAAGAAGCGGAAAAACGTTTCTCATCTTTCATTATAGAAATGAAATTTCGGCAGGCTCTCGCGAAAATTCCCCCAGCGGCGATCTCTCGCGAAAAACTCCAAAGATCAGCGATCATCGTGGCTGAAACACTTGGTCTTCTAGAAGTCGACGCCGCAAAAGCGGATCGTCGACAATGGCTGAGCAATCTCTTCATGGGGCTCCTCGCTCTAGTTGGCGTCGGGTTAGCCGTCTATAGCTATTTATCCGGCCCAACCGCCACACCGGAGGCAAAGAGTCTCTGATTGGCGATCAGTTTCGCTTCTTTGATTTTGGGGAAGGCTTTGCCCCGTATTTTACGGAAGGGCGCTTCGCCTCAATCTTCGCAATCCCCGCTCCCGCCTTCAGCTCGGCAATTTGATCACGGAGGATCGCCGCCTTTTCGTATTCCAAATTATTCGAAGCCACGATCATTTCGGCTTGGAGCTCGTGCAACGTTTCACTCAACGAAAAGCCTCCTTCATCCTCCCGAACGACCCCCTCTTCGATCTGCTTGGCTTTCAGCAAAGTATGGAGGCTCTCTTGCACGGCTCGCTGCACGCTTTTCGGCGTGATCCCATGCTTCTGATTATAAGCGATCTGCCGCGCTCGGCGGTAATCGGTAATCGCCACAAGTCCTTGGATGCTTTTGGTTACCGTATCGGCAAAAAGATAAACCTCTCCGTCAATATGGCGAGCGGCCCGCCCAGCCGTCTGAATCAACGATGTCTGGGAGCGAAGATAGCCCTCCTTGTCAGCGTCGAGAATACAAACAAGCGAAACTTCAGGAAGATCAAGCCCCTCTCGGAGAAGGTTGATCCCAACGAGAATATCAAACTCCCCAGCCCGGAGGGCACGAAGAATTTCCACCCGTTCAATCGTATCAATATCGCTGTGCAAATAACGCACGCGGAGCCCGACATCCTTAAAATAATCTGCTAAATCTTCCGCCGTCCGCTTGGTCAGAGTCGTGATCAAAACACGCTGGTTTTTTTCCACCCGTTGCCGACAGAGCTCCAAAGTGTCATCAATTTGATTTTTCAGCGGAAGAATGGTGATTCGCGGATCCAGCAACCCCGTTGGACGAATAATTTGCTCAACGACCAAGGCGGCCCCCTTCCCAGTGACGTCAAAAAGGTCCACTGATGTGTCCGTCCGAGAAAGCTTCACCGGCAAAGCGGGCACCGCGACATCTTCATCTGGATCACCCTTTTTCCGCTTCGCAATGTATCCCGTATTCCCAGCAACGGAGTTTTCGATTTCAAAATCCGCAGGAGTTGCGGTGATGTAAAGAACCTGCCCAGTCAGGTCCATAAATTCAGGAAATTTTAAAGGCCGATTATCCATCGCACTTGGCAGGCGAAACCCGTAATCCACTAAAACATTTTTCCGCGAGCGATCTCCCTCATACATTCCCCCAATCTGCGGAACGGTCGCGTGGCTCTCATCGATGATCAGCAGAAAGTCGCGGGGAAAAAAATCTAAGAGCGTGAAGGGACGAGACCCCGCCGGACGACCAGAGAGATGGCGTGAATAATTTTCAATTCCTGAGCAGAAACCCATTTCCTGCATCATTTCAAGGTCATACTCCGTCCGCATTTTAATCCTTTGCGCCTCAAGGAGATGCCCGTTTTTTTCAAAGTGAATAATTCGCTCGTCCATTTCCGCACGAATCGTCCTCTGGGCCTTTTGAAGCTTTTCAAATGGCGTCACAAATTGTTTGGCAGGATAAATCGTCAGCACCGAGTGCTGATCAATTTGATGACCCGTGAGCGGGTCAAAACGAGTGATCCTCTCAATTTCATCCCCGAAAAATTCCAGCCGAATCGCCTCCTCATCAAGGTTAGCGGGACGGACTTCGACGACATCCCCTCTCACCCTAAATCTCCCGCGCTCAAAGGCGATGTCGTTTCGCTCGTAGAGCATATCCACCAGTTTCGCCAGCACACCTTCGCGACTAATCTGCTGGCCGACCTTCACCGTGAGAAGCATTTTCAGATAGTCCTCAGGCGACGCCAATCCGTAGATGCAAGAGACGCTGGCGATGACAATCACATCGGACCGAGAGAGCAGGGAGGAAGTCGTCGAGAGTCGCAAACGCTCAATCTCCTCGTTGATCGAAGAGTCCTTTTCGATGAAAGTATCGCTCCGTGGTATATAAGCTTCCGGCTGGTAATAATCGAAGTAGCTCACAAAATACTCCACCGCATTGTCCGGAAAGAACTGCCGAAACTCCGAGTAGAGTTGCGCTGCCAGCGTCTTATTGTGAGACATCACCAGCGTCGGCTTGCCGACATTGCGGAGGACATTGGCGGCCGTAAATGTCTTCCCTGAACCAGTCACCCCCACGAGCGTTTGGTGTCGATTCCCTGCCATGATCGATTTGGTTAATTTGGCAATCGCTTGCTCCTGATCGCCTTGGGGCTGATAGTCGGAAGTCAGTTTGAAGGACATTTGGCAAATGGATTGGGCTGGTCACCGCGGCAAACCGCTTTCCCCGATGGCGTCGAGCGAGCGCTAATCCGATAGCGGAGAAAGCATTCATGCTCCACGACTCGGAACTCTCGCAATTTCAGCGAAATCGCCTTCGGCAAAAAGGATCCGACGAGGCCAGTGATCGTTGGCGCTTTCACTCCGCCAAAAATCCGCGGACAGAGGGTCAGGTGCAATTCATCCACCAAACCCGCAGATAAAAGTGACCGGAAGATTTGTCCGCCACCTTCGCAGACTAAACGGCGCACCCCGTAATCTTCATGGAGAGTCCTCATTAAACCGTGGAGGTTGACCGACGAACGATCATCCAGCCAAACATCCGCCTGCGTTGCTAGAGCCGCTTGAATGCTCTCAGGCATTCTCGTGGTGGAGAAAATCACTATCGGGGAGAATTTCTGGGTAAAAATGCGCCACTCTGGTTGAATCTGTCCAGAATTTGAAAGCAGGACACGCAACGGATATTCACTTTGCCCGCGAGCCGTTCTCTGGGCGCGAAGTTCGGCGTCGGGCAAGCCCATCGTCATGTTATCGGCCGCAACGGTTTTAGCCGAGGCCAAGACGGCATCGCAGGTTGCCCGAATTTCCAGCAGGCCTCGCTTATCTTTTGAGGAAGAAAAGTCCGAAGGAGTATTTTCTCGGGTGGAAATGTGACCATCCCAAGTAATCGCAAAGTTGGCAGTGACAAAAGGTCGAACCCCTTGGCGGATAGTCATATTTTGTTTTGCGTAGAGGTCTCAATCGCCACTTCTTCCTCCGCAATATCATGCTCCAAATGGGCAACGACTCCCCGCATTTCCGCCATTCTGGCGTGCTCAGATGGCCGATAGAAAAGATAGAGCACCCCGCCAATCATTCCCCAAATGAGGTTTAATGCGTAACCCGTCGATGACATCAGAGCGGCGACGGAGTCCTTTACATGGCAAAGATCGCCCAGAAAAACTTGGAAAAGTTTTTCCCTGACCCCAAGCCCGCCCACGCTGATGGGCAGGGCGGTGATCGTATTGATAATCGGCATAATCGCACAGAAATCACCAAATGAGGGGATCGGACTCGCCGCACTGAAGGCAGAGGCCGCACAGAAAAACATCGCAAAATACCCGAGGTTGACGATCAGCGAGAGGAAAAAGGCCGCCGTGGTGGGCTTCCAAGCGCGCCCGTAAAGATTATAGGCAAGTGCCATCTCTGCCAATTGATCGCGCCCCGGCAAGCCGCGCGGAAGTTTGTGAATCAGCCCAAAACCCGTCAGCAAAAACGAAATAATCAACCCGCACAAACTCACTCCAAGGATCGTCAAGGCAGACCAAATGTATTTTAAAGCATCAGGAGATTGCACTAACCAAGACCAGCGCAACCCGATGAGCACTCCTGCCATCACAATAATCGAAAAAAGCCCGATCAGACGATCGACGAGCACAGAGAGAAGTGCCGGAGATCGTTTATCTGGGGTTTCTTTCAGCAAATAAAAAACCTTCACCACATCCCCGCCAGTCCCGCCAGGAATGATGAAGTTGAAGAAAACTCCAATGAGCAAGAGCATAAAAACTCGAGACCAGCTCAGTACGACCCCTTGGACGCGAAGCAGCAGTTGCCAACGAATTCCCGACGCCAATTCCACTAAACCGTAAGCGGCAAATCCCGCAAACAACCACCAACGATTCGCCTGCAGAAGGACACGGCCCATCTCCGCGCGCTTTGCTGGATCGCGAAAAACGAGAAAGAGAACGACCACGGTGACGAGCACCTGAAATAGGGTGAGAAGAGTCTTTTTCAGACGGCAAAGGCGGTTAATCTGCGGAATCTGCCATCTTGAGGATATCCACCCGCCGAGGCAATCAAGGATTATGAAAAATCGCGACTGGCAACATTGGCTTCCATGAAATGAACATCGGGAGCCCTTGCCTCATCCTAGTCGCCCCTCAGCAAGCCCCGCTAAAAGGCGGGACGCGAGGCGTGCGACTGAGTCGTGGCTGACCCCGATACCGCACCGAAGGAGGGTCGCCCACTGACCCCTGCCCCATTGTAGTTAGGATTATCCGTGTGAAAAACCGCGGCTCCACCCGAAACCGTCACCGTTCTCCCCAGTTGAACATTAATCGTCTTCCCAGCAATTACCTTGGCCCCCGCCCCGCTTAAATTCGCATTGTTCACAAAGTTCACCGTGCCGTTGGTCCCGCCAGCGTAGAGCTTTAACTGGGTATCCGCACTAATATTTCCCGCCCCCACATTCAGGACTCCATTGTTCCCCAGCGCTCCGACTTTAACGATATCGGCACGCAGACTATGCCCGTCTTGCAGGTTGATCACCCCAGCCACTCCGTTATTGCGGATATCAACCAATCCCCGATCCGCTTGGATCAACCCTCCCACGTTAATATCCCCGCCAGCAGAAACGAGCTCCACCTTTCCCCCAAGACCGGGAGCCGACGCATCAAGGAGCGCCCGAAGGCCCCCCGAATTACCCACCGCAATCGCCACCCCTGTGACCTTCCCGCTCTGGAGTTTAATGCTCCCCCCAGAAGCACTTCGACGGCCTGTTTGAGCGCTAGAAACATCAATCGAACTGTTGACCACAACGGTCCCAGTCGCCGATGACAGATTCACGCTTCCGCCCTGACCCCCATACGGGAGATCCAAACTATTTGCCCCCGTGGTCGCAGAAATCGGTGAGAGCACCACAATATCGCCGTCCACATTTGCATTAAAAGTTCCCCCATTTCCTCCCACTTTGCCCGAGATGGATTGGGCATCTCCGCCATTAAATGCCGCAGAAGAAATTGACGATCCCGAAAAGCCGGTAGCTCCTCCGATCTGCAGAGAAGATCCCGCAGTGAGGTTCAAACTCAAATCGTGACCGTTTTCGGCATAGGCGCCAAATCCATTGGGCCCGACACTCAGCGACTCATTCGCGCCGTTAAAGAAAACTCCCCCGCCAACCGCCAAGACCCGAGGAGCATTGATGACCGATGGCGATGCCAGAGAAGCACCCGTAGGAGCGAAAGTGGGATT
>Ga0194055_10000153_pt1 | contig 51985 bp, 49 predicted proteins | sample SepL449m_MetaG_FD_155482 | JGI IMG/M metagenome (GOLD analysis project Ga0194055, IMG submission 155482) | Anoxic zone freshwater microbial communities from boreal shield lake in IISD Experimental Lakes Area, Ontario, Canada - Sep2016-L442-9m | ecosystem: Environmental > Aquatic > Freshwater >... | reverse complement strand
TAAACACCCAACGGATTTTGGTTGTTGATGATGAGTCCAGCATTAGTGAATTAATTGCGACCAGTCTGCGCTTTGTTGGCTTTGATGTTCGAACTGCAGCCAGTGGCTCTGAAGCTTTAACCATCGCCGAAGAATTTAAGCCTCACGCACTAATCCTTGACGTTATGTTGCCGGATCAAAATGGTTTCGAAGTCTGTCGTCAACTTCGCCAGGATGGTCACCATGTTGGAGTTCTATTTTTAACTGCGAAAGATAGCGTTGAAGACAAGATCACCGGTTTAACTATTGGCGGCGATGATTATGTAACAAAACCTTTTAGCCTCGAAGAGTTAGTCGCGCGTTTGCGGTCGCTGCTACGTCGCACCGGCGCGGTTCAAATCGAAGTTGATGATGAGAAGGTTCGCTTTGCAGATCTAGAACTAGATGAAGCAACTCACGAAGTACGACGAGCTGGTCATTTGATCGAGCTCTCACCTACAGAATTTTTACTGCTGCGCTACTTGATGATCAATGCCGAACGAGTAGTTAGCAAATCTCAAATTCTTGATCATGTCTGGCAATACGACTTCCGTGGTGATGCTGGAATTGTCGAAACTTACATTTCATACCTGCGCAAGAAGATCGATATCTACGAACCTGCGCTCATTCATACCGTACGTGGTGTGGGGTATCGGATGCGCCTTCCCGCGCATAAGTAATTCCGAAGTAAACTCATTAAATGAAATTCGGGATGGCAAGTTGGTCGCTGCGTAATCGCTTGATTATTGTGACACTTGCCCTCGCTGCAATTGCGATCCTGGCTTCAGACCTCGCTGCAAACAGCGCACTGCGTGGCTTTCTGATTAAGCAAGCCGATACCCAATTGATTTCAGTAACAGATAACTCCTTGTTGCGATTAGATCGTGCTGGTTTAGACCCAAATAGTCAGGGCGAGAGCGGAGAAGACACGGCGCCACATTTTCGAGCAGTTAGACCGCTTGCTGGCGTTCCCTCAACAACAACAATCACTTTATTAGATCTCTCTGGAAATATTGTCGGTCAACTCGGTGGCGATTTTGTTACCTCGGTTGCCGCTACCGAATTTGCGAAGTTAACGCCAGCGAATGTCGTTTCACATCATGGAAAACCCTTCACAATTAAAATTGAAGAGCAAGACTCAGATGTGCGCGCGATCGCGCGAATTTTGCCTTCCGGTCTTGGCACTGTTGTGGTTTCCACTTCGCTAGATAGCGTTGATAAAACTCTAAAAGAGTTACGTTGGTTGTTCTTGCTCATTAGCTTGTTAGTTTTGATTTCAATCGGCGTGATAGCTCGAAGCATCATTGGCCTTGCCCTTAAACCACTGAATCAAATCGAAGGAACTGCTGCCGCTATTGCGGATGGTGATTACTCGGCCCGATTACCAGAATCAAATCCGAAAACTGAAGTTGGTCGCCTGACCGCATCCTTCAACACAATGTTAGGTCGAATCGAACAAGCATTTGCGGTTCGAGCTGAATCTGAAGATCGCTTGCGCCGATTTGTTGCTGATGCCAGCCACGAACTTCGCACACCACTTACCGCAATACGTGGATTCGCCGAATTACACCGGCAAGGTGCGGTTAAGGGTGAAGAAAAAGTTGCCGAATTAGTTGGTCGAATTGAGAATGAATCCAAGCGGATGGGTTCCCTTGTTGAAGATCTTCTCTTGCTCGCTCGTCTTGATCAATCTCGTGAGATTGCAAAAGATCCAGTTGATATCAATCACTTAGTTGATGAAGTACTTGCATCGGCTCGTGCTGCTGGTCCAGAGCACCCAATTTTACTTACTAAATCGAACGATGAAATATTTGTCTTGGGCGATTCAATGCGAATTCACCAAGCAGTTTCGAATTTGTTAGCAAATGCTCGGACGCACACCCCATCCGGTACCCAAATCAAAGTTGACGTTAACCAGGGTGACGCTGATACGACAATAACTGTCAGTGATAACGGTCCTGGGCTGACACCGGAAAATCAAAGTCGAATATTTGAAAGATTCTTCCGGGCTGATCCTTCTCGAGTTAGAACCAGTGGTGAAGGAAGTGGACTTGGTCTTGCAATTGTTGATGCTGTGATGAAAGCACATGGTGGTTCAGTAGAAGTTAATTCAGAATTTGGATCTGGTTCCAGTTTTACGCTTCGATTCCCAAATGGGGAGAATTAATTAATTTTTGATTTGTGAAAATTTAACCAAGACTTGCTTGCAGTTGGTCCGCGTTGTCCTTGATATCTAGAACCGTATAAAGCCGAGCCATATGGGTTTTCTGCTGGTGAAGATAGTTTTATCAAACAGAGTTGACCAATTTTCATTCCAGGAAATAATTTAACTGGAAGATTTGCAACGTTAGAAAGTTCAAGAGTGATGTGACCAGAAAATCCAGGATCGATAAAGCCAGCCGTCGAGTGCGTCAGCAAACCAAGGCGACCTAGGGAGGACTTTCCTTCGAGACGACCAGCAATATCATCTGGCAGTGTGATTACTTCGTAAGTACTAGCTAAAACAAATTCACCTGGATGAAGAATAAATTCTTCATCGTTTTCAACAGCAACCTCGCGTGTTAGTTCGGATTGTTCTATTGATGGATCGATAACTGAGTATTTATGATTTTCAAAGACTCGAAAGAATCGGTCGAGTCGAACGTCCACGCTGGAAGGTTGAATCATCTGGCCATCAAAGGGTTCAACTTTGACTCGGCCGGCGGCAATCTCCGCCTTAATATCGCGATCACTCAGTAGCACGGAGGGAGCCTATATCCCTTCTGATACTTGATTAAGTTACTGGCGAGTAGCATTATTGAGCCATGGGCCATTACATAGCCAATCTGCGGGACATTGAGTTCTGCCTTTTTGATTTACTGGATCGCGAGTCAATCTTGGGCACCTCGGTCTATAAAGATTTAGATCGTGAAACTGTCATGGGGATGCTTGAAGAAATTAAGCGCCTCGCTGAAAATGATTTTGCGGCTTCCTTTGTTGAAGGGGACCGACTTGGTTTGGAATTTGATGCGAAAACTGGAGAAGTCACACTTCCGGAAAGTTTTAAGAAGTCTTACCGTGCCTGGTCTGAGAATGAATGGTGGCGAGTTGATGCCCCCGTTGAAATTGGCGGAACAAAAATTCCATTAAGCGTTCGTTGGTCAATCGCAGAAATGGTTTTAGGTTCTAACCCTGGTGTTCATTTATATGCATCGAGTGGTTCCTTTGCACATGTGGCATTTGAACTTGGAAATGCGAATCAGAAGAAACTTGCACAATTGATGGTTGATCGCGATTGGGGCGCAACCATGATGCTGACCGAGCCAGAAGCTGGCAGCGATGTTGGCGCGGGGCGCACAAAGGCTGTTGAACAACCTGATGGAAGTTGGCACATCACCGGAACAAAGAGATTTATAACTTCTGGCGACAGTGGTGATATGAATGAAAATATTATTCACTTTGTGCTCGCACGCCCACAAGGTGCTGGCCCAGGAACAAAGGGTTTAAGTCTCTTCTTGATTCCTAAATACCATTTCGATTTAGAAACTGGTGCAATTGGGAAACACAACGGAGTTTATGCAACAAAAATTGAATCCAAGATGGGGCTAAATATTTCGGCAACTTGCGAAATGAATTTAGGCGAAAAGGAACCTGCTGTTGGCTATTTGTTGGGCGATGTTCATAATGGAATCGCGCAGATGTTTAAAATAATCGAATTCGCGCGCATGATGGTGGGAACCAAAGCAATTTCTACTCTTGCTACTGGTTACCAAAACGCTTTGGCCTATGCCAAAGTTCGAGTGCAGGGCGGCGACATGAAAAATATGGCTGATAAGGCCAGCCCTCGCGTAACAATTATTAAACATCCAGATGTTCGGCGCTCCCTGATGGTGCAAAAAGCTTATTCGGAAGGCATGCGAGCCTTAGTTCTATACACCGCCTCGATACAAGATGAAATTACAATCGAGCGAGCACAAGCAAAATCAGAGAAGTTATCTGATTTAGAAGCTCTTAATGATTTATTGCTACCTGTTGTAAAGGGCTATGGCAGCGAAAAGTCCTGGGTTTTGCTTGGTACTGAATCACTTCAAACATTTGGTGGTTCTGGATTCACCCAAGATTGGCCACTTGAACAATATGTTCGCGATGCGAAAATCGATACCTTGTATGAGGGAACCACCGCAATTCAAGGTTTGGACTTCTTTTTCCGCAAGATTATTAAAGATGGTGGTCGTGCAATTGGACTGCTTGGAAAAGAGATTAACGCCTTTACTTCAACGGGTGGCGAGTTAGCACATGAAAAAGCTGAACTAGCTAAAGCCCTTGAAGATATTAATTCCATGATGGGCACAATGGTTGGGTTCGCAATGGAGTCACAAGAGAAGGCGGAAGAGATTTATAAAACCGGGCTAAATACTTCGCGTTTATTGATGGCAGTTGGTGAAGTAATCATTGCGTGGTTGCTACTTCGTCAAGCAGAAATTGCAATTGCTAAATCTGCTAATCCAGGTCGCGATGGCGATTTCTATCTTGGCAAAATTGCCGCGGCGAAACATTTTGTTCGCACTGTGCTTCCACATCTAAAGGCAGAACGTGCAATTATCGAGAGTGAAACCGGCGCTTTGATGGAAATTCCGGAGAGCGCATTTTAATTGCCGTTTTTTTACAGCCTCACTAGGCCTCACTAGGCTAAACTGCCCGAATGCTTAAACACGCAAGAGCTGAAGTTGCACTTCTTTTCGGCGCAATTTTCTTTGCGTTAAATGCGATCCCGGCAAAGTTATTGATGGCCTCTGGCTTATCTGCTTGGCGCTTAACAGAACTTCGAACAACCGGCGCTTTTTTATTGATCTTGATTATTGTTTTAATTAAGAATCCAAGTTCACTTCGCGTAACTAAGTCAGAAATTCCACTGTTGATCGCCTTTGGACTGGTGGGATTTGCTTTCGTGAACGTTTTTTATTTTGCCGCGGTAGCCAAGATGCAAATTGGTATTGCGCTAATTATTGAATTTACTGCCCCGATTTGGATCACACTCTGGCTGCGTTTTGCCCGGCGTAAACACGTCTCCTCTTTGATGTGGTGGGGGTTAACAACTGCATTTGCTGGGTTGGTTCTGTTGTCGCAAATTTGGCAAGGGCTAACAATTAGCGGTGTCGGACTTATCTACGCTTTTATCGACGCTTTTTCGTTATCGATCTACTTCTTGCTCGGGGAAAATTTACTCGAAAAGAAACCTAACGAAGTTATTATGGTTTGGGGACTTGGAGTATCAACGCTATTTTTTGCAATTGTTCAACCTTGGTGGAACTTCCCATTCTCTGTTTTTACCAAGCAAGTTGCTCTTGAAGGTCGCTACACCGGACATTTTGTAATTGGTTTCTTGCTGGTTCTTTGGTTAATCAGCATGGGAACTGTTGTGCCATATTTTCTAGTTTTCCGCGGTCTACATAAATTAAGCGCATCCACGGCAAGTGTTATTGGAATGCTTGAGCCAATCTTTGGCGGAATTTTTGGTTGGTGGTTCTTGCGCGAGAGCCTTAGCACCGTACAACTCATAGGCGCTGCTGTTGTACTCGTCGGTATCTATCTGGCAGATCGCGCCAAATTGTCGGCTACGGTAGCCTAGAACTTATGGAGAACTTCGCAGATTTAATTGCCGCAAATAAATCTTATGCCGCTGGTTTTAAATCCAGTGGGTTAAGTGGCGAGGCTAAGAAAGGTTTAGCGATCGTAACTTGCATGGATTCGCGTATTGATCCGCTCCACATTGTTGGAATGGAAGCTGGCGATGCCAAGATATTGCGTAATGCCGGAGCCCGCGTAACCGAAGACGTGCTTAGAACTTTGGTATTGGCGACACACCTACTTGGTGTTAACCGTGTGCTTGTAATGCCACACACCGACTGTCGGATGGCTTCGGGTGAAGAACATGAGATTCATGCAGCGATAAAAGAGAAGTCAGGTGTTGATACTAGAAGTATTGAAATTAGAACCGTAAAAGATCAGAAGAAGGCGCTGCTTGCAGATATCACTCGGGTCGAGACTTACCCATTATTAGCTTCAAACTTAAAGGTGATGGGTGCAATTTTTGATGTTGCAACAGGAACCTTAACTCCAATTAATTAAATTACTTAGTTATCTTTTGGATAACTCTCTTGGCTTGAATAACTTGGCGCCATATCTGTAAAGCGCGAGAAGTGAAGTTGGGCGCTCACGGTGATGGTTCGAGTTGGTCCATTACGATGCTTTGCAACAATTAAATCTGCCTCGCCAGATCGATTTGCACCGTCGTACATATCATCGCGATGAAGCAAGATAACAACGTCGGCGTCCTGTTCAATCGAACCAGATTCACGTAGGTCAGAGAGCATTGGCTTCTTATCGGCGCGTTGTTCTGGTGAACGGTTCAACTGGGAGATGGCGATAACTGGTACATCTAGTTCTTTGGCCAGAAGCTTTAAGTTACGTGAGAACTCGGAAACTTCTTGCTGACGATTTTCAACACGCTTTCCAGCGGTCATCAGTTGGAGGTAATCGATAATTATTAATTTTAGGTTGTGACGTTGCTTTAAACGACGGGCCTTTGCTCTAATTTCCATCAAAGATAGGTTTGCGGAGTCATCGATAAATAGTGGCGCGTCAGAAATTTCGCCCATCCGTTTTGCTAAGCGGCCCCACTCTTCATCAGTCAAGGCGCCAGATCGAATGTTATTTAGTGCGACTCGTGCTTCGGCCGAGAGCATACGCATCGTAATTTCAGAGCGGCTCATTTCAAGTGAGAAGATAACTGCAGCGTCACCGTTGTGGATTGCGGCATGACGCGCAATATCTAAACCAAGTGTTGATTTACCAACAGCAGGACGTGCGGCGAGAACAATCATGTTTCCGGCATGGAAACCATTTGTTAACGTATCGAGATCCTTAAATCCACTCTTTACGCCTTCGCCTTTTACGCCATTTGAAATTGCTTCGATTTCATCTAGTGCGGCCGGAAGTAGATCAGAGAGTTGAATGTAATCATCATTCGTCCGGTGTTCGGTTACGTTGTAAATTTCGGCTTGCGCTTGATCGACCGCATCATCAATCTCGCCCTCTTCGGAATATCCAAGTTGGACAATTTTTGTGCCAGCTTCGACAAGACGACGCATGATTGCGTGGTCGCGAACAATGCGGGCGTAGTAACCGGCATTTGCTGCAGTTGGAACTGAGCTGATTAAAGTGTGAAGGTATGGTGCGCCACCAGCGCGCGCGATGTCGCCACGCTTTGTTAATTCAGATGCAACGGTTACGGCATCAGCGGGCTCACCACGTCCGTACAAATCTAGAATCGCGTCATAAATTAATTCGTGTGCTGGGCGATAAAAATCGCGCTCTTTAATTATTTCAACAACATCTGCGATGGCTTCTTTGCTTAGTAGCATTCCGCCAATCACACCTTGTTCGGCAATTAAATCTTGTGGTGGTGTTCGCTCGAACTCAATGCTTTGTGGTGCGCGGTTATTAGAGTTAGATCCGCGGTTAGGGAATTCTGCGATGCTCATGTTAAAAGCCTCCCATTCCCCACTGACATTGGATTTCGCGGGTGGTTTCCCAATTAAATAGCCCGTGTGCGTAACCTATTCAAGCGTGGAGATAGTTGTTACTTACGCGTAATTCCTTGTGCACTGCTGTGTGGACAAGGTTGGGATAACTAGTGGATTACGTGTGCATAACTCTTGGAATAAGGGGATAAGTGCGAGGGGTAGCACCCTCTACACGCTCATTTAGCTACCAAGGCCCTGTGGGTAAAGATTTAATTTTTCATCTCATTATTTAAGAATTGCGAAAATTTTAGGAAAAAGAAAAGCCCGCCAATTTCTGGCGGGCTTGAAACTTTTGGAACGTTTTAGTTAGCGACAACGTTCACAGTTACAGATGCTGAAATCTGAGAATGTAGGCCCACCTTTGCGGTGTATTGACCAATCTTCTTGATGTGTCCAGCAACTTTGATGCGGTGACGATCAATATCGAGTCCGGAGACTGACTTGATTGCCTGTGCGATGTCCTTATCGGTTACTGAACCGAAAAGTACGCCAGTTGCGCCAACCTTTGCCTTAACAACAATCTCTGCGCTTTCGAGTGAAGTTTTGATCTGCTTTGCATGATCTAGATCGCGAATTTCACGAGCTGAACGAGCACGGCGGATGCCTTCAATCTGCTTTTCGCCACCAAGGCTCCAGGCAATTGCATTGCCAAGAGGTAGTAGGTAGTTGCGGGCATAACCATCTTTAACGGTTACGACATCTCCTGGTTGACCTAGACCTGATACTTCGCGAGTAAGGATGAGTTTCATTTGTAGTCGCTCTCCTTATCTTGCTGTCGAGGTGTAAGGGAGAAGTGCCATTTCGCGGGAATTCTTTACCGCGGCGGCAATCGCACGTTGATGTTGGGTGCATGCACCTGTTACTCGGCGAGCGCGGATCTTGCCGCGATCGGAGATGTACTTGCGAAGGAGGTTGATGTCTTTGTAGTCGATGTAAGTTGCCTTATCGCGACAGAAAGAGCATGGCTTCTTCTTAAACTTCTTCATTGCTGCTGCCGACATCTTGCTTACTTTTGGCTTTGGCTTCAGCGTCTTATTATTTCTTGCGCCCACTGTGGTGCTCCTTTTTAGGATGCCCTACGGCTCGTACAAGCAATTTACTTGTGAAAGCTATAGGAATGGTTGGTTTATTTAGAATGGAGGTTGATCATCGGAACCAGCTGATGACCAGCCACCTCCGACAGGTGCTGCAGACCATGGGTCTTCAGCAGAAGCTGTTTCGACTGGAGCAGAAAATCCGCCGCCGCTTGTTCCACCAGCACGTGTTGTTTTGGTGACCTTTGCAGTGCCGCCGCTTGTTCCACCAGCACGTGTTGTTTTGGTGACCTTTGCAGTTGCGTTGCGAAGAGATGGACCAACTTCGTCAACTTCGATTTCATACACAGTGCGCTTTTCGCCTTCTTTGGTCTCGTACGAGCGTTGCTTCAAACGGCCGGTGACAATAACGCGCATTCCGCGAGTTAATGATTCGGCAACATTTTCTGCTGCTTGACGCCAAATATTGCAAGCAAGAAAGAGGCTGTCGCCATCTTTCCATTCGTTTGTGTTCTTATCGAGATAACGCGGAGTTGAAGCAATCGTGAATTTTGCAACCGCAGCACCAGAAGGTGTGAAGCGCAATTCAGGATCGTTTACAAGATTACCGACCATAGTGACGGTTGTGTCTCCTGCTGCCATATCTTTTCCTTTTCTCTACTTTTCGAGTCGTTTAGTTTTTATTCTGGACGTACAACTTTTGTGCGAAGCACTGCTTCGTTCAAATTAAGTTGGCGATCGAGTTCTTTGATTGCATCAGGACCACAGTGCAAATCAGCAACGGCGTAAATACCTTCTGCTTTTTTATTTATTTCGAAGGTCATACGGCGACGTCCCCAAATGTCGAGCTTGTCGACGGTTCCGCCACTTTCCTTGATGATCTTGAGATATGTCTCAAGGCTTGGTGCGACTGTGCGCTCTTCTAACTCAGGATCGAGAATGACCATGATTTCATAATGACGCATGTTCTAACCCCACCTCCTCTGGACTAAAGCGGCCACGGCATTTCCGCGGCAGGAGGGTTAAATCTCCTTCAATAGTGGCCACGGTGTGACCCTGTCTTGAAGGAAGGCTAAGCGTAACCGCTAGAGGCGCTACTTAAAAATGCGGCCGTCTGTGGATCGATTTCAGGTGTGGATTTACGCATAAGGCGGGCGGAAAACCAGAAAAGGGCTGCGATCCGGATCAAGGTTGCAACGGCATAGGCCGGGCCAGAGATTGCAAAATGGGTTCCGGTGACCGTTGCTAGATACTGCCAAATTGCAAAGTGGTAAATCAATTCCGCGCCTTGCCAAATCCAAAAATCAATCCGATCTCGTTTATCAACCAGCGCTAAAACAGCAAGTGGAGTTAACCAAATTATGTATTGCGGTGAGTAAACCTTGCTCGCTGTTACAAATATTGCAACGACAAAGAAAGATGTGGCTGCAAGTGTTGGGATTTTTTTGATCCCTAAAAATAATATCGAATAAGCCGTTGCACCAACTAGGAAAAGAAGAATTGAGAATAGGTTCAGGTGGTTTACGCCTTTCCCAAATATTGCTAGCGCTTCCCAGATTGATCCCCAATCGGCACCGCGTTCGCTATTTAATTTAAAGAATCTAAACCAGCCCACCGGGGTTGTCAGAATAAAAGGTAAATTTATAATTAACCAAGTAGCAAGAGATAGCGCAAAATATTTAACTAGAGTTTGAATTTCGCGGCGGCGGAAAAATATTAAAGCTATTGGCAAGAACAAAACTATTGGAAAGAACTTTGTTGCAACTGAAACGCCCAACAAGATTGAACTTGGCCAATATTTTTTCCGATCGAAATAATGGATAGCGCCCAACGCACTGATAACCGCCCAGATATCCCAATTTATATAGAGCGATGCTATTACCGCCGGCGCGATCGGGAATAGATACCAAAATTCTGGCTTCATACGTTTTAATAAAAGTACTGCTCCGATAAAAATTAGCGCAATCAAAAGTGCATTGAAGTCGAAATAAGCTCGATACTGCGCAAAATTATTTTTAACTACAAACGAAGTTGCCCACATAACAATTCCAGTTATAGGTGGATATTCAACAGCGTTTGTCGCACTTGCGTATGGCCAGGTGTGATTGATCATTCCACGGTCAACTAGAAGCGCTGGAAGGTCGGAATAACAAGCGTGCACATAGACATCTGGTGTGCCCCAACCAAAATTACGGCAGTGATCAAATTTTACAAAAGATAGTAAGGCGGCAAGTACTGCCAGAACTATTGCGCTCTTGGTTAGGAGCTTCACGCTTACTTCTTTTTAACAGGCGTTGGCGAAGGAGTTGGCTTCTTCGTCGGTTTAGTAGGAGTCGGTGTTGGAGTAATAGCTAAAGCAGGGTCAAGTGTTGGGATTGCAGTTGTATATGAAGTTGGATCAGTGCCACCAATATTTGCAGGTTCTGGGAAAGGTACTACTGGCTGATTTTTTAGAATCGATTTGGTGTAACTGTTCCAAATTCGAGCCGGGAAGGATCCACCGGTTACGGCGTTTAAGCCACCAATTCCATTTAGTGATTGCGTCGCATCATCTCTAAAGAAGGCGACCGAAGTTGCAAACTGTGGGGTGTAACCATTGAACCAAGCAGAAGCGTTATCGGTTGTGGTTCCAGTTTTACCCGCCGTCGGTTGTTTAATACCAACACTTGCAGCGGCGCCAGTTCCATACTTCGTAACTTGTTGCAACGCATAAGTTAAGTCGGCCATTACATCTGGTTGGAATACTTGCGATGCTTGAATTTGTCCCTGATATAGCACGCCCTTGTTTGGACCAAGTACTTCATTAACAATAAATGGTTTGGCATAAGTGCCATTTGCTGCAAATGTTGCATAAGCGGAGGCAACGTCGATTACGTGTGGGCTTGCAACACCAAGTGTCACTGAAGGAGTAGGCATCATGGCTACCGTCGTTGGAATTCCAGCGCGCCTTGCGACATCAATTACCTTATCGGGCCCAACTTTAATTCCAAGTGGAACAAATATTGTATTAACTGAATGAGCTGTTGCGGTTAACAGATTTATGTCATCAAATTGTTCATTGCCATAATTAAATACTGGATATGGCTTGCCGACGTCATCAAATACTTTTGGTGAGCCGCCGTTCCAAACTGAAGTCAGTGGTAGGCCTTGCTCTAGCGCAGCTACAAGGGCAAAGGGTTTAAAGGTCGAGCCAGCCTGAGTTATTCCTTGTGTAGCACTATTTAATTGGCTAACTAAGTAATCCCGGCCGCCATACATTGCGACAATTTCACCAGTGCCCGGCCTGATCGACACTAATCCGATCCGTAAATTATCTGGGGCGCCCTTTGGGGTTCCCTTATCTACCGCAGCGATTGCAGCTTCTTGATTTACCTTTTCAAGAGTTGTTCTAATTACATAGCCACCTGTTTGTAATTGGCTTTCGGTGAATCCTAATTTAGCTAGTTCGTGTACAACCCAAGAAATTACATAACCTTTGGGTCCGGCCAATGCGCCAGAAGTTACTTTCAAACGAACGGTTGGAAATTTTGCTTTTGCCGCGTTCTCTTTCGATAACCACTTAGCTGTGACCATTCCGTTAATCACATATTGCCAACGATCTTTTAATCGCAGCAAGCTTGCCGCGCTATACGAAGGATCGTAATAACCTGGTGAGCGCAAAATACTTGCTAATACCGCGGCTTGTGAGACGTTGAGTTGATCGACTGTTCGGCCAAAATAAACCTCTGAAGCAGTTTCAATTCCATAAGAACCACGTCCGAAATAAATGGTGTTCAAATAATTTTCGAGAATTTGATCTTTCGACATCTGGTTTTGCAACTTGAGTGAAATAACAAGTTCTTTAACTTTTCTCGTGATTGTGCGCTCTGGTGATAAGAAGGCGGTTTTTGCGTATTGCTGTGTGATAGTTGATCCGCCTTGGAGTGAACCACCTTTTAGATTATTAAATAAGGCGCGCGCGATGCCAAGCGGGCTAACAACGCTTTCAGAATAGAAGTTGCGATCTTCTGCCGCCATTACTGCATGGCGAACATTCAATGGGATATTTGCAAGTGGAACAATTCTGCGATTTTCAGAACCTAAACGACCCGCTTCGCTGCCATCCGCATATTGAATGATTGTTGATTGGCTATTTACAAAGGAATTTGGGTCCGGGATGCTGACGGTAAAATATGCATAAGCAAAACCCAGAACGAAAACAATGAAGCCAATACCAGCGCCAAATACCGCAATGCGAATCAAATTGGTACGAGTACGACTCATAACGAGAAGGTTACCGCCTGCGATTGCCGCGCAGGCTCTCTTCGTGAAGATGCCAGCTCTTTAACTCTTTAGGCGCTTTCCAATCGTCATCTTCAAGTGTGTGGACTTTTCTGGGAGCCTTCCGAGTGCGGCCATCGCCGAGTAGATATGAATAAATCAAATGGTTCCAGCCACAATCAAGACAAACTTCTACGGTGTAAACCCGAAACTCGCCAAACTCATTCTCCATTTCTTCCAGCTCTGCAATGGATTTAATGCGTCCGGAATATTGGCCCAACTCATCACCAAAGGTATAGCGCAAATCTCTAATCTCTTTCTTCTTGCAAATAGGGCAATCTCTACTCGTAACTTCACCGTGATGTTTTGCAGCTCGGCGCAAATATGGGTCGGCATCACAAGCATCAAGCGCAGAGGAAGAACCGCGAAAAAGTGCTTGCAGGGTCGACCTTCGATCTAGTGAATAGTCGATCTCATCGCGTCTTGACCACATAATGGATAAGGATAATCCCAACTTAATGATTACGCTTTGCGTTATGAAACTCCCAAGCTGGCCGCTACGTAAGGGGAGTTCGCTTGTTAAGTTGCTACAAATTCGTTGGCTTGGCCAAATCAGTGATGGCATCTTTCAGTCAGCGCTTGCCTCTTTTGTTCTTTTCTCACCAGAACGCCAACCAAACGCAGTTGCTGCCGCAGGAGCTTTTACGGTTGTGCTACTTCCATACTCATTTGTTGGACCATACGCCGGAATATTTTTAGACCGCTTCAGTCGGCAACGTATTGTTCAAATTGCAAATGTAATCCGAGCGATAGTTTTAGTGGCGATCGCAATATTAATAAGAAGTGGCACTACCGGAATTCTTCTAACGCTTTTTGTATTAATTGCCTTTGGAATTAATCGATTGATATTAGCTGGACTCTCTGCCGGGTTGCCTTTGTTAGTTTCCAAAGAGGAATTAGTTTCAGCCAACGCACTTGCCGTGACTGGTGGAACAATCGGTGTTGTTATCGGTGGTGGCATTGGAATCGCAATAAAAAATCTATTGGACCACAGTAACCGCACTGATTTATCAGATGCCTTCTTAATTGGAGCTGGTGCGCTTTGTTACTTACTTGCCGCTGCTCTTACATCGCGTTTGAAAAAGAATTCCATTGGCCCGCACGAACACGAAACTTCACCAGAATCTCGGGGTTGGGGCGAGATGGCAGAGGGATTTAAAATCCTTCGAAATCACGGTGACGCGTTACGCGGAATTTTTGCCACTGCTACGCAACGAAGTGGTTTAACCGCACTTACCTTGATGGCGCTTCTTGTAGAAAGAAATACTTTCAACGCGCCAGATAATCCAACTGCTGGACTACGTGGTTTTGGGTTTGCCCTTGCCGTTGCTGGTATTGGAATTGGTGTCGGTGCTTTCGTAAGTCCATTCGGTGTCGCAAAATTTGGTCGCCACCTTTGGATTCGTATTTCAATGATTGGGCCGATTCCATTTTTAATTGGAGTTGGGATCCATCCAACTGAATGGTTGCTCTTAACTGCAGCGTTTTTTGCCGGCGGTTTCGGTCAATGTGTGAAAGTTACAAACGATGCACTTGTGCAATCTAAAATAAGAGATGAGTACCGCGGCCGAATTTTTGCTTTCTACGACGTTGCGGTGAATGGTGGAATCATTCTGGGTGCGCTTGCAGCGGCTTTACTCTTGCCAACTAGTGGTAAATCAGTGCTGGTAACAGTTCTAATAAGCGCCATGTATTTGTTCACCGCATTTGTTTTGCTAGCGAAAACTAATTTTTCGGCGCGTTCGCACTCCACCATTTAAGTAATTCGGCCTTTGCGGCATCGACACCAAGTGGACCTTGCTCCATCCGTAGATCTAACAGGTGCTGATATGCAGCGCCCACCAGCGGTGAAGGTTTGATCCCAAGTATCTTCATAATTTCAACGCCATCGAGGTCTGGGCGAATCTTTTCTAACTCTTCTTGCGCCATTAAAAGAGCAATTCGCTCTTCCAGCGAATCGTAAGTTTTAGCTAGCGCTTCGGCCTTTCTTTGATTGCGTGTTGTGCAATCTGCTCTAGTTAAAACGTGTAAGTGAATTAATTGATGTTCGGCATCGCGGATATATCGACGTACTGCTGAATCAGTCCATTCGCCATTGCCATACCCATGAAAACGTAGGTGTAGAAATACCAACGAGGAGACATCGCTGATAACTTCATTACTAAAACGCAGTGCGCGAAGCCTTTCTTTAGCCATGCGCGAGCCAACAACTTCGTGGTGATGAAATGAAACGCCACCGCCGGGAATCAACTCTCTGGTTTTTGGTTTGCCGATGTCATGCAAAAGTGCAGCAAGGCGAATAACTAAATTTGGTCCGCCCAGTCGATCTTCGTGCGCGATAGCTTGCTCTAATACTTTTAACGTATGTTCGTAAACATCTTTATGGTGATGGTGCTCGTCTATTTCAAGTTTCAATTTTGGAAGTTCGGGCAAGATATATTCGGCGAGTCCGGTATCAACCAGAAGGCTTAAGCCAACTCTTGGATTTTCCGACATGATTGTTTTTATTAATTCATCTCGCACTCGTTCCGCCGAGATGATTCCAATTCGGCTTCCCATTTCTAAAATGGCTTTGGTGATTGATTCATCAACAGTGAAATTAAGTTGCGATGCAAATCTTGCCGCGCGCATCATTCTTAGCGGGTCATCACTAAAAGAATCTTGCGGGGTTCCAGGTGTGCGCAATTGTTTTCGGGCTAAATCGCCAACGCCATCAAAGAGATCAATAAATGTTGCAGGGTCGGTAGTTAATTCGAGCGCCATGGCATTTACTGTGAAGTCTCGACGCGCTAAGTCGCCTTCAATTGAATCACCAAATTCAACTTCGGGTTTTCTACTATTGGGATCGTAACTCTCGCTTCGATAAGTTGTTACTTCAACAGTTACCTCGCCGTGCTTAGCGGCGATAGTTCCAAACTCTCTACCTGTTTCCCAAATTGCATCAGCCCAATTTTTTAATAAATTTTTTGTTTCATCTGGTAGCGCATTTGTTGTGAAATCTAAATCATTTCCAAGGCGGCCAAGAATTGCATCGCGAACCGGTCCGCCGACAAGGGCCAATTTAAATCCGGCTTCCTTGAATTTAGCGCCGAGTTCAATTGCGATGGGTGCGCTTTGACGCAGGGCAGAGCTAGCCAACGCGGCGGCGAGTTCGCGCGGATCTTGGTTATTTTTCACAGTAGCTCCTTCACAGGAACCTAGGCTAGAGCAGTACCCTTGCCCTATGACCACGGCACCAGGTGCGGGTGGCGAAGCTAAGCGGAAAAAACGGCGTAGGCGCCGTCCGAAAAGCGGGACCACACCAAACCCAAGTAATTCTTCAATTTCAGGAAATTCTTCAGACTCATCATCTGGCGCAACAACCAAGGGTGTTGCTGCTGCGCAAAAAAAGCCAACCAATAATTCTAAAAAGCCACCACACAACAAACGGATATACGCCAAAAGAGTTGATGAAGTAAGTGCCGGTGGATTGGTTATTGACGCTACTGGAACAAAAGGGCTTTTGATTGGTCGCCGCGACTTAAAAGATCAGAGTAGAGAACGTCTGCTTTGGTCACTGCCTAAAGGTCACATTGAAGAAGGTGAAACGCCGGAACAAGCTGCGATTCGCGAGGTTCAAGAAGAGACTGGAATTGAAAGCGAGATTGCACGCGAATTAGGAGTTATTGATTTTTGGTTTATGGCTGGTGGTAAACGTATCCATAAAACCGTTCACCATTATTTATTTAAAGAAACTGGTGGGCATCTAGCACCACAAATTACCGAAGTGGATGATGTGGGTTGGTTTCCATTAAGTGAAATCGTTGAATTACTTGCTTACCCAGATGAAAAGAAGTTGATCGCCAAATCTGGTGAGCTAGTTATATGAAAAGAATTCTAATATTTACTTTTGTAATAATTTTTAGTGCGCTAAATTTGCAACCAGCGACTGCCTCTACTCAAATAATCATCACTGAACATTCACATAGACAACTAGATGGAAAGTTTTTTGACGATGACTTAGCAACCCTTCTTACGTATGGTGGGCGACTTGGCCAACTAGTTTTCAACCCCGCCCGCGGAATTCGGGTTTGGGAAGTTGACGCCCAATTGGTTGATGAAGTTTCTGCAATGTCTCAGGGTTATAAATTAATTGATGGTAAAGACGGCACCGGCAAACGGGTCGCGCAAATTTGGCTATCGCAATTGCGAGCGATTACATATGGCGATACAACGCTAGCTTTGCCGTACGGAAATCCATCGGGTTATTGGATACATCGCTTGGCCCCAAAGAGTGCTCAGTTTTTTCTTGATGCCGGTGCTGGGCATTTAGGTGCAGTTTTAGGTCGTCAAATTCAATCAGTTTCGGAATACCAAAATTTGAAGTATTCGAGGCTGGACTCGCTTTCAGTGCAAGCGTTTTTAAGTCTTGATGGCGCACTCAAAATCTCGGGAAATTTTATGGACCCACAGGTTTTGGCTGATACAAAATTTAAGAGTGTTACGGTATTTCATCCCGATTTAGATAAGAAGACTCGCAATTTATTAATTACTGACATATTCCAAAGCACAAATACTCTGACACATAGCGTTCGTCTCGCCCCTGGTCGATTTACAATCACTTCACAAAAACAAAATCTGCCAATAACCATCGTGAACGATTTCCCGAAAAAAGTTAAAATAAAAATTTTGGTTTCGGCAATGAATGGCAAGGTTGTGGTTGGAGATATTGCCGATGAAACCCTGGCACCCAACTCGAAAACTCAAGTATTGATCCCGGTGCAAGTTTTAACTTCTGGCGCAAGTCAGCTGATGGTAAATCTTCATTCAACAACCGGAGAGGCGCTGGGAGATGCTGTTATCTATCAACTTTCGCTTCGAGTCATAAGTCCGGTGGCAACTTGGCTTACAACGGCCGCAGCCGTTGTACTATTTTTATCAGCGATAATCCAGAGCTCGCGCAGAATTAGAAGAAGGCGTAAATGAACGAAAAGGCGCTATTAAAGTCTTCTACTGTCATGGCGGTTGGGACCATAGTCTCTCGAATAACAGGATTAGTTCGTGGCTTAATTTTGGTTGCCGTTCTTGGAACAACCCTTCTTGGGGACACATTTAACGTTGCGAACACCATGCCAAATATTTTGTATAACTTGATACTTGGTGGGGCACTTACTGCAGTTTTTGTTCCGCAAATTGTTCGTTCAAGCAATGAGTCCGATGGGGGATCGGCATTTATCTCCAAATTATTAACAGCCACAGCAGTTTTTCTCGGCGCCTTGGTTGTCGTTACTGTTGTATTTGCCCCGTTGTTGGTGCGGCTTTTTGCCACAAGTTATATCGGAAGACCGGAATTCCACGTAACAACTCTGTTTATGCGCTTTTGTTTACCTCAAATATTTTTTATGGGAATCTTTGCTCTTTTGAGTCAGATCGCAAATGCCAAAGGAAAATTTGGCCCAATGATGTGGGCGCCGGTTTTAAATAACATAATCGGAATCGCTGTTTTTGGTTGGTACTTAATTCAAACGACAAAACCTTCGGTTTCAACAATTTCTAATCGTGAAATAATGTGGTTAGGTCTTGGCACAACAGCGGGCTATGTTGCACAAGCTTTGATACTGGTGCCGGTGATTCGACGAACAAATATTAAGTTGCGACCAAGGTTTGACTGGCGCGATCCAGAACTTAGAAAATCTTTACACCTCGCAAGTTGGACTTTGGTATTTGCTGCGATCTCACAGGTGAGTTATTTGGTAACTGTAAATCTTTCAACAGGTGCAGCAGTAAAGGCTCTTAAGCAAGGGGTTACTACTGGTGTTGGTTTTACGCCATACAACAACTCATTTTTTATATTGGTTTTGCCACACTCGGTTATAACGATTTCAGTTGTAACAGCACTGTTGCCTACTTTGGCAAAGTTGGCTCACACAAAACAAGTTGATGCGATTCATGAGCAGCTAGTTAAGGCGATGCGCCTAGTTGGAATAATTACAGTTCCGAGCGCGGTAGTTTTCTTATTATTTGGTCCACTAATTACAAGAACTTTATTCTTTGGAATTTCCGATAACGATGCAAATTATTTGGGTTATGTCCTTTCGGCCTTTGCACTTGGACTTCTTCCAATGAGCATAAATTTGATCGCTTTGCGCGGATTAAATGCTTTTGAGAATGTGAAGCTTCAGGTTCTCAGTAACGCTGTTATGAATCTCTTGGGAACGGGCGCGGCTCTGGCATTTGCCCTAACCCTGCCTGCCAAATGGGTAACCGTCGGGCTGGCTGGATCATTGGCATTTAGCTACTTTGTCGGCGCTTTTTGTACCGTTCGGCTCTTGCGCCGCTATGAGATCAGAATATCCCTTGCCGAAGTAACTGGCTTTTATTTGAAACTAATCGTTCTCGCTCTCGCCACAGCTTTGCCGTTGCGCTTAATCCAAAGCTATTTTCCCGGTGGGAATACTCTTGGCCTTCTAATCGTTCTTCTAGTTGGTGGAGTTGGTTATCTTGGCTTAGCCCACCTCGCTAGAGTTGATGAAGTAAGAAATGCGCTAAATTTTTTGCGGCCTACGAAGAAGTAACGCCGTGATATCAATAAAGGAGTCGATGTAAATGGATCTCGTCCATGACGTTGTAATTGTTGGTTCAGGTCCAGCCGGTTACACAGCAGCAATTTACGCGGCGCGCGCCGAGATGAAACCAATTTTGTATGAAGGCTCAGTAACTGCCGGTGGGGCGTTAATGAACACAACGGATGTTGAAAACTTTCCTGGATTTCCAGAAGGTGTTATGGGTCCAGACTTGATGGATTCCTTACGTAAGCAAGCAGAAAAATTTGGTACCAAGTTAGTAACTGACGATATTGTTGAAATGAAACTAGATGGCGAAATAAAAACTTTAGTTGATGGTTCTGGAAATACTCTTAAAGCAAAGTCAGTAATCCTTGCGATGGGTTCGGCATATAAAGAGATTGGTTTGGCCAACGAAAAACGTCTTTCTGGCCGCGGAGTTTCTTGGTGTGCAACATGCGATGGTTTCTTCTTCCGGGAAAAAGAATTAGCAGTTGTCGGTGGTGGCGACTCTGCAATGGAGGAGGCAAACTTCCTAACTCGTTTCGCTTCCAAAGTTGTTGTAATTCACCGTCGCGCCGAATTACGAGCATCAAAAATTATGATTGAGCGCGCTATGGCTAACCCAAAAATTGAATTTATTTGGAACACCGAAGTGACCGATGTATTAGGCGCTGAGAAAGTTAGCGGGCTTGCGCTAAAGAATTTAGTTACTGGCGAAACAAGTGAAAAGAACTTTGATGGGCTATTTGTTGCGATTGGGCATCTTCCAAGAAGCGAGCTAGTTGTGGGCCAAGTTAAGTTAGATGGCGAAGGTTATGTCGAAGTGGTTGGCCGTTCGACAAACACAAATCTAAAAGGAGTTTTTGCGTGTGGTGATTTGGTGGACCATACCTACCGCCAAGCGATCACCGCAGCGGGGTCTGGTTGCCAAGCCGCGCTTGATGCAGAGCGTTTCCTGGCAGGACACTAAAGATTTACAAACTAGAATTATCCCTATAAACCACAAATAAACGCTAAGTAGAGAAGGAAAATAAATGAGTGCAGCACAAGCAGTGACAGCCGCAACTTTTGATGAAGTAGTTTTAAAGTCCACAACCCCAGTGTTGGTGGATTTCTGGGCAGAGTGGTGTGGTCCATGCCGCGCTGTTGGACCAATCTTGGATGAGATCGCTGGCGAATATGCCGACAAAATTAAGATTGTTAAATTAAATACTGATGAAGAGTCAGCCATTGCAATCAAGTATGGAATTACATCAATACCTACTTTGAATGTTTATGTAAATGGTCAAGTAGTAAAAACTGTTATTGGAGCAAAGCCAAAGCCTGCTCTTCTAAAAGAGCTTGCTGAATTTATCTAAACAGTAAAACACCATGCAAAATATAGATCTCTCGCGCGGAGATGCGAGTGATGTGGTTTTGCATGCAATCAATACCCTCAAGCGTCTTGGTTTGCTTGCATCAAGTCCAACCGTTTTTGATGAGGCGGTAGAGGGTTCGGTAAAAGCATTTCAGCAAGAACGTGGCTTGATTGTTACCGGAACTATTAACTCCTCTACTTTTCAAGCACTTGAAGAAGCTCGTTGGAAACTTGGCGATCGAGTTCTCTCGTTTAACCCACAAAATCTTTTGCGTGGTGATGATGTTGCTGCGCTGCAATCTCGGTTGGTTGAAATGGGTTTCAATTGTGGGAGAGTAGATGGAATTTTTGGGCCGCGCACTGAAATGGCTGTCAAAGAATTCCAGAAGAGCGTTGGTGGGAAAGCTGATGGTTCTTGCGGTCCAGCAACCGTTATGGCTCTAATTAGATTAATGCAGATAGTTTCTGGTGGAACTCCTGCGGCGCTTCGCGAGAAGGCGGATCGGGCAGTTCGTGGTCCAGCCCTTGCAAATAAAATTGTTGTGTTAGATCCAAGTTCCGATCCAAGTGATGAAAAAATTGCCTTTGATATAGCCCAGCGTCTTGAAGGACGTTTGATTGCCTTAGGTGTTTCAGTTTTCTTAACCCGCAGTGCGCAAAACCATCCAAATGATCAAGAGCGAATTGAGTTAGCAAATAAGGCAAATGCAGATCTTTTGATTTCTATTCATACCGATAGTTATAAAAATGAAGCCGCTCATGGAGTGACCACTTATTACTATGGCAGCGAAGCTCATGGCGTCCACTCTGTTGTAGGCGAGCGATTTGCTGCACTTGTTCAACGAGAAATTACCGCCCGGACAGATTTATTGAATTGCCGCACCCATGCTAAAACTTGGGATATTTTGCGATTAACAAAGGCGCCAGCGGTTCGACTAGACCTAGGTTATTTAACGAACCCTGGGGATTTAGCCAGGTTAACTGATTTGGCATTTATCGAGACCATTGTCGAATCAATCATGATTGCAATACAGCGGCTCTATCTCGCTACTGAAAATGATGCCAAAACGGGAACCTTGCGACTTTCAGACCTTCGTCGGGCAGGGATTCGTAAAGATTAAGTTGATCTAATACCCGCTTCGAGTGATCTCGCAAGTGTGGGAAGATACTCGGATGAGCGGGGATATCACACGCATCCATACTGGGGTGCCACAGCATCTTGATGAGCGGTTTGCTCATCGCGCTGCGATGATGAAACCAAGTGAAATTCGCTCGCTATTTGCAGTCGCCTCTCGCCCAGACATCGTCTCCCTTGCTGGCGGTATGCCTAATCTGACCGCGTTCCCAATGGAAATGATGGCCGGTGTAGTTGAAAAATTACTTTTAGAAAATGGCCAAGAAGCACTTCAGTACGGAAGTGGTCAAGGCCACCCAAAACTTAGAACGCAAATTTGTGATGTGATGGCGCTCGAAGGAATTCATGCGCACCCAGATGATGTAATCGTTACAACAGGTTCCCAACAAGCTCTTGATTTGATTTCGCGAATATTTATCGATCCAGGCGATGTCGTCCTAGTTGAAGCACCTTCATATGTCGGAGCGCTCGGAACTTTCCACCAATACGAAGCACAAGTTGTTCACGTTGCGATGGATAACGATGGCTTAATCCCACAAGCACTTCGTGAAGCAATTACTTCAACGCGCGCTGCTGGTCGAAAAATTAAATTCCTTTATTTAATTCCAAACTACCAAAATCCTGCCGGTGTGTTACTTACCGCCGAGCGCCGCACTGAAATTCTAGAAATTTGCCGAAGTGAAGCTATCTTCGTAATTGAAGATAATCCATATGGCCTTCTTGGTTTTGAACGTCCTTCACCAAATGCTATGCGGGCGGAAGATTCTGAAAATGTAATTTATTTAGGTACCTTCTCAAAGACAATCGCACCTGGATTACGAGTTGGTTGGGCGCTTGTCCCGCAATCATTAAAAGAAAAAATGGTAATCGCGAGTGAATCTTCAATTCTCTGTCCTTCAAACTTTACCCAGTTAGCAATTTCAAGTTATTTATCCGACCAACCATGGCGCGATCAGATTGCTTCCTTTGCCCAACTTTATAAAGTTCGCCGCGATGCGATGCTCGAATCTCTTGAAAAATATTTCCCTAAAGGCGCTACTTGGACGAAACCTGAAGGCGGTTTCTATGTCTGGGTCACTTTGCCACCAGAAATAGATACCAAGGCCCTGATGCCTAAAGCGATTGTGGGCAAGGTTGCTTACGTTCCAGGAACAGCGTTTTATGCCGACGGTTTCGGAAGTTGGTCGATGCGGCTTTCTTATTGCTACCCAAGCCCAGAAAAAATCCGCGAAGGCGTAAAAGCTTTAGGTGGCGTTCTTGCTACCGAGATGCAGTTGCGTGGGCTTAATTAAGTTACGCTTTAAATTAATCCGGCAATCCGCTCTAAATCTTCCAAAGTTGCAAATTCGATCGTAATTTTGCCCTTTTGCTTACCCAATTCGACTGTTACACGAGTATCTAGGGTTGAACCCATTTCATCCGCAACTTCTTTTAGTCGCGCGGTTAAAGCGCTGCTATTTGCGCCTTTTCCAGAACTTGGTTTATTTGAATTATTTCCGCCAGTTGTATTTTGAGTTGTCGCAACTATCTCTTCAGTAGCACGAACACTTAAACCTTCAGCATTAATTCTGTTTGCGAGTTTTTCGATTTCGCTTTCATCATTAAGTGTAAGAAGTGCGCGGGCATGACCAGCAGATAAAACTCCGGCAGCAACTCTGCGTTGTACTGCTGCCGGCAAATTTAATAGACGTAGCGTGTTTGTTATCGCGGATCTGGATTTACCAACTTTGCTAGCTAGTTCTTCGTGGGTATAACCAAAATCATTTAATAAGTTTTGGTAAGCCGAACCTTCTTCTAATGGATTTAGTTGGCTGCGGTGAATATTTTCTAGGAGCGCTTCGCGTAGTAATTCATTATCTGGGGTCTGTCGAATAATTACCGGAATTGTTTTTAGCCCTGCTAATTTAGATGCGCGCAATCTACGTTCACCCATAATTAATTCATAAGTGCCATTTCCCATATCGCGAACAACAGGAGGTTGCAGCAAACCGACTTCTTTAATTGAAGCGGATAATTCTGCAAGTGCATCTGCATCGAAAATTGTTCGTGGTTGTTTTGGATTAGGGACAATCGAATTGATATCAACTTCATTGCGATCAGCGATTTGAATACCAGTCGGTGAAGTAATGCTTGTTGGTATTAGCGTGTCTAACCCGCGTCCCAAGCCACCTTTACGAGTACTCATGCCGTGTGTGCTCCTTTATTAATTTCCGAATTTAAAAGATTTGTATTTGGTGTTGCTTCACCGGCGCCACGTCTTGCGATCTCTCTTGCAACAGTCATGTATGCAACTGCTCCTGGCGAACTGGCGTCATATGTCATAACTGTTTGATTAAATGATGGCGCTTCTGAAATTCTGACAGCTCTTGGAATTGGTACATCGATCAATTCTTTTGGAAAGTGTTGACGAACGCTATTTGCAACATCATTTGCTAACCGAGTTCTGGAATCAAACATTGTCAAAACTATTGTTGAGATATGAACCTTCTGATTTAACATTTGTTGTACTTGCTGCAAGGTGGCAAGCAAAAGGCTTAAGCCCTCTAGTGAGTAGTACTCGCACTGGATGGGGACTAGGACTTCCTCGGCGGCCGTCAGGGCATTAACTGTTAGTAGTCCAAGGCTGGGTGGGCAGTCGATAATCACGTAATCCAGGCGGTTTCCTGCAGCTTCACGTTCTGCCAAGAATTTGTTTAAAGCTATTTTTAACCGAGACTCTCTTGATACAAAGCCGACCATATTTATTTCGGCGCCGGCAAGGCCGACATCCGCCGGGGCGCATTCAAGGTGTGGGAAACCAGCTACCTTTTTCACTACCTCGCCCATTGGTTGATCATTGATGAGTACCTCGTACATCCCAAGTAGGGAGCTGCGGTCTATACCTAGTGCTGTACAAGCATTTCCTTGGGGGTCTAGGTCAATTACTAGGACTTTAAGGCCACCCATTGCCAAGGCGGCGGCGATATTTACCGCGCTAGTTGTCTTACCAACCCCACCTTTTTGGTTTGCAACGGTAAAAACACGTGTTTTTAGCGGTGTTGGCATCGGCTCTTTGAGTCGGCGAATACCTATGACGCGCTTGCTCTCGATTGTTTCACGTGAATCATCCACGTGAGTATCTAACCAGCCTTTTTGAGTTGAACTATCCGTGTAAGGGGTAGGTCGGCCGGGGAATCTAATAGGTCAAGCGTAATTTCATGAACTTGGCTTTTGGCCACCTTCTTGAAAACCTTGGGGGCCTCTTTTTCTGCCTCGGCAAGCTCTATTGCCGCGGCCTCCCCTTTAAAGGCAAGAAGGCTGCCTCCTGGGGCTACTAAATGCCAGGCCAGAGTGGCTAATTTGGGAAGCGGGGCGACTGCCCGGGCTGTTACGTTGGAAAAGGAGCCTTTAAAGCTCTCTGCTCGGCCGCGGCGCACCGTTATCTCTACCCCAAGTTCTGCCACGACCTCCTCAAGGAAGTCGATCCGGCGCTGCAGGGGCTCTAAAAGGGTCACTCGCAGGTCTGGTCTGGCCAGGGCGATGACTATTCCGGGCAGTCCAGCCCCAGAGCCGATATCGAGCAAAGAGGAGCCCTCAGGCAAAAGGGAGATTATTGGCAGGCTGTTGGCGATATGGCGATCCCAGATCCGGTCGCCCTCTTTGGGGCCGATTAGTCCTCGATCAATACCCCAGGTGGCCAGAATTTCGGCATACCTCTCGACCTCTTTGGAACGGGCCGGGAAATAGGCAGAGATTAGGGTTTCACGTGAAACACCCATATCGGAGACTTTTTGCTTCTTTTTGTTGTGGACTATTCAGGCAGAACTACGACACAGCGATTTGGGTCTTCGCCCTCGGATTCGCTGGTGAGTCCAATTTCTTGAATTGTGTCGTGAATGACCTTGCGTTCAAAGGCGTTCATTGGACGCAACTTCACACTCTCGCCAGATGCTTTAACTTGATCTGCAATTTCATGAGCAAGTTTTGCAAGCTCTTCTTTTTTATCGCCGCGGAAGTTATCAATATCCAACATTAAACGAGAGCGCTCACCAAGTGAGGTCTGTACAGCGAGACGAGTCAACTCTTGGAGTGCATCTAAAACTTCGCCGCGATCCCCAACAAGGTGTCCGAGTTTTCCACCTGCGATTGCAAGTGAAGCACGGTCGTTCTCAACATCAATATCAATGTCGCCATCAAGATCGGTGATATCTAACAAAGCCTCTAAGTAGTCAGCTGCAACATCGCCTTCTTCTTCCAGGCGGGCAATAAGTGACTTCTTCTCTACCTTTTCACTTTTTTCTGCGGTTTCAAGCTTCTCTACTATTTCAGTCATTTTCTCTCCTTTAAAAGTTTGGGTTATTAAAGATCTAATTACTTACGTTTACGTTTTGGTTGATTGCGTTGTTTTTTAACTTGGGTTGGTTCGATCACTGTGCTGTTGGTGTCGTTTTGAACATCAGGGTTCGTATCATTTTTCTTCGCGCGTTTTGCTTGTAACTCTTCATATGCTGGCGACCCAGGAGTTGGGTTTCTTTTAATTACATAAAATTGTTGACCAAATGTCCAAAGGTTTGTTGTTGACCAATAAATTAAAACACCTACTGGAAAGTTAACACCAGAGATTGCAAAAATAACTGGGAAAACATAAAGCATTATTTTTTGTTGTTGCAACATCATATTATTTGATGAATCCATCTTAGGCATGCCTTTAACCATAAGTTGGCGTTGAGTTGTGAATGTTGTCGCAGACATGAAAACAATTAAAAGAACTGTAACGATTTTTGTTTGAGTATTTGTATGAGCACTAAGGAAAGAACTAGAAAGATCTGCGCCAAAGAATTTTGCTTGTTGTGCTGAAGTTAGTAGATCGCCTTTTAAAACACCGTGTGGGTGGTTGCGGGCAATACCATTCAAAACAGTAAATAGCGCAAAGAAAATTGGGGCTTGGGCGAGTATTGGGAAACAAGAAGCGAGTGGGTTGGTTTTGTGCTCTTTGTAGAGCTTCATCATCTCTTCGGATTGTTTCTGCCGGTCGTCTTTATACTTCTTTTGAATTTCTTTCATATGTGGTTGAAGTGCAGTTAAAGCGCGTTGGCTTTTAATCTGCTTAACAAACAATGGAATTAAAATAATTCGGATTAACACAACCAGCCCAATAATGGCCAAGCTCCACTTAATACTGCCGTGAGAGTTCTTACCAAAGACATAACCAAGTAATGAGTGGAAGGTAACAATTACCCAAGAAACGGCGAAATACAGTGGGTTAAGAATAGTTCCCATTTAGATTGCTCCTTCTGTTGTTTTAACAAAATATTTTGGGTTTGTTCCTTTTACGTAGTCCACGCCACCGAGTGACCATGGGTTACAACGAACTAAACGCCAACTCCCGATTAAAATACCTTTGATTCCATATTTTGAAATAGCGTCAATGGCATATTGTGAACAACTTGGGTAGTACTTACATTTTGGTGAAAAACTTGGTGAAATCCATTTTTGATAAAATTTAATTGGAGCAATTAAAAGAATTCTCATTGGCTAACCACAAGCTTCTTGGTTGCTTTTTCAATTAGTTCAACCAGTTCGGTTTTGTAATCTTCGCGCTTGCGAAGTACTCGAACAACGAGTTGGGTGTTTTTAGAATTGGCGCCTAAGGTTGGAATAATTTCAGCTATGAGGTGGCGAAGTTGTCGTGAAACACGATGCCTTGTTACAGATCCACCAATTGATTTATTAACAATAAAACCAATTTGTGGCGCGCTTAATTCTGGGACGGTGCGTAAATAAACTACAAGTGAAAGTGATGTTGCCCGAAATCCAGTCTTAGTGGTGAGAGCAAAATCTTTACTTGTGCGCAAACGATTCTTTGCAGGTAGCACGAGTATTAGGCAGAGATGCGAGTGCGACCTTTAGCGCGGCGTGAGGCAAGAACTGCGCGCCCACCACGTGTTGCCATACGAGCACGGAAGCCATGCTTCTTTGCGCGCTTACGAACGTTTGGTTGAAAAGTACGTTTTGTCATTGAGCACTCCTTATTTATCCCGGTTTGGTTTGCACCATCGGGGCCACAGCTGTGAGGGGGTAACGGTACGGCTACCTGTTGATAAGGGTCAAACTGGGAACTGGCTAGCTGCCCACCGGCGATCATATTGTGGATAACCACTTGCATTTCTGGTGAATTAGCCTTACTTTCGCCCTCTATCCACAGATTTTAGGGATTTAAGAACTTTTCGAACCCCTTAAAAGGCTCAATCTTTGGTTTAGACCACAGGTTGTGGATAACTGTGTGGAAAACCCAAAAATGGGGTTTTTAGGCCAAAAAGGATTTATGGAAGCAATATTGAAGCAATATGGAAGCAATATGGAAGTAGGGCGCAAATGGCACTAACAGAGGTTGAAGACCTAACTCCGCTTTGGGGCAGTGTTATAGATGAGGTTGCGGTCGAATCCCCTCAACATCGCGCATTTCTCTCACTAACAAAACCTTTGGGTTTGATCCAAAACGAAGGTGGCGCCAACTTACTTCTCTCCGCGCCCAACGCTTTTGCAAAAGACGTTTTAGAAACTAGGTTGCGCGCGGTTTTGAATGAAGCGCTCTCATTAAAACTAAACCAAAAAATCAGTATTGCGGTAACAGTTGATGAATCAACGCCTGTTACAGATTTCGAACCAGAAATTTTAGAGACAATAGTTGACCCGGCAACCAAATATGGCACCGGACGTCACTCAACAACCGGCACAAGTTTGGAACCAACCCAACTAAACCCGCGCTATATTTTTGAAACTTTTGTTATTGGTGCGTCGAATCGTTTCGCTCATGCCGCTGCAGTGGCTGTAGCGGAAGCGCCTGCAAAGGCTTACAACCCACTGTTTATTTACGGTGAGTCAGGACTTGGAAAAACCCACTTATTGCACGCTATTGGCGCTTATGCCAAAGAGTTGTACGGAAGTGTGCGTGTTCGTTATGTTTCAAGCGAAGAGTTCACAAACGACTTTATTAACTCGATTAGAGATGACAAAGCTTCGGTATTCCAACGCCGTTATCGCGACCTAGATGTTTTGTTGGTTGACGATATTCAATTCTTGGAAAACAAGGAAAGAACTCAGGAAGAGTTTTTCCATACCTTTAATACGCTTTACAACGCGAACAAACAGATTGTTATTTCTAGTGACCGTCCACCAAAACAATTAACAACTTTGGAAGACCGGTTACGCAGCCGATTTGAGTGGGGTTTAATTACAGATATTCAACCACCTGAACTGGAAACTCGAATTGCAATCCTTCGCAAGAAGGCCGCACAAGATAAATTAAACGCACCTGATGATGTGTTGGAATATATCGCGAGCAAAATATCTTCCAATATTCGCGAACTTGAAGGAGCTTTAATTCGCGTGACCGCTTTTGCATCTTTAAACCGCCAAGGTGTTGATTTAGGTCTAGCGGAAATAGTTTTAAAGGATTTAATTCCTGATGTTGGCGGTCCAGAAATAACCTCTTCAACAATCATGGCCCAAACAGCCACCTATTTCAGCCTTACAATCGATGATCTTTGTGGAACCTCTCGTTCTCGGGTTTTGGTTAACGCCCGCCAGATCGCGATGTATCTATGCCGAGAGCTCACCGATCTCTCGCTTCCTAAAATTGGGCAAACTTTTGGCGGCCGGGACCACACAACCGTTATGCATGCCGATCGCAAGATTCGCCAGTTGATGGCTGAGCGCCGCTCGATCTACAACCAGGTGACCGAGTTGACCAACCGGATCAAAATCCAAGCCAAAAGCGCTTGAGTTTGATTTGAACTCGCTTTAGACCTCAAAGGGATTCTTAGAGGTTGTGTAAAAGGTTGCCCCCAACCTGGGGGTAACTTGTGGATAAATGTGGATATTTGAAGGGGTGGTTGTGGGGCCGGGCTTAATAGCCAGGGTTAACAAAGGTTATCCAAAGGTTTCCCACAGCAAGAATTTCTAATATTTACGCTTACGACCAGGGGTTTTAAGGGTTATCCACACAAAACACCTCTAGTTACTACGAATACTTATATATAGATAGAAAGGTTGGGGAAAGAGAACCTGCTCCACAAATCTTAAAAGTCCTAACAAGACTCAAAAAGTTTGAGGATATGGGTTTCTTTAAACAACCCTTTAAAGAGAGGATAGTCGGATGAAGTTTGTCGTTGAACGTGACCCGCTTATAGAAGCGGTTAATTGGGTTGCCCGCAGCCTTTCTAGCCGGCCGATTCAAACCGCCTTGCTTGGAATCATGATCGATGTAGACGATGTCATAACTCTTACTGGTTCAGATTTAGAGACTTCAACCAAAGCTGTTATTCATGCTGATGTAACCACAAAAGGAAAAGTTTTAGTTCCTGGTCGGTTGCTCGCAGAAATCGCTAGATCGTTACCTGCAAAACCAATTTCTTTTGTTTTAGATGGCACTCGAGTTTTAGTAACAGCAGGCAGCGCTAAATTCACATTGCCAACTTTGCCAGTAAATGAATATCCACAACTTCCAAACTTGCCAGATAGCGCGGGTGTAATTCCAAGTGATGTATTCGCAACAGCTGTAAATCAAGTTGCAATCGCAGCTGGAAAAGATGACTCACTTCCAACACTAACCGGCGTACATATTGAAATTAATAAAACAAATATTACTTTTGCAGCAACAGATCGCTATCGCTTAGCAGTGAAAGAGATTGTTTGGAAACCAAAAGATTCAAATATTGAAACCGCTACCTTACTGCGCGCCCGCACTCTTGCAGATGCAGCCAAATCTTTAGCTAGCAGTTCTGAAGTTACCTTTGCATTGTCTCCTGCAAACACCAACGAAAAACTTGTTGGTTTTCTATCAGATGAAAAAACAATGACATCTCGAACCTTGGATGGAACCTTCCCACCATTTAGACACCTACTTCCAAGTGAATCAACAGCGGAAGCCGTTATTGAAGTTGCACAACTACTGGACTCAGTCCGCCGAGTTGCGTTAGTGACAGATAAAACCGTGCCGCTTCGGTTAATTTTTAGCAAAGATAACTTGCGCTTAGAGGCTGGCGCGGGCGATGATGCTCAAGCAACCGAAAACCTTGATATCACTTACTCTGGCGAAGATATAAATATTGCTTTCAACCCAACATTTTTAACTGATGGTCTTCAAGCAATCAACTCGCCATTTGTACACATCGCATTTACTGGCGATAAGAAACCAGCAGTGCTAACCGGCAAAAGTGAATTAGATGGAGCTATAAACACCAGCTACAAATATTTACTAATGCCTATGCGCTACACCTCATAAACTATTCAAAGTGTTTATCTCTAACCTATCTTTAACAACTTTCCGGTCTTATAAATCTTTAGAGTTAGAGCTAACCCCTGGAATAACAACTTTTATTGGTCGAAATGGTGAGGGCAAAACAAATATAGTTGAAGCTGTTCTCTACCTTTCCTTCTTAACATCCCATCGGGTGGCGAGCGATCAACCATTAGTCCAATTGGGAAACTCTTCGGCATACATAAGAGCTAAGACTCAAATCCCGGATCGTGAAGTTTTGGTTGAGTTAGAAATCAATAGCGAGAAAGCTAACCGGGCTCGAATAAATCAAAACCCCACTCGAAGCCAGAAAGAAATTTTTGGAATAGTTCAAGCAATCTACTTCTCACCAGAAGATTTAGATCTAGTGCGCGGGGACCCAAGTGAGCGCCGTAAATTTATAGATCAGCTTTTGATTTTACGCTCACCAAGAATGGCCGGCGTTATATCTGATTATGAGCGCGCGGTTCGCCAACGAAACTCATTACTGAAATCCAGAGCAGGCAATGAATCTTTAAGTGCTTGGGATGACCAAGTAGCAAACTTTGGTGGTGAGATAATCGCAGCAAGGCTTCTAGCTCTCTCAGATTTCGAACCAATATTTCAAGAAATTTATCAAGAGATATCTTCAGAAAAACCAGCCTTTATTAACTACAAATCCAGTATTGATGAACCATCGTTAGACCCAACGACAAACACAGCAAAAATATTGGAACGTATGAAATTAACCAGATCTTCAGAAATTGAACGAGGATTAACTCTCACAGGCCCACATAGAGATGACTTGCTTTTAAATTTGGGTAACCATTTAGTTAAAGGATATGCCAGTCACGGCGAATCCTGGTCTATTGCTTTAAGTTTAAAACTTGCGACTTATAAATTACTTTTAAACGATGGGTTAAAACCCATTTTAATTCTTGATGATGTATTTTCTGAATTAGATGAAGAGCGAAGAATACATTTAATAAAACTAGCCAAGAGCGCTGAACAAACATTTATTACAGTTGCAGTAGAAAATGATCTTCCAAAAGAGTTAGATGGAGTTAAGTATTTAGTAAAAGCTGGAGCAGTCACTAAAATTGGGGCAAAAAATGGCTAGAGATCTCGCTCGCGAGCTTTACCGCGCATTTAGAGGCCAACCAAAGCGTGGCAAAATAGGCGAGGTTGTTGAACCTCGAGAAAATATTAAAGATCCAAAATCGCTTAACGATGTCATGTCTGAATTAATAAGTAATCGCGATTGGCGTCAAGGTTTAGCGGAAGGAAATATTTTTTCGGATTGGGAAAAAATTGTTGGCGGCGAGATTGCTTCACACTCAACACCAATTATTTTTTCGGATTGGGAAAAAATTGTTGGCGGCGAGATTGCTTCACACTCAACACCAATCTCACTTGTCGATGGCAGATTAACAATTCAAACTTCATCAACCGCTTGGGCAACACAACTCACGCTAATTTCCAGCGACTTATTAAAAACAATTTCAAGCTCATCACCCGGGGCTTTGGTAGAAGAATTAAATTTAATCGGCCCACATGCACCCAACTGGAAAAAAGGGTTGCGCACGATTCGAGGGGCAAAGGGCCCAAGGGATACCTACGGCTAAATCTGGCAAAATCAGCCTTTTCTAATATAGGTCCACAAGTTGGCGCCAAAAGCCCCGCAAATCAACCTCACAAGGCGCTTTTGGGTGGTTCTAGTTCAACTTATTGACTAGGATGAACCCATTGAAGTCCGGTAAATCGCCGAGGTTTTGCGCTGGGGGATTTTTACCCACCAAATATTGGTTTTAACAAAAAGGAGGCCTGATGAGCGAAAACTCTTATAACGCCTCAAATATCACCGTTCTTGAAGGTCTAGACGCCGTCCGCAAGCGCCCTGGAATGTATATCGGATCCACTGGAGAGCGCGGACTCCATCACCTCGTCTATGAAGTTGTAGATAACTCAGTTGATGAAGCTCTAGCCGGGTACTGCTCGGAGATAAACATAACCCTTTGCCCTGATGGCTCTTTAAAGTGCGTTGATAATGGCCGCGGTATTCCAGTTGATATGCACCCCGTTGAAAAGAAACCAGCACTCGAAGTTGTTCTTACAGTTTTACACGCCGGCGGAAAATTCGGCGACGGTGGTTATTCAGTTTCTGGTGGTTTGCATGGAGTTGGTATCTCGGTAGTAAACGCACTTAGTACCGACCTCGCTGTCGAAGTTAAACGTGATGGTTTCCACTGGTACCAAGAATATAAATTAGGTGTTCCACAAAAACCAGTTCGCAAAGGTGATGCAACAACAGATCATGGAACAACAGTTACATTTTGGCCGTCGGCCGAAATTTTTGAAACTACTGATTTTTCATTTGAAGTTCTATCAACAAGATTCCGCGAAATGGCATTTCTAAATAAAGGCTTAATTTTAACTTTAACAGATGAGCGCCCAGGACACGTAGATGAGAAAGGTGCACCAATTCATGTGCGCTATCACTACCAAGGTGGCATCATCGATTTTGTTAAACACCTAAATCAAACCAAAGGTGAAACCCACAAATCAATTATTTCATTTAACACCGAAGACAAAAAACAAAAAATTAGCCTAGAAGTCGCAATGCAATGGAACACCGGTTTTACTGATTCGGTTTACACCTTCGCTAACACTATTCACACCCATGAAGGCGGAACCCACGAAGAAGGATTTCGAACCGCGCTTACATCGGTTGTAAATAAGTTTGGCGAAGAGTGGGGTTTTATTCGCAAGAAGGAAGACCGCTTAACTGGTGAAGATATTCGTGAAGGTTTAACCGCAATTGTCTCGATCAAAATTGCGGAGCCACAATTCGAAGGTCAAACCAAAACCAAATTGGGAAACACTGAAGCCAAATCATTTACCCAAAAGGCAATGAATGATCAATTAACAGAATGGTTTGAGAAGAACCCCGGCGAAGGTAAAGACATTGTTCGCAAAAGTATTGATGCAGCAGCAGCGCGTGTTGCAGCGCGAAAAGCACGTGATCTTTCAAGAAACCGAAAAGGTTTACTTGAAGGCCGCGGCATGCCTGGAAAATTGGCAGATTGCCAATGGACTGAACCTGAAAAGTGTGAGCTATATATTGTTGAAGGTGACTCTGCTGGTGGATCTACAAAAGGTGGAAGAGACTCTAGGTATCAAGCAGTACTTCCTATCCGTGGAAAAATTCTAAACGTTGAGAAAGCTCGCATCGATCGCGTACTTCAAAATAATGAAGTCCAAGCGCTAATAACAGCGCTGGGTACTGGTATTCACGATGATTTCGATGTTGCAAAACTTCGTTATCACAAAATTATTTTGATGGCAGATGCTGACGTGGATGGACAACACATTCGCACCCTGCTACTAACTTTGCTATTTAGATTTATGCGCCCATTGATTGAAAGCGGATTTGTTTATCTTGCACAACCACCACTTTACAAACTTAAATGGGGCGGTAAAGAACCAGTTCAATATGCCTTCTCGGATCGCGAACGCGATGGATTTATTCAAATCGGAATAGACGCCGGAAAGCGACTTCCAAAAGATGATGGAATTCAGCGCTTCAAAGGTTTGGGTGAGATGCCAGCAAAGGAACTTTGGGACACAACCATGGATCCAGCACATCGAGTTTTAATTCAAGTAACTCTTGAAGATGCAGCAGCAGCTGACGATCTATTCTCAGTATTAATGGGCGAAGATGTTGAATTACGCCGTAACTTTATTCAACGTAATGCTAAAGATGTTCGGTTCTTGGATATCTAATGGCTGAGAATATGAATCCGGATAAAACCGCTGCGCACGATCGAATCGAGACCGTCGACCTACAAGTCGAAATGGCGCGCTCTTATTTAGATTATGCGATGTCGGTAATTGTTGGCCGGGCACTTCCAGATATTAGAGATGGTTTAAAACCAGTTCATCGCCGCGTCTTGTATGCAATGTATGACGCTGGTTACCGACCAGATAAAGGTTATTACAAATCTTCTCGCATCGTCGGTGATGTGATGGGTAACTATCACCCACATGGTGACACTGCTATTTATGATGCTGTAGTTCGCTTGGCGCAATTCTGGTCGCTTCGTTATCCATTAATCGATGGAAACGGAAACTTTGGTTCACCAGGAAATGACCCAGCAGCAGCAATGCGTTACACCGAAGCAAAGCTCGCACCACTCGCGATGGAGATGATGCGCGATATCGATGAAGACACAGTTGATTTCATTCCTAACTACGACGGCCGTTCCCAAGAACCAACCGTTCTGCCAAGCCGCTTTCCAAACTTATTAGTTAATGGTTCTGCCGGAATCGCAGTTGGCATGGCTACAAACATCCCGCCACACAATTTAAATGAAGTAGTTGAAGGCGTGGTTTGGTCGCTGGAAAACCCAGATGTCGAACCAAAAGTATTATTAGAAAAACTTCTCACAATCATTAAAGGCCCAGACTTTCCAACAAAAGCCTTAATCGTGGGACGCCAAGGAATTGAAGATGCCTACCGAACTGGCCGTGGCTCAATCATTATGCGTTCAGTTGTTGAAATTGAAGAGATCAATAAGCGCACCTGTTTAGTTGTCACCGAACTGCCTTATCAAGTAAACCCAGATAATCTCGCGCTAAAAATCGCCGAATTAGTTAAAGATGGCCGCATCAAAGGAATCGCAGATGTTCGCGACGAAGGTAACGAGCGTCTAGGCCAGCGTTTGGTAATTGTTCTTCGTAACGATGCCACCCCTAAAGTAATTTTAAATAATCTTTATAAGCACACACAATTACAGGATTCTTTCGGCGCAAATATGTTGGCATTGGTTGATGGCGTACCCCGCACTCTTCGTATCGACGAGTTCATCAAGTACTACATCGAGCACCAAGTTGAAGTTATTGTCCGACGCACAAAATACCGGCTACAAGAGCGCGAAAAACGCGCCCACATTCTGCTCGGCTACTTAAAAGCACTTGATGCTCTTGATGCCGTAATCGCTCTTATTCGTGCTTCGACCACAACCGAAGAAGCCAGAACTGGTTTGATGAAGTTACTTGAAGTAGATGAACTTCAAGCGAATGCAATTTTGGATATGCAACTTCGTCGAATTGCCGCACTTGAACGCCAAAAGATCAATGACGAATATGACGGATTGATGGCTGAAATTGTTGAACTAACTGGAATTTTGGCATCAGAAGCCAAACAACGAGAAATTATTAAAACTGAACTACAAGAACTAACCGCAAAATATGGAAATGAACGCCGCACTCAAATCATCGCCGGCGACTCAGATCTTTCAGTTGAAGACTTAATTCCAGATCAAAGCGTTGTAGTAACAATTACAAAAACTGGCTACACCAAGCGCACAAAAGCAGATTTATACCGGGCTCAAAAGCGCGGTGGCAAGGGAGTTAAAGGCGCTGCCCTCAAGCAAGACGATCTTGTCGAACACTTCTTTGTTGCCTCAACACACGACTGGTTATTGTTCTTTACAAATAAGGGCCGGGTCTACCGGGCGAAAGTACATGAATTACCGGACGCTGGCCGAGATGCTCGTGGTCAACATGTGGCAAACCTTTTAGCATTTAAACCAGATGAAACAATCGCGCAAGTTATTGCGGTCTCTAACTATGAATCGCACCCATTCCTTGTAATAGCAACACGAGGTGGAATTGTTAAGAAGTCTCCTCTTGTTGAATATGACTCACCTAGATCCGGTGGATTAATTGCAATTAATCTTAAGGAAGGCGATGAAGTTGTATCAGCTGCGTTAGTAAGTGAGAAAGATGAGATTCTCTTAGTTTCAAAGAATGGTATGTCACTTCGTTTCACAGCGAACGAAGAATCAATTCGCGCAATGGGCCGATCAACTAGCGGTGTTATTGGAATGAAATTCCGCAATAAAGATCAATTGTTAACAATGGCGGCAATCACCGAAGTCTCAACTCAAAAATATGTACTAACTGCAACAGATGGCGGATTCGCAAAGCGAACTCCACTTGAAGAGTATCGACCACAAGGTCGCGGCGGTATTGGTGTCAAAGCTGCGAAGATCGACGAAGGTTCCCGTGGTGTACTTGTTGGTGCAATGATTGTTGAAGCAAGTGATGAAATCCTTGCCATTACTTCTGGTGGAGTTGTAATTCGCACTGCTTGTTTAGAAATCAGAGAGACCAGTAGAGACACTCTTGGTGTTCGGCTAGTAAATCTTGATGAGGGAATAAGTGTTGTTTCAATAACCCAGGTCAAAGATGAGGCTGAAACAACAGATACAGCCTCAAAATAGCTTTTAATTAAGTTAGATTTTGGGGTACGCCTCGAATTCGGGTAGCCTTCACCAGCATTCGCGGGCCTTTAGCTCAGCCTGGTTAGAGCGCTTCCCTGATAAGGAAGAGGTCAGTGGTTCAAGTCCACTAAGGCCCACGACCGCTTATGCTAAGTAGTTGAAGATTAGATAAGGTTTGCAAGTAAGCCCGTTAAATGCGGGGACCTAGCTCAATTGGTAGAGCACCGCCTTTGCAAGGCGGGGGTTAGGGGTTCGATTCCCCTGGTCTCCACAAGTTATTTTTTAATTAGCCCATCACCAATCCACCATTTACATTAATGGCTGCCCCAGTTATATATGAAGCTTCATTAGATGCAAGAAAATTAACAACACCAGCAACTTCATTTGGCGTTCCAAGTCGTCCTAGTGGTGTTTGTGCCATCCACTCATCCATTCGTCCAACCGAGCGAACGCTAATCATGTCGGTATCGATTCGCCCAGGCACAACAACATTTGCAGTGATACCACTAACCCCTAGCTCTTTCGCGGCAGAATAACTAAAACCAAGTAGAGCAGCTTTTGTTGCAGAGTAGTGCGCATGATTTGCAGATCCAGTGTGAGCTACTTGTGAAGAGATTGAAATTATTCTTCCCCATTTATTTGCAACCATGGCGGGGATACAAGCGCGTGACAATTTAAAAACCGCAGATAAATTAACAGCAATCGTCTCATCCCACATCGCATCTGACATTTCAGCAATCGAACCATCGGTCATAACCGCAGCGTTATTTACCAAAATATTAACGGCGCCAAATTCTTTAGCAACACGTTGCACTAAATCGGCTGGTGCATCGGATTGCCCCAAACTTGCTTGAAAGGCCTGGGCGCTACCACCGCTCTTGGTAATTTCGTTTACGACTTCAAGGGCTGCATCAGCACTCTTGTCGTAGTGGACCGCAACAGTGACACCACTTGAAGCCAGCGATGTAGCGATAGCGCGACCGATTCCACGCGAAGCCCCAGTTACCAGTGCTACTTTCATGACAAGCCCCCTGATTTCAAAAATTTAGCAAGCACTTCCGAGTCGGCCACTCGCTTTACTGAGTTACCTTTTTGGATTTCTAAGATGTCATCAACAACCATTTTACTGTGATGGACTTTAACTTCTGCAGTAGAACCGGCCAGATGCGGGCTCAAAACAATATTAGAAAGTCTCCGAAGCTTCGAATCTGCAGCCAATGGCTCTGCGGGGTAAACATCAAGCGCCGCCCCAGCAATCTTGTTAGCCGATAAAACTTCGAAGAGCGCCTCATAATCCACAAGCGCTGCCCGAGCAGTATTTACAAAGAAAGCTGAAGGCTTCATTAAGGCGAATACTTCACGAGAAAACATTCCAGTTGTCTGCGGGGTAACTTTTGCCGCCATCGAAATAAAATCTGATTTGGTTACAACCTCATTCAAATCTAGTTTCTCAACACCACACTCACGAAAAACTTCTTGATTCTGATATGGATCAAAAGCAATTACATTTAACCCAAATGCTTTGGCGCGACTAGCAATCTGTTGCCCGATCGCACCAAAGCCAATAATTCCTAGAGTTTTTCCGAAGAGTTCGACACCTTCAAATCTTTGAAAAGGCGCCCCGGGCTCCAAACTCCACTCTGATGTTCGAGTCGAACCTGCGCTACTTTGCGCCGTAAGTTCATCGGTATAGCGAAGTAAATGGTGGGTTGTTGGGATATTTCGAGCAACAGCTAGCAGTAGTGCCATTGTGTACTCGGCAACGGCAATTGCATTTCGCCCAGGTGTGAACAAAACAGGAATTCCAATTTGCGCCGCATAAGTTAGATCAACATTTGCACCAGGCTCATTTCTGCAACAAGCTAATAATTTAAGGTGTTTGGCAGAAGCGATTGCTTTTTCTGTAAGTGGCTCAAATTCAACAATAGCGATTTGCTTATCAGCCAACTCGGCGATTAATTCTGCTTCGGTTAATTTTTCACCATTTACGCCATATCCAGAGGTTGAAATTTCAAATCCAGCGTTGGTAAGTCTTGCTAAATCCGCCGGGTTCATTCGTGCTGTTACTAGGGCTTTCACAAACTACCTCCATAAACTGCTGATTTAGCAGATTGATCAAACTCATCTTTTAGATTTACATACAAGGAACGAAATCTTTGGTACCGATCTTGATAGTGCGCATGATGTTTTGCATCGGGTTGATACCGTTCTGAAATCGAGACAGCATCAGTGACGGCGCTTCTAATATCGGGATACAAACCAAGACCCAACCCAGCAATAAAAGCGTTTCCAATTGGGGCGCCTACCGACTCTTTTAATATTGCAACCGGGATCCCTAATACATCCGCCTTAATTTGATTCCAGAGCACATTTTTTGTGCCGCCACCAATGCTACGTATTTCAGTTACAGCTATTCCAGAAGCGCGGGCAATTTCAATATTGTGTAACAAGGCAAAGGCGGTGCCTTCCAAAACAGCGCGGGCCATTGCTTCTGGCGTCGTTGTTAGGGAGAGTCCGAAAAATACGCCACGCGCATTTGTATTCCAGATCGGCGAACGTTCTCCCATCATGTAAGGAAGGAACAAGACCCCTTCACTTCCAGGATTAATACTTTGTGCGCCTTGCATTAATTTCTCAATTGGTTCATTGCTGCGCAAAATCTTTTCATGCAACCACTGCACACTTGCCCCCGATGCAACCATGGCACCAAGTTGAAGTTCGCGGCCAGGTATTGCATGTGACATCGCAACAAAGGCACTATTTCGCACCGTACCATCTGTTGGCATAATTAAAACTGTAGAAGTTCCAGTCATTTCTGCAACAACTCCGGGATCAATAGCACCGGCTTCTAGTGCGGCAGATGCACCATCAACCGAACCAAAGAAAACAGGAGTCCCGACCGGAATTCCAGATTCGATACTTGCCTGCAAATTAACTTCGCCTTGTAACTTGGAACAGTCAGCAATTTCTGGAAAAAGTTCTGGATCCACACCTACTGCCGCGATCAGCTCTTTTGACCAACCACTTTGGTCTGCGGTGCGAAGTTGAAGGAGTGAGGCGTGCGGTTTATCAATTCCAAACTGACCAGTTAATTTAAAATTTAAATATCCAGGAATTTGTAGGAAATATTTAGTGTTGGCATATAACTTGGGTTCATTGCGAATAAACCAAAGAATTTTCGCTGCAACATAATATGGATCAGCGCGGTTGCCGGTCAGCTCGGAAATATTAGGAAATTTGTTAGCAAGCTCTTGTGCTTCGGCTTCGGCTCGACGATCCATCCAAATTAACGCCGGTCGTAGCGGTTTTCCATCTTTATCAACTGCAAGAAAAGTTGGAGCTTGTGAACTTATGGCAACACCTAAGATTTTTACATCAGGAACTTTTGCAATTGCTTCAAGTGTTGCGGCACAAAGCGTGCGCCACCATTCCTCTGGGTTCTGTTCGACCCAGGTCGCAGCAAGATGATCTGTCGTGTATTGCGCCCGACCTTCACTGACAACATGGCCCTGTGGTGTCACTAGAACCGCTTTGGTCGCTGTTGTGCCGACATCTATCCCGAGCAACAACGAGGTCATTACGCAATTTTCGCATAAATCCGGTGGATTACTAGCCCCAGTTGAACTCCAGCAGAACCTCAACAGAATTTGCGCTAGCCTTACGCGATTATTGAAACTACTTACACCACTGAAAGGTCTTAAATGTCTACTGCAACTCTGCACACCAGCATGGGCGATGTAATCGTCGAACTATTCCCAAATCACGCACCTAAAACTGTCGCAAACTTTGTTGAACTTGCTTCAGGTAAGCGCGAATGGGTCGATCCAGTAACTGGTGAAAAGACAAGCAAGAATTTGTATGACGGAACAGTTTTCCACCGCGTTATTGCCAACTTTATGATCCAAGGTGGCGATCCGCTTGGAAACGGAACAGGCGGACCTGGTTACCGATTTGCTGATGAATTTCATCCAGAGTTAAATTTCGACCGACCATATCTACTTGCGATGGCGAATTCTGGACCAGGCACCAATGGTTCCCAATTTTTTATCACAGTCGCTGAAACTTCATGGTTAAACCGAAAGCACACAATTTTCGGAGAGGTCAAAGACGAAGCGTCAAAGAAAATAGTTGACGCGATTGGTACAGTTAAAACTGGCGGTCAAGATCGTCCAGTTCAGGCTGTAAAGATTAATTCTGTAACTATCACCGAATAGTATTTAAAGTGAAAGAGAAACAATCCCTGACGACAAGTCTGATTGTTCTAATTTCAGGTGCTTACTTACTTAACTACATCTTTCCCTCACTCCAAGACCAACTCTGTTTGTTCTATGGCGGGCAGTATTCAAATGGTTACTTCCCAGGTGTTCACACCGGCCAGTGGTATCGCTTATTTACCGTAGCGCTAACCCACGCCGGTTGGATGCACCTAATCTTTAATATGTTGGCCCTTTATTCAATTGGTACAACGGTTGAGAATTATGTTGGGCGGGCTCGCTACGCAATAATTTTTACCTTTTCACTGCTTACCGCATCGCTTGCTTCGGTCTATCTCGGGCCACACAACATCCGCTCAGTAGGCGCTTCTGGCGCAATCTTTGGGCTATTTGCGGCGCTGCTTGTAATTGGCAAGAAGGCCGGTGCAAATTATCAAAACGTTCTGGGAGTAATTGTTGTTAACTTAATTATCACTTTTGTTGTGCCAGGTATTGACTGGCATGCACATGTTGGTGGACTGATCGGTGGTTTGGTTATTACTTATCCTTTAACGTTGCGCAGAAGAACTTGAGCAACATCTAAAACCTCAACATCTGATTCGCGAGCTGTTACTCCATCGCTAACCATCACACGACAAAATGGACAGGCAACGGCAACCTGAGATGCCCCAGTAGCAATTGCTTCATCAACACGATTTAAATTAATCCGAGTTCCTAAAGTTTCTTCCATCCACATCCGGCCGCCGCCCGCACCACAACAAAATGATCGATCTTGATTTCTTGGCATCTCAGTTACAGTGGCGCCAGTAGATTCAAGAAGTTCACGAGGTGGTTGGTAAATCTGATTATGCCGACCAAGATAACAAGGATCGTGATAAGTCAGAGTTTGATCACTCTTGTGTGGTGAAGTTTTCAACTTTCCATCTTTAATCAATTGATTTAACAGTTGCGTGTGGTGAACCATCTGCAATTCAAATCCTTGCTGTTTGTAATCTCGACCAATTGTTGTAAAGCAATGTGGACAAGTAACAACAACTTTCTTAACTCCACGGGCACCGAAAGTTTCCTTCAAAGTCTCAATATTTTCTCTCGAAAGGATTTGATATAGAAATTCATTTCCAGCACGACGGGCAGGGTCGCCAGAACACGTCTCACGATTACCTAGTACTCCAAAAGAGGTACCAGACATATATAACAACTCGGCAACAGCCTTTGTAGTCTTCTTTGCCCGCTCTTCAAAAGCACCTGCACAACCAACCCAGAATAGATACTCAACATCTTCCGGAATTTGGCCATCGATTACTTGAATTGGAAAATCAACTTCAGAAATCCAACCATTTCGCTCGGCGCGGTTAGCGCCCCATGGATTACCTGCTTTTTCTAGGTTTCTAAAGGTGCCACCGAGTTCGGTCGGAAACTCTGACTCAACTAAAACTTGGAAGCGCCGCATATTTACGATGTGATCAATATGCTCGATATCAACCGGGCACTCTTCAACACAAGCACCGCAGGTCGTGCAAGACCATAAAACTTCATTACTAATTGCAGTGCCAACAATTGGTTCATCGCTTGGAACTTTTGTTAACGCATGATCACGCATTGCCATAACTAATAACTTTGGTGAAAGTGGTTTATCGGTATGCCAGGCCGGACATTGGGATTGGCAACGACCGCATTCGGTGCAGCTGGCCATATCCAATAAACCTTTCCAAGAAATATCGGCGCTCTTACCAATACCAAAGACATCGTCATCTTTTGGATCTTCAAAATTTATTGGTTTGCCATGCGAGAGCATTTCAGGCAGTTCACCGAGCGCGGGTTTCGAATTAGCGTTGCGCTTGAAGAAAATATTGAATGGAGCAAGGAAGCGGTGCCAGGCAACACCCATTGTTAAATCGGAAGCAATTACAACAAACCACAACATTGAAACAATTATCTTTACCGCCGCGATAGTTTTTAGCGCAGTTGTATTCAAATACATCTGGTGTTCAATTTGATCAAGTGCTATGACGCAGAAAACAATGGCAACAATCGTTGCTTCAACATATATTGCTTTCCAGAATTTTGAACCTAAGAATCTAGAAGTGCGCCCAATATGGAAAAATTTTGTCGCTATTCGAATTCCAATTAATGTAACAATCCCAACACCAGTTGCCCAAGCAATGGCCAAAACAAAATAACGATATGGCGCCCAGTTCCCGATTAATGGAAGTGCGAAGGAAGCATCAAATAATTGACCGTATGCAGTTACCAGAGTGCCGGCCAGTGCGACAAAGCCAACCATGACAAACCAATGTGCAATTCCTGATCCAGTGAAGCGCAGCATTTTGGTATGCGTAAGAATTTCACGCACAGCCCATTTGGCGCGGGCTGACTTATTTATAAATCGAGTTGGATCACTGGCACCCGAACTAATCCGCCAATACATCTCATACCCACGTGCCCCGATGGCCGCCAAGGCCAGGGCGGTAATGAGAAGTGCGATCAGGCCGAGGACAGTCATACCGCCAAGGTTACGACCGTACGGCGCTATGCGTGGGAAATGCGTACGGGAATAGATCCATGAGCTTCTGGGTTACCTAGTTAACTCGACTTGAGCCACTTCGACTCAATCTTTTGACAGAAGGCGGCTCAAGGTAGAGAATTCAGTCATAGCCGAGCCTTAATTCATTAGTTAAGGGGTACAAAATGGCTGATTCAAGAAAAAAGGAGCAGTAAAAATGGCTAGAGCAGTAGGAATTGACCTAGGAACCACAAACAGTTGCGTATCAGTACTTGAAGGCGGCGAGCCTTCGGTCATCGCAAATGCTGAGGGAGCCCGGACGACCCCGTCAATCGTGGCCTTCGCCAAGAACGGCGAGGTACTCGTAGGCGAAGTCGCAAAGCGCCAGTCAGTAACGAACGTTGATCGCACGATCCGTTCTGTTAAGCGTCACATGGGAACTTCATGGACAACAAATATCGATGGCAAGGCATACACACCACAAGAAATCAGCGCGCGCATTTTGATGAAGCTAAAGCGCGATGCTGAAGCATTCTTGGGTGACACCGTAACTGATGCAGTAATCACAGTGCCGGCATATTTCAATGATGCACAACGTCAAGCAACAAAAGAAGCGGGCGAAATTGCCGGTCTCAACGTGTTGCGTATTGTTAACGAGCCAACCGCAGCAGCACTTGCATACGGTTTGGATAAGGGCGATAAAGAACAAACAATTTTGGTATTCGACCTTGGTGGTGGAACGTTCGACGTTTCACTTCTTGAAATCGGAGATGGCGTTGTAGAAGTTAAAGCCACAAATGGCGACAACGTTCTTGGTGGCGATGATTGGGATCAAGCACTTGTTGATTTCCTAGTTAAGACTTTTGCCGCAAAAACCGGAATGGATTTAACAAAAGATAAGATGGCGATGCAACGCGTTCGTGAAGCTGCTGAAAAAGCAAAGATCGAACTCTCATCATCACAACAAACTTCAATCAATCTGCCATACATAACAGTAGATTCCGAAAAGAATCCATTGTTCTTGGACGAAACTATTACTCGCGCACAATTCCAAGGAATGACTGCCGACCTTCTAGAACGCTGCAAGAAGCCTTTCCAATCCGTACTTAAGGATGCCGGAATTCCAATTGCAGATATCGATCACGTAGTTCTTGTCGGTGGTTCAACACGTATGCCAGCAGTCGTAGATTTAGTTCGCGATTTAACTGGTGGAAAAGAACCTAATAAGGGCGTAAATCCAGATGAAGTTGTAGCTGTAGGTGCTGCACTACAAGCTGGTGTTCTAAAGGGTGAAGTTAAAGACGTTCTACTTCTAGATGTAACACCACTATCACTTGGTATTGAAACCAAGGGTGGCGTTATGACCAAGTTGATCGAACGCAACACAACTATCCCAACCAAGCGTTCTGAAATCTTCACAACTGCTGATGACAATCAGCCAGCCGTGCAGATCCAAGCCTTCCAAGGTGAGCGTGAAATGGCTGCTTATAACAAGCGCCTAGGCATGTTCGAATTAACCGGGATTGCGCCAGCACCACGCGGGGTTCCACAAATCGAAGTTACCTTTGATATTGATGCCAACGGAATTGTTCATGTTGCTGCAAAAGATCTAGGTACCGGCAAAGAACAGTCAATGACAATCACAGGCGGTTCGGCTCTTTCCAAAGAAGAGATTGATCGCATGATGAAGGATGCCGAAGCACATGCTGACGAAGATAAGGCACGTCGCGATGAAGCGGAAGTTCGCAACACTGGCGATTCACTTGTCTATCAAACTGAGAAGTTCTTAAAGGACAACGCAGAAAAATTCACTGAAGGTGAAAATGCTACTAAGAGAGAAGAAGTCGAAACTGCAATCGCAGATTTGAAGAAGTCTCTTGAAGGTAATGATCTCCCAGCAATCAAGAGTGCAACTGAAAAAGTTAGTGAACTAAGTCAACAACTTGGTGCCGCACTCTACGCAGCTAACGCCGCACAAGCCGAAACCCCAAAGGCTGATGACGGAGTTCAAGATGCCGAGATCGTTGAAGAGAACTAATGACCGATAACTCCGTACCAGAGAGCTCTGAAGAGGAGCTCTCTGCTGCAGTAGATGAAGCGTTAGCTGATGTTCCGGTCGATGAGATCGCAACGTTAACTTCTGATCTGCAGCGCCTACAAGCCGAGTATGCAAATTATCGCAAGCGCGTTGATCGCGATCGATTAACTGCCCACGAAATTTCAACATCACTAGTTATTGCTGAACTTTTGCCAGTTCTAGATGACATTGCCCGGGCAGAAGCGCATGGTGAACTCACTGGTGGTTTCAAATCAGTTGCAGACCAACTTGAAGCGGTCACAACCAAATTAGGTTTAACTAAGTTTGCAGATGTGAATGTGCCCTTTGATCCAATGATTCACGAGGCGCTAATTCACACAACATCTCCTGATGTGAAAGAGACAACCGCAACTCAAATTCTTCAACCAGGTTATAAATTCAAGGAAAGAGTAATTCGCCCTGCGCGCGTTGCTGTTACCGACCCAGAAGAATCCGCTAATTAACGATGGCAGCCAAGGATTTATACGAGAAGGATTTGTATTCAATCCTTGGCGTCAAAAAGACTGATAACGAGGCTGCGGTAAAAAAGCAGTATCGCAAACTGGCTAGAGAGCTTCACCCCGATAAAAATAAAGGGGATAAGAAGCTAGAAGATCGCTTTAAGGAAGTTTCTGAAGCATACGAAGTCCTTTCGGATACTAAGAAGCGCGCTGAGTATGACGAGATGCGCGAAGCCTTTAAATCAGGCCGAGTTCCAAATGGTGGCTTCCAGGGTGGATTCCAAGGCGCGGATTTCTCTGACATGTTTGGCGGCGGTGGCACACCACAAGATATTTTTAGCACGCTCTTTGGTGGCGCGCGCGGACCACGTAAAGGTGCGGATCTAAGTTCTGAAACCACAATTTCATTTAGAGATTCAGTTTTTGGAACTGAACTTAATTTGAAACTTGCACCAAGCAGTTCTTCGCCAAGCACCGTTTCAACGAGAGTGCCAGCAGGGATTAATGATGGTGCTCGGATTAAATTAAAAGGACGTGGTGCGCCAGGTCAAGGCGGACCAGGGGATTTATACATAACCGTGCATGTAGTAAAACATCCAGTATTCACTCGAAAAGATTTACATCTAAACATGGCCTTGCCTGTAACTTTTACTGAAGCCACACTTGGTGCGGATATTAAAGTTCCAACACTAGATGGCGATGAAGTAACTGTTCGAATTGCACCAGGAACACCTAACGGCCGGATACTTCGAGTAAAGGGCCGCGGCATTGCAAGTCCTAAAGGAACTGGCGATCTATTAATAACCGTTGATGTAGTAATTCCACAACGTGTTGACGGTAAAGCGAAAGCCGCGCTAGAAACTTTTGCCGAGGAGACCAAAGATTTTAATCCTAGGAGCGATCTTGCTCAGAAAGCCCGTGCCTAATGAGCAATCAAGAACATACCGATGACGAAGCAGTTTATGTAATTTCTATTGCATCGCAACTCTCTGGCATGCATCCACAAACCCTTAGACAATATGACCGAATGGGCCTTGTTTCACCAGGTCGCGCTTCAGGTCGCGGACGTCGCTATTCACTGCTCGACATCGCTTCCTTAAGAAACATTCAAAGGCTGGTTGGCGAAGGAATAAATCTTGCTGGAATTAAGAAGATCATGGAATTGGAATCAGCCATCGCATCTATGGCTGTGGAAGTAGCGAAATTACGAACCGAGGTGGATGCCCTAATTGAGGCAAACCCGCCTAAATCACTGGTTCTGAAGGATCGGCAAACGATCGTTGTCTATAAAGAAGAACGCTAAAGTTCGCAGATGAACTCACGCGAACTATTAAAAGATCAGATCTTAAAAAAAGCAGTTGTGCATGGAAAGGTTATTTTATCTTCCGGTAAAGAAGCGGATTATTATGTTGATCTTCGCCGTGTAACTCTTGATGCTGTTGCAGCGCCACTAGTTGGCGAAGTCATGTTAGATCTAACTAAAGATTTGGATTTCGAAGCGGTTGGTGGTTTAACTCTTGGCGCCGATCCAGTTGCAACAGCGATGATGCATGTTGCAGCGCAACGCGGTCGAGTTTTAGATTCATTCGTGGTTCGTAAAGCTGAAAAAGCTCACGGTCTACAACGCAGAATTGAAGGACCAGATGTTAAGGGTCGTCGTGTCTTGGCAGTTGAAGATACTTCAACAACGGGCGGTTCAGTTATGACAGCAGTTGATGCACTTAAAGAGGCTGGCGCAATAGTTGTGGGAGTTGCTGTAATAGTTGAACGTGGCGCCGCACCTCTAATAAAAGAAAATGGTTTGGAATACTTAGCGGCCTACCAACTAGCAGATTTAGGTTTATAAAACCTTTTTAACTTAAATGTTTGCGAGTACGCCACTCTTTAAATACTTCAAGAGCAAGTGGTAAAATAGTTATAACAGCAATACCCAAAATTATGTAAGTTAAGTATTTACTAATTACATCTGCAAATTGTTTTCCAACTGCGTAGCCACCCCAGATTAAGACTTGAGTCCAAATCAAAGCCCCAACAACATTCCAAAAAGCGAAAGTCTTAAATGGAATACGGATCATTCCAGAGATTGGGTTTACTAGTCCACGAACTACTGGGACAAAGCGCCCAAGCACAATCGCCTTACCGTGACCATATTTACCAACCCACTTTTCTGCAGAATTTAATTTATCCGGCGAAAAGAGTTTAGACTTCGGGCGATTGAAGATTCGAACACCGAAGTGCCAGCCAAGGAAGTGGCCAAGTTGGGATCCGATAATTGCCGCGATCGGTGCCCCGATAGCTAGTTCAATGATTGAGAAGTGATGGGCGCCCGCTGGCACACCAATCCCGGCCGCGAAGAGTCCGCCGCTTATAAGAAGGGTATCGCCAGGTAGCCCAATGATTAGCGGCAGGCTGGTCTCGATAAAAAGGATCCCGAAGGCGATCGCCAGGGCGTAGGTACTGCTGAGTGCACTCGTAATATTTATGAAGCTCATAGGGAGACGAATATACCTATTTATTTGCTTCTCCCCACGGTTCTATGTGTAACCTTTCACCTCTATCGGGGCTTACCGGCCCTGAGTTCAGTTCAACCGACAGCTCAATACAAGAGTGTTCACCGACGCACACCAAATAGGAGATCCTTGTGGCAAATCTGGTCCAAGTAAATGGTTCTAACCTGACGTACGTATATATCGTTCTTGGCATATCGCTAGTGGCCCTGGCCATTGCCTATGCCCTTCGCGCCCAAGTATTGGCAGCCAGCGAAGGAACAGCCAAGATGCAAGAGATTGCCGCCGCCGTTCAAGAAGGCGCCGCAGCATATTTAAATAGACAGTTCAAAACCCTCTCCTACTTTGTGGTGATTGTTTTCTTCTTATTGTTCGCACTTCCAGGACACACAGATATCCGTGTTGGTCGTTCAATATTCTTTCTAATTGGCGCTGCGTTTTCCGCAGGTGTTGGTTACAACGGAATGTGGCTTGCAGTACGTGCAAACGTTCGAGTCGCTGAAGCAGCTCGTCAAAAGTCGGCTGAAAATGCAGTGAAGATTGCTTTCAGAACTGGTGGCGTTGTTGGTATGACAACTGTTGGACTAGGACTTCTTGGTGCATCACTTGTAGTTGCGATTTACCATGAGAACGCCCCTTCAGTTCTTGAAGGTTTTGGTTTTGGCGCCGCAATGCTCGCGATGTTCATGCGCGTCGGTGGCGGTATTTTCACAAAGGCAGCAGATGTTGGCGCTGACTTAGTTGGAAAAGTTGAACAAGGTATTCCAGAAGATGACCCACGTAACCCAGCAACCATTGCAGATAACGTCGGCGATAACGTTGGTGACTGCGCCGGTATGGCAGCAGATCTCTTTGAATCATATGCAGTAACTCTTGTTGCCGCACTAATTCTTGGTAAAGCTGGATTTGGTGACGCTGGCTTGATTTATCCATTGATTGTTCCTGCAATTGGAATTCTTACCGCAATCATCGGAATCTTTATTACCCGACTTCGTTCAACAGATAAGTCGGCAATGCAGGCAATTAATCGCTCATTCTTTATGTCTGCGGTTATCTCAGCAGTACTTGTTGCCTTTGCAACTTACACATACTTACCTTCAACACTTAAGCAGATGTCAGGCTTGACTACCGAAGCGGCAAACGCTGGTGTTAATCCACGCTTATTCGCAATCGGTTCGGTACTTATTGGAATCGTTCTTGCAGCTGCAATTCAATTACTTACTGGTTTCTTCACCGAAGTTGGTAAGCGCCCAGTTAACGATGTTGCAGGTTCATCAAAGACTGGTGCCGCAACCGTAATTTTGGCTGGTATTTCTGTTGGTTTTGAATCAGCTGTTTACTCAGCACTTCTTATCGCAGCAGCAGTATTTGGTGCCTTCTTACTGGGAGGTGGCTCAATTGTTCTTTCGCTATTCGCAGTAGCGCTCGCAGGTACTGGTCTCCTTACAACTGTAGGCGTAATTGTTGCGATGGATACCTTCGGACCGATTTCAGATAACGCACAAGGTATCGCTGAAATGTCTGGCGATGTTAAAGGCGAAGGCGCGAAGATTCTTACTTCACTTGATGCAGTTGGTAATACAACAAAGGCAATCACAAAAGGTATTGCAATTGCTACCGCAGTTCTTGCCGCAACAGCTCTCTTTGGTGCATTCACTGATGCAATCAAACTTGCTGTACTAGATGCAGGCAAAACACTTTCTGATCAAGCGGTTGTCGATGTTGCAAACCCTCGCAACTTGGTTGGTTTGATTATCGGAGCAGCAGTTGTATTCATGTTCTCTGGACTTGCAATCAACGCGGTGTCTCGCGCAGCAGGTGCGGTTGTAAATGAAGTTCGTGAACAATTCAGACTGCACCCAGGAATTATGAAGGGTACTGAAAAACCAGAATACGGTCGCGTAGTTGATATTTGTACTCGTGATTCATTGCGTGAACTCGCAACACCAGGATTGCTTGCTGTAATGGCACCAATCGCAGTTGGATTCGGTTTAGGTGTTGGTGCACTGGGTGCATACCTTGCCGGCGCAATTGGTACCGGAACTTTAATGGCAGTATTTCTTGCTAACTCAGGCGGTGCTTGGGATAACGCTAAGAAGATGGTTGAAGATGGACACCACGGCGGTAAGGGATCTGATGCACATCACGCAACAATTGTTGGTGACACTGTAGGAGATCCATTTAAAGATACTGCTGGTCCCGCGATCAACCCACTAATTAAAGTTATGAACTTGGTTGGTTTGCTGATCACTCCAGCAATTGTTGGCTTCTCATTAAATGGCCATCACTTGCTATCTAAATCCGTTGCACTCCTTGCAACGCTTGTGATTGTTGGTGCACTTGTGCGCAACCGTCGCGCATCCACCGCGATCGCATAACCCCAGGCTTATTACTTCCCTAATGGCCCTAAGGTAACTCGGTATGAAACTTGTAATCGTTGAGTCCCCTGCGAAGGCGCGCAAAATTGGCGGCTTCTTGGGGGATGACTACGTTGTTGAAGCTTCGGTCGGGCACATTAGAGATTTGCCGCAACGGGCTGCCGATATTCCGAAGGAATATAAGAAGATTGCCTGGGCCAAAGAGGGCGTAAATATTGAAGAAGATTTCGAACCGCTATATGTAATTAACCCAGATAAAAAAGCGAAGGTAAACGAGCTTAAAGCGCTCATGAAAGATGCCGACGAACTTATTCTGGCAACGGAC
>Ga0194055_10000152_pt1 | contig 52120 bp, 32 predicted proteins | sample SepL449m_MetaG_FD_155482 | JGI IMG/M metagenome (GOLD analysis project Ga0194055, IMG submission 155482) | Anoxic zone freshwater microbial communities from boreal shield lake in IISD Experimental Lakes Area, Ontario, Canada - Sep2016-L442-9m | ecosystem: Environmental > Aquatic > Freshwater >... | reverse complement strand
GGTTTGCCGATCGCACCATGAACGAAACCTTGTCGAGTGCTGCTGATATTTCCCTGAGCAACCTTTCGCTTGAGTTGCTACGCGTTGATCCCTCCACTGGCAGTTCTCTGATTGCCCAATCGATCGCCTTGTACAGCAGCAGTGAGTTTTTGCGTCTGTCAGTTCCAGTAACGGGCCTCTACACGCTCCGCGTCAAGGGCCTTGATCAAAACTACAACACCGCCTCCGCGCCTACGACGGCCACAGCCTACGGTCTGGCCTGGAGTGTTACCCCAGCCAGTGCCGTCGTTGTCCCGGAACCTGCAACATGGGCACTCCTAGCCACTGCAGCCCTCCTTTTGGCCTCCTGCAAAGTGGCACGCCGCTCACCGGCATAGTCCGTGGTCGTTTTTACCACTTGGTTTCCACGGCCATGCCTCCGAGATCGGCGATTGGCAGTGGCACCACTCGCACCTCCATGCCGCTGAAGTGAAGTTCCGTGCGGTTAATGGCCATCGAACTGGCCCACGCTAAATACCAGCCCAGAAAGACCTGCGAGGGATAGTGGCGATTATCGTTGATTCGGGAAAATCCCACGAAGGTCGAGCAGACATAGAGCCCGCCTTTTGCCCACGGATTTTCCACCATCTCGGCCGCTGCTAAAAAGGGGATCGCCCCGACAAATGCATGACCGCTCACGCCGTTGTCGTCCTGACCAAATTTCCAGCCGCTGCCAACCGAACTGTTATCACTTGGTCGTGAAGCACCCGTTGCCCACTGCAGACCATAGAGGGGTGGCGCTCCAACGACAAACATTCGCAGCGACCGTGATCCCCACTCCCCGACGATGTCGCCCGAGGGACGCCCCTCAAAGATCAGCCCCGTCGCTGCCGCTGCGCCAAACACAGCCAACGCATACCGGCCTTCACCAATGGGCTTGGTTAAAGAGACATTGCCGACAATCGTCGGCGTAACGCTTGTTTGCCAAGCCGTCTGCAGCGTTGTGTCAAAGCCCGTGTTGGCCATCAAAGCACCGGCGCCAAAGGCTGCCGTCAGACAGACAAGGCTCTCGCACGAATAGAAGTTGCGGTAGTCCTCCAGCACTTTGTATCCCGCCCGTGAAAGCCGAGGATATTGGCTGTGAGCCCACGGCGGTTCTCGTGGCCCCACGCCAAACATTCCCTCGCCCTCCAGTGGCGGCAGTGAGTAGATCGGTTCGACAGAAGGGGCCATCTTGGCCGCAAGCGTTGTCGTGATATTCGTGGCATCGCTCGCCGGGGCATCCGTCGGCCAACCGCCTGTCAATTCAATGCCGCCTGGGTCGGCGACTGCATACGACTGTGCAATCGTTTGGGTTTCCACGATTGCATCAATCCATACCCCATTGGCCGCTGGCACCACTCGCACAACAACCCGGTGTCGACGTGGAGGCCACGCCTGGGAAGTGATCGGCAGCGAACCCGGGGTTGGCTTATCGCTTTGGGGTTCCACCCATGCCGATTCGATGACTCCCTCTCGCGGCGGCAGCGAATGAAAATCAGGCTCCACGGTGCGCACGATCGGCCATTCGGCTCTGACTGTTTCGAGCGTCTGCTGCCAGAGCGAGAGGCCGCTATCGCTCGGTAAAAACATTCCGCCGGCGGGCTCAGCGGCGGGCGCTGATCGCAGCAAGAAAAGCAGCAGCATGAGCGCGCACGCGATCGCGCGCTGGAGCGTGCGCTGCTGAACCGCCACAGAAGACTGAAAACAGTCGAAAAACATCATTGGGGCCGAGACTCTCCCACCCGCATGGCCCCCGAGGCAAGGCGTCTTTCACGCGGCATAAAGCCTGGAAAACTGCCGGCGACCCTTTGGGTAAAGGGGGGCGAGGGCGCGTGCGGCCAGATCATCTTGTACACAGCGTCGTCCATAACAAAGGCATCGGACTTGCGGAGTTCAGTCAACTCTCTCCCATGAAGAGCCCTTGGATCGCACCGATCAGGGTTACATCGTCGATTTCCAGTCCGCATTTTCCAGGCAGTCCAGACCATGGCGACGGGTCCCCGGTTGGTATTTTCAATGCTGCTGCATCCCCACTCCGCCCCAGAGATCCCTCGAGCCCGTACTTGATCCGGGATCCATGCTCTGGCTTTGGCCACCGACAGGGCACGCGATTCCCGCTTTGCCAGAGGATCTGCTGATGCGTGATGCTGTGTTTCTGCGAGGCCTTCTGGTACCGTAGAGGCGACTGTTTTTTACCACGCAGGTGTACCAGTGCCAGGGCCGGCCACGTCTTTGCCTGATTCAATTTCGTCGCTCGACGCACCGGCAGAACCGATTGATTCACGCATCACCGACATGCTTTCGCGTTGGTGGGGATTCGACCAATTGCGGCCTCTGCAGGCTGAGGCGATTCATTCGGCACTCGATGGCCGCGACTCGCTTGTAGTGATGCCGACTGGAGGTGGCAAGAGTCTCTGCTACCAATTGCCGCCATTAGTAACCGAAACAACCGATGTTGTCATCTCGCCGCTGGTGGCCTTGATGAAAGATCAAGTCGATTCACTCGAGGCGATTGGCTACCCCGCCGCCGCACTTCACTCCGGACTTTCTTCGGAGGAACGCACTCGCATTTTAAACCGACTCGCCGCCGGCGAATTACGACTGCTCTTCACAGCACCAGAGCGACTGGTCAACACGGGCTTGCTCGACATGCTGGCTCGGGTGGGCGTGAAGCGATTTGCCATCGATGAAGCCCACTGCATCAGCCACTGGGGCCACGACTTTCGCCCCGAATACCGGCAGATGTCATTGCTGCGTGAGCGTTTTCCCTCGGCCAGCCTGCATGCCTTCACAGCCACAGCCACGCCTCGCGTTCGCGACGACATCATCTCGCAACTCCATCTGCGCAATCCAGATGTGCTGCTGGGCACATTCGATCGCCCCAATTTGATCTACCGGGTTGTGCCTCGCACCGACCGGATCACTCAGACACTCCACATTCTCGGCCGTCATGCTGGTGAAGCCTCTATCGTCTATTGTATTTCCCGCAAAGAAACCGAACGCCTCGCCGCACGCCTCGCTGCCGAAGGGCTCTTGGCTCGCCCCTACCACGCTGGACTCGACCCCGAGGAACGCCGCAAAACGCAAGATGCTTTCGCAAGGGAAACAATCGACGTTGTCGTAGCGACTGTCGCTTTCGGTATGGGAATTGACCGCTCCGATGTGCGACTTGTGCTCCACACAGCCCTTCCTAAAAGCCTCGAGGCCTACCAGCAAGAAACAGGCCGATCTGGCCGCGACGGATTGGCTGCGGAGTGCGTGCTGCTCTATTCATCGGCCGATGTCTTCAGCTGGGAATCGCTAGTGCGAAAAAGTGCTCTTGAGTCAGAATTGGAATCGACCCAAGCCGAAGCGCTCATTGCCGGTCAGATTCAACACCTGCATGCCATGCGTCGCTACGCGCAGGCAACGCGTTGCCGCCATGCCGCCCTCTCAGAATATTTTGGTCAGGCCTACGGTAGCGTGAGTTGCGGGGCCTGCGATGTATGCTTGGGAGAAACCGAGAGTTTTCCCGATTCCACTGTGACGGCTCAAAAAATCGTGTCGTGCGTGGCCCGCGTGCAGGAGCGGTTTGGCGTCCGCCATATTTGTGAGGTGCTGCGCGGTGCAAAAACTGACGGGATTACCCGTCACGGCCACGATCGCCTCTCAACCTTTGGATTGCTGCCTTCGCTAGACCAGCGCGCGGCCGAAAATCTAGTGCATCAATTACTCGACCAAGGAATGCTGGCTCGCAGCAGTGGCGACCGTCCGGTTGTCATGCTCAACGATTATTCATGGGAGTTGCTCCGCGGCACTCGGTCCGTCGTCTTGCAAGAGCCACGCGCCGGAAAAACTCGTGCTCCGAAAGCTGATGAAGACGATTGGCAGGGAGTCGATCGCGATCTCTTCGAACGCATGCGGAAGTGGCGTCGGCATGTGGCGGAAGCCCGCGGAAAACCGGCCTGGACTATTTTCGACGACAAGTCGCTGCGGGCAATTGCCAGAGAAAAACCCGCCTCACCGGCAGCCTTACTTCGAATCAAGGGCATCGGTGAAAAACGCTTGGCCGATTTTGGCACTGCGATTCTTGATCTCGTGGCAGGCCGTTCCCTATAAATTCGGCTCCTGAAGGCGAAGTGATCTCGTTGGCATCGTTCAGATGAAGAAGTCAAAGCCAGAACATCAGTCCTCTCATCCGAGTCCAGAAGGGCGTCTGGAGGATCAGAGGCTCGGAATGCAACGCGGAAAAGAGTTTCTATTCACCAAGATAGGCATCCCGTACCCGGCGGTCGTTCAACAACTCTGGGCCGCTGCCACTGAGCGTGATGCGACCGCTTTCAAGGACATAGCCTCGAGAGGCAAGCCTGAGGGCAGCCCTCGCGTTTTGCTCCACCAAGATCACCGCGATGCCACGGGATGTCAGCCCCGCGATGACTTCAAAAATCTTAACAACCACTAGTGGCGCCAGCCCCAGTGACGGTTCGTCCAGCATTAAGAGTTTCGGCCGGCCAACGAGCGCCCGAGCCAGTGCCAGCATCTGCTGCTCACCGCCAGAGAGCGTGCCTCCCAACTGGTTCATGCGGGTACCAAGCACCGGAAACAGATTGCAGGCTTCGGCAATATCGCGCTTTAACTGCCAACGATCGGGCTGCGTAAATCCACCGAGCTGAAGATTTTCGCGAACCGTGAGCCGGGGGAAAATTCTCCGGCCCTCTGGGGAGTGGCCGACACCCAAGCGAACAATCTCATGGGTTAAAAGCCCGTTGATCGGTTGATCCAGAAATCGAATGGAGCCGCTGCGAGCCGGCACGACCCCTGAGATTGTCATGAGTAGAGTTGTCTTGCCAGCACCGTTGGCGCCGATGATTGCAATGAGTTCCCCTGCATTCACATCAAACGAAACCCCATCGAGCGCCTTGATCGGCCCGTAGCCAGCCACCAGATGAGACACTTCAAATATCGGCATCAGAGACTCATGCGTCTGGGCCCAGATAGGCTTCGATCACTTTTTCGTTTCGTTTCACTTCTGCCGGCGTGCCTTCGGCAATCTTCACGCCGTGGTCAAGCACCGCCACGCGATCGCTCACTCGCATCACCACATTCATATGATGCTCAATCAGTAAGACAGTCACTCCACGATCTCGAATTCGTTCTACCAATCCGGCCAGCTCACCTGTTTCAGATGGGTTCATTCCGGCGGCTGGCTCATCAAGCAAAATCAACCTGGCTCCCGTTGCGACCGCACGAGCGATCTCAAGTCGCCGCTGATCGCCGTAGGGAAGTTGACCAGCAATGCGATTGCCTTCAGCGGCAAGGCCGACAAACTTGAGGGCCTCAATGGCCCGTTCGCGGGCTGCCTTCTCACCGCGACGATTGGTCGGGGAACGAAAGAGCATTCCAAAAACCCCACCTGGAATCGAACGATCCAGACCAACGAGCACATTTTCCAAAACCGTCATAGTGGAAAAGAGGCGAATGTTTTGGAATGTCCGCGAGATACCCGCCTGCGCCACGACGTGCGCCGAACGCCTCCCTCGCTGCCAGACAGCAATCGTTCCAGCGGTGCCCAGAATCCAGCCTGCAAAAAGTCCCAGCCAACCCCGGCGACGAATCCGGGCTTTGCCCGCTGCCAGGCGGTCGAGCACATCCTCTTTGACTGGTAAGACGCTTGACTGTCCAGGGATTTTTTGCGCGACATCCGCCAGATCACTTGTGTCGGGCACTGTGCCGGGGCCAGTCCGACGTGCTGTGACGGCTGCTTGCAGGTCGTCACGCAGGCTGTTGGCATCCGCAAGGTTGCGTTTGATTGCCAGCACATCCAATCCGTCGGCACTGACAACTCGCCACTTGCCGGCCATCTGATCGATTGCTAGCTCCGCACGAAAGTAGCCTCGTAATCTGGCTTGAGCACCTGCGATCGTGAACGGCTCACCGGTGATCATGCCGCGTTTTATAACGGCCAGCCAGAGGCGATCGACATCGACTGCGGCGGCCGCAAAGAGCAGTCCCGTCAATAAGCCGACTCCCATCGCGCCCCAAAATGTGCTGGCCGCAAACGATCGCTCCAGCCGCCGGCCCTCAAACCGCACGCTGCCAGCCGACGGGGCATAGATGCCGCTGATGCAATTAAAAGCCGTTGTCTTGCCGGCACCATTGGGACCGATCAGCGAGACAATGCTTCCCTGAGCCACATCAAGATCGAGCTCCGAGACGGCCACAAGCCCACCGAATCGCACGCTCAGTCGATCGACATCCAGCAGAGGCGTGCCGGATGAAGCCGCGCGAATGGCAGCGGCATTCGCCGCTTTAGAAAATAATGGTTTTAATTTCATGTCTGGCCCTCGTGCAGTTCCGCCGCCAACCGACGGCTTGGCACGAGCCCCGCCGGCCGAAACCGCATCACAAGCACAAGCGCTAAACCAAATAGCGCTAACCGCCAGCCGCTGAAGGAAAGCAGGCTCGATCCAGTTGGATTGATATTCATCTGCTGAATCCAAGAGTCTGCCCAGGGCGCTAGAACGGTGTCGAATCCAACCAAAATTGCCACGCCTAAGAGCGTGCCAGGGATGCTGCCCAAACCACCCAGAATGACTGCGCAGAGCATCATGATCGAGCGGTTGAAATCGTACGCATTGGGATCAGCCGTTGTGGACAGGCTCGCTGCATAGAGACAGCCTGCCAGGCCAGCCACAGCCGACGACATGGCGAAGGCCGATAGTTTTACGCGCGTCGCTGAGATTCCCATGGCAGAAGCGGCCAGTTCATCTTCACGAACCGCCACCCACGCTCGGCCCAGACGGGAGTTTTCGAGTCGTCGCATTGCCACAACCACTCCCGCCAGTACGATCAGCGAAAGGTAATAGAAATAGCGCGGATCAATCGCAAACGCCATCCCTAAATCGACCCCACCCAGAGTCACGCCAGCCCCAGGAGGCGGCACAGGATTGAGCCCCTTCATGCCACCGGTAATCTGTTCGAGGTTACGAAGCGTGACTTTGACAACCTCTCCAAAACCCAGCGTCACGATTGCAAGATAGTCGCCGCGCAGGCGCAACGTTGGTGCGCCCAGCGCTAAACCAACTCCTGCCGCCAGCAGCGTGCTGATGACCGCAGCAGCCGCAAACCCCATTTGAAACGGGTACATCGGCACGGTCAGAATCGCCATCGAGTAGGCCCCGATGCCAAAGAAGGCCGCGATTCCCAAATGCACTAGACCTGTGTAGCCGACCATCACATTCAGTCCCAACGCCAAGATGCAGTAGATAAAAAGCGTTGTCACCTGTCCCCCAAGCGCACCGCCCAGAGCCGGAATCACGAGCGGTGCAATTGCCAACAATCCCAGGGCTACCAGATCCCAGCGTTCTCGCAAAAGCGATGCCAGCTGCAATCGCCGCAAGGCAGAAGCGGGGGGGGTGGAAGACGCTGAACTGTGCATGTTTTGCGGTCTCAAGTGACTCATTGTCTTTCAGACTGCCAGGAGCCTGAAGGACGCCACTCTTACACCTTCTCCTTTGTTCTTCTGCCCAACAGGCCTTCCGGTCGGAAGACCAGAATCACAATCAGAATGGCAAACACAATGGCACCGGTCCATCGCTCGCCGACATAAGCACTTGAGAGCGACCGTACCAGCCCTATCACAAGACCGCCCAGCACCGCGCCTGGAATACTGCCGATGCCACCGAGGACTGCTGCTGTAAACGCATAGAGCCCGTTTTGAAAACCGATCTGAAAACCGATCGTGTTGATGTAAAGCCCGTAGATTACACTCGCCGCCCCGCCCAAAAAACCACCAATAAAAAACGTTGCTGCGATGACTCGATCCACATCAACGCCCACCAGGCTAGCGGCAGTCTGATCCTGCGAGACCGCTCGCATGGCCTTGCCGAGCCGCGTCATTTGCACCAAGAGCGTAAGCCCCACCATCAGCGGCACGACAACGATCACGACAAGCAAATCTTTCCATGTAATCTGGAGCCCTTCCATTGGCAGAAGGTTGGTCGATGGCAGGAGTTCGGGAAAGGCGCGATCAGCCGATCCGATCCAAAAGAGACCCATGTTCATGAAGATAAATGAGACGCCGATCGCAGACACCAGGGGCGCCAGCTTCGGAGCGCTGCGCAGCGGCCTATACACAAGACGATCGACGGCCACATTAAGCGTGCCGCAAAAAAGGCCACAGAGCACGATCAACAGGCTGATTCCCAGCCATGTGGCCGTCGGTCCGGCCGTGGCCAGCCCCAGAGCCGTCACCAGCGACAGTGCCAAGCATGCGCCCAGCATGATCAGATCACCGTGGGCAAAATTGATCAGACCGATGATCCCGTACACCATTGTGTAGCCCAGGGCCACCAGCGCAATGAGCGCACCGTTGGTGAGACCGATCAAACACTGCTGCAGAAAAAACTGTACAGACAATTGACTCCTCTTTCATGACAGCCATAACCAACAGGCATTGATCCTTCGGTCAGGAATCGTGCCTTACTCCGCAATGCCTTCGCTGCTCTGGGCATTTGCGTCAAGCACCTCTTCGAAGACAAAGTGACCGTTTTTAACAGCGCTCACAGTCAGGGTGCGCATCGTCGTATCACCATTTTGATCAAAACTCCAGCGGCCAAGAGCTCCGTCGAAGTCCCGTATGGCGAGTGCCGCATCGGTGATCGTTCGACGGTCTTTTGTGCCGGCATCGCCAATGGCCCGCAGCGCGACGCAGGCCGCTTCGTAGCCGTAGACGGCGTAGGCCTCCGGAATCTCACCAAACTTTTTGTGGTACCTCTCAACAAACTCGCTGCCTTTTCCCGTCAGCTTTTCAGGGGGTAACCCTCCAAATGTAACGAAGCAGCGGCCTTCCAGACTGGCCGCACCGGCTGAGTCGATAAACACCTGCTCGCGGCAGCCATCGGGAACCATCAAGATTGCCGTGATTCCAGCGCTTGCCATGTCTTTTGCGAGCTGGCCTCCTTTGCTCTGAGTTGTACCGCCAAAATAAACGAGGTCGGGCGCTAGCGCCTTAATGGTCGCCATCAGCGATTTGAATTCCTGCGCCTTGGAGTCGATCGAGTCGTGGCCCAGCACCTCGATGCCGATCTCGTGGCATCGCTCATCAAACAGATCGGCTAAGCCTTTTCCGTAAACCTCGTTATCATCCAAAATAGATACCGTTTTTACACCTCTTTTTTTAGCCCAGTCGGCCGAGAGTGGTCCTTGCAGATCGTCGGCCGGCACGACGCGTGTGTAATTGATTCGACCGGTGGGGCGATAGACGCCAGGTTCGCCCGGAGCCCCGAGGCCGGGCTTTGTCAGGCCAACGGCTGTATTGGCGGGCGACACCATTAATAAGTCGCCCAGATTTAAAATCGGCATCGAAACCTTAGCGGCCCCCGAGTTGAACGTGCCGATATAAGCGCACACATCGGGGTCCTGTAGCGCCCGCCGCGCGTTGGCCGCTTCGGCTTCGCTCGTCCACTGGCCTGCGGCAGCGGTCGAGTCGTCGAGATCGATGTATTCGATTCGAAACGGCCCGACCTTTTCGCCAACTTCCTCGATCGCCATACGGATGCCACGCACCAGCGTGTCGGACTGCTGTTTAGCACTGCCAGTGCGGGGCAGACTTGAGACGATCTTTACAAGCGTAGGATCCGCGGGGCGACAGCCCGCCGCCAATAATTCAAACGCCAACACAGCGGCCAACCACCCGATCAATTTTTTTCGCACATTCATACTGCACACTGTAGGGCTTCTGTTTGTCAGCCGTCAAACGTGCTTTGCGACTGTCGATTTTTTGCCCGACGCTTGAAGGCCGACAGTCAGCAGCTGCGTTGACTAGCAAGCCCGAGAATTCACCCACGAAAAAAATTGAAGGCGGATCGCGTGTATGCTGGTCTCTAATCCACTATGGCTCATTCGTTTCCCACCATCCCGCCAACGCCTCGCCCGCTGCCGGCGCCCACGCCTGATGAGTCGCCGCGAATGACCGCGCGAACACTCGAAGGGCTGGAATGGATTCTTGCTCGAGAGCTTACCGATCTGGGCGCCAGCGACCTGCGCATCGGTCGCCGCACGGTTGAATTTTCTGGAAGCAAAGAAACGCTCTACCGCGCCGTTCTCGAAAGTCGAACCGCGATTCGCATCCTTGAACCACTCGGACGGTTTTCTGTCGATTCCACCGATTCACTCTACCGAGCCATGCTGGAAGTTGATTGGACAGAGCAACTCAAGACGTCCGACACGCTCCGCGTCGATGCCGTCATCCACGACACATTTTTGACGCACTCCCTCTACGCCGCGCAGATCGTCAAGGATGCAATGGTCGACCAGCTCCGCACTCCCAGCGGAAAGCGGCCCAGCGTGCAACTGCGGGGTGCCACCTTGCGGCTGGCCTTGCACTTGGTGGGAAACACCGCAACTATTTTTAGAGACGCGGCAGGCCGCTCGCTCCACCAGCGAGGCTGGCGCATGGGAGAGGTCGCGGCCCCGCTTTCTGAGGTGCTTGCCGCCGGCATTCTGGCCACGGCTGGCTGGCTGCCAGGCGAGTCGATTCTGGATCCAATGTGTGGCTCTGGAACGCTTGTGATTGAGGCTGCCACGATCGCCGCTGGCATCGCCCCCGGGCTGTACCGCGCTCGACGCAAGTCCCATGGATTCTTTAAGTTTCGTGATTGCAATCGGCCACTCGCTGACCGACTCGTGGCAGAGCTTGAGGCCCGTGTGCATCACCCGTCAGGGAGCTTTGCTGCCAGCGATCTAGACCCACAGGCGGTGGTGGCGGCCAGAGCTTGCGCCGAGGCGGCGGGCGTGGCCGAAATGGTTGTGATTACAGAAAATCATTTTGAGCACGTTGCTCCATCGGCGAGTGCTGGGCTGGTCGTGACAAATCCGCCTTACGGAGAGCGATTGCCGCTGCCACGGGCCGCTGCTTTGTTTCATCGCCTAGGCGATTGGCTCGTGGCTCACTGCGGCGGATGGCGGGCGGCGATCCTGGCAGCCGACACCCCTGCCGCAGGCCAACTTGGGCTGCGGCCCACCCACCGCGTGCCATTGATGAATGGCCCGATTCAGTGCCGCCTTCTGGAAGTCGATATCCGTCTCCGCGAAAATACTGAACACCAGCAAACTTCAATCGTCCCGGGGGTTTCCCACGTCAACACACTCTCCACCACGCGCTCATCCGGCTCGCGGACAGTGGACGATCAGGTGGGCGACTTTCGACGCCGACTATCCAAGCGGTTCAAGCATCTTTCCAAGTGGGCAAGGCGACAGGGCATCGAGGCCTTTCGCATCTACGACCGAGACATTCCCGAGATTCCGCTGGTCATTGACTTTTATGCCGGCTGGCTGCACGCGGCAGAATATGAGCGACCGCATGACCGCACCGATATCGAGCACGATGTCTGGCTTGACAAGATGATCGAAGCGGCTGCACTAGAACTCGGCGTACCGATCGGACAGACCTTTTTAAAGATGCGCAAGCGGCAGCGGGCCGGCGGTCAGTATGAGAAGGTTGATCAGCGTCAGGCGGCCCTGACAGTCAAGGAGGCAGGCCTCATTTTTGAGGTCAACCTCTCCGACTACCTCGACACAGGCCTCTTTCTGGATCATCGTCAGACAAGGGGCATGGTGCGGGCAGAATCGCAGGGCAAACGAATGCTCAATCTTTTTTGTTACACCGGTAGTTTCTCCGTCTATGCCGCCGCCGGAGGTGCAATCGAAACCGTCAGTGTCGACCTCTCCAACACCTATCTTGAATGGACTCGCACCAACCTCTCCAAGAACGGCTTTAAGGATTCTGGTCGCCATCGGATCATTCGCGATGAAGCCCGGGCATTTTTAGAACACCGCACCAAGCGAGGTGAGCCACTCTTTGATTTGATCGTGGTCGATGCGCCGACCTACTCCCGTTCTGCCAAAAGCGAAACACCATGGGACATTGAGCACGATCATCCATCGCTTCTAGAACAAGCCGCCCAACAGCTCATTCCTGGCGGCATTCTCTATTTCTCAACAAACTTCCGGCGTTTTCATCTAGCCGAAGATCGGCTGGCTTCTCTTTTCACACTCCGGGAAATCACAAATCGCACGATCCCGGAAGACTTCCGCAACGAGCGCATCCACCGGGCGTGGCGACTGGTTAGGAAGGCCTAGACTAGAATGGTGCAGCGACGACGGTAGTTGCTCTCTTCTCCAAGCGATCTTGAATTGCCTGAACTCCGAGCGATTCAGTGCGGAGCGCCTCCATTGCCAGCACACAGGCTTCGGCAGCCGGCAGCGTTGTGATGCAGGGCACTCCATACAGCACGCTGGCTGCACGGATGCGGCCCTCGTCGGTGCGTGCCCCCTTGCCTCGCGGGGTATTAAAAATGAGTTGCACCCGGCCGTCAATCAGGTGATCAATGAGGTTCGGGTGGCCTTCTTGTAGTTTTTTCACCACCTCGACTGGAATGCCTGCATCGGCTAACGAGCGGGCCGTGCCGGACGTGGCAATGAGTTCGAATCCCAAATCAATCAAACGACGCGCCAGCCCCACCATCATCTCTTTAGCCTGCGCACTGGCGACGCTCAGGAAAATCCGGCCCTGCTCTGGCAACAAAATTCCAGCGGCGATCTGGCTTTTGGCAAACGCGATGCTAAAGCGATCGCTGACCCCCATCACTTCGCCAGTCGATCGCATCTCAGGGCCAAGTACGATGTCAACGCCGGCAAACTTCACAAATGGAAAGACGCTTTCCTTAACGCTCACATGCGACGGCACCGGATCGGCGGTGATGCCCTGCTCCGCCAAGCTCAATCCGGCCATCACCTTCACAGCCACCTTGGCCACCGGAAGACCTGTCGCCTTGGCCACAAATGGCACGGTGCGACTGGCCCGCGGATTGACCTCGATCACGTAGAGCGTCTGCTTGCCCTCTTCTCGCTTAACGGCAAACTGCACATTCATCAGCCCGACAACGCCAAGACTCATCGCCAATCCAGCCGCTGCCGCCTTGATCTCGGCAACCACATCAGCCGGCAAGCTGTGCGGAGGAATCGCACAAGCTGAGTCGCCGGAATGGACACCGGCCTCCTCGATATGCTCCATCACGCCCGCAACGATCACATCTCGGCCATCACAAATACAATCGACATCCACCTCAATAGCATCTTCCAAAAAGCGGTCGATTAACACCGGTTGCCCCTGCGCCACGGCAAAGGCTTCGGCAACATACCGTTCAAACTGCACGTTGTCGTAGCAAATTTCCATCGCCCGGCCGCCGAGCACAAAGCTAGGACGCACCAGAGATGGGTACCCAATTCTCGCCACCTCGCGACGAGCCTGCTCGAGGGTTCTGGCGATGCCACTGGCGGGTTGCTTGAGTTGCAATCGATCGAGCAAGTCTCGGAATTTCTCCCTGTCCTCGGCCTGCTCGATTGTCTCGACACTGGTGCCGATGATTGGTAATCCGGCAGCCGCCAGCGCTCGGGCCAGATTGAGCGGGGTCTGCCCACCCAGTTGCACAATCACGCCATCGGGATCGATGCGCTCAGCGATGTTCAGCACATCTTCGCAGGTCAGCGGTTCGAAGAAGAGCATGTCGCTGGTGTCGTAATCGGTGCTGACTGTTTCAGGATTGGAATTGACCATCACGCTCTCGATCCCCATCTCGCGAAGGGCAAAGCTGGCGTGGCAGCAGCAGTAGTCAAACTCGATCCCCTGTCCAATCCGGTTGGGCCCGCCGCCGAGAATCATGATCCGTTTTTTCCCTGGCTCTTTGGGTCTGGTTTCATCCTCGTCTTCCCAGGTTGAATAATAGTAGGGAGTCGATGCCTCAAATTCAGCAGCGCATGTGTCGACCGATTTATAGGTGGCAATAATCCCTCGCCGCTTGCGATCCTCGCGCACATCCATTTCTGTAGATCCGAGCATCACGGCCAATTGCCGATCGCAAAATCCCGCCTGCTTTGCCTCTCGCAACAGCTCTTCGTCAATGGCCGCGAGCGAACCAACTGTCCGCAGCAGACTTTCCAGTTCTACGAGTTGCTGAATCTGATCGAGAAACCAGCGATCGATGGCAGTCAGTTCATATAATTCTTCTAACGACATCCCCGCCTTGATGGCATAGCGGAGATACCACACGCGATCGGGGTCAGGCGTTGAGACTCGCACGCGGATGTCGTCCAGAGACGGTTCGGCGGCTGTGCCCCACAGATCCTTGCCGTCGCAGCCGAGGCCGAAGCTGCCGACCTCAAGGCCTCGCAAGGCTTTTTGAAAAGCCTCCTTAAATGTCCGGCCGATTGCCATCGTCTCTCCCACGCTCTTCATCTGCGTTGTCAGGCGGCTATCGGCTTCGGGAAACTTTTCAAACGCAAATCGCGGTATCTTCACGACGACGTAGTCAATGGATGGCTCAAAGCAAGCCTTTGTTTTCTTGGTGATGTCGTTGGCTAATTCGTGTAGCCGCCAGCCAACCGCCAGCTTGGCGGCAATTTTTGCGATCGGGAAGCCGGTGGCCTTACTGGCTAGCGCACTGGAGCGGCTAACGCGAGGATTCATCTCGATCACGATCATTCGGCCGGTCTGGGGCTCGACGGCGAACTGAATATTGGAACCACCTGTCTCGACTCCAATTGCGCGAATCACGGCAAAGCTGGCATCCCGCATCCGCTGATACTGCTTGTCGGTAAGCGTGAGGGCCGGGGCAACGGTGATTGAATCGCCAGTATGCACGCCGCAGGGATCAAAGTTTTCGATGGAGCAGATGACGACGGCATTGTCGTCGGCATCGCGCATCACCTCCATCTCGTATTCTTTCCAGCCCAGAATCGACTCCTCAACAAGGACTTGCCCAACAGGTGAAAGGTCGAGGCCTCGCTGCACCTTCTGGTCAAACTCTTCGCGGTTGTAAGCCACGCCCGATCCCGAGCCACCGAGCGTGAAACTGGGGCGAATCACAGCAGGAAGTCCTACCTCGGCCAGCACTTCGCGGGCCTCAGGCAGCGAACGAACCATTCGACCACGGCAGGTTTCAAGGTTGATCTTGCCCATCGTTTCCTTAAATGACTCGCGGTCTTCGCCACGACGAATCGCGTCGGCCCTTGCGCCGATCATTTCGATGCCGTATTTCTTGAGCACTCCATGCTGCTCAAGTTCCATCGCTAGGTTCAGTGCCGTTTGACCTCCCAGCGTCGGAAGCACGGCATCGGGCCGCTCGATTTCAATTACTTTTTCCAGCATCTGCCATGTAAGTGGCTCGATGTAGGTGCGATCGGCCGTGCCCGGATCGGTCATGATCGTGGCGGGGTTGGAATTCACCAGCACAACGCGGTAGCCGTCTTCACGAAGCGCTTTGCAGGCCTGCGTGCCGGAATAATCAAATTCGCAAGCCTGACCGATAACAATCGGCCCAGAACCAATCAGCAGAATCGTGTGGATGTCGTCGCGACGGGGCATGGAAAAGTCCGAGGGCGGGCAAACTGATGGCACAGTACCATCCCACCCACGAACGATTCAACGAACGATGACAATTCTCGCGTTCGGCGTTGCTTCACCCTTTCGAAAGCCCCACAGATGAACGTGGGGAAGACGGCTGTCAATTCGGCGAACGGCGGGGGCCACCCCGGCATGCAATCCTCGTTTACCGGAAATTTCCTTCGGCAGGCGTTGCCGGGGGGATGCGGAGGCTAGCCGATTCGCAGGAGCCACCCAATTCGCGGAGATACTCAAGCGTGTAGATGCCGCTGGAGTGGCCATCGGTAAATTCGATCGCATAGGCATACTGACCGACGGGATTCATGCCGATAATTCCAAGTCGAGCAACTTCCTCGGGCCTCAACACCAGCAGCAGGGGCGGTGGCGCGGCGGGCTCTAAGCGTTGCTCGCGGCAGTTTGCGCATGGACAGGCATCGCGTAGCAAGCGGGGGGTGTATGTGCGACGGGCGGTATCTGACCACACAATCTCGATGGCACCGTCGTCCATTCGCCTGATCGATTGAGGGACTGGTTGATTCATTGCAACACACTTCCGACCTTTCTTGTTTTATGACTGGCGGCGGTCGATGATGCGTCGTCCTTTGCCTTCGAAGCGAGGCAGGCTGACGATCGGCACTGTCGTTACTTCGACCCGCAAGCCCAGCCGCACCTGTAATTCTTGCGCCACTCGCTCAGGCGCGTTCAGTCGGTCTTCAATTTCTAAGGAGATCGCATCAAGGCTCTCCCGGGTCGATACCGTCAGACGGTATTCGATGACTTCTGGAAAACTCCGGACGATGTCGTCGATCGCGCCTGGAAAGATATTGACGCCACGCACAACGAGCATGTCGTCGGTTCTACCAAGAATCCCCCCTTCCAGCCGCACCCAGACAGAGGCTCCAGCGGCAATTTCTTCGTCCGGCGAATAACGCGCCTGCACGACATCCCCGGTGCGGTAGCGAATCACCGGCGCGCCACTGCGGCCTAGCGTTGTCAGCACGAGTTCGGCAAGCTCTCCGGGCCTCGCTGCCTCTCCGGTTTCCAGCGAGAGAAACTCGGCGTGAAACCAAGGCTCGATCACATCGAGCCCGCGGCCGTAAAGATCGCCCACACCCCATGGGCCAACTTCACTGGCACCTGCATGGTCAAGCACTTCGGCATTCCAGGCCTCCCCAATCCTGGCACGCACTGCTGGAATGGAACCGCCCAACTCTCCGGCCACGATCACCAACCTGATCGGCAAATGTGCTGTGTCGATTTTATGATCCTGGGCCACCTCGGCTAGATGCATCGCATAGCTCGGCGTGGCCACGAGCACTGTCGCGGCGAGGCTCCGAGCGAGTTCGAGTCGGGCAAGGCTCGGCATGCCACCGGTTGGGATCGCCATCGCACCGCGAGTCAGAGCGCCTTCAAAGGCCGACCAGAACCCTACATAGGGGCCAAACGACGATGCCACCAGCACGCGGTCGCCAGCGCAGACATCACCCCGATCATAGATCGCTTGCCAGCAATTCATCCACCACGCCCAATCATCGTCTGTATCAAAAATTGGCAACGGGCGGCCGTGCGTGCCGCTGGTCTGATGAAATCGCTGATAGCGATCGGCAGGCCATGTGAGATTAGCGGGGGTGCCAGTCGTGGCCGCTGCTTCAACTAATTCTTCCTTAAATGTGAAGGGCCACTGGGCAATGTCGTCGAGCGAATCAATCTCTTGCGAAACGCGAGCCAGCTTTGCCGCATAAAATTGATTCTGCGGCAGGATTGTAGCCAACAATTCGCGGAAGCGAGCCAGCTTCAACGCATCCAACTCCGCGCGGGATTGCAACAGTAAGCGAGAATCAAAAGCAGTCATACCGCGATTATGGCATACCGAGGCTGGGAATGCCTTGGGTCGGTGAATTTCGCAGCGGGGCTTGCAGTCCCTGCATGCCCTGCGGTGGTGCCGCAGGGATTGGCTGAGTCACAGCGGGGCGGGCCGCTAGCGGCGGAGGCGCCGGCAGGCTGTTGGCTGCGAGTCGTGCCTGCTCAGCGCGGGCCACCATCTGTTCTGGGGGCGTGGAAGAGGCTGGCATCATTGCCAAATCGACGACTCGCTCATCGCGAATTTCACCCGGCCAGACATTTTCTGTGACAAAGTCGAGTGGGAAAATCTCGTACCATGGCATTGGAAATGGCTGTCGCACCGTGAGCGTTTCAAAACCATCCTTGACTAAGCGGATTTTGCGAGTGCCGTAATAAATGAAGTCGGTCGAAACAGGGGTTGTGCCAATTTGATAATCATCCACATAGACAAGCGCGCCTGGAGGATTGCTGCGAATCGTCATCCGTCGCTGAACGCAACCGCTAGCGGCCCCGAGCAAACAGGCGACCATCGCCGCCGCTGCCGGCAGGTTCACTGAATGACTGTGTGGGAAATGTGCCTGGCTCATGGGGGATTGCCTGCGGGAATGGGCTGCTCGCTGTTCGGCCGGGTGTCGCTTTCAAGCCCGTTTTGGCACTAAGGGCGACCATTTCCATCGGACCGTAATTGAAACTGTAAAAGTGGCCAGGAGAATAGATTTTTAGACCAATCGTTACCAGATCAGTCTTAAAAGAACGCCTTCTGCCAGATCGTATCCGTCTCGCCGCGTCAGCCCCGGTTCGCTAGACTCTGGTGATGACTCGCTACCATATCTAGCGAAGATTCGGCGAGGTTCTCGGTGCGTGTGCCCAAGAAACCTTTGACAGTCCGACTTTTGAAAGATCTCTCGAGGGCACGAGACGCGTGGGAAAAGGCACAACCCTTGTCCACTGCGACCGCACCGATATCGGTCGCCGTCGCTCCAATAATCAAGACGCAAAGGCAGTATTGCCCCCCTCGAGTGCCCAGCAATTCAACGCCCGCGGTTGGTTATTTCTCGTGGCTGACGGCATGGGGGCCCACGCAGCAGGTGAAAAAGCCAGTGCCATTGCCGCTGAGCAAGTGCCGCTGTTCTACGAAAAAGCCGGTCAGTTGTCGCCACCGCTCACGCTCCGCCACAGCATTGAACAGGCGAATGCCGAGATCAACAGACAGGGAGAGAGCGCTGCAGAATTTAAAGGCATGGGCACGACATGCACTACCTTGGTGATCTTGCCCCGTGGTGCACTCATCGGACATATCGGCGATAGCCGCGCGTATCGGATTCGCGGCAAGACTGTGGATCAACTGTCAAAAGATCACTCGCTTGTTTGGGAACTGGAAACCGCTGGCGGGCTGACGCGGGAAGAGGCCAACAACCGCGCACCAAAAAACATCATCACCCGATCGATGGGCCCGCACCCGCAGGTCGTGGTCGATCTGGAGGGGCCGTTCCCGGTTGAGGATGGCGATGTCTTTTTGCTCTGCAGTGACGGCCTCTCTGGACAAGTAACGGATGAAGAGATCGGCTTGTTTGCCGCCGAACTAGAGCCCCGCGAGGCGACCGAGACACTCATTCGTCTAGCCCTTGTTCGAGGTGCACCAGATAATGTCACCGTCATTGTCGCGAAGGCTGGATCCGAGGAAGTGTCCAAGCCTTCTGCGAGTGACAAACCGTGGGCTATGAGTGCGATCGAGCATGTCGATTTAAAGGGGCAGCCAATCCCTTGGAAAATGCTGGCAGTTGCTGCCGTGAGCCTCTTTGCGTCACTGGTGCTCATATCTTTTTGGTTAACCGAACGGAATACGCCGCAGAGTATTCTGATTCCGGTCTACCTGTTTGGTGCCGTTGCCACAGGCCTCGTAGCGCTCGTCTCTCTGATCGCGGCTGTGCTTGGATTTTCCTCCCCTCAAGCCGCGCAAGTCCGAGTGCTCCCGATCGGCTCTCGGCTCGGCAAGGGGCCCTACCGCACCTATGACTGTTCGCCGACGGCGCTGCTTCTCGAGGGCGTTATTGCCAGCGTGGAAGCCGCTTCAGACGGACTTGCCGAACCCGACAAGGAACGCACCGTCGGAATCGTGGCCCGGGTCCGACAGTATGTTGCTGAAGAGAGTTTTCACGAAGCCATCGTGGCAGCTGCCGAGGCAATTGCGATCTACGGCCGTGCCCTCCAAGAGTCGCGAACGGGCAATACTGCTCACGGGAACAATAACCCCACACCGCATCCCCCTGCTTGAGAAACCTTTTAAACTTTTTGAGCTGTTGACGTGATTGCTTGCTTGACTGAGTCTTTTCGTAACTCCAATGAAGATCATTTCTCGTTATGTCCTCTGCGAACTGCTCCAGGTTTTTCTGGTAGCCCTCGCCGCCCTGACGCTCTTCATGCTTGTGGTTGGCTTGGTCAAAGAAGCGCAGCAACAGGGCCTCGGCTTCATGCAAATTGCGGCGCTTGTGCCTTATGTTCTGCCTGAGGCAATGCGGTTTGCCGTCCCTGGCACGATGCTCTTTGCGGTGGCCAGCGTGTTTGGCCGGATGTCTGCCAGCAACGAGATCACTGCACTCAAAGCAGCCGGGGTCACGCCCATGGCGACGATCTGGCCGGCTGTAGCGCTGGCCATCGTCGTGAGCTTTGTCTCGGTGTGGCTCAATGACGTGGCGGTTTCGTGGGGCCGCGATGGGGTGCGGCGAGTGATCGTCGGCAGCGTGGAGGAGATCATCTACGGCCGCCTCCGACAGCAGCGCTCCTACAGCACGTCGCAAATCTCGATCAATGTCAAGAGTGTCGATGGACGAAAACTGATTCGTCCAACCCTCTCGTTTCAGCCCGGCGGATCAAGCCCGCCGGTGACTGTCTCGGCTGCTGAAGCAGAACTTCGCGCTGATGCAGCAGCCAGCACGCTGACGATCATCTGCAGGGATGGCACGCTTTATGTCGGCGACGTCAAAGCCGTCTTTCCCGACACGATCGAACGCGTTGTGTCCCTGGATGCTGTCAGTCGCAAAAACATAACTTCAACGAGCCCGTCGGAAATTGCGATGGCCGACTTTGATGGGGCACGCACCGCACAAATCGCACGGATTGATCAGATTGAGCAGGTCGCAGCCGGCAAAACGGCTCTGGGGATCCTCTCTGGCCATTTAGATCAGACCGTGCCGGCTTTTACAGCAGGGGATCGAGACTTGGCAAAAGAAGGGCAATCTCGACTCAATCGCATCATCATGGAACCGTGGCGACGCTGGGCCAACGGGTTTAGTTGCGTGTGCTTTGTGCTGGTCGGCGCACCGATGGCAATCCGCATGAGAAATGCCGATTTCCTCACCAGTTTCTTCCTCTGCTTTCTGCCGATCTTGGTGATCTACTATCCGGTCTTCATGCTCGGGGTTTCCCGTGTCAAGGCTGGGGTCCTACCGCCGCCAGCGGTCTGGCTCGCAAATCTACTGATCGCTCTTTGGGGTCTTTGGCTCATGCGCCGTGTGGTCCGCACCTAACCTATTGGTTTCAGCACTAGAGGAGTTTCAGACCGAGGGGTTCGGCATCGCATGCTTTTGTTGTAGTCTTTCGTTAACTTCTGGATTCTGCCCAGCTACGCCAATCTCCGCCTGCCCACCTTTTGTTTCGCTCGCATGGCTCTTGTTCATCTCGACGACCTCACGATCGCTTTTCGCGGCCCCCCTTTGCTGGACGGCGTCACTCGGCAGATTGAAGCAGGACAGCGCATCGGCCTGCTGGGTCGCAACGGCTCGGGCAAGACGACTCTCTTAAAGTTGATCGCCGGGCACGAGCAACCCGATCGTGGTCGCTGCGTAGTAGCACCGGGAACGCGAGTTGCTTTTGTCACGCAGGAAGTGCCGCAGGATGTGGCTGGCGTGGCTTTCGATGTCGTGCGACAGGCCCTTCATTCGGTCATCGCGTCTCAGGAAATCGAGGACTGGGAAGCGGACCATCGCGTATCGCAGTTGCTTGAGCGCATGGACATCGATGCTCAGGCGGATGTAAGCACGATGTCGGCCGGACTTCGGCGGCGCACATTCCTGGCGAAATCGCTGGCAGCCCAACCCCAACTTTTGCTACTCGATGAGCCGACCAATCACCTTGATCTCGCCGCCATCACATGGCTGGAAGACTTTCTTGCCGACTGGGCAGGCACGCTCGTTTTTGTCACGCACGACCGGGCGTTTCTTCGCAAGCAAGCGACACGGATTTGGGAGATCGATCGCGGTAAACTTTTTGACTGGACATGCGACTACGGGACATTCCTCGACCGAAAGGCTGATGCGCTCGCGGCAGAAGAAAAGCAGAACGCACTGTTCGACAAGCGTCTGGCAGAGCAGGAGGTCTGGATTCGACAGGGCATCAAGGCGCGGCGAACTCGTAACGAGGGACGGGTTCGCGCACTCAAAACGATGCGGCTTGAGCGCAGTGAGCGGCGAGAACAGGTGGGCAAAGCAAAGCTGGTGATCCAAGAGGCCACTCGCAGTGGCAATCTTGTCTGCGCCGTCGAAGACATTTCATTTGGCTACGGCTCGCGGGCGATTCTACAACACTTTTCGACAACGATTTTACGCGGCGACAAGGTGGGTATTCTCGGCCCCAACGGCGCTGGAAAAACAACGCTGCTGCGGTTACTGCTGGGCCAGATTGCTCCGCATACAGGAACCGTCAAACTTGGCACGCAGTTGGCCGTGGCCTACTTCGATCAACTCCGCGGGCAACTCGACGGTGAAAAAACGATCGCCGAAAATATTGCCGGCGGCAACGACACAGTCACCATCGGCGACCAGTCGCGACACATCATTGGTTATCTGCAGGACTTTCTCTTTTCTCCAGAACGGGCCCGTACACCGGTGCGATTCCTCTCCGGGGGAGAGCGACACAGGGTGCTGCTGGCGAAGCTGTTCACACAACCGGCAAATCTGATTGTGCTCGACGAACCAACCAACGACCTCGACACAGAAACGCTGGAATTGCTCGAGCAACGACTTGTCGAGTTTGCCGGCACAATCATGGTCGTCAGCCACGACCGCGAGTTTCTCAACAATGTGGCCACCAGTGTGATCGCCTACGAGGACGACGGCGTGCGGGAGTATGTCGGCGGCTACGACGATTGGGTGCGGCAGCGGCGTGAGGCAGACCTCCAACCGTCGCCTGATTCTGAACGGAACTCAGCGGCGAATCAGCCCAAAAACTTTGCCTCCAAACGGCTCTCCCACAAAGACCAGAAAGACCTCTCACTGCTGCCAGCCACGATCGAGAAGCTAGAACAGAAAATCGCCGCTTTTCACGAACGAATTGCCGCCGTCGATTTTTACAAACAGCCCTCTGATAAAATTGCAGCGGCACATCGGCAACTCAAAGACCTGACAGCAGAACTCACCGAGGCATTCGATCGCTGGGCTGCCCTTGAGGCCGTCTCCAAGGAATCGCTCGATCCCGATGGCTCCACAAGTGGATGCCGCTAGAGCCCACGAGGTTAGGCTGGCAACTGCCCAGTTGGCTCGGAGCCGAAAATCTGGCAAGATGCTCCATCACTGGTCTGTGCCCAGCAACCTCTACTGTTTTAAAGGAATTTTCATGCCGCGTCCTGTCACTTTATTTACTGGTCAGTGGGCCGACCTGCCACTTGAAGACTTGGCCCGCAAGGCGCACGAGTTTGGCTACCAAGGACTGGAACTCGCCTGCTGGGGGGACCACTTCGATGTCTCCCGTGCAATCACCGAAGGCGGCTACTGCGCGGCCAAGCGTGACAGCCTTGAGCGGCATGATCTTTCCGTGTACGCAATCTCGAGTCATCTCGTTGGTCAAGCCGTCTGCGACCACATTGATGAGCGACACAAAGGCATTCTGCCGCCGCATGTCTGGGGCGATGGTGATCCAGCGGGCGTCAATCAACGCGCGGCCGAGGAGATGAAACAGACGGCCCGCGCCGCCCAAAAACTCGGCGTATCAATCGTCAATGGCTTCACCGGATCCAGCATCTGGCACCTGCTCTATTCCTTTCCTCCGGTCTCCGCAGCGATGATCGATGCTGGCTTTGAGCAATTTGCTGATCGCTGGAATCCGATTCTCGATGTCTTCGCCGAGTGCGGCGTGCGTTTTGCGCTAGAAGTACATCCGACCGAGATCGCTTTTGATACTGTTACAGCCCAACGCGCGCTGGATGCGCTGGGCCGTCGCGAGGAGTTTGGCTTTAATTTTGATCCCAGCCATCTCCACTGGCAAGGTATTGATTCGGTCGAGTTTATTCGCGCATTCCACGATCGCATCTATCACGTCCATATCAAGGACGCGATCGTCACGCTCGGCGGCCGGCAGGGCATCCTGGGAAGCCACCTCAATTTCGGTGATCCGCGTCGTGGCTGGGACTTCCGCTCGCCCGGTCGCGGCGGCATAGACTTTGAGGAAATCATCCGCGCCTTAAATCAGATCGGCTACGAGGGACCGCTCAGCGTTGAATGGGAGGACTGTGGCATGGACCGCGAGCACGGCGCTGCCGAGGCCTGCGAGTTTGTGCAAAACCTCGACTTTTCTCCAAGCAATCGTCAGTTTGATTCGGCGTTTGCCGAGGAGACCTGAGCCCTTTGACAGGCCCGGTGGTTTGGAGCTTTGAATGGCGACTCTCTCAAGGCGGGCTGCGCTTGTTTCAGCGGCGGCAGCGGTCTGGTGCTGGCCGCGGCAAAGCGCCGCGCCGTGGCCCAATTCCAGCAGCACCTTTCGGCTGCCTGCCCCGCCAAAGCCAGGCCAAAAGCCCTTCTACTCAGACCGCTTTATTGACCATGATCCGCCACTTGCGTATGTGCACTGCCCGTCGATCTGCACGCTGCCTGACGGCCGCATGGCCTGCGCGTGGTATGCCGGTTCGCGGGAAGGGGCCCGCGATGTGGCCATCTGGATAGCCCACTGGCAGTTCGTTGATCAGCAGGCCGTCGCTATCAATCCCGAGGGCACCTGGGGCCCACCGAGCGTGAGGATGGATCGCCAGATCGCCATGGACGACCTCGATCGCTATGTCAAGAAGGTGGGCAACTCTGTTCTCTTTACCGCTGATGATCGGATCTGGCTGGTCTATGTGACGATTGCCATCGGGGGTTGGTCGGGCAGTTCTTTGAATGCCTGCTCGTCGACAGACGCTGGAAAAACCTGGAGCCGCAGCCAGCGGTTGATCGTCAGTCCGTTTTTCAATGTCAGTGAACTGGTTCGAGCAGCGCCCGTCATACTCGATACTGGTGAGATCGGCCTGCCGATTTACCACGAATGCATCGGCATGTTTCCTGAGATGCTCTGGCTGCGCAGTGATGGTGATCGACTCTCCGCCGTCAAAACTAGAATGGCTGGCGGTCGGTCGCTGCTTCAGCCAACGGTCGTCCCTGTCGATGGCCGCCACGCTCTGGCATTTTTACGCAACCACTCTGCTCACCGCCGGATGGCCTCGCAGTCGTCAGCAGATGGTGGCCAGACATGGACGCCACCGATTGAAACAGACTTGGTGAATGCCGACGCCAGTGTCGCAGCGGTGCGACTCTCAACAGGCCATCTGCTGGTGGCACTGAACAACTCCGCTCATTCTCGGGATAATCTTTCTCTGGCCCTCTCCCCCGATGGCGTCAGCCAGTGGCAGTTGATCGCTACGTTGGATGATCAGCCCGGCGAAAAGTTTGCTTATCCCTACATGATTCAAGACTCGCAGGGCGTCGTGCAGCTTGTCTATTCGTGGAAAATGAAACGCATTCGACACATTGTCATGAACGAGGCTTGGCTCCTGGCCCAAATTGGAAAGCCACTGGCATGAGTGACGAACTTTGTTGGTGGTTTCCCGTTGCCGCGTGGGGAATTGTTTTGGCAGCTCTCGCCCGCGTTACACGGCTCGAGCAACTGCTGGGCTGGGCAGGGCTGCCTGTGGCGGTCGGTGCTCTGTCGCTCGTGCCAATCAACGGCCTGCCGCTGGGCCGCTGGCTACACGGCTTCAGTTTGAATCTCTCGATTCCGTGCCTGGCACTGCTCTTAGACTATTCGCTCTCCCCCCTGCTTTCACAGCCACTTTTGGACAAGCGCGGGCGACGGACGGGAATTTTCTGCGGGCTCCTTGCCGGTTTCTTACTCTATCCACTGGCCCTCGGACTGGGCCCGTTTGATCCCTATGTGCTGGGCTGGTCTTCCCCGGGCGTAGCTGCGGTCGCTGCCGGAATTGGTTTCGTTTTACTGCTGCAAACAAACCGGTTTGGATTCGTGCTCTTGGCTGCGGGCGGGGCATGGCAGATGCGTTGCCTTGAATCAACCAACGCCTGGGACTATCTCGTCGATCCAGTGTACTGCCTGCTGTGCCTTGGTAATTTTTCCGGCCAGGCGATGACCGCTTTCACGCAATTCATAAAGACTTCGCGTCCGCAACAAAGTCAGATTGTCGCCTTGGCCGTTGTTGGGGCAACCTTACTGACGCACTCGCTCACGGCCGCCGCTACCCCCCCCGCGGCCGAACCTCAGCACACGGCCACAGACGACGTCGCCACGTGGAGTGTGACAGCCGCTAATCTGGCCCAGCGGGCTACGCTTGGCGGCCACGCTGAGCTGGCTTTGAGTATCCAACAGTGGCAACTTCCAGCCGAGTCGCAGCAACAGTTTGCCCTGCTCATTCCAGCCCGACTTGAGACGCCTGACTCGATCGATACCCCAGAAGAGCAAACGCTCTGGGATGATTTTTGTCTCGCCCGCCATAGTCGGGCCGCCAGCACATTTGCCCTCGCACGAACGAAAAGCGGTGCCGAAAAGTTGCGGCTTGTGTACCAGACGCTGCGCGATGATCCACAGCATGCCGATGCCCGTGCGATTGGCGGCTGGGTGCAACGCCACGGAGCGTGGGTTTGGCCAGAGGCTGCACGGCGCATTGATAAGGGAGAAGAATATTCGGCAGACTTTGGCTGGCTGGCCAAGGGCCGGCTGGATCGCTATCGCAAAGGCGAGCGTTATGAGGATGGCCGCTGGACCACTGTCGCAGCTCAAGCCGCACGCCCGCGCAGCATCGCTCGTGGAAGAAAGTTTGCCTCTGACCACTGGCAGATCGTCACGACCGCAGAACTTGCCCAAGCCACTCTCCTTGCCCAGCGACTCGAGGAAACACACTCCATCTGGCGACAGGCCTTTGCTGGGTTTCTTCCCGAGACCCCCACTGCGGAAAAACCTGCCGCCATCTCCAGGCGTCTGGTCGCCCACGATCCGTTTGATGCGAAGCTGCTAGCCGACCGGCAGCAGTATGTTGCCGAGCTTGAAAAAGTGGAGCCACTCATCGGACAGACGCTCGGAATTTACTGGAGCCCGACCCGCACAGCTTGGTTTTTTGCTGAACCTGCCCCGCAGGCCGTAGACACCATCACGCCGACAACCATTCATCACGAGGCGACTCATCAACTCTTTGCTGAAATGCAAAAGACGAGCCCGCTGGCTGGCGAGCGCTGCGGCTTCTGGGCCATCGAAGCGGCGGCCTGTTACATGGAGAGCCTGACTCGCACTGACTTCGGCTGGACGCTCGGTGGCTTGGAGGCTGGTCGAACGCCGGCCGCTCGCGAGCGATTGCTTAGAGACAATTTTTATCTGCCGCTAGCCGAACTCGCGGCGATGGGGCGTCGCGACTTCCAAGCCAGCCAACGACTTCCACAGCTCTACAGCCAGATTTCCGGTCTGGCCGACTTCTTTATGAACGGCCAGCAAGCACGATACCGTGAGGCGTTCCTGGAATACCTCGTGCAGATTTATACCGGTACAGTCGAAGCCGACACGCTGGCCAAGCTCTGCCGACAGACCTATGCAAATCTTGACACCGACTACCGGCGGCACCTATCGCGCTAGCCACAACTCTGAAAACAACACTCACCCTGTGTGGAGCGTACTTGAACGGCGATCGCTCGTTGACGGGACTTCCCGCTAGCTTCTAGACTCTGCTGCTCTTCATAACGATTCAATTTCTGTTCGTCGGAGAATTTTCTCATGGCTTCTGCCCCGCCCGCCACCTCGCCCGCCGCTCATGGCAGCGACCTCGATCGCCTGGCAATCAACACGATCCGTACCCTGTCGATGGACGCCGTTGAAGCCGCCAAGAGCGGCCACCCTGGAACGCCAATGGCGCTGGCCCCTGTGGCATTTACCGTGTGGCGGGATTTCCTCCGCTACGATCCGCTCAATCCACATTGGCCCAATCGGGATCGCTTTGTGCTCTCCTGCGGTCATGCGTCGATGCTGCTCTATTCGCTGATTCACTTGGCGGGTATCCGTCGCGGCGATGCAGGCGATTCCAGGCACAACCAACCGGCTATCTCTCTCGACAACATTCAAAACTTCCGTCAACTTGGCAGCGTCTGCGCTGGCCATCCCGAACATCACATGACCGCCGGCATCGAAACAACCACTGGCCCACTTGGTCAGGGCTGTGGCAACTCTGTCGGCATGGCGATCGCATCGCGCTGGCTGGCTGCGCATTACAACCAGCCCGGCCAAAAAGTATTCGACTACGACACCTATGTTCTGTGCAGCGATGGCGATTTAATGGAGGGTATTTCTAGTGAGGCTGCATCGATCGCCGGCCACCTGCGATTGTCGAACCTGTGTTGGATCTACGACGACAATTCGATCACGATTGAAGGCGAAACCGAACTGGCCTTTAGCGAGGATGTCGGCTTGCGATTTAAGGGCCTCGGCTGGCACATTGAGCGGGTCGCCGATGCCAACGACGCAGCCGCTCTGAAAAAGTCGCTGACGGCCTTCAAGGCCGAGCAAGAGAAACCAACCCTGATCATCGTCAAGAGCGTGATCGGCTACGGGGCACCTAAAAAAGCTGGCTCCCATGAGGCGCATGGCGCACCGCTGGGTCCTGATGATCTCGCCGGTGCAAAAAAATCGTACGGCTGGGATCCTGCTTTGTCTTTTCTCGTACCGCCGGAAGTGCCGCAGCACTTTGCCCGCACCCTCGGGGCCCGAGGAGCCGAGGCGCAAGCAGCATGGCTCAAAACAATCGCTGCCTATGCAGAGTCGCATCAGGTACTCTCCGCCGAACTGAAAGACTTTCTGGTCGGACGACTGCCAGCCGATTGGGAAAAGAGTCTTCCGACTTTCCCGGCCGATCCCAAGGGCTTGGCCAGTCGCGTTTCCTCGGGCAAGGTTTTACAGGCTCTCAGTGCGAGCGTGCCGTGGTTTCTGGGAGGTTCGGCCGATCTGTCTCCATCAACAATGACGCATGTGCCCGGGGCGGGGGATTTTGAGCCAGATTCACCCGGTGGCCGCAACTTTCACTTCGGTATTCGGGAGCACGGCATGGCGGCAGCCTGTAACGGCATGGCTCTTTCGGGCCTGAGACCCTACTGCGCCACGTTCTTTGTCTTTCTTGATTACCTTAAGCCTTCGCTACGACTCTCCGCCATTGGTAATCAAGGCGTAATCTATATTCTTACGCACGACTCAATCGGCCTAGGGGAAGACGGTCCCACCCATCAGCCGATCGAACAATTGGCCAGCGTTCGTGCTGTGCCGGGCTTGAGTGTCTTTCGACCGAGTGATGCCAACGAAGTGACCGAGTCCTATCGCGTGATCATCAAGCGTCTCGATCGTCCGGCCGTACTGGTTTTGAGCCGACAAAACCTACCCACGCTCGACCGCACGCAGGCAGCCTCGGCGGCAGGCGTGGCACGGGGGGCCTATGTGCTTGTGGATGCCCCGGGCGGAAAACCCGACTGCATCCTGATTGGCACTGGCAGCGAGGTGCAACTGTGCCTCGATGCAAAAGCTGCGTTGGCGGCAACCGGCATCCATGCGCGAGTCGTGAGCATGCCCTGCTGGGATCTTTTTGAAGAGCAAGATGCCGCCTACCGCGAGAGCGTGTTGCCTGCGAGTATCACGGCCCGGGTTGCCTGTGAGGCAGCGGGTGGCTTTGGCTGGGAGCGGTGGATCGGCAGTCGTGGTCGATTTATTGGCATGAAGAGTTTCGGTGCTTCAGCCCCAGCACCGCTTCTTTACAAACACTTTGGCATCACAGCCGACGCCATTGCCGCAGCGGCAACCCAGATCCTCAAAAAAGAATGAACGCCTAGTCGAAGCCAGTTGCTTGAGAATTTCGCATTGAAACTTGAGAATTAAAACTCGAGTAGCGCTTTGTGTTTCCTGCTAGCCGTCTGCCCCAGCCTAGCCAGAGCACCAGATCAAAAATATCTACGGCTGGTGGTGTGAGTCGCCGATGACAGCATCCTCGGCATCGAGGCCAGCCTTGGCATGGCCGTCATGATTCCTGTAGAGATGATCATCGCGGTGAATATCGGCTGCGGAAAACCGTTGGATGTGGCCATCCTCGAAAAGGATAAAATGGATGCCCTCGGGATGATTGCCGCTCTTCTCCCCGCTCTCATCGGGAGCGTCGGCCATGATCGGATGATGGGCCCGGCGGAAATTTCGATAGGGCTGCAGGGTTCCAGAGGCGTCGCGATGGCCCAAACTGTAGCCGTAATCGCCCCCCATGCTCCGCACCATTTCCTCAAATCTGGGTGTGCCAATTGCCGCTTTGAGTTCTTCGAGTGTCGGCACGCAAAAATTACCGTTGCCCGACAAAACTGAATCAGAACACAAGAGCGTGCCATCGTCCGCCACAAGTCGCTGTTCTGAAACAAGCGTCGGAGCATAGAGACCGGCGCGAGAAAGTGGCCCTGAATTGGGGGGCGTAGGGAAAATGCGGTGCGATTCAGCATAGGACTGCAGCGCAGCTGATGCCTTACTCAGATTTTTTTCGGCCCTTCGCTCACGCGATTGGGTAATCGAATCTAAGAGCAACGGCCCCACAAGCACCGATGCTGCCACGGCTGTTGCCGCGATGATCATGCGGTCGAGCCAGATCCTCGGCCCCACGGTGTGTCCGACGGTCGCTTCGGGCGTAAACACGCGAGGCATTGGTAAGGAACGAATGTTGGTTGCTCCTTGTGCGGCGATGTGCATGAGCGTGCGTCTGGCCAAGCCAGCCGGTGCAATCTCTTCTTCTTTGTCGCAGGAGAGCGGTTGGGTGGCTCTCCTCAAACTATCGAGATCCCGCCGAAGCGACGGCCCTTGAATCGGATCGGCCAACGCCTTTTCAACGCTTATCATTTCAGGAGGTTCAAGTGCGCCCAGAGCGTAGCCAAGCAGTTCATTTCGCATGAGGAAAGCTTCGTTTTGCATAAGGAAGGCTCACAACTAAAGTTGATTGTGAAGTTGCTTGTTCAAAGTTGTTATTGTTGCGGCAGCGGTTGGTGATCTGGGTCCGGTCACTGACTTTGACCACTTATCGCCCACGACTGATTGAGTTTTAAGAGTGCCGAGTGGAGACGGCTCTTGACCGTTCCCACCGGAATAGCGAGCACATCGGCTGCCTCGCGATATTTCATACCTTGGTGATAGACCAGCAAGAGCGTGTTCTTGAGTGTTTCTGGAAGTTCCTCGACCGCTGATCGCATCCATGCCCGGGCCTCCTCACCCTCTACTTGTTCGTCGACTGTCTGACCTCGTCCCGCCAGCATGTCCACCAGGGAACCCAAGTCTTCATCGCTCCCCATTCGCTGATCGAGGCTCACCATGCGGTGGCGGCGATTACGACGCTGGGCATCGATAGCTTTGTGGGTTGCGATCGTGTAAAGCCAGGGACGAAATTTTTTTCCCTCTTCAAAATTTTCACGCTTCAAATGAACTTGCAAGAATGTTGCTTGGAAAACATCTTCGGCCATTTCCGTACTGCCTAAATAGCGGCGAAGGTAGCTAAACAGTTCATTTTCATAGCGATGAACCAGCAACTCAAAGGCCACCGTATCATCCATCGTTGAAAATTGGCTGATCAGTTCTTCGTCAGTCTTTTCCACTTCATGTGCCAACGGCTCATCCGTGGAGGTAGTTCCACTGGCACGATTGCCGTATGACGACTTGGTGTGGGTTTTAGGCAGATCCATCTATGGTACGAGTGCTACAGAGGAAAGGTTCGCCGAGAACTTCGTGTGGGATTGAGGTGATCCAAAATGAATCAAAATCAGACTTGTCGAGTATAGCCCTCCAGATGCCAGTCTGGCGCGGCTCGGGTCTTTGGGTCTGCCCCGGAAACTGTTACCCTATGGACCACTCGAGCGTCCGCAGCCGACATCTCCCAAACCACACTCATTTTGGCCTTAAAGAGGATTGATTGATGGCCACAGCCACTCCCTACCGCTGGGCCACCGCGGGGGATATTAACGCTTTTTTTGGTCTCTCTATCGACAATCTGGCCGATCTCGTCCTGACCGTTTCGCTGTTAGCCGCAGTTTTTGACTATCCCGCTCAGTTTGCCCTCTCCCATCTTGTGCCTGGGACTGCCGTGGGTGTGGTGGCCGGGGATCTAATTTTCACATGGATGGCCTTTCGGCTGGCCCGTCGCACCGGCCGCAGCAATGTCACGGCCATGCCGCTGGGCCTCGATACTCCTAGCACCTTTGGCATGGTCTTTTTCGTTCTTGGTCCCGCCTATGCCGACGCACTGGCCGGGGGTATGGAGCGAGAACTGGCCGCGAGGCACGCCTGGCATATTGGTATGTGTGCCATTGTGGCCAGCGGCATCTTTAAAGTGCTCTGCAGCGCTGTCGCTGGACCGATCCGTCGCCTCGTGCCTCGGGCAGGCTTGCTTGGCAGCCTGGCGGCGATTGCGTTGGCGTTGATTACATTTATGCCCATCTTAGAAATCTTCGGTTCGCCGCTCGTGGGCTGGGTCTCAATGGGTATCGTGCTGGGAAGTCTGACGGCGAGAATCCCCTTTCCGCTGCGCATTCCTGGGGCACTTGCGGCTTTGCTCGTCGGCGGCTTGATCCAATTGATTGGCACATCGACTGGTTGGATGCCGGCCGATACTTTTCATGCGGCAATCGATCCGCAGGCCGCTCTCTGGCCGGTTGAGTGGCTGGCGGCATTCAAGTGCGAATGGCTGGAAGCGTGGCCCGCGTCGCTCAAGTATCTGCCGATCGTTATCCCGTTTGCGTTGGGCACCGTGGTGGGGGGCATCGACTGCACGGAAAGTGCGGCGGCGGCCGGCGACGACTACCACACAGGGTGGATCATCGGCGTTGAGGGACTTGCCACGATCCTTGCCGGTGCTTGCGGCGGAGTGATTCAAACCACTCCCTATATCGGCCATCCGGCCTACAAGGCGATGGGTGGCCGCGCTGCCTACACGCTAGCAACCGCAATTTTTATCGGCGTCGCCAGCCTGACCGGAACGTTCGCTTATCTCTACCAATCGATTCCGGGCCCGGCCATTCTACCGATCCTTGTTTTTATCGGCCTTGAGATCACGGCACAGAGTTTCCATGCCACGCCGCAGCGGCATTATCCTGCTGTGGCGATTGCCTGCGTGCCTGCGCTAGCAGCCATGGTGGCAATTCAAACCGACAAACTGCTGGCCGCTGGAGCCCACCCGGCAGCCTCCCTGGCCCGCGAACTTTTCTCCATTCACCTGCTGGCCTCTGGGTTTATCGTCACAAGCCTACTGTGGGCTGGCATGGTGACGGCCCTGATCGACCGAAAACTTTCAACCGCTGCTGCATGGAGCCTGGCTGCTGGCGGCCTCTCGCTGTGTGGCGTTATCCATTCACCATTTTCCGACGGCCGTCTTTTTTTACCGTGGAATATCGGCGCACTGCCCGAAGAAGCCATTGGCCGCGGCCCCTTCGAGCTATTCTTGTCCTATGCCCTGCTGGCAGTGATCTTTGCAGCCTGGCACCTCTGGCTTCGACTCGAACACAATTCCTTGAAGAGGCAATGAGCGGATGGCAAGCGGCGCTCAAGCCCTCGTTTATTTTATTCCAGCCCGTAGGCACCGGCCATTGGCACATCGAGACCCGTGCGGGTGGCAAACTGTGTGCGTGACAGGAATCGCGGTTCGAGATTGAATGTCACGCCCACATTGTTGCGGCTGTAGTCGACGTTGAATGCAAACGTCATGAGAAATGATTCACCAATGCGCGTAAGCTGCGCGCTTTGGCCAATGTTGCGGCCCCTCAGATCGATGGCTGTGCCAAACGAACTAGCCCATTTAGGACTCATTCGATAGGTGTAAGATCCTGTCAACACGCTGGCTTGAATCGGCCCGCCAAACTCATTGAATCCAAGATAAAAGCTGCCTCGCGGCGTGCGGTTTAGCAGAGCACCCACGGTGTACAACTGCTGCCCGCCTGTAAAGAAATCGACGTCGGCCGAGGAAAGCAGCGTCGTACGATCGCCAACATGCCAGCGAAAGTCGTACTGCCAGAGCCCCATCACCGAGCCAAAGTTTTGACTCGATGTTGGAAAGATTTCACCGTCAATATCGAGCACCATCCAATCGATGATCCGGCGGTTGCCCGTAGGACCGCGCTTGGTCTGCCAACGCTGCCGGGCACCAAGGCGAAACGCCGTCAGATCGTTGGCAATCTCAGTCGGACCAGTCACCCAGCTGCCCATCCCCCGTCGCACGCCGTAGCTGCGAGGGTCGTATTTGCCGCTTGGTCCAAACACAAAAGGCGATCCTAGCGGTAGGGTTTGTCCCGGCACAGCGCCGTAATCCCAGTAGGGAATGTTGCGGCGATACTGATTGATGGTGTCGTCATCGATCTGATCGTAAAGCGGAAACTGCGTAATGTCCTGTGTGCTGTTGGCATAAGAAAACTCGGCCTCAAAGACAACCTTGTGGGCCAAGCCGTGCACATTCCAGAGCTGACTCTCGACAGTATTATCGACCGACCAGAGCGGCAAACTCGAACGGATACCAACTTGGCCATACGCGCGATTGATTGGTGACTGCGAAAGGCTCTCACCCCAGTGCGACAACTCACCCAGCGCGTAGGGCACGATCTTGACGGCGCCAGCCTGGAACGGCAGATCGAGTTCCTGCCGGGTGGTAAAGCGTTCGCCGATGACATTGTTTTCGTACGGCAGTGTCGTCCACACGTTGAGGCCTTGGCCAACCGTCGGCGTCTGCGGAAGATTTTGTCGCACATAGGCAGCGCTTGAGTGTTCGTACCAACTCACCGAATCGTTCAAGAGCGGCTGGGCCATTAAATAGTGGTCGAGTCGCGGCCACCATTCGCTCTGCGTGAAAAATGGATCGACTCGCACGCTCGCCATCAATCGCAGTTCCCGATTGTCGACAGGCCGCCGTAGGTCGAGCCATGTCCGCTGCTCGTAGCCCTCCTCCCACTCAGCTTCGTAGTATTCTTCGAGGAAGTTTGTGTCGCTGATCCAGCCGGCGGCGCCACGCGCCTGCCAGCCGTAGCCGAGATCCTGTCGATGCCGCCAGAATGATCGGCCTCGGAATGTGGTGTCTGGATAGCCTGGATAGGTAAAGTTTCGGCGATTATAACCCAGATTATCGATGCCCCTGTCACCGATAAACCACGCGTCGGCAACTCCGTTTGCCGGCGTGTCGATACCCAGAAACGCTGGACGGTTGTAGAGCAGGGATGTGCCGCCTGCCAGCCCACGCAAGCTCAGGTAGTCGACGTCGAAATTCCAGTCGACACCCGTCGGCGGACGCTGCACTCCAAACACCTGAAACACATCCCAACTTGTGAGCACCTGCGTGCCAAAGATCCGGTCGTTCTTGACCTGAATGTTATTGATATAAAACGTTGGCTTTTTGACACTCGTTGCCAACACCGGCCACCACAACACAGGCACGCCTCCAAGCGTCACCGTATTGCTGCGGGCGGTGATAAATTGCTCGTGTTCCACAGCCGGCTCGCCTGTGACGGGATTGACTAGCGACTGACCGTAGGGACCGGCCAACGGCACTTGTTCATCTGTAAACTCCAGTTCGCGGGAGCGAAACTCCCACGATGGCACGCCCAGCCGACTCGAAGTGAGGCCGGTTTTCTGGGCAATAAATCGACTTCGATCGACCTGCCGCAGCACATCGGCACGCAGCCGCACAAGCCCCGCATAATTATCAACTGGTGTCAGCACCGTAGCGCCTGTGATCACGCCACTCGAGCGCGGCACGTCGTAAAACATGCTGACAGCCTCGACGATGCGTTGCCCTTGTCGAAAGACAACATTGCCTTCCATGTAGAGTTCCAGCGGCGTGTCGGACGACTGTCCGGCAGCCCCGTCCAGATCGGGTTGAGTGCCGCTGCGTGTCCAGATCACAAGCCTGTCGGCAGAGATGTCGAGCGGACCCGCAGGATCGACGCCGTCGACAACCAGATTGATTCCCGAGGTGACTACCGCAATCCACTCGCCACCCGAGGGACTGGGATACCACCGCACAGCCAGCGGCACGCTCGAACGGGGAAACGCTCGCAGCCGACGGGCCGGTCCGGCAGCGGCAACTGTCGGTGCGGCCGGTGCGCCAAACTCACTGAACTGCGTCCGCTGGATCGGATTTTCTCCTTCTTGATCCTCCGCACCATCACTGTCGGAGCTCACTTTTTTGAAAACGGCGCTGGCGGATGTTGTCTCAGGAATAGCCTCGTAGATCGGCGGCGTGCCATTGGCAGGCACAATGCTAGCCAAATCGAGCAGTGGGTCTTGCACCATCCAAAATCGGCCGGTCCACCGCGGGCCACGCACACTTGAGACATTTCCTGTCTTGCCATCAATGAGAGGGGCAGCCTCGCTAGTAGCAGAGTTTTTTTTCGGGCCCCCAGCAGACTCGACGGTGACACTTCCTGCCATCCGCACTAGCATGCTGCGCACTTGCTGCTCACCGAAGGGATTGTTGGCGTCGGCTCCCTCTGCAGCCACGCTGTCCGCAGGGAGTTCAATCGCCTGGCCCCGTTCCTGTTCAATCCAAACGACGGCTTCGTGGGCTGTTGCCACCGTAGAGCCCTGTAAAATCCGCACGCCACCGGTGAGATGCCAGACATCGTAGGAACCTTCCGTCCATCGCGACGCTTGTGCTGCGCGAATCGAAAGTGGCTCGCGGGGATCGACAGACGGCACCTCAATGCGACCCGCCTCTGCGATGGCCGCAGCCAAGCCTCGCGCCGGCAGCGCAGCCAAAGCGCCTGCCGTCGCCGTCTCACCCAATGGCCGCGCGACTTCCTGCGCGGCAGCCGGTTGGGCGTGAGCGAATATCGACGCAACGGCCACAACGCACGCGAGTGCGAAGCAATCATTTTGAGGGCGATGAAGCATTGTGGGACAAACAGAAACTGCGCGCAAGAGAACAACAAAAGCAGCGGTCAACGACAATGGCCCGGACTATAGGAATGCTGGCTTTCAGCGGTCAATGGTGTTGCTGCCCTAAAAACGCGTTTCGAAGCCTCTCAAGCGACCGCCACAAGTTGCAGCGTGGCCGGTATTTACACGGCCTACGACCGGCCCACGAAGCGATTTCATTTAAAAACTATTCGTGTTCCGACGGCAGTCGTTGCAGCCGAAACCACAACGCACAATGGATTGCCGTACTCTGCGTGGCTCGGGCAATCTCCACGCAAGGCCGTCCAAGGGTAAAACAGTCTTGTTTTTTGAATCTCGGTAAGATGCGTTGTCGATGACCCGCTGCCATTCATCGAAGTCTGCGGTGGCTTTCTTCAAATCGTGAACCCTTCGATAGCCTCGCTCAGTCTGTGTGAATTCACTCCCTTACCAGCGTCTCAGCGTTGCCCCACATTGTTTCTTCTCTTTTAAACCCTGAAAGCACATGCATGCGTGCCGTTGCCGATCGGGCCGCGAACTGGCTGATTCGCTTCCGCACCCCACTGGCCATCATCGCCGTGGTGCTGGCCATCATTTCGGTTGACCGCTCGCGACAGTTAGAATTCGTTCGGTCGATCGACACGATGTTTGATCGCACCGATCCCGCGCTTGTGCCCTACCGCCGCATGGCCCGTGCTTTTGGTGCGAGCGAAGTGGTCCTCGCGGCCTATGATGATGCCGATCTCTTCACCGTCGATGGCATCAATCGTTTGCGAACTCTCACCGACACCCTTGAAGGTATTGCGGGAGTGGCGTCAGCAACGAGCCTCGCCAGTACGCCGTTAGGGAATCGGGTGATCGATCTCGACCAAAGCCCCACGGCCCGCAAGCTTGTCAACCTGATGGAGGGCTACACGCTCGGCGTCGATCATCGCACTGCTGCTGTGGTCTGTGTGCTCACACCACCCGCTGCCAGCGAGCGTGGGGACCAGCCTGCCCCGACGTCTCGCGCCGATACCATTGATTCGATTCGTCGGCTTATGCAGACCCTTCCAGCAGGCACTGTGGCTGGCGAACCGGTCATGCTGCGAGATGGCTTTGCAATGCTCGAACGCGACGGCAACCTGCTGGGCACATGTGCTGGACTGCTGGCGGGGGCCGTTCTACTCATTTCGTTTCGCAGTCTGCGGTGGCTGATTGTGCCACTGGCTGTCGTGCTGCTCTCGCTTTGGAGCACGCGGGGAGTTTTGGCCATGGCAGGCCTTAAGCTGACAATGGTTTCCACAATGCTTTCGGCGATGGTGACGGTGGTTGCCATCGCCACGGTGGTGCACCTGATCGTGGAATTTCGCTCTCAACGCGAAACAGGCCTCGAACCACAAGCAGCGCTTGAGCGTGCGATTTCAATTCTTTTCTGGCCGGTGCTAGGGGCGATTGTGACCGATGTCATCGGCTTTGGTTCGCTCGTTGCCAGTCGCGTGGGGCCAGTCCACGACTTTGGCATCATGACGGCCATCGGGGCCGCAATGGTGCTTGTCTCTATGGCACTCGTCGTTCCTTTTCTTGCTCTCTGCGGCCGCTATGACGCCGACCCGCAGCGGGCGTGGGGTGAGGGCGCACTGGAAATCGGCCTCGACCGGCTTGTCAAACGCATCGTGCGTAGGCCCGCTTTGATTCTTTTTATCTCGGTAGCTTTTGTGGCTGTGACCGTGGCCGGCATGTTCTGGCTCAAAGTAGAGACCGACTTCACAAAAAACTTTCGTAACTCCAGCCCGATCGTTGCCTCCTACGATATGATCGAAACGCGGCTCGGAGGGGCGGGCGTCTGGGATGTGCTCGTGCCGACAACAGACCCCATCGACGGCACGGTGCTTTCAAGAGTGGCTCGGCTGGAGCATCGACTACGCGAGGAGGTATCACTCACCCTCTCCGATGGAAAACGTATTCCTGGGCTCACCAAAGTGATGAGCATTGCCGATGTCATAGCGGCCCTATCCCCCATCTCTCTCGAACGCCTTGAGAGCAGCAAACTCGGCAACTGGCTGGTGACCACGGCGATCACGCTGCTCAAGCAGCAATTGCCACAGCTTGGCAGCGCTTTGATCGGTCGCGATCCGCAAGATGATTCCGTCTGGCTGCGGATCATGCTGCGGGCAAGGGAACGGCAACCGTCCGAGGCCAAGCGAAACCTCATCGATCAGGTCAATCGCATCGTGGCAGAAGAATTCCCGGCGAGCCCCGGTCAGGCCGCTGGTGAAGTGACAGGATTTTTTGTTCTCTTGGCCCAACTTGTCCAACGCATGATCTCTGATCAATGGCTGACATTTTTCCTGGCGGCAACAGGGGTTTTTCTCCTCCTGACAATCGCCTTTAGAAGTCCACTGATAGCGGCTGTGGCGCTCGTGCCCAATGCCCTGCCGATTTTTATTGTGCTGGGTCTACTTGGCTGGGCGGGCGAACGGGTCAACATGGGAACAGCGATGATTGCAGCGGTTTCGATGGGTCTCTCGGTTGATAGTTCGATTCACTACATCGCTGCTTTCCGCCGCCGCCTTGCCAGCGGTCAACCCTTTGCCGCTGCGCTTGAAACGGCGCACCAAACAGCCGGTCGGGCAATGATTTTTTCCACACTCAGCTTGGTGGTTGGCTTCCTAGCGCTTTTAACAAGCGGCTTTATCCCCACCGTTTCGTTTGGGGCCCTCTCCTGCCTGACGCTGGCCGGCGGTCTGCTGGGAAATCTCGTCGTCCTGCCTGTGCTACTCACGCTCTTATCGCCGTGGATTGAGCCGGGCTGTCGTGAAAGCAAAAACAAGCTACAACACTCGGCCATACCCCAAGGAGTCCTTCCGTGAGCAGCGAATTTCTTCCCGTCCAGCGATTCAGCGACAGCCGTCCTGCTGACATTCTGGCCGAACCAATCACCCGACTTGATGCGATTGAGGCCGATGCCTTCGTTCTTTTTCTCACCGTGGGCGGCGCTCGGACTGGCGTGATTGCTGACATCGACAAAGCAACCGGAGGAATCATTACTCGCATCGTTAGTAGTGGTGAGATCACTGGCAAACGCTATGAGTGCGTGCCGATTCTGGCTCCACCGGGGCTGAAGGTGGGCCAACTGATCCTGATTGGGATTGGCAACCGCGAGGAAGTCGATGCTGGCACTCTCTACCTCGCAGCGGCAACGGCATCGCGACACCTTGCGGCCAGACGTCGGGCAAAAGTGGTCTTCATGGCTGATGGTGCTTGGACGACTAGGCAGATCGAACAGGCTGTGGCTGGGGCCGCCGTTGGCATGGTCGGCCAAGACCTCTACCGCGCCGATAAAAAACGGACTCGTTTTGGTCAAACAACGTGGGTCAACGCTCCGGTAGAAGCGGTTGAACACGGGGCAATCATTGCTGACGGCGTTAACCTAGCGCGGCGGCTGATCAATATGGCACCCGATGATCTCTATCCGCAAACCTTTACAGAAGAGGCCGCGATGATCGCTGGCCGCACTGGCGTGGAGATCGAAATCTGGGACGAGGAACGACTAATGCGCGAACACTGCCACGCTATCCTAGCCGTTGCGAAAGGGAGTTCACGGGCGCCGCGACTGGTGATCTTGCGGCATCGCGGTCTGGGGCCAGCCGATGCCGCTCCCGATATTGCGCTGGTTGGCAAGGGTGTGACTTTTGATTCGGGCGGCCTCTCTCTCAAGCCGTCCGATTCTATGCTGACAATGAAACTCGATATGTCGGGCGGGGCGGCGATGCTGGCGGCGATTGCCACGATCGCGGCCCTCAAACTGCCGATGAATATCGTGGCAGCGATTGGCATGGTCGAAAACATGACCGGCCCTGCCGCCTACAAACTAGGCGATGTGATCACAGCCCGCAGTGGCACGACAATCGAGGTGCACAACACCGACGCCGAGGGAAGGTTGGTGTTGGCCGATGTGCTGGACGTGGTGCGCGGCTTGAATCCTAAGCACATCATCGATGCGGCCACGTTGACCGGTGCCTGCGTTGTAGCCCTTGGCAACGATGTGGCCGGGCTATTCACCAACAATCAGGAGTGGTGCGACAAAGTAGCTGCTGCCGCCCGGGCAGTGGGCGAGCAGGTCTGGCAACTGCCGATGTATGCCGAGTATGACGAGCAGATCAAGGGTGAAATCGCTGACATCAAGAATGTAGGTGACGGTCGCTGGGGCGGTGCCATCACGGCTGCCAAGTTTCTAGAACGCTTTGTCGGCGGCATTCCCTGGATACACATCGACATTGCCGGGCCGGCCTTTGCTGAGAAGCCCAAGCCGTGGACCGACGGTGGCGGCACAGGATCGATGGTGCGGGCCATTGTGGAACTGGTCCGCGGGCCTGCCTGACTCTTTCTCCACGCCAACTTTTTTATAAGAGCGTTGCCAATTCATCGACAAGTTCACCGAAGCGGAGGAGCGCCGTGGCGACAGGCGCGGGCTTTTCGAGGTCGACCCCAGCATCACGGAGCAGATCCAGCGGCCACTTGGAGCACCCCCCTTGGAGAAAGTGGCGGTAGGCTTCGAGGTCTTGCTGACTCCCCTCGGCCACCTGCTTGGCCAGCGTGATTGCCGCCGAAAGACCCGTCGCATACTTGTAAACATAAAACGCATTGTAGAAGTGGGGAATCCGCAGACATTCCAACTCTAATGGTTTATCAATTGCAAAAGTTGGTCCTAAATACGCATCGAGCAGTTCGCGATAGATGGCTCGAATCCGTTCCAGTGTCAGTGGCTCACCAGCTTCGACAGAAGCATGTGCAATCGATTCGAATTCGGCAAACATCGTCTGCCGCACAATCGTCGAACGGATTGAATCTATTTCGCGAACGATGATGGCGGCTCGTTCCTTGGGAGACGTGGCCTGCTTGAGCAAGAGCCGCGTGAGGAGTTGTTCGTTGAAGGTGCTGGCGACTTCGGCCACAAAAATGGTGTAGCTGGAGTGCTGATACGGCTGTGCCTCAGCGGAATACCGTGTGTGCATTGAGTGGCCCGCCTCATGGGCAAGCGTAAAAACATGCTCGACGGCCTCTTCCTGAAAATTCATCAGAATGTAAGGATCAGAGTCGTAGGTGCCAGAACTAAAAGCGCCCGACTGCTTGCCGGCATTGGGGTAGCGATCACACCACCGTCCCAAAAGCCCTTGCTTGAGTCGGCCGCAATAGTCTGGCCCGAGCACAACCAGCGACTCGATGACTAGCTGGACGGCCTCGTTCCAAGTGTGCTTCTGCTCCAGTTCCGGCACAAGCGGCAGATAGCAATCGTAGTGATGAATTTCGTCGATTCCCATGATCCGCTTGCGCAGATCGTAGTAGCGGTGCACGACGGGCAGATTGGCACGAACAGCTGAGATCAACTGGTCGTAGACGGTGATCGGCACATTGTCATGAAACAGGGCGGCCTCGACAGCGCTTGGGTAATTTCGCACCTTGGCTGAATAAACATCCCGCTCGACCGCCCCGGCAAGGGCCGCGGCCAGCGTGTTGGCATGCGCCTGATACTGGCCGTAAAACTGCTCGAACGCAGTCGCTCGAACGCTCCGCTCGGGGTTGTGCAGGAGCGTCATAAATGTGGCGTTTGAGAGTTCAACCTGTTCACCTGAACCGGTGGTCACGTATCCAAACTTCATGTCGGCGTCAGTCAACTGGCGAAAGACCTTGCTAGCCGTACCGGCAAAAGTGCCCTGCATCGCCAGTAGCTTTTCTTCTGACTCTGAGAGCACATGCGGCCTTGTTCGCACCAGTCGCTCAAGGATCAGCCGGTAGGGGCTGAGCGGGGGCAGATCGAGCCACGCAGCCAGCGATTGCGGCGGTATTGCCATGATCTCGGGACGGATAAAGCTGGCTTTCTCACCTGCCAGCGTGGCGACATGCTGAAAGCGGCCCATCATGCGCTGGGCTTGTGGCGCTGCCTGATCTTCGCTGGCCCGCAGGTGGGCGTAGGTGGCTAGTCGGTCTCCCTCGCGTTCGACAGAGAGTTCGTAGGCCAAGCACTCGGCCAGCCGTTGCGGCGAAGTCGCTAGAGTGCCGGCAAATGCGGCAAAGCCAGGGATTGTCTGCTCCCATTCAGCCAACGACTTTTCCCACTCGTCATCGCAAGCGTACAAACTCGAAAGGTTCCATGTATCGCCCTCAGCCAAATCGCATCGTGCCGGAAGAGATTTTGTTTTCAGAGCCACTGTTGCCATTTACAAAACTCCTTTTTTATAGCCGCCAGACGGCGCTGCCCCAAGCCAAGCCGCCTCCAAATCCACACACCACAATGGTGCTGCCAGGACCAATTCGACCCTCCCGCCAGGCCTCATCCATGGCCAGTGGAATCGAGCCGCTCGACGTGTTGCCGTAGCGGTCGAGATTGAGAGCAATTTTATCGGCTGGTATGCCCAGAGCCGCGCGTGCGCCTTCGATGATCCTTGCATTGGCCTGATGGAGCACAAACAGATCAATCGCATCGAGCGTGAGACCCGATCGCTCGACCACCTGACGAATATTTTCTTCCGCCAATCGAATGGCCCATTTGAAAACGGCACGGCCGTCCATCTGCATAAATTGTTGGCGACGGGCCACTCCCTCAACGGTCACTGGCAATCTCGATCCGCTCATGGGACAGGCCAGCAAGCTGGCGCCGCGTCCATCGGAGCCGAGCGAGAACGAGAGCAATCCCCGCTCTTCTGCCGGACGTCGTGAGTCGTCAGAAAGAAGTGGCTGGAGGGGATCGCGAGCGCGGCCTGAGCTAGGCGAGTCAACCGCCTCCAGTACCACAGCACCCGCACCGTCACCAAACAGCGGCCACGTCTTGATATCATCTGGATCAACGAGGCGAGAGTTTGTGTCGGCTCCTATGACAAGCGCCAGTTGGCTTGAACCGTTGGCGACAAACTGCGCCGCCGTGACAAGTGCGTACGCGAATCCAGCGCAAGCAGCCGTAATGTCCATGGCAGGCGCGTCGAGGCCAAGTTTTTCTTGCACGATACAGGCCGTCGAAGGAATCAACATGTCGGGCGTAAACGTCCCGAGCACGAGCAGGTCAACAGATGCTGGACTGACATGAGCGTGGGCAATCGCAGCCTCGCCGGCTGATGCTGCCAAGTCACTCGTGGCCATCTCAGGAGGAGCGTGCCGCCGTTCCCGAATGCCTGATCTGGCTACGATCCACTCCGGATCGCACCCGAGTCGAGCCAGATCGGCATTGGTGACGATGTTTGGCGGCACATAACTACCAATCCCAGCCAACCGAAAACCGATCGCCCGACCAAAGCGGGAGGAGCGTGGTGAAGTGAGTATCTCAGACATCGTGAACCGCACAGATGAATCAAACAAAGCACGAGAATCGCATGAGTCTCGCGTCTATCGTACGAAGGCAACGACAGGGTGCAAAGCCAAGGCCTTGCGATCACGGGCGCGACCTGCTGTTCTTGAATGAATAAAGCCAACCACTGAGGTAGGAATCTGCATCCCACCACGCGGCATGACAAACGACAGCCCAGCGCAATCTGCCGAGCCCAGACTACCCGAATCCCTATCCATCACTGCACGGGAGCATCGGCGGGCTTTTCTTCCTTCTTTTGCACCACGCTGGTGCGATCAAGATGAATCTTGGCGTATTCCTTATCGGAAACAACATAATACCAATCGGCAAATCGGTTGTTCAGATCTCGAACCCGCTTTTGAGCCGCCTTCAATTTTTCATCGTACTCATCCTGTTTGCGGTGATTCTCACGCTCCACAAGCCGCCGTTGTTCAAGGGCAGCCTGCGCTTTTGCTTCAGACTCATCTGCCTCTTTGAGAGCTGTTGAAGCCTCTTGAGCAGCTGGCTGATCTCCCTCTTTTTTGACCGCAACCGATTCTTGCTCCTCGGCATCAGCCTCTTTCTTATCCTCGCTGACCCCTCCAACAGCAGCCTTTTGCGATTCGGTTTGCTCTGGCTCTTTTTTCGACTCGGAAGCTTCGGCCGGGGCCTCCGGAAGTGGCTCAAGTGCGGGCTTAGGGAGCAACTCTTCGTTCAACCGAGCCATCACAAGCAAGTAGCGGCCAGCCGTTTCCCCCTCGGTGTCGTCGGCTTTCCCCTTATCCGATTTTGTTTTTGTATCCTCTGATTTTGTTTCGGCCGTCGCCACTGTCGTGCCTGCCCCAAATCGCAGCACATACTCCACACCATCCTTCATGCCCACGATCGACTCGCCGTCTGTCGAGAGAATTTCACCAGATTTCAGCGGCAAAAACCCTCGCTGCTGCAATGATGAAACGGCCTCCAAATCGCTGGAAAACTTCTCGTCAGCCTTAAGATCAGCGCTGAGACCCGAGGGCTTTCGCGTGACATCAATGATTTTGAGATCACCGAGAGCGTTTCGTAAATCGTTGAGCTTGCCTGCAGCAAGTTCCTCATTATCGGCCAACGTGTCTTCTTTTGGCTTGTTGCCCGCCGCAAAGGATTCCAGCTTTGAGAGCGTCCACTTTGCGTCCTTATCGTCATAGACCACGTCGATCAGGCTCTTGCGATTCTGCTCCACCATCATTCGACCGCCCGACTCAACAGCACCCAGAGAATAGTCGTCGATGACCACTTCCCGCACGTCCCAAGGTGAAAGCTTGAGCAGGTCTTTCTCGATCCAATCATCAAAACGCGTTGTAAACTTGGACGTGTCGATTTCGACTCGATAGACCGGATCTTGCCCTGCTTTTCGTACAAATCGCAGGGAACGACCAGCCCCATCGGCACCAGCCGGACGCTTGTCCTCCTTGCCGACAATCAGCCTGGCCAACTTGGTACCGGCCGTATCACGAACTTCAATCAATTGCCCAATGCCTGTCATGCCGGGCTTGATCTTGTCTGAGTCGGGCTCAATGACGCCGTAGGTTTCGTGATCACCGGGCGACACACTCACGATGTCGAGCGACTCCAAATCGATCAGCGATGTCGCGGCAGCAGCCAGTTGATCTTTGGCATCAGCGGGATAATTCTGATGCGAAGGGAGTACCCAGACACCCCCCGTTTGTAACACCTTAAAAGGATGGAGCGTGGCGAGCTGATCGTCATAGGAAATGATCTCCAGACTGGCAGCCTTAGACGCATCGGAGAGTTCTGGAAAAAGCACCTTATCTAGTTTGGCTGCTGGCTTTGTGCTCGTAAAGCGAGGCTGAGCGGCCGCCCCCCATAACAAGAGGCCCACGCCGACGCCAATAAAGATCAAGGTTTTGCCCAGCACAGGTGACATACCGGCTGGCGATTGGTGTTCGTTCATGACCAGACTCCTGACTCGTTTTCAATGACTAAAAATTGCGGCCAACTGCTAGAGCTGCCAACTCCCTACCCACAGATCCACTTCAATTACCTGAGCCTCGACTTTGCCACGCCCTCGCGTTCGGACGCACGGCGACGGAAGTAGACAAAAAATGCGACAACCAGCGGCGGAATCGGCGGCAGCAGCACAGCCAGCCACTTTTGACGATCTTGCTCTTGGCGAACTTTTGTACTGAGTTCTCGCTCAACGGCTTCCACATCCGCATCGCGAGTGCGTTTGAGCTGCTCTATCTTTGTGTCTAACCGCCGCTGGGCAAGCCGTTGACGGCTGGCCAATTGCTGCACCGCTTGCATAGCAGCTTGAGGATTGGCGTCGCCCTGACTCTCCATCTCTTTGATCTTTTTCTCAAACTCGCCAACTTCCTTCTGCATTTCGATATTAGCCCCTTGCTCGGCTTCATCAAACGCCCCTATAAACTTCTGCCGCTTGTCATCCGCTTCCTCTCGGGAAACCGCCACCGTCTCTTCAATCCGTTCCAGCGTGCGGTGCTTTGGCTTTCGTTTACGAATTTTGAGAAAGCGGTCGTCACCCGCTAGCGAATCCAGAACATTGAGGGCAAATGTGACATTATCAAAGTCGAGACCAAAGACCTCGTCGGGACGGTTGCGAAGCCCGAAGATACGACCGTCCAACAGATCAATATCGGCCACAACAACCGCTCGAATGGGCCGAACAACCGTTGCTGTAGCACCTTCGGTAGTCGGATCCGCGGCCGCATCAAGGGCAGCCTTGGGCTGCTTGCGTTCTAGGGAAACAGCCAACACCATCACCTGCTTGCCCGGTTTTTCTAAATTTTGGAGCTGTCGCATGTCGCCCCGATTGCCCACCACCTGCTCGACTTCGATCGTGCCAGATCGCGTGTTTGTTTGCACGAGTGGCGACCACAACACATCGGCGGTATCGTCTTTGACAAGCGCACCAGGAAACGGAAAGAGAACCTCCTGAAGTCCGGATGCAATCGGGTCGCCGGGATTAAAACTCCACGAGCTACTCCCCTGCCCGGCCTTGCCTCCAACAACAGGAGCAATAACTTCGTTACGGCCGAGGTCGGCATCGATAAAGACAAATTCACTGGGCAAATCCAGCTTGGGGTGCGGGTTATAGTCTTGCCAGACGATCAGCGAATCAGAGCCCATCTGGCCCATTGCCGGGCGGCCTTCCCTGGAGAGCGGTCGAATTCCCAATGTCTGCCAGAGTTGGTTGAGATCCCCCTTGGGCTGGCCTCCCTGCGGCTGAAACATGGCCATCGGCCCACCTGGGCTACGCCGGGGTTGGGACGTGCCAGGCACGCCGGTCATCAGCACAGGCAATGGATCCTCAAAAACAGCTACTGGCTGGCCGGCTTTTACAGTGGCCACAAAGTTAGCCATTTGCTCAGGGCCCAATGACGACGGTTGAACTGCAAGCAACACATCGTATTGCTCCGTGATCGGACTGGAGGCATCGACCTGCACCACCTCGTACTGCTTTTCAAGTTCGTTGAGGATGGCCTGACGCGGCCGCTGCTGACCGCTGGTCATGTCAAAGCCGCCAAACAAGTCGGCGTCGGTTGAAAGCACACCCAATCGCTTGCGCTTCTGCTCGGCGGCCGTACAGATTGAGCGGATCAACTCATACTCGACCGGCGTGCCCTTATCGAAAAAAGGCACAACTACTTTCTCAAGGCCGCTGGTAAATGCACATCCGAGGAAGATTTCTTCCTCACGATAGGTGCCCCGCACCCGGGAGAGCACCGTCACCGGTTCGATCCCGAACTGCTGGCTGGCCAGCGCCGCGGCGTCTGTTTTGGGCTCGGTTGGAATGATTTCCACATTCACACGACCGCCACCGAGTTGCTGAAATTGACGGAGCATATTCAGGAGCGTGAGCCGCGTTTGCGTGTAATCCTCTGGCACTGTCGGGCTCACGTAGGCCTTGATGTCGATCGGTCGCGGGGCATCAAGCGTGCGCAAAAGTTTTTGCGTGTCGGGGGAGAGCGAACTGATCCGCTCCTCAGAGAGATCGGCCCTGACGCCAACCGCCCGAAAAAGCAGGACAATACCGACAGCGGCCGCGGCCAGACCCAACGAACGGCCAATAAAGTGCAGCCCCATCCTCGCCCCATCCCGCCGGCCAGTCCAGTGACGACGACCAATCAACACCATAGCAATGTACAGACTGACGGTAACGATCCCGAGAAAGAAGGCGATCGACGCCACACTGACCACTCCCCGACCAAAATCAGAAAACTGTTCGGCCAAGCTCCAAGAACGCAAGCGTGCGGCCGCGCCCGGTCCCATGACAGTGCTGGCCTGATCTGCCACTGCCAGCGGCGCGTTCAAGATCAAGCCCAGAATAAAAGCCACGGTCAGATTACTCGTGAGAAAACTCGCCACCATTCCCACCGCCAGCATCGCCGCACCGACAAACCAGTAGCCCAAGTAGTTGGAAAGAAATAGTCCACCGTCGGGAGTGCCCCAACGCAAAAGAATGACCAGATTGCAGATGCAGGAAAATAGCAACGCAACCGTGAAAATTCCGACTGTTGCCAGATACTTTCCAAACACCACTTCCCAGTCGCTAGCGGGAATCGTCAGCAGTAATTCGTCGGTTCCCTGACGCCGCTCTTCCGCCCACACGCTCATGGTAATAGCGGGCACGAAGACCAGCAGAATGAATGGCAAGTAGCGATTGAGCTGATCCAAATTGGCGAGATTTGAATTGAAGAACTCCGGCGGCCAAAAGGCGGCTAGCGATCCCAGCAAGACAAACACGCAGATAAAAACATAGCCGGTTGGGTTGGAGAAATAAGCGACGAAATTCCGCTTAAAGACCGCATCGAGAACGTGCCACTTCATAATTGTCTGATTCCTAAAACCGATGGAAGCGTGAGAAATCACTAAAAATTCCTATGAGCACCGCAGCATACCACTCGCGGCACTTCAATCGAATGGTGCTGCGTCATGTCGAGCCACTCTTGGTGAGTTCGTGAAACCGCTCGTCGAGTCCTTGGCCATCGCGGCGTAAGTCGGCTGGTGTGCCGTCAAATCTGATCCGGCCTTCCGAAATGAGAATCACTCGGTCGGCAAGGGCTTCTACTTCCTGCAAAATATGAGTGGAGAGCAGGATCGTTTTCTTTTCGCCGAGTCGGCGAATAGTCTCGCGGACTTCACGAATCTGGTTGGGGTCGAGGCCGCTGGTTGGTTCGTCCAGAATCAACACATCAGGTTCGTGGAGTAGCACTTGTGCCATCCCGACCCGCTGCCGATATCCCTTGGAAAGCTTTCCAATCGCCTTACCGATCACGCTGCCGAGTTCGCACTGCTTGACGACCGCGTCAATCCGCTCATCGCGATGGCCACCTTTGAGCCCGCGAGCGTCGGCAAAAAATTCGAGTAGGCTGCGGGGCGTCATGTCGGGGTAGAGGGGTCCATTCTCAGGCAGATAACCCAGACGCGTTGCCCCGGCTAAACGGTCGGTTGACATATCATGGCCCGCGATTTTGGCGGTGCCCTCGGAGGGAGCCAGATAGCCGGTTAGGAGTTTCATCGTCGTGCTCTTGCCCGCCCCGTTGGGGCCGAGAAAAGCCACCACCTCACCTCGCGGTACGCGAAAGGAAACATCTTCGATTGCGATGAAGGAGCCGTAGTACTTTGTCAGGCCCTCAGCCTCGATCATCGCTTCCTTGCTGGTTGTCTGTGTTGTTTTCATACTTGATTTTGAGACCTAGATTTTCGTTCCTCATTGAGACGAACGATTGAGTTGAGTAGGTTTTGAGGGCTGAAATACCGGCCAAGGCACTCGCGCCTTTTCAGCAGGGGAGTCAAAGCCTACCCGATTGCTGCTCATTGCGGGTCACTATTATTCCCAGCACTTGCATTCTCGGCAACCCCGGCAATCAGTTGGGGGCGATTACGAGTTATCCCCTAGACATTGATACGGGTCACTTTTACCGTTCGTGCGGGCCGCCGCTCCGGGAACAGTCGCTGCAATCTGGCGACAGCATTTGGCCGTTGAAACCAAAGGTGGTCGTCACTTTGTCATGCAGGCTGTGCAGGCTGGCTCATTCCGCACGTTGGTGAAGTGCCGTACGAAAATGTGGCTCCACGGGAAGCGGCTTGATCTGCGGCTCTGATTGATCTCGCTGCCAGGCGATGTGCACCCGCCAATCGTCGCTGGCCTGCGGGGCATCGCTGCGAAAATGCACGCCCCGAGTTTCACAGCGTTTGATTGCCGCCCGAATCATTAACCTAGAAACCTCGAGCATGTTTTGCAGTTGCCAGCCCTGAGGATCAGAAAATTGGCGGGGTAGTACATACCGACACCACCCCTCCACCGTGTCGAGCGCCTCAGCCAGAGATTCTCCATCCCGTTCAACGCCCACGTGCCGCCACATCAAGCTTCGCAGCGAATTACGAATATCGGCAAGGTCGAGCGTACTGCTAGGTTCTCCGGCACTTGTATCCGCCGCCTTGGCACTCGTGATCAGCGGCACTTCAAACGCTTCCGAGGTCGACCCTTCCTCGCCCAGTCCGGCCAGCACATCGTCGCTGGCAGCTTCCCCCGCTCGCGCGCCGTAGACAAGCCCTTCGAGCAAGCTATTGCTCGCCAATCGATTAGCACCGTGCAAACCGCTCGAGGTCACTTCGCCCGCAGCAAAAAGACCCGGCAGACTCGTGCGGCCGCAAGAGTCAACCGTGGCACCACCAATCATGTAGTGTGCGCCGGGGCGAACGGGGATCCGGTCGCTCGCTAGATCGAGTCCAAACTTTGCACAGATTTCAGCCATGCCTGGAAAACGCCGCCGTACCATCACGGCATCGAGGTGCGACAGATCGAGATAGACATTCGCATGGTGTGTGCGATGCATCACTACGGTGATCGCTCGCGAGACGATATCTCGTGGGGACAATTCTGCGCGGGCGTCAAATTCCGGCATGAATCGACGGCCTTCACGATCGACCAGATGGGCGCCCGCTCCGCGCACGGCTTCAGTGATCAGACTCCGCGCACCCCCGGCAATGTAGAGCACGGTCGGATGAAACTGCATAAATTCCATATCTCGCAGCTCGGCACCAGCCCGCCAGGCCAACGCCAGGCCATCGCCACTAGACCCAGGCGGGTTTGTTGATTCGCGGTAGAGTTGCCCTGCCCCGCCAGTTGCCAGGATCGTGCGCCTCGCCCAGACAAGCGTCTTACCGTGCGACGGGTTCCAGACAATCGCTCCTCGGCACTCCCCAGAAACGGTCAACAAATCGATTGTAAATGTATCGGGCCAGACTTCCAGATTTTCAAGTTTTCCAGTCTGCTCAATGACAGCCCGCATCACCTCGCGGCCGGTGGCATCTCCAAGGGCATGAACAATTCGGTGATGGCTGTGGCCCCCTTCCCGACCGAGTTCAAGCGCGCCATCACGCTGATCAAATTGTGTGCCCCATGCGATGAGCTCGGCAATTCGCTGCGGTGCTTCTCGGACAACCGCATCCACAACCTCCTCGTGACACAGGCCGGCACCAGCAGTCAGAGTGTCGGCAACGTGGTTGTCAAAGCGATCTTCTGGATCGACAACTCCGGCGATGCCGCCTTGCGCCCACTGGCTCGACGAACCGTGCAGATCGTCTTTCGTAACGACTGTCACGGAGAGGCGTTTGTCGACAGCCAGCGCCGCTCGCAATCCGGCTAGACCTCCTCCTAAAATCAGTACGTCGGTGAAGCAGTGCGGCACGCGCTTCGGCCCAAATGCCACCAAATGCCTCGGACCCTCAAACATCAACGTCACTCTCCAGTTGTGCCTTGAGTGTAGGCTCTAAACTGTTCGCGGTATTCGCTGGGTGGACGACTGCGACGGCCCTCGGCCTGCCCGCCTTTGGGATCTGCAGGGATATCGCGAGAACTTCGCACGCCACCCGGCCGCAAGCCGAGACTGCGAACGGCCTGATCAAAGTCGGCACGCTCGCTGGAATCAGCACTTTCGGCCATCTGCTGCATCGAGTGCCAGCGATTTAAAAATGCACGGGCCTGATCGCGAGTCCAACCGAGTTGATCGAGTACGCCTGTTCGACCGGAATCAACCTCGTCTTGCAGATGTTCCAGAGCGAGGTCTGTGGCGTTGCGTGCGTGGCTTAAGTCTTGCTGATCCCATTGGGCCTCTTTTGACGGCGGCAATCCGGCTTTTTCTGGGCCGTCTGCCGGCACTGATTTTCCTCCTCCAGACCAACCGCCACTGCCAACAGAGCTCGACTGACCGCCCTCTTTACCGCCAGCCGCTTGGGCAGGCTTGCGTGCGCCGCCAGCTTTCTCGCCACCAGCTTTCTCGCCACCAGCTTTCTCGCCACCAGCTTTCTCGCCACCAGCTTTCTCGCCCCCAGCTCTCTCG
>Ga0194055_10000150_pt1 | contig 52440 bp, 39 predicted proteins | sample SepL449m_MetaG_FD_155482 | JGI IMG/M metagenome (GOLD analysis project Ga0194055, IMG submission 155482) | Anoxic zone freshwater microbial communities from boreal shield lake in IISD Experimental Lakes Area, Ontario, Canada - Sep2016-L442-9m | ecosystem: Environmental > Aquatic > Freshwater >... | reverse complement strand
CAATGGCACCTTTGACGGGGGCATTCAAAACGTTCAAGGCATCGTCGAGCCGACCTTCTTGCAGATAGAAAGAGATGAGATCATTGGTTCCTTCGAGCGTGCCCGGCGAGATGTCCTCTTCGGTCAATGCCGACCATGAAGCGGAAAGCAACTTGAATGCACGTTGCTTCAGATCCAGGTCTTCGGGTGTCGGTTCTGTTTTGGCTTGTCGGTGTGCATAAAGGTTTTGTCGGTACTGCGACCAGAGGATCCGTCCGAGCAAGAACGCCTTTTCGCCTCCAAGGGTTCCTTTCATGGCTATAAACCGCTCCGCCTCATCCCATCTCTTGTCGCGGAGCGCCAGGGATACCAGAATGTCTACGGCTTGATCGCTCTCAGGAGTTCCTTGCGAATGGTCGATCAAGTAACGAGCGAGTCGCTCCAGATTTGCCATCAGGGAAGCCTGTCGATCGCTGGGTGCGTTCTCGATCAACTGCCCCAACCCCGCTAGCGCAAACGAACTCGCCTTTTGAGCCGTCTCGGACCCTTTGCTGGTGCGCATAATGACTTCGGAAATAGCGACCGATTCCCAATACCTTTTCAGTCGCAGGTAAAGATAGGATTGCAAAAATCGGGTCTGCAAAAGGTCTTCTCGCGAATCATCGTCGCGATAGAGTGACAAGGCTCGTTGGTTCAACTCGATGGCTTGCAAACGATCTCGATTGGCATCGTCTTGCACCGTGCGGATCTGATCTTCGATCTCTTTTTTTTCCTGCTCGTTGGCTGTGGCCAGTTGCCGTTGCAGGATCTGAATTGTTGTGTCTCCTTCATCGGCTCGATCCAACCTCGCTCGAGCCGCTTTGATCGATTCTGCAAAGGTCTTGGTATCGGGCAATTTGGTATCGTCGACCGCTTTGGCTTCGATCCCTAGATCCTTCAGCAAGTCCCTGGCTCTGGCTTGTAGCGGGCCGGGCTTCTTGACCACGGATTGCAGACCTTCTCTGGCTTCACGGCGAATGTTTCGGATCTTGCCTTCATCCGACTTGGCATCCAGGGATGCGATCCAGGCCAAACGAGCCTCGGCAATAGCCAGTTGCAGCTCCTTCCATTCGGGCTTGTCTTTCTCCCGCATGTCCCCCAGTTTCCATTGGTCTTCACCCCGTGCGATGGCTGCTTCGTACTTGCCGGATGCAGGACTGCTGTCCAAACGCACGATCCCTGTGATGGCTTGGACCCTCCACAACCGAAAAATACCCGCTTCGTCCGTTTCCGCGACGCGATTGAATGTTTCGCGCGCCGCATCGATTTGGCCGAGCAATGCTTGGACTTGTCCGCGATTGAGCAAACTCAAGTATTTGGCACCCGGTTGTCGCGAGCTCTTATCGGCAACCTCATTGAGTCGTTTATCCGCTTCTTCGAGGCGTTGCTTCCATTCCGCGCTTTGAGGTTCGAAGGTTTCTGCCAAGTACTTGAGGGTGATCGCTTGCAGGATTTGTCCTTGTCGATACTCGGTCTGCAGTTTTTCGCGCAGCGCCAAGCGGTCGGTCTCGTTGGGTTTGACATTGGCTCCTTGCATCTTCTCTAGGATAGGTCTCAAGGTCTCGACAGTTGTGCCGAACGTATCGTAGGCCTGTTGGTAGAAGACCCTGGCTTTTTCACGCAACTCGACCGCTTTGGCGGATCCAGAATCCTTTTTCGATTCGGCTTTTGAATCTTCGAGTAACTGCCCTCCGCGCGCCAAGTAAAGGTCCGCCAATTTCAGGAGGGTTTCGCCCCGTCGCGGATGGTCGGGCGAACCTGCCAGAAATTCCTTGTACCCGTTTTCGATCGCTGCCAGCTTGGAGTCAACGTCCTTGCTGGAACGAACTTCCTTCAGAGACAACTGCAACAGCAGAATCTTTTCTAGCCCTAGATCGGCTTTCATCGATGCCGGGAGACGATTGCGCTGGGAACTGATTTCGAGGTACTTCAGGGCTTGATCGTACAACCCCTCATCCTTTAGCCGCTCTAAAAATTTGGCCGCTGGCTCGTCCGCACGCACGAGGCTGGGCGCGATCATCGAGGGGATCGAGCCGATGACTAGGAACCAAAGCCAATGGCGTATTCCCCGATCCTTGCCATCGGCAGGATTGGCTTTCCGCGCGGGTTTCGAAATAAGTCGTGTGAAAGGCATAGGCCTTTTCTCCAATTTCCAAACATCGGAAGGATTGTTTCGCGAATTGATAGCGAGGATCGGACTGCGTCGGAACAATTGGGTTAGGCCTGGACGTCGATGCTTCGGATCCAAGCCTTTTCCGCATTCGTTCCTATCGCCGCGGCTATTACCGGTCGATCCTTGGTTCATTTCGTGGCGGACGTCCAGCATGACTGGCCCGAAAGCCGGATCGGGGTTTCGCGGCTACGATGACGTCCATCACCAGTATAATGTATCGTGAGTAGCATACGATTGCTCGGTCGACGAGAACATTGCCAACCCGCGCTGGATTCAGCCGGTGTTGGTTTTCTGGCTGGTCGATCCGTGCAATGAGTATGCGTTCGTTGGGTGCGAGGCGGTAACTAGGCTTGACGTTGTGGCGTGGACTCGCCGTGTTGTGATTCCTAGCACCTGCAGCCAGAACACATCCGCAGCGGTCGGTTGCCGAACCGCGGGCTGTTTCGCCTCGCTGCGATGGAGACGAACAACCGCGTCGTCAAACAACTGCGTCGGTCGCATCGCGACGCAATTCAATAGTGTAACGAAGTTCCATTTCCGCAGACGTTCGGTCGAGGGCAATTTCACAGATGTCAAGGAGACGGCAGGAAAGATGGTATTCAAGCGAAGGCCAGCGTCGAACGCGGGTCGCAGCCGAACAATCTTCGCATGGTCCCCGCCGACTTATCTCTCTCGTGATTCTGCTGGTGCTCACATTGACCATGCTCCACCAAGTCTCCGATCCGAAACGGGTCGCTCGTGTAGCGGGTGCGGTAGGGCTTTTTCCGAACGATGCTCAGCAACAACCGGCCCAGGATCTTGTACCGCAGGGGTCGACTTTGCTGCGTCCGAATGTTCGACTTGATTCGGACCAGCTCAATCGCAACGCAGACGATCTCCGTTCCTCGGATTCGGCCGATCCTGCCGACACAAACACAGCGATCGTTCAGGATCTGCCGCTCGAAGTTTCGACGATTGCACTCTTTGATCCGGATAACACCGTTCAAAGCCAATCGCTAATCTTACAGCGTCTGGTTCAGACTGCCCCGCGTCCCGTGTTCGAGGGATTAGTCCAGCATTGGCTTGGCCTCTCCGATTTGATTTCTACGTTAGACTCCTCTTCCCCCTTAGACTCCGCCGAGAACCAGAACCCAATCCCATCCTCGGCAGCTCGTCTGGATATCGATTCCTCCGAGATCCAGGATTGGATCCAGTCCGCGCAATCGACACTCCAACGCTGGCTAGAACTTTCCGATCCCGCCCGTCCGGAGCACACCTCTCTGCTCGAACTGCATCGATCCTTGACTGCAAAGCGGTTGGGCGCGGTCGAGGGTGAGCCAAAAAGGGGGGCGACCGATTCGGAAATCGTCCTCGATCCAGCGAGTGAAAGATTTCGTAGCGCAATGCGATTGTGCCTGGATCGGATGTTGTTGCAATCGTTTTCCGACAACACACCTTGGCGCACGGGTGAACGTTTAGCATTGTCTCGAACCACGGCGAGGGCTGTCGCCATGCATCAGGCCGCGAGGGAAGGGTGGTTGAACGCAGCCATGTTACCGGGTGTTTCGATCCCGCAACTGACTTCTCAAACCGCTTCCCTGCGTGGGAAGGGGATCCGTCTATCTGGTCGTATTGCACGCATCGACCCAAAGGCGTCCATCGCCTTGTCCTCGCAACCGATCCAAAACTACGATGTCCTTTGGTTGCGGCCGGATGATTACAGCAACCAACCCATTATCATTCATGTTCCTGAAGAGCTAAACGTGCCGACGGATTGGCTTCAAGTCGATCAGGCCGTAACGGTGGCGGGAATCGTTGCCAAACGCCGCGCTTACGCATCGAGTCGCGGAGGTGAAGTCGCCCCCGTTTTGATCGCGGCCATCATCGAACCTGCCGCGCCTCCAGGCACAACAGCACCTCCCCTCAGTCCATTGCAAAGTCGCGTGGCTACTGTCCTGGCGGCTGGACGCAAATCCCATGCGTGGTCTCCACCTATCGACATCGAGGCTCCCGCGCGTACCCTCAGAGATCGGCTCGGCCCACGCTTGGAGTCTATCCCGGTAGAACTGGCTCCCTCTCTTTCGGTCGCGTCGTCCGAGTCCCCGGCAACCGCCAATGGCTTAATCGCTTGGAAGCCGTTTGCACTTTCAGGACCCGTGCTTGCAAGCTTGCTCGGACTCCAGAAGTTCTCGGACGAAGTGGCTTTGCTCGCGCGAGGTCTGGAGCGCGTCTCGGTCGGCCCGGGGCAGGTGGTCGGCCGATGGGTTGGCCGAGTTCGATCGATCGAGACGTTTGCCATCGAACAACCACCCTTTCCGGGATGGGAATGGAAGGCTATTTACGCACTCCACGTGCAGGTGGAACCTAGGGAACGAACAAACCATGGTGAACGTTCCGAGCCGGTCGACTTGGTCGCGTTTCTCCCCAATGTCCCCATGGCTTGGCTGACGGAAAAGAGCTTGAATCAACCGTGCGTGATCGAAGGGATCGAAATCCTCGATCCGCGACTGTCCCAACCGGTCAGCAAGGAAGGACATCTGGGAACGACTTCGAGTGGAAGCTCACCGAAAGTTGTCTTAGGAGCATCGATCGCTTGGCAAAGAGAACCGCGCGACGAACGCGTTTCGGCCGATGCCATTTTGCAGTCCACTTCTCCCCCTTCGGTTCGGGATGAACCCCTTTCCCCTTCGATACCACCGTCCTGGGAGCGATTGCTCGATCGAGGATGGAACTTAGGTTGGCTGGATATGCTGGAATCCCTTCAAGGCCAATCGATGACGAGCCGTGAATCAACAGCCTTTTATCGTTTGCTCGCTGCCGCAGACCCATCGGGGACCGCCGATGGGACCGCCGAGGATCCACTGCCCAGCCTGAACCTGATGTCGGTGATCCAACGATCCGAAGGAGCCAAACGAAAGAATGGAAAGATCGGTATCGACGATCGGAGTTCCGGATATCGCGTTCACGCGGTTGTCACTCTTCGACGCGTGCAGCGGATCGAAGTCACCAACCCAGAGCTTATTGAGTTACTCGGTTCGAACGCGTATTACCAAATCGATGGCATCGCGGAAATCGGCCGCAATCGGATCGAGATCCGCTATGGTCCCGACAGTGAGCCCGTCGTTTTCGAAAAAGAATTCCCAGTGACTTTGGTCGCGAGGACCGTGCCCGATTGGATCCTCGTCAACTCGGGAGACACAGATTCCGCAGGCTCGATCGCTTGGTATCCACGTATACGAACACAAGTCGAAGGTTGGTGTTATCGCACATGGAAATACAAGACAGCCCAAGTCAGCGCTGCGACGGACGACAAGCAGTTCCAGCAAGGACCGATGCTTGTGATCGATCGTATCGAGATGGCGAATCCCATCCCGGTAACGAATCCCAACCAGCGATCCACTCCTTGGACGTCGATCGTGACGACCCTTTTGGGACTCTCGGGTATCGGTTGGTTTGCGTGGCGTTATCAAAGGGGAATCTTTCCCGCGAAGAAACTGCAAAAACACAAGTTTCGTTCGACGGACTCGCAATGAAGGTATTTCAATGATCGAATCGCTCGTCCCAGTGCCGATGACAGTCGATCAACTTCGAAGGGTGGATACGATTGCCACGCGCGACTTTGGCATGCACTCTTTGGTGCTGATGGAAAACGCAGGGCGTGGCGCAGCGGATCACATTGCACGCACCGCAGTTGGCGGCGCCGTGATCGTGATTTTATGCGGAACGGGAAACAATGGAGGGGACGGATTGGTGATCGCTCGCCATCTTCATGGTGCGCAGCGTCAGGTGCGAGTGTGGTTGATCGGATCACCCGACAAGTTGTCTGAGGATGCGGCAGCGAACTATCGTATTCTGGAGCGAACATCCGTTCCATGCACATGGTTGTCCGGGCAACCGGAGTTCTCTTTCGATCGCGAAGTGAATACTCCCGAGGACGATTTGTCCGTGGCTTCGAAGGACCCGATCGGATTGCCATCGTTCGACGCGCTGCGGAGTGCCGATGTTATTGTGGATGCGATGCTCGGTACGGGTGCGCGCGGTGAACCTCGCGGTTGGATGGCGCAGCTAATAGCCATCGCCAATCGATGCCGCGCCGTCCGATTTGCCATCGATATCCCGACCGGACTCGATGCGGATCTGGGTCGACAGGGTGCGAACGTTTTTCGCGCGGATGAAACGCTCACCTTTGTCGCTCCCAAGTTGGGATTCACGCAACCAGCGGCGATACCCGTGGTTGGAAAACTGACCGTTCTACCGATCGGGGTTCCTCCCGAAGTTCTTGCCAGGGCGATGGTACTGGCTCAGAACTCGACGTTGCACGCTTGAATGACGGTGGCGAAGGGGCCTGAGTGCGTGGTCTACCAAGTTTCGTATTTCGGCTACATTTTCACGTAGCCCATCGACCTTCCACGTTCCCAGGTGGATTTCGTGCGATCCAGGCTCCCTTAGAAGGTGGAATGGGTGGAACTGGGGTGATCGAAGGGCTATGTAGAGGCGGGGGTATCGATCATAATAGGGTTAACCCGGCCTGATTGTCGCTGTGAGAACATGCGGCAACATCCTTTCCCTCCGCACGAGAAATCAACCATGACCGCATTACGTTCCATGTACCTTCGTACACGACGAGAATTCTTGATTCGCTCCTCTGCGGCGGTTGCTGCCGGGTCGTGGTTGGCAGGGTTATCATCCCAGCAGCTTTGGGGATTGCATCCGGCGGTTAGTGCTCGCGAGACAGCGCGCGGCTTTTTGGAGAGCCTCAGCAACACCCAGAGGGCTGCCGCGAATCTGGAATACAGCGATGATCGACGCAGCGCATGGCATTTCGTCCCGATGGAAACTCGCAAGGGGCTTCCATTGCGAGATATGGACGACCGCCAGCGGAGTGCTGCCTTAGGACTACTGGCATCCATCCTGAGCGAAGAAGGTTTTCGGCGAGCTGTCGATATCATGGCCTATGAAGCCATCCTGCTTGAGTTGGAGGGTCCGAGCCAAGCCAAACGTCGCGACTACCAAAAGTACTATTTCACGGTCTACGGCACACCTTCCGAAACAGGCTTGTGGGGCGTGAGCGTCGAGGGGCATCACCTTTCGGTCAACATCACTTATGACGGAGAGAAGATCGTCGATTCCACGCCGCAATTCTTCGGGGTCAATCCAGCCAGGTTAAAACGGGAGTTTTCGACCCCAGATCCTTTGCAGTCCGGCGCCAAAACTCAATACAAGTCAGGAACGCGGTTGCTTCTGCCCGAAGAGCAAGCCGCTTACACGCTCGCAGGATCATTGACTGAGGAGCAAAAGAAGATCGCTGTGTTCAACGTAGAATCACCAGACGATATTCAGTGGCCCGGTGAGCCTCAACCGCATCATGATCAGCCCGTTGGCATCGCTGCCACGCAACTGAATGCTGCACAGCAAAAGAACTTGGCGTCGATCATTACTGCGTATTTTTCAACCATGCCTGCAGCGGTTGCCAAAGATCGCTGGGACGGTTTGACTCAGGCGGGGCTCGAGCAGATCCGATTTGGTTGGGCAGGAGGATTCGATCCTGCCGAGCAGCACTTTATCCGTCTGCAAGGCCCCACTTTCATTGCCGAGCTGTGCAATTTCCAGACAGACCCCGAAGGGACCAAAGCCAACCATATCCATTCGGTTTGGAGAGACTTGACCGGGGACTTCCATTTGCAAGTTCGGGGCTGATGAATTTTTCCGCCAGCCGAAACAGTTTCGGCGTCTTTGGATGAACTGTTTCGGTGGCGCATGATCAATACCCTTTTTCTTCCCGAGCTCCGCGAGATGCTCACGGAGGATCGCAAAGACGAACTCCGCGAGTTCTGTACAGCGCTGCACCCAGCTCGGACAGCCGAGTTCATGGAAGGGTTGGACAACAACGAAACGTGGCGTGTCCTTCAGCACGCCCAACCTTCGTTGCAGGCAGAGATCTTTCTCTATTTTGATTCGCGTCGCCAAGTCGATTTGCTGGCCACGCAAGATGAAAAACACGTCGCTGTCTTGGTAACACAGTTGCCAGCCGACGATGCGGTCGACTTATTGCGCGAGTTGCCCGAACATCGAGTCGATGAGATTCTCGCCCTCGTTCCTGCACCCGATCGACGGGACATCCGCCGACTGCAGACCTTTCCAGAGGGGACGGCGGGCGCGTTGATGACGACCGAAGCTGCCTGCCTTGCAGAAAACCTGACGGTCCGCCAAGCCCTCGATGCGCTCAGCCGCCAAGCCGAGCGTTTGGAGACTATTTACTACATCTATGTTGTGGATGATACCAATCACCTTCGGGGAGTGGTCTCCGGACGTTGGTTGATTTCCGCCATCGGTCGACCGGAGACCCTTCTGGCGGATCTCATGAAGACCGACTTGGTCACCGTCAATGTACATGACGACCAAGAACAGGTCGCACAAAAAGTGGCGTTCTACAATATGCTGGCGATTCCGGTTGTTGACGACCATCAACATATGTTGGGCATCATCACACACGACGACGTTATCGATGTGGTCCGCGACGAGGCAGTCGAAGATGTTCAGCGGATCGTCGCTGTGGAACCGCTCAATGATTCCTATCTGCGCATGCCACTGCTGGTGCTTTCGTGGAAACGGGGAATCTGGCTCCTGATCCTGTTCTTTGCCGCGCTATCGACTGCCTTTGCTCTCCAGTTTTATCAAGACTGGCTCAATCAATATGGCTGGCTCGTTCTATTCATACCATTGATTATCAGCAGCGGCGGCAACTCTGGCAGCCAATCTTCGACCCTGATCATCTCCGCCTTGGCGACGAAGGATATCGAGCTCGCGGATTGGAGCCGAATTGTGAAGCGAGAATTGATCATGGGATTGCTCCTTGGGAGCATCATGGGATCGATCGGCTATCTCTGTGCATTGATTCTCGCTCCGCGCGCTTTCGATGCATTGATCATCCCAATCACTGTCCTCTGCGTCGTTTGTTGCGGCACGTGCATGGGGAGCATGTTGCCGTTGGCCTTCAAGCGAGTGGGGCTTGATCCAGCGATGATGAGCAATCAGTTCGTTGCCGGGCTGAGCGATTTGCTCGGAATCCTCATTTACGTCAACGTGGCTTTGTTGTTTCTCAAGTAACTCTGCAGCGAGCATGACGCTAACCGGCCCCTTCTCGGCGCGATTACGGCAATGGACTGGGCAGCCCTACGGCCATTTCCTGAACCACCGTCAAATCTTTTCACCTGACGGTAAGCGAGCCTTCTACGATACCCGCAATGCCGACCCGGACATCATGGTCACGTCCCGCATCGAGTCGATCGATTTGGAGAGTGGCCAAACACATGTGGAATATGCCGTTCCGAGTGCGAGCGGGTACGGACCGGGTGTTGGGGCCGTCGTCGTCCATCCTCAACGATCACACCTGCTGTTCATCCATGGGTTGTGGAATTGCACGGCCGATAATCCCTACTCGGCAACGCGACGATTCGGTGCCCTGATCGATGGAACGGACATGCCGATAGACCATTTAACAGACCATTCACGAGAGCGGAAACCGGTCCCGTTCGAGGGACGTTGGATCGCAGAGGGATGCCCGCGAGGATGCCTGCGTGGAGGGACCCATGCCCATAGTTGGTCGCGCGATGGGCAGTGGGCCAGTTTCACTTACAACGATCATGTCATGGAACTTCGCCACCGGCAGAGGTTGGGACCTCCCGATTTGCGAACCGTCGGAGTGGTCATGTTTGGGGACTCGGAGTTGCAAATTGCGCGGCTTAATCACCCTGCAGAACCAGGCCGAGACATCGAAAACTTTTTAGGCGTAGGCTGGGCGTGTATCGTTGCCAAGGTCGTAGAAAATCCCAAGTGGGGTAGTGACGAGATCGAAAGCGCTCGGGAAGAATGTTGGGTAGAGGGTCGGCCGTGGCGCACTCTTGCATTCGTTGGTCGGGTTCGCAATTTGGATGGCCAGGCCATCGACGAAGTGTTTGTGGCGGAATGGAAGGGGAACGCGTCGACGATCGATCGATTCAACCTGCGGATCAACCTGCGAGAATTGGCTCCGGTGGATGCGTCGGGACGGCTCATGCCACCCCCTGAATGCGAAGTCCGCAGGGTTACCTATTCGCAGCATCGACGGTTTCCCGGAGTGTCGGGACCCCGCAATTGGCTGGTGGCATCGCCCGATGGCCGATGGGTTTACTTTCCGATGTCAGACAATCAGGGGATCGTCCAAATCGCCCGTGTCGATCTTGATTCCGGCCGAATCGAGCCGATCAGTGAGCTTCGAACATCGATCGGAAATCAAATCGCCATCGACTCCAGTGGGGAGTGGCTGACGGCGATTTGCGATGGAACGCCTGGACTTGTGAGCGCGCATGGCGGCCCATGGCGTCCGTTGCTGAACGACCTTTCCTTTTCTGCGGTTCTGTCCGGTGCCGTCCATTTCTTGCCTGACGGGTCGGGTTGGCTCGTGCACGGTTATCCAAAAAATCCGAATGCGCATTGGCTCCAGCTCTGGACAATCACCCTACACTAACACGACCCGTCACCAACACGAATCGTCGCTGCCAAAACGGGCTCCCGACGCAAACCGCTGTTTCCACCCACCGAAAGTAAGATCCGTTCAATGAATCGACGCAAAGATATCGGTGGAGTGGTCCACATCTATCAAAAATTTAATCCGACCGAGTTTCCCAGCCCGAATCAGTCGGACCCCGATTTGGTTTCGAGTGCGTTTGAGCATGCGTTGGCATACGGTAGTTATCGCGAGCTGACCGAAGAGGAATTGGCCCGAGCGGTGGAGTTGGATCCAAGCCAGATCGCCGGATTAGGTCCTAGCATCGATGCATTGCGAGCGATGTTGGAGGAACGCAAGCGAAAGATTCTTGAAACATACCAAGTCGATGGGTTAGACAAAAAGGCTCAGGATCGTTTTGATAAGCTGTCGCGCCGCATCCGACCTCCTGCCCCTCTCAAATCGCTCTTCGATCGGGCCGTCCGCCACAAACAAATCTACTTGTTCGAACAACTTTGGTATGCGGCCGACAGAAGCGATCCCACCTTTGCGAGCGACGTGCTGAAGGGGATGGAGGCTCTCGGAGACAAGTACCAAATCGATGAACTTGTCAGCAAGTACACTTTCACCGGACGGCAGAAAGTCGACATCCCAACAGCCATCGAAATCAAGAAAGAGTTGGAGCAGATCGACGCGTTGCTTAAGCAACTGGAGGAGGCCGCAAAGACCGCCCAGATTGGCCTGATCGATATGGAGGCGCTCGCGCAGTTTGCCCCTCCTGCCGATCTCAATCAGCTCGAAGAAATTCGTGAGCAGATCAGCAATATTGTTCGTGAGATAGCCGAACGCCAAGGGCTCGATCGCAATGAATCGGGCGCGTATCAGTTGACCCCGAAGGCGTATAAGACGTTTCAAGCGAAGCTGCTCGAGAAGATCTTTGCAAATCTAAAAGCCTCGCGCAGCGGTCGACATAGCGGTCGCATTCTAGGTGATGGGAGTGTCGAGTTGCCCACGACGAAGTCCTACGAGTTCGGTGATTCGATTGCCAATCTCGACATTGTTCAGTCGGTGGTCAATGCAATGCTTCGCAGGCCGGAAGAGCGACCCGTCCGTTTGTCCAACGATGACTTGGAAGTGTTCAAGACGCGCAATATGCCTAAATGCGCCACGGTCGTCATTATGGACATGAGTGGATCGATGCGCCACGACGGGCAATACATGAACGTCAAACGGATGGCGCTGGCGCTGCAAGGGCTGATCACCAGCGAATATCCGGGAGATTTTCTTCGATTCATCGAGATGTACACCTTTGCCAAACTGCGACCAGCGGGGGAAATCATCGATATGATGCCCAAGCCTGTCACGATTCATAATCCTGTCGTTCGGCTCAAGGCGGACATGAGCGAAGAGGGGATCAGTGAGATGGAGATCCCACCCCACTTCACGAACATTCAACATGCGCTGCGGTTGGCGAGGCAGAACTTGGCAACCGCCGACACGGTGAACAAACAAATCGTTTTAATCACGGATGGTTTGCCAACAGCCCATTTCGAAAATGAAATGCTCTTCCTGCTCTATCCGCCAGACCCACGCACGGAACAACAGACGATGCGCGAAGCCATGATGTGTGCCCGCGATGGTATTACCATCAATTTGTTCTTGGTACCGAGCTGGTCCCAGTCCGAAGAGGACATTCGATTCGCCTACCGAATGGCGGAACAAACCAAAGGTCGTGTCTTCTTCACGAGCGGTGACAACCTCGATCGCTTCGTATTGTGGGACTATCTCGACCGCAAACGAGAAATCCTTGGCTAGAAACTTTCCAGAAGATGGATAGAAATAGGACACTGCAGCTTTTTACTGCGTCACTGATGTGCTTCGTTGAGATTGCAATTCCGCAGAAAGATCGGGAAGAGCTACAATCGAGACTCTGTTCTTGAGCATTGGTAGTCCCTCGACGAATTCTGATTATTGTGTCCTCGCATCATCATCGCCCAGAAGATGCTTCTGGTAAACGTTTGGCCGACCATTCGACTCACGGTATTCGCCGCGAGGAAATTCAGCGAGCGCTGGAACATGCGATTCATTATCTCCCTTCGCAGGGTCCGATCGCAATCTTCGTCCACCATAACACATTGCATGCCTTCGAGCATTTGCCATTCGAAGAAGCGGTCGTATCGGGTTGGAACAAATACCATAGTCAACCCTATCTGTCTGAAGAACGATTTCGTGAAGAGTATGCGAATGGCCGCATCATCGACGCGGATATTGACGAGGTTCTAAAAAGCGATTTGGGGGACAACCAATCGGCGCCTGTCGTTCTGGACACCAACCGTTTCCAATTGCGCCGCATGATGCTGGGGCATGTGATTCGCAACGGCCCCGATCAAGAACTTCTCTGGTTCACCGCAGAGACAAATGCACTAGATCAATTCCGGCGAGATGTCCCCGTGCAATCCGACAGGAATATCGTCGAATCGGTGAAGCAATGGTTGCTTCGTCATGCTTCCAGTCCAGACCATGCATCGTCTCCGATCGATCAGACGATTGAATCGATCCGTTACGAGGTCAATCGCGGGCCATTGGATTCGTGGAGCCATGAGAACTGGTGCCAGCTTAGCCTTCGCTGGCTGCACCGCGTTTGCCGCGAGGGGGCGGGATTTGTTGGAGAAGTAAGAACGGATGACGTTTCGGTGCATCGCCATCGAGACGTGCTTTTGGGAACGTGTCAGTTTGATTGCGATCTCCGTGTTCTGGAATTGCTAGTTCGATTCTTGTCGAGCTTCACGGACCAAGGCTTCGCACAATGGACGATGCCCAATCGAAGCCTAGGCATTTACAAGTCATTTCTGGAACTCTACGAAGTCCAATCGTTCTTTACCGAACCGTGGAAGCGAGAACTGGCCGAAGCGATTCAGGAGGACAAACGAGCGGGCAGGTCCGCGATGGACTCGATCGAGAACTCCTTGGATCGGTTGGGAGTTCCCGCCGGCCAGATCGACGACTTCATCGAGAGCACGTTGCTGGCACTTCCCGGCTGGAGCGGCATGATTTGGCAATTGGAAACCAATGCGGAATGGACGCCACGGCCCGCTCCGAGCGGGGCGTTGATGGAGTTGCTGGCGATTCGATTGCTGCTCGATCGGGCTTCGATTGCAAACGCCATTCGCGAGTTGCTTCCTTCCGATCAACGACAATGGCTCTCTGAGCATGGATTTTCGATTGAAAAGCTCTCGGAATGCCTTGAGTTCCAAGAGCGCAAGCATGTTCGGCAATCGGTCGAGCAACGGGCATTCATTCTCTTTCAAGTCGCCCAGTTGCTGGGTTGGCCTCCCAATGCATTGGTCGATTTGCGACCGGATCAATGGCAGAAGCTGATGAACGAGATCAGCGATTTTGGATCGCTTGAGCGAAGACGTCTTTTTCAACTCGCGTACGAACGAAATTACCGTACCCAGTTGCTCGATGCGCTTGCTTCGCAATCATTGAAAGAGCCACGACCGGCCGAAGCCATTTCGTTCCAGTTGGTGACCTGCATCGACGATCGCGAGGAATCGCTGCGACGCAATTTGGAAGAAGTCGTGCCGCAAGTGGAAACCTTTGGTGCTGCTGGATTCTTTTCCGTTCCAATGTACTTTCGATCGTCATCGGATGCGCATTACATCCCCCTATGTCCTGTAGTGATCAAACCGCAGCATTTCGTCGACGAGATAGGGACTCTCTCGCAACAGGAATTGCAGCGACGACAGGCCGAAGCGAGGCGCGTCTTAGGGTACGCATCGCACCGAATCCATTTGGGGAGTCGAACCCTGGCAGCGGGGATTGTGACTTCGTTGCTGGGATCGCTGGCAAGTTTGCCCATGGTGGCTCGGGTTTTGGCTCCCCGTTTGACGTCTCAATTCCGATCTTTGGTCAGCCGCATCATGCGCCCGAATCAAGCCACGATGTTGCTGATTGAGCGGATCGATATGCAAAACAACCATCAACAATCGTCTCTTCCGACTCCGAAATTGAACCAAGGCTTTACGCATGAAGAAATGGCTAGCATGGTTCAGCGGCTGTTGGGCGATATCGGACTCAAAAGATTTTCGCGATTGGTCATCATGCTCGGGCATGGTTCTGGTTCTCTCAACAATCCGCACGAATCGGCTTATAACTGCGGCGCTTGTGGAGGTGGACGGGGTGGGCCGAACGCACGGGCGTTCGCCCTGATGGCGAACGACTATCGGGTACGACGTATCTTAGAGCAACGCGGGATGATCATTCCAGAGTCGTGCATCTTTGTGGGAGGATACCACAACACGTGCAACGACCACATCGAGTACTTTGATATCGATCGGCTGCCTCCAAGCCACCAGATGGAATTTTTGGATGCTCAGGCCAAATTGGATGAGGCCAGGCAGCTCAATGCGCGCGAGCGATCACGAAGGTTTCATTCGGCTCCAATCGACATGTCGCCTGCGGAATCGCTCAAGCACGTCGAGGGGCGTTCCGAGGATCTGGCACAGGCTCGGCCAGAGTACAATCATGCAACCAACGCCGCATGCATCGTGGGTCGGCGAGATAGAACGCGTGGCCTATTCATGGATCGACGTGCATTCCTCACGTCGTACGACCCGACGACCGATAGTCCCGATACGCCGATCCTAATGCGCATCCTGCAAGCCATCATTCCGGTTTGCTCAGGCATCTCTCTCGAGTACTACTTTTCGACCGTCGACAACGTCGGTTATGGTTGCGGGTCCAAGCTTCCGCACAACATCACCTCGCTCTTGGGTGTGATGGAAGGTGCTGTGAGCGACTTGAGGACTGGGCTCAGTCAACAAATGGTTGAAATCCATGAGCCGATGCGAATTTTGTTTGTCATTGAGAGCACGCCGCAAGCCCTCCTCTCCATCATGGCTCGCAATCCCAACATCGACGGGATGATTCGCAAACGCTGGGTACAAATCGCGGTTCTTTCTCCCGATTCCAGCGACATCCAGTTATTTGAAAACGGCGGATTTGTTCCCTATAGCCCGACCGTGAACCAGATGCCTCGAGTCCCTAATTCTCTTGCCATCTATCAGTACCAACGCGGACATCTTCCGTTTGCCAACGTCACTGCGAGCTAACCCCCATGATCGATTTTCTTGGTTACCTGGTGATTGGCTGCCCGATATTGACCTTGCTCGTCCTCAGCTTGACCGGCCTTTTCCAGCAACCCCTACCCAGTATCGCCGTCGATCGACTGACGAAAACGAATGTCGCTATTGGACTGTTGGCGTCGATCGGGATATTGATCTGGATGCTTTGGACGGGAAATCGCATCCGCGTTTTGGATCTTGGCAATATGGTGGATATCAACGAAGAACACCTCCATTTCCACCTCGAGTTTATCTTTGATCGGCTCAGTGTTCCCATGATCCTGATGTCTTTTGTATTGATTGGTGTGATCGGATCGTTCGCGAATATCTACCTGCAAGCCGATTCGGGCTACCATCGGTTCTTTCTTTGCTTTTCCGTATTTCTCGTCGGTTTGATTTTTGCGTTCCTGGCTGGGACGATCGAAACTCTCTTTGTGGGTTGGGAGTTGGTGGGATTGTCGTCGGCCCTATTGATTGCCTATTTCCATGAGCGACCGGCCCCAGTCCAGAACGGGTTGCGAGTCTGGGCTGTTTACCGTGTCGCAGATGCAGCATTCCTGGCAGCCGCGATCGCCATGCATCATCAATATGGTCAAGGTGAATTTGCTAAGATGACAGGTTCGGGAGTGTGGCCCGAGGGGGTTTCTACATTGGATCCATGGACCTCGTTTCTGTTCGGCATCCTGCTTCTCATTGCAGCGGCTGGCAAGTCCGGTTTGATTCCCTTTTCGGGGTGGCTCCCTCGCGCGATGGAAGGTCCGACTCCTTCGAGCGCGGTGTTCTATGGCGCGCTTTCGATTCACTTAGGAGCCTATCTCCTACTTCGCATATCTCCTATCTTTGCTGAATCGATCATGTTACGAGTGATCGTGGTATTGCTGGGCGCATCGACAGCCATTGTTGCGGCGGCGATATCCAGAGTACAGACCGACGTGAAGAGCGCGCTGGCCTACTCGTCGGTTTGCCAAGTCGGCATCATTGTCATGGAGATCGGTTTTGGATGGTGGTATCTGGCCCTGATTCACATGATTGGCCATGCATTTTTGCGTTCCCTGCAATTGCTGCGAGCGCCCACGTTGCTTCGCGATTACCGCTCGCTCGAGAATGCGATCGGTGGTCGGTTGGCACATCAGCCAAGTCCGGAAATTTCAGCCGATGCCCATTCACTTAGTTCGCGTTGGTATCGCTTCGCGCTGGAGCGAGGCTATATGGATGCGATGATCGATCTTTATGTCGTCCGGCCCTTTTGCAATTTGTTCCATTACTTTACTAGGCTCGAGGATCGATGGATGCAGTTTTTGTCCGGCGAAACTCCGGTGATTCGCGAGCACTATCCGACCCGCGGATCCAATTCTGTGTCAGATCCGGTGATCACAGCTAGTCCGGGAGCAAACCGTCAATGAACGTTCCTTGGTACGAGTTGGTTTCACTCATCCCGTTGATCGGTGCGTTATTGCTATGGCGGCCGATGGAAACGGGGAAAGCCCGTTTCATCTGCATTTTGCTTGCGGGAATCACGCTCATTCTCGCGATAGGCTTGGAACTGTTGGCGGTTCCAGTAAACACGACTTGGATCGGTCTCCTGTTTCATCAGGATTTGGTCCATATCGATGAATTTAGCCGACCCCTTCTACCGCTGACCGCGCTGATCTATTTCTCCACCTTGCTTGCAACAGTCGGTCATAAAGCGAAGAATTTTTCGTTCAGTGGAGCGCTGTTAGGGGAGTCCCTCACGCTGCTTACGTTCTCCACGGACGTACTTTGGCTGATGGTGGTCTTGCAGTGTCTGAGTGTGATACCGATTTGGTTCGAACTACGATCGCGAGGGCGATCGACCCGCGTCTATACCATCCATCAAGTTCTTTTTGTGTTTTGCTTGGTTTTGGGAGGCTGGTTGCACACGCCCAATAGCGTTCCTTCGATGAGTTTGAGCGTCAGTCTGTTGACTATCGCAGTATTGATTCGCAGTGGTGCGTTTCCATTTCATGTATGGCGAATCGATCTATTTGAAAAGGCGACCTTCGGTTCGGCGATCCTGTTTGTGTCACCCATGATGGGTGCGTATATCTGTCTTCGTTGGGTATTGCCGAGCGAACCGGACTGGGCATTGCATGCGATCAGCATCTTGTCGTTGGCGACGGCTGTGTATGCGGCTAGCATGGCGCTGGTTCAAAACGATGGACGGCGATTCTATTGCTATTTGTTCTTGAGTCATGCTTCGTTGGTCCTGGTGGGGTTGGAGTTAGCGACTCCCATCGGTATCGCAGGAGCCTTGAGCATGTGGGTATCGGTCGGCGTCGCATTGACCAGCTTTGGCATAACCATGCGTTGCATCGAAGCGCGCATCGGCCGGATCGATTTGGGGAACTACTACGGTTTATACAACCACATGCCGACCATGGCGGCATTCTTTCTGTTGACCGGTTTGGCCAGTGTGGGATTTCCGTGCACGATTGGGTTTGTGGCCGGCGAACTGCTAACGGAAAGCGTTATCGCCTATTCCCCTTGGATTGGCTGTCTCGTTGTTTTGGCAACGACCCTCAATGGTATAGCCGTCATGCGGGCCTACTTTCGCGTCTTCACGGGGACCAAACATGTCACGTCCATACCGATGCGAAGCCAGCCTGAAGAAATGTTCGCGATTATCGCAATGACGTTGATCATCCTTGGAGGAGGACTCTATCCTCAACCGGGAGTTGAATCGCGGTACCGAGCTGCTGTCCATTTGCTTGAAAATTATCAACGCATCCCGCATCCTTCGGGTCATGCCGATCCACAAGCGCAGCATTCCATTCCGGCCGACCGAAGTGCAAGCGAACTCTAGCTTGGGTTCAATCGGACCCGATTCCAAAACTTCATGGTTGGCCATCCTTGTGAGGCTCGAATGCAACTCGAATGCAACTCGAATGCAACTCGAATGCGAGGAGTTGCCCAGGTAGCTTATTGAATCCCCTAGGGCATCGGAACAACACCGTACTTGAAAACGGTTTCCGCATAAACGAATCCCATCGTTTGATAGAGCCGAATCGCTGCTAAGTTATGAACGGTGACCTCCAGAGTAACAATCCGGCATCCTGCGTCTCGAAAACCTTGCAGTGACCTTCGAATGAGTTCGCGACCGATGCCGCGGCCTCTCCAGGCAGGCACGACACCAATATTCTGGATCGCACCCAACGCTGGACTGGTTTGCAGACCTTGAATGGTTCCCATGACAGTTTCTTCTGGGGAACCGGGCTGGCATACGGCCAACCATGTGGCTTCCGGAACGAAGTTGCTCTTGGAAGTAATGTCACGCATCAACTGCTTGCAACCTTCATGGTCCGCCAAGCATGGGAAGACGTTGCCATCCATCTCATTGCGAAAGCTCTCCCATTTCGCACGGGCATGAAGCCCGACGAGCCTAGGGTGCCACGTCAACCACGCGATCGGAGAATGTGTTGACTGAAGCGAATTCTCCTCCCATGCACTGTCCGGAAGCGATGCCAGATCGATCTGCATGCGATAGCGTTTGTAAAAGATAGAAGTCGTCATGCAACTCTCGTAACGCCCATTCGATGCATCGCGGAACGGTTAGGGCAAGGAAGGATCGACGGGGCAGACGTTGACAGCCCCTAGGCGACACTCTTCGGGTCGACCTTCGGATCAACCTACGGGTCGATGGACCGAAAAACCCGAAATTCCCTACACGAAGTAACGCGTGAATCGGGTTTCCAAAGGAAAAGTCTCTCGAATCCGGTTTTGCAGTTCCGTATACTGAGGAAATCGAATCTGCCAATCAGTATGTCGATTCCTCACATAAAACGCCAGTGTGTGTGACGCGAGAGAGCGAATCAGGCGGATTTGGGGCGCGATCTAGACCGGAGCTTTTGATCATGTTGCTGTTGAAACAAGCCAGATCGATGTCGTTGAGAGTTCTTCACGGGGCTGTTCAAGTGGCTTTTCACGGGGTTGAGCGCCGGTCTTGTTTTTTGGCGTCCGTATTTTTTGCTGCATGCGGCGGGATTGCGAGTGCAGATGTCGTGGAACTGCGAGATGGTGGCGTGATTGTTGGAAAGGTGCTGAACCCCCAGCAAGGTGCATTGGTCAAGATCGAGACCGAGGATGGGACCACGCTCGAAATCGATCGAAAGCTGGTCAAGATTCGGCAGACCATGGATCGGGATCTAGAGTACGCAAAAAAGGTCTCCGGCAAAACCGATTCGCTGGAAGATCATCGTTCCATCGTCGAGGAATGCATGGCCCAACAGATGGTGTCGCTGGCCAATGCGCACCGAGAGCGCATCGTCGAACTGGATCCAGCGGATCGCTCGTCCTGGGAGAATCTTCGTTACTTCAAAGACGAGGCCACAGGCAAGTACCTGCGACGCGAAGTCGTTATGTACCGCCGAGGGAAGCTCAAAGGGGATAAGGGCAAGTGGTACACATTGGAAGAGAAAGCACTTCTCGATTGGGATCAGAAGACCAAACTGCAGCGTGTTGCGGCTGAGAAGGAACTCGATGCTCGCATCAAAGGACTCAATGGAAACGCAGTCAAGAAAGCCGAATCGGAAGCCTATTTTCGGAATCTCAACAACCCTCAGTTGATCGGCAAGCTTGCAAAACTCTTTCGCGAAGATGCTTCTTCCGATCGTGGCTTCTACTTGGGATTGCTCAAGCAGATGCCGATTCAATCCGTAGCTCCGGCGATGATTCGTATCGCCCTTGAAGACCGGGATATCGTCGTCGTCAACGAGTGCTTGGACTTTCTTGCCTCTGGCGATGACCAGGTGCGCGAAATGGCCGTGAATGGCTTTGCAGCAAACCTCGGGAATAAGTCCAAACGGGATCGGGCTGCGTACTGCATGATGCCGTTCAATGACAAGCGATTTATCGGAGTGTTGATCAATTCGCTGCTATCCTCCGACATGGTGCAACCGGCGGGGCCTCCGGGCGGCTTGAATGTAGGCGTGGGGAACAATGGTGGTGTGGCCCTAGCCAACGGTGCGCCGGCGGCGCAGCAGCGCATCAATCAGCACAAAGATGTCTTGGCAGCGTTGCAGAACCTGACCCAAGAGAATTTCGGCTTCGACGTTCTCGAATGGCGCCGTTGGTTTGCGCGAGCATATGCCTTTGAAAATCTCGATTTGCGACGGGATGAAAACTGATTGCGCATCGCCGTTCTGGAATGGATCACCGGAAGCGGCCTTTGGCGCGCTCCAACCCAATCGACCCCGGATTCTTCAACGTCGGAATTGCTTCTCGAAGGCAGCGCCATGCTCTACGCGCTGGCGGGAGATCTGCAGAAGTCTGGGCATGAGGTTTATTCGGCCATCGAACCCTCAATCCAGAGTTGGGCGTCCCAGCACCTCCTCCCACATCCCCCTTTTGTACCCGTCCTGACGCCATTTCATGACGTTCACGAGGATCAGACCCTATGCCTTGTTCTTGAAATCTGGAGCGACATTGCCCGGCAGTGCGATGCCGCGATTGTCATTGCTCCAGAGTTAGAGCATTGGCTACCCCGTCTGATCGCAGGCCTCCGTCACCGCAACATTCCCGTCATTGCATCCTCGGCTTCCTTTCTCGAAGTGGCTACGGACAAATGGCGGACTAGCCAACACTGGCGCGCTTTAGGTATTCACCATCCGGAAACAATCAGGCTCGATCATTGGTTGTCGAGTTCCCTTGAGGAGCCGAGCGAACACGGCTGGGTACTTAAACAACGCTGGGGAGCGGGTGGTGTGGGCATGCGACGATTCAGGACATCGGTACAACTGCGAGAACACGTTCAAGGGATGTTGCAGTCCGAGCCAGCCGATCAAGCACCCTCAGGAAAGACAAATCCCGAAGAGGATTTGGAAGCATGGATCGTCCAGCCATGGATCATGGGTCAGGCGGCCAGCATGGCCATTCTCGCCGGATCGCACGTCCAGGTATTAGGGACCATGCGCCAACACTTGATCGAATCCCCTGGGCCCAATCCTTCGACGTCGTATGTTGGTGGTTCGGGGCCTGCGGTCTCTGTTTCCAAGGACGTCCTTGAATCGTACGGTAAAAGGGTGTTGCAAGGGATTCCGGGCCAGCCGCGAGGTTGGATCGGGTTGGATTTTGTCATCGATCCGCAGGGAATGTGGCATGCGATCGAAATCAATGCGAGACTCACATCCAGTTACCTTGGCTATCGAAAATGGCTGGGGCCCCGTCTAGCCGATGCGTTCCTTACTGGGGATGCTTCTCTATGTCCTGTCGGTTTGCAGCCTGAGAGTCGCTTTTCTCTTGCAGATTTCCGTGGATAATGAGAAAGGCACCTGCGAGGATAAGCCTCGCGGAGCCTCCGTTCGCCTTCCTCCCTCCGACCTACGCTTCTCGTAGTCCAACCATCATGATTCGATCGCATCGATCCTTGTCCATACTCCCATCCATTCTGGCGTTGATAACCTCCTCTGCTGTTGCCAGCACAGGAGACATCGATTTCCAAAAACAGATCCAGCCCATCCTGGCGGAACATTGTTCTCAATGCCATGGTGTCGACCAAGCGGCTAGGGAGGGAGGACTCCGCGTCGACACGCGCGAAGGAATTTTATCGGGCGGAGATTCGGGCAATCCGGCGGTTATACCTGGCAAGTCCGGCGAGAGCGAACTGGTTCGTCGCATCCAATCGTCCGATCCGGATACGGTTATGCCTCCGCCAGAGCATGACAAACCCCTCAGCCCTGATGAAATGGAACTCCTTCGCCAATGGATTGATGGCGGTGCCGAATACGAATTGCATTGGGCCTTCGAACCACCGAATCCGAACAAGCTCAAAGCATGGTTGGGAATCGATGCAAATGGAATGGGTTCGGAGATTGATCAATGGGTTCGCAAGACCCATCGAAGCCATGGCTGGACTCCCAATGCAATGGCTGAGTCATGGGAGTTATGCCGCCGCGTGTATCTAGATCTGATCGGCGTACCTCCGACTCCCGAACAAGTCGCTGCATTCGAACGAGATGGGCTAGATAGCACCATCGATCGATTGCTCACGGATGCGAGATACGGCGAGCGTTGGGCCAGGTCCTGGCTCGATGTCGCTCGCTACTCGGATACCAACGGGTATGAAAAAGATATGCAGCGTGAGCAATGGGCTTGGCGGGATTGGGTGATCGATGCATTCAATCGAGATATGCCTTATGACCAGTTTATCATTGAGCAATTGGCGGGAGATCTATTGCCCGACGCGACCCAAGACCAGATCGTTGCCACCGGTTTTCTCCGCAATAGCATGATCAATGAGGAAGGAGCGATTGTCCCCGAGCAGTTTCGAATGGTGGAAATGTTCGACCGCATGGATTGCCTTGGAAAGGCCGTGCTAGGAATGTCCCTGCAATGTGCCCAGTGCCACACCCACAAATTCGATCCGATCACGCACGACGAATACTACGGAATGTTTGCATTTTTTAACAACACGTACGAAGCTCGATCGTGGGTCTATACCCCGGAGCAATTGGAAACACTCCGGGAAATCCGCAGCGGTATTCGGGGCGAGATTTCGAAATTTCAAAACGCCAACAGCGATTGGGCCAGCCAGTTTGCGGCATGGCGAGAACAAACATTGCAATCGCGGGCCGACTGGAAGTCGTTGCAAGCAGAGCTTCTGGAAACGATCAGCGGGTTGAACCACCCGGTTCAAGAAGAAGATGGCTCGATCTTGATGGTCGGACATACGAGCAATGATGTCTTCATGATTGCTACTGCGCCCATCGATCGAATCACCGGTCTGCAGTTTGAGGTACTTACTCACGGAGAGCTCCCGTTCCGTGGTCCGGGGCGAAGCGGGGTTGGAATGTGGGATCTGCGTGAATTGGAATTGCTGATCCAACGACCTGGGAGCAAAGAATGGGAAAAGCAGAAACTTGCGTCGGCCACCGCGGACTATTCGAGCGCCGACGAAAAAGCCGCGGATGGCAAGCATGCTTCGGGTCCCGTAGCGTATTTGATCGATGGCAATGACGACACAACATGGAAGTCAGATCGTGGATTGGGAAGACGCAATCAAAGCTCCGTAGCTGTTGTGCAATTGGAAACACCGTTGGAAAATCTCAAGGACTTCAAACTGAAGATCGTTTGGCGTCAGGGGGATATGGTTGGATCGTGTCGGATCAGCGTCACCGGTTCAACGAACCCGACTGCGCCTGCAATCGATCATGATGCCGTCTTAGCGATGGTGAATCCGACGATCACCGAGCCTTCGGAGATCAGCCTTCTAGCGTGGCTAGGCACGCGTGAAGACGCGAAAGGGTCTCGCGACGCGATCCAATCCCAATGGCAGCGTTTTCCGAATGCAAAGACGAGCATTCTTCATTTGACGGAACGGTCACAGCCCAAGCAGCGTACAACGTTCGTATTGTCGCGAGGCAATTGGGACCAACCTCAACGGCCGATCCAGCCGAAGATGATTTCGAGCATGCATGAAGTGCCCGTTTCCGAACAACCTCCCCGCCTACGGCTAGCTCGCTGGCTGGTCGATCGCCAGTCTCCGTTAGCAGCACGGGTCGCCGTCAATCGCGTTTGGCAGAACCTTTTTGGTCAGGGCTTGGTAGAGACGTCCGAAGATTTTGGGACCCGTACAGCGGTGCCCGAGTACCAGGGTATCCTCGATACCTTGGCCCTGGATTTTATGGACGGGGGTTGGAGTCAAAAAGCCTTGATCCGATCGATCATGAAGTCGGAAGCCTACCAACGCAGTTCACGGTCGAGCCAACCGTTGATGGATGTCGACCCAAAGAATCGTTGGCTGACGCGTGGCCCTCGTTACCGTTATGACGCGGAATCCGTCCGCGATATCGTCTTGAGTGTCTCCGGTTTGTTGCATGAACAACAGGGTGGACCCAGTGTGATCCCCCCCGTTCCGCAGAATGTGCTCGACTACAACTACACCTATCCGAGCTACTGGACCCCAGCCCAAGGTCCCGATCGCTATCGAAGAGCGATGTACATGTTTCGCAAACGTTCTATGCCAGATCCGGTTCTGAGTGCTTTTGATGCACCCAACGGAGATCTGGCGTGTGCTCGACGCGCGCGTTCCAACACTCCCTTGGCAGCCCTCACCGCATTGAACGAACCTATTTTTGTCGAAGCGGCAGGTGCATTCGCGATACGAATCTTGAAGGAATCACCCCCGTCGGACGAACAGCGAATCGAACGGGCTTTCCTCTTGGCGTTGTCTCGAAAGCCGAACGATCGGGAACAAACCGCACTGTTGCGATTTGTGCAGTCCCAACGGCAGAGACTCGCGGAAGGATGGCTGAACCCGCGTGAGATCCTGACGGGGGATCCTAGCAAACTGAAGGATCTTCCCGAGGGATCAACCCCACAAGACGCTGCCGCGTGGACATTGGTCGCGCGGGTTATACTCAATCTCGATGAAGTGCTGAATAAGCAATAACCTAGGCGGGGCCAGTCGAACGAAACGCTATTCATCGTCGAGTGACGTTGGAATGCGAGTCAGAGAATCGGGCCATTGGGCGACGAGCAATCCGTTCCACGTTTGGTAGGGCTCAATACGCCTTGCACGGATAAGCAAGGATGGATCATTCGCTACGTAGGTGGAAGCCAGGATAGGCTCCATCGAATCGATGAAGTGGCAATCGTTCCCGTCGTGTGCAGGGAAGGCCAAGATCTCGGTCCGCAGGTAGAGCCCACGATGTTGACGGGGGTCGTAGCCTTCAATCGCATCAAGCACACGAAAGGTCTCTGCCAGGTCCCGTTCCTGGATGGACCACAGTTCTCCCAGAACCCAATCCTGACCGGCGACAATTCCAGGGTAGGAACCGAAATCGAATAACTGTGCACGCACAACCGCAGGCGCGACGGATTGCGCGGGTCGAGGCCACATGCGACCTCGTAATTGATCTCGTTTGAGTGTCCCGTAAACGAAGATAGATGCTTTTGCCATTTTTCGCTCGGTTGCTAGGTTGGTCAAAGAGTGGTTGGCGTGAGTAGGGAGGCAGAGCCTCCGAGGCAGTGCGTTCCCAGGCAGGAGCCTGGGAACGAGTTTACGAGTTTACGAGTTTACGAGTTTACGAGTTTACGAGTTTACGAGTTTACGAGTTTACGAGTTTACGAGTTTACGAGATTCGTACGACAGGATGATCCACACCTCGTTTACCCTCAACCTCTCGTTCCATGGCTCCGGCCGTGGAACGCACTGCATCCCAGGCTACGCCTGCCGTCGGGTCGTCCACTGCGTGTACGCAAACGCAGTCCGCCACGCGTACCCATGACAGTTCTTTGCCTGCCTAACACGCGACAGTGCGAGAGGCAGAGCCTCCAAGGCAGTGCGTTCCCAGGCAAGAGCCTGGGAACGAGGTGGACGGGTGGAGGGGCCTGGGGGGGCGAGGTGGTGTTTTCCCTGGCTTTTTCGTGCTCGTAATCGTGCGCGTCATCGTGCTCGAAGGCCCGTTCGATTACGAGCACGAGCACCATCCGCCTAGGCGGATTGAGCACGAGCACGTATCGAGCCAAAACATCGCAACTTCAAAACGAGCGCTCGGGCTCACTTCGCAACCAAGGCTATTCAATGAAACGAGGGGTGGTGTCCTGGACACCACCCCTCGTTTCGTTCTTTTCAACGGGACCTGTGACTTGCTTCCAAAGCGAGGGTCAATCAACCCTCGCTAAAAGCATTACTCGGCCGATGGGATCAACGGGCCTTCGCTTCCCAAGCCACCCTTGAGTTCGGCTTGTTTATCGGCTTTGGCCTGTTGTTGTTGCTGTTCCTTTTCGGCTTCCATGCGATGTTGTTCTTCCGTCCAATCGACGCGACGGCGGGAGAGACCAATCTTGCGCTCATCGCTATCGACTCGCAACACTTTGACCTCGATCTCATCCCCAACCTTGACAACGTCCTCTGGATTTTCAACCTTGGAGTCAGCCAATTCCGAGATGTGGAGCAATCCTTCCAGATTGTCTTCCAAACCGACGAAGACACCGAAGTTGGTGATCTTCGTAACTTTGCCACGGATGAGTTGTCCGGGCTTGTACTTCTCGGGGATGGTGGTGTTCCATGGATCGTCGTCCAGTTGCTTCATACCCAGAGCGATTCGGCGCCGCGTTTGATCGACGCTGAGCACTCGGCATTTGACTTGTTGACCCTTTTGCAAGACTTCGCTTGGATGACTGATCTTGCGAGTCCAAGACATATCGGAGACGTGAAGCAAGCCGTCGATGCCTTCTTCGAGTTCGATAAAGGCGCCGTAGTTGGTAAGGTTTCGAACCTTGCCAGTGACCTCGGCGTTCTCTGGGTATCGTTGCATGATATCGTCCCAGGGGTTTGCCTGAGTCTGCTTGATACCGAGAGATAGTTGTTGGCCTTGGGCGTCGACGCCCAAGATCTTGACATCGATCTTGTCGCCGATCTGGACCATTTCGCTTGGGTGGTTGATACGGCGAGTCCAAGACATTTCGCTGATGTGCACCAGCCCTTCGACCCGGGCTCGAGCTTCACGAACGCACCGTAGCTCATCACATTGACCACTTCGCCCGGAACGGTAGAGCCGACTGGATACTTGTCGGCGATATTCGTCCAAGGGTTGTTTTGCTTTTGCTTGAGCCCCAATGCGATCTTCTGCTTTTCGCGATCGATTTGAAGGATCTTGACTTCGATCTCTTGGTCGATGGAAACCATTTCCGTTGGGTGACCGATCCGTTCCCAACTCATATCGGTGATGTGAAGCAGACCATCGATGCCACCCAGGTCGACGAACGCACCGAAGTCGGCGATGTTCTTGACGACACCTTTGCGGATCTGGCCGACTTCCAGTTCTGCCATGAGGTGTTCGCGATCTTCTTCGCGTTGCTTCTCAATCAGAGATCGTCGGCTGACGACGATATTGCGTCGCGCTTCGTCGATCTTGAGAACTTCGCATTGAACAACGCGACCGATGTAATCGCCGATGTCGTTGGGACGACGAATGTCGACTTGGCTTGCAGGCAAGAAGACATTGACACCGATATCGACGAGCAATCCACCCTTGATCTTGCGAGTGACCGTACCGGTGACGACTTGTCCTTCTTGGACAGAAGCCATCATGTTTTCCCACTGGATGATCTTCTCAGCTTTGCGCTTGCTGAGGCTGATCATGTTCCGGGCTTCTTCGAGATTGTTTTGGTCTTCCACTTCCTCGATCAAGACCTTGATGGTTTGACCGACTTCCGGTGGTGGTTCACCTTCTTCCCATTCGTTCTTGGGAATAGCACCTTCGCTCTTGAATCCGACGTCGACTACGACGAACTCTTCGTTGATTTCAACGATCTTGCCTTCGACGATTTGGTTGACGTCGAATTGTTTATTGGCGTCCTCGAGGGAATCGAGCAGCAGTTCTTCTGCGGCATCGCCGAACATCTCATTGAGTTCGGCTTCGATACTATCGTCTTCGAGGGAGCGAATGAGGGTACGATTGACCATGCGGAAAAGATCCTAGGGTTGGTTCGTCGTCGAGAAAGATCACCGATCGGCCGGCAACCCAAAGGCTTGATGCCGATGGCCTGTTTTTCCGAGCGCGTTGAGTCAGTGCCTGTTGAACGGGGGGTGCGTGCCTGGGGCCGAGCCGCCCAAGGGGCGTCGGTGCCCGCAGGGGAGTCTAGAAGGTCCGCAGCCCTATGCCTGCGGTGGTGTCCGACGAACCGATGATGGTTTGGAAAGGCGAGAACCATCCAAAAGATCGATTTACGCAACTCCTCACAGGCGATAAAACAGGGTTCTGTGGTCGACGAAACAATGGGTTAGAGAAAATGGGTTCTGCTGTGAGGTAGGAAACAACTCCTGCCCCTTGCAATCCAGCAAACCGAGGGTTTCGAAGTGTAACCGCGTTTCGACCTCGCAGCAACGGCGCATTTTTTCAAATCTCGGGATCCTATGAGCCAACCCCTCCGCTATGCCATCGCCGGTGATCATGCTGGTTTTCTCATGAAGAATGAGGTGGCCAGATTTCTGCAATCCCTCGATATCAATGCCATCGACTGCGGAACGCACACACCGGCTGCGTGCGATTTCCCTGATTTCGCGGAAATGGTCGCCACAAAATTGCTCGACGGCGAAATCGACCGGGGGATATTGGTTTGCGGTTCCGGAGTCGGTGTCAGCGTGGCTGCGAACAAGTTTCCCGGGATCCGAGCCAGTCTGTGTCACGACACCTACTCGGCACGTCAAGGAGTCGAGCACGATGACATGAATATCCTGTGCATTGGGGCCCGCGTGATTGGACCGGAACTGGCCTTTGAAATCATTCGCTCTTTTTTGAATGCGCGGTACACGCCGCAACCGCGCCATGCGAAACGGCTAGAAAAAATAGTGGATATCGAACGTCGTGTGTTGGCGGGCCAATTCACCCCCAAGCCATAGTCGCGAAATCAAATGGTGGATTGCACGGACCGTTTGCGCATACGCTGAACGTGCCGATGCGATGACCAGTCGCGTTCCCTCCAATGGCTATTTTCTCATTTCTCGTCGTTTCTCATCCATCGCAAACCGGATTCTCTCGGACTTGCTGACCAGGAACGAATTGGTGCCCAGGATCTTGGTCGGAACTTGGTCCTGGACGGTTTCAGAGTTTCCCCGTGGGTGTCCCATGCTGTCTCAATGCGCTGCCTCGCATTGACGGTCCGATTGGAACGACGGTGACGGCCGCACCGCACATTGGAAAGAATGCAAACTTCCAAGCTGCGCGTGCCGAAAACTCGAACTGGAGATGCTTTGCAAGGAAGCGTCCGCATCTCCAGGCGGAATCCAGCCACCTACGAATTGAAGCCAGGGAGGGTTGTTCGGCAGTTCGATTCGAAGTGGGGAAAAAGGCTTTATGGCCAAAAAAGAAGTGTTTCGCGTTGTGACCCGTGCCGCTGACGGTTCCCTCAAAATACGCGATTTCCATTCCGCCGAACTGATTTTCAGGACGCACACCCAAGTCGGTGTGGACGACAGCAGCACCGACCTGGACCTTCGCGGAATTCCGATTTTCAAGGGATTGATCGGCCCAATCCCCGAAGGAAAAAACATCGCACGCTACGAATCGCATGATGTTTTTGAGTTAATGACCAAGGAATGGGCCGTCGCGAAACCCCGCCGCCGCCGTAGGTCAGGCGCGGTCGAAGAACCAACCGCCGAAGCCTCTCAGTAATCGGTCTATCTCTCAACAGAGGCGTCTTAACAGAACAGAGGCGTTTCTTCGCACCGTTTCATGGCAATTCCGGAAGCTCGAGCGCGTCTTCATCTTGCGTTCGAGCGAGGTATGCCATGCCAATCAGGCCATTAGTTCTTGAGCAGTTCCGATGGTTTGATCTTTTTATCCAGGAAGTATCCCTTGTCCTTGAACCCGAAGTAGCTGGGTTGATACGCATCGGGAATATTGACACTGGCTTTCGCGGGGACATCTAATCCGACCCCCCAGTAGACGCTGTTGACGAATAGCCGTCTGAGATCCTCACTCTTGAGATCCACGGAGGCTCCAATGGTCGAGCAGATGACCTTGCCTTCCTTGCCCGCTGGCAATCCGTCTCGCTCAGGGATCTGGTAGGACTTGGTCCATACCAGGGGCATCATCGGATCGTTCTTCTCGCCAGGCAAAGGGGGATCGGTCGGTAGCATGCCGCTCAAGACTTGACCGTACAAGAGGACCTCAGCGGCAGGTGGCAAATGAATGACTCCATAGACATCGGTCGGTCCGAATACGTCGTGGACACCGCGAAGGATGGGCGAATCAGCATGTTTTTCATTGATAATCCCCCGTGTGGCTTGTCCATTGTGGACACCGTGGTGGGAGTGCCATGTTTCCCCGATGATTTGCTGACCAAAACCGCCGGGCCATTGGCCATTGCTCCAGGACCAGTGCTTGTACGAACTGTTCGACTGGTCCGAGATATTGAAGGGATGGGTAGCGGTTCGGATTGCAAGAAAGGGCTTGCCGGCTCGCACAAACTCTTCGATGGGTTTCATCTGAATATCGGGCAATGCTCGAAAGCGTAGGAACATCACCATGAAATCGGCATCGTTCAGATTTTCCAAACCTGGGATGTTGCTTGAGTAGTTTGGATCGACGGTATTTGTATCTGGATGAATTGCAAAATGGACAGTGCAGTGAAATCCATGTTGCTCGCTCAAAATCTTCGCGAGCATAGGGAGCGCTTCTTCACTGCGATACTCTTCATCCCCAGAAATGAGGACGACCTTCTTGCCAAAGCCGGGCAGTGTCTTGTCCGCAGGGCTGGGTAGATCCAGCCAAAGCCGATCATCCCCCAGTGCCCTGGTCGAAAGGCTGGCGAGCGAACCGACTACGAGACTAGCACTGAGAAACCATAAAGTGGCAATCGTTTTCATAGCTATTGTTTGCGAGAGGAAGGAACAAAAGGTGAGTTGAAAAAAATCGAGTCTGGCGTGAGAGATGAAAGTGGCAAAAAACAGTACCGCGATTCACATCAGGAATCGCGGTACGTTGTGTTTAGTCACAAACGATCGACGATCGTCCGTGTTCATAACCAAAAAAGAGTTAGTCAAATTCTCGCCGAATCATCTTTTCGAGAACGGCCAGTTTCTCGTCTTCACTACCGGCCGCCAATACTCGTCCATCCGGGCCAGCGATTTGACCAAAGGCTTCCAACCGAATGGTCTCGTCGATGAGGCCTTTACCAAAGTACAACTGCACCTCTCCAAGTAGATCGAGTTTGGTGCGGGACGTATCCTTCGCTAAGTTTGCCAGCCGTTTGTTTTTGATCGCTTCGGCTGGGATATTGGGGAGATCTTCCATTGGGTAGGCTTCGATCATCTTCTTGATGAAACCATCCACGGCAGTATCGATCTTGGAATCTGGGTTCTTGTCGGATGCGACGTCGCGAGCGTTGAGCGATGTCGATGTGATCGATTTGTCTTTTGAGTCTTTCTCTGCGTGCAGATTCACGACGCGAATACGGCAATCATTCTTGGTCGTTCCATTCGCGCGTACAAAGGTCACATCGACCTCGAACAATACCAGGGCGTCGAAATGCTGTTCGATCGCTTTCTTTGCGAGTTCACCCATCGAATCACCGCTGCCGATGTAAACCAATCCTGGACCGAGCGGGATTGAACCGCTGGGTAAACGCAAATCGGCGGGATTGGCTCCCGACAATGACGGAGGAACAAAACCATTTCCTGCCGGAGCATTTCCAAACGTTCCTGGAGGCGGAGTCCCGGGTAATTGGCCTGGAGCGCCCAGGGTGGGGCTGATCGCGTCATCTTGGTAGGGTGCTATGTAATCGAGGGATCCAGGAGTCGACCCACCCGATGCGTTGCCACTACCTTTGTTTCCCGCTGGCTGGCTTCCGCCAGGAGGACCGCCTCCGGGCGCCGTTCCATATCCTGGAGGTGCTCCACTGCCGCCACCTTTATAATCGGCTGGTGGTCCACCTTGTCCACCGCCGTATCCTGGAGGTGCCCCACTGCCGCCACCTCGATAATCGGCCGGCGGTCCACCTTGTCCACCCCCATATCCTGGAGGTGCCCCACCGCCGCCACCTCGATAATCGGCCGGTGGTCCACCTTGTCCACCCCCATATCCCGCAGGTGCTCCACCGCCCCCTCCGTTGTATCCTGCTGGAGGTCCTCCGCCACCGTATCCTGCTGGAGGTCCTCCGGCACTACCCAAACCGGGTCGGCCGCCTCCTGGAGGAGCGGATCCTGGGGAATTGGGAGCGCCGCCAAAGCTACTTAAAAATCCGCCAGCACTTCCGCCGCTTGAGCCTCCCGATCCATAGTCGTATTCTCGGAACGCCTCCGACCATCGTCCATCGGAGTGTTCGCGTCGAAATGCATCGACAAACTTGGTTGCATATTTGCCTGCTGCATCACTAAGTTCTTTTGCCGGCAGGACTGGGATGCTGGATGCTGTTGCATTCCCAGCGCCAAAACCAGGTCCGCCCGAACGAGGTGGACCGCCGCGACCTCCAGCTCCAGTCGTACCGCCCAATGCGCTCAAATCGGTTCCAATCGGTTTGAGGTCCGTCACGTTGCCGGACTTCTTCACCACCAAGCCGACGGCGAAGTTATATCCATATCGAGGAACGACCCGTCTCTTATCCCAGCGGTAACTATTGGTGACCGTTTCTATTTCGTCGTTTGGAATATGCAAAGAATGAGCTTGTAACAAAGCATAGGCGCGAGGCGCATTCCCGGCGCGGAACGCTTCGACTGCGCGATCTCGCAAGGACAGCTCGACCGGCTGGGGAGGTGTCGAAGGGAATGGGCCGGATGATGGCGAAGATGCGGGAGACGTCGAGCCAAAGGAGGGTGCTCCGCCAGGTATGGATCCAGGAGATGCCAAACCCCCGGTCAACGCCGGAGCGCCGGCACCGGCAGGTCCACCGATGTTGCCGATGGAAGGACGGGCTGGTGAGGCCGGGGCACTTCCGCTGACTGGTGCTCCTCCTCCTCCAGCAACACCGATGCTTGGTCGAGCAGGTGCCGACGCACTCGGTTCGGATGCTTGCGGAGTGCCACCACCGCTTGATAATCCCAACGTGGGACGCGATGAACTGGGTGCCGCTGACGGCGGGCTTCCTTCCGAGTTCTCGTCATTGGCTCCTGGTGCTCCCGATCCTGAAGCTGCCCCCGAATTCGATGCGGGGACAGAGGGCCTTGAAGGAGACGTTGCCCCCGAGTTGCCCGCTGGAGTCGTCGGTGACGAAGAGGCTGTCGTTGTCGCTCCACCTGCATCTGCTACTTGTGCTTGCTTGCTGCCACATCCGACCGATGTCGCGCATAAAAAAGCGGCACCAAGCCATACGAATCGATACTTCATGGGCTGACCCGTTTACAAAAAAAGAGATGCATAACGATGCGGAGTGCTTCAGCCGATACGTGCGCCGATTTGGCCGATTGGGATGTCGTCATTCGACGGTCGTCTGACGCAGTCGCAGGGGCGAGAATGGGGCGGGAGTCCGCCGACCAGACTTACACCGAATTTCGATTATCCGCAACGCATTTGCCGTTGTCTACAGCTTGCGTCGCTATATTAGAAGTTCCTGAAGGATCTCCTCAGCCACTCGCTAGGATCGGCAGGGTGATCCTAAAAACGGTCAATCGGGTGCTCTTCACCTGCTAAGTCCTAGAACTTTTCGCGAACTTTCGACGATGCAAAACGAACATGACCCATTCGCGAACCAAGTTCCCCAGCGACCGGTAGTTCAATTGTGGATGCTTTTTGTTTCCATGGTCGTGTTCGCATTCATGTCGCTTTTGATCATGTTTGCTGCCCGCGTTCCTGCCATCGCCAATAGCATTAGCGATCTTTTGGGGGTCGCCCGCACCGTCAAGTCCGATCGCCCCGACCGATCAACCCACCTGTTCATGCTTCTTTTTTGCTACACCTCCCCTCTCTTGCTCATGCTGTGGGTAGGCATGTTGCGGTCGATCCTGATCTTTTGGTTCCCGAAATCCAACGCTCGGACGATAGACGAACCCGACAGCCCATTTTCCAATGAGTCGAACCCATGAACGATGTGATCGCAGCCATCGAACGGCATTTGCAGCGCAAACTCAATGCGATTCAACTGGACTATTATCAGGTTCTCGGTCTGCCACTCTACTGTCCCGACGTTGATCGGATCCAAGCCGCTCTCCAAAATGGGGCCGATCGATTGGCAGGCTCCCATCCAGAACAAAATCCCGAATCCTCTTTGTTGGTGGGCAAGCTACTCAAACAGGCGCACGCGGTCTTGCTCGACCCTTCGAAGAAAGGAGCTTACGACAAGCAGTTGGCGAAACTGCTGGCTGCTAAGACCGCCTCATCCACTCCGAAAACGCCATCCAACACTCCAGCGCCTGCCAACACTGCTAAACCGTCCAACGCTGCGGTACCTGCAAGCAACCCCGACTCATCCGTTCCGGCTCAGCGAACCAAACCGAAGGAGAGTCCTTCTGCACCCGCGCCGAAGCTGCCTGCAGCGGAGAAGCAGCCCAAGGTCGCTCCCGCCGAAGAGCCGATCCCAACAGCGAAGGAGGCCCATGTCGATCCTCTGGCCCCATGGCTTCCTACCGGTGATCCGATGGCTCCCTATTCTTGGACGAACGCACAACCAACGTCCTCGCTCCACTCCCAGGGAACGGCCGTGTTGGAACAAGTCCTCGACGTTGCCAAACGAAGGTCCGACCTGCTGGATCTCTTCCCGTCGCTGGCATTGATAGAAGCTGCACCCGTTGAGTCCGTCCAGTCCGAATCGTCCCCATGGAGCGCCGCGAGTCCTCGCTTGGTCCCGTCCCCACAGCGTTCGCCTGCCGCGAATACAATCGAACGTAGCGGATCTCTTGCAGATCAACTCAAACGTCATCGCCGACGCCGACAACTGGTGACCGTCGGAGGAATGGTTCTGGCCGCGATGCTGCTGCTGGGAGTTGCTTCCTTTTTGTTTGTCAGCAACAGACAACGACTCGCCGAAAAAGAGCAAAAGAAAACCAATCCGCCAATCGCTCGCGGAAACAGTATCCCGGTGACATCTGACCATGCAGATGATGATCCGAAGAACAAGGCCCCCAACGGAGACAGCAACCGAAACAACGCTGGCAAAAAATCCAACGATCGTGTCCGATCCAGCTTGCCTGGAGTCAATCGAGGCGATGTCATGCCTTCCGATTCCACGGCCTTAAATCAAAACGGGAATGACACTCCCAAAACCGATACCATCGCGATGAATGGAAACAACGAGAGTGCGCCCCCGACCACCCCTCCTGCAGAACCGATGAAAAACGACGCGACGATGATGGAAAAGGACGCGGCGAAGCCAGAAGGTATGAAACCAGATAGTACGCCGAGCGAGGGTATGAAAGAGCCCGATCCAAAACCCAATCCACCCTCAGCCGAGTCCAAAGAATGGCTCGCATGGATGAAGCAAGCCCGCGAGGCGATCGATACACGGAAGTTCGATGTTTACGAAGAAGCGATCAACAAAGCCATTAAGGGGGCCAAGACACCCAACGGGGAAAAAATGGCCGCGCGTTTGGATCAAATCGGACAACTCTACAAAATGTACGTCGTCGAAGCTTTCCCGGAGGCTAAGTCGAAGGCTCGCGGAACCTCTTCCCTGAAGGTCGGGAAAACGGAAGTAAGTATCGTCGAAACCACTCCCGAAAAGATCATTCTGCGGAAGCCAGGCAAAAACGAAACTCACGAATGGCAGAAACTCCCTTTTGGAATTGCCGTTGCCATTTCCGATTTGGCCTTGAGCACGACCGAGCCGACCGATTTGGCCGCGCGAGCGATCTTCTTTTCTCTCGACCCATACTATCGCGAAGAAGCGAAGAAAAACGATTTGATTCAAAAGCGGATAGACGGCTGGTTTGAAAACTCGCTCGGAAAAGGGGGGGTTCGAGCCGATTTAAAGCAAGGTCTCGACGAAAAATACGAATAGAGTTGCACTTTCATCAAACCGTTGCTGCGAGGTGGTTTCACGAGCAAAACAGCGATCCTCGTCGGCGTTTTGCTACCCTGTCTGTACTCCCAATCTCTCGAATCGCGGATCATGGCTTCCGATCTTCCATCGCAAACGCATCCCTACCCTCAGGCAGAAATGATCGCTGAACCCGCCGAGGCGTCACGACCGGTGCTCGCTAAACCGACTCAGCCATCGGACTCGATCCCTGGTTCGACCACGCGATCGACCCTATCCACTCCTTTGAAAGAGAACCAAACGGCGAATCGCTTGGATGGAACGATGGCACCGGTGCCCGATGCGACGCCCGCCACCCCTTCCCGTCGTTGGAAGAAGCGATTGCTGTTGATCGGAACCTCCTTGCTGATACTCGGCGTTATCTTCTGGGCAACGGCTGAGCGGCCCGTACTGCTCAAGCAACCCGATGAAGTCCCTTCGCGATTCGATGCATCCATCCTGGAAATCGCTGATCGTGTCGATCAAGCCTTTGACCATGAGATCCAGGCCAACGGTCTGAATGGAGCGGGGAGTGCATCCTGGAACATAGTGGCCCGTCGTTTGAGTTTGGCGATGGTCGGGAACAGCCTGTCTCTCGAAGAGTATCGCGCCATCGAGAGGATTCCCGAACTGGAACGGATTGCGTGGTGGACCGAATATCTTCTTCAAGACCGCCGTTGGGCGGACTACATGTCACAACGGTTTTCACGGGCGACGGTGGGAACCAACGATGGTCCGTTCCTGCTGTTTCGCCGTCGCAAGTATCTCACTTGGCTGGCGGATCAGTTCCAACAAAACCTCCCCTATGATCAGCTTGTTCGAAAGCTGATCACTGCCAAAGGCTCGTGGATCGATGCGCCCGAAGTCAATTTCTTGACCGCCACCATGGATGAAGCGGACAAGGGGCGTCCCGACGCAATCCGCCTCGCAGGACGCACGTCGCGCGCGTTTCTCGCAATGCGCATCGACTGCTTGCAATGCCACAACGATTACTTGGGCAACGTCAAATTCAAAACCGAAGAGGATGACGCGACGACGCGCACCGGCGAACAATCCGACTTCCATCAATTGGCTGCGTTCTACTCCAGCGTACGAATGGAAAACGCATTTAGCGGTCTGAAGGACCAGTCCGCCGATTACCGTTACAAGTATCTCAACACCGACGAAGAGACCGATGTTAACCCCGACGTACCCTTTGATCGCGATTTATGCAGTGTCACAGGGGGGAATCGACAATCGCTCGCTCAGTGGGTCACCCACCCCAATAACAAAGCCTTTTCACGAGCAGCGGTCAATCGCGTTTGGGCGATCATGACTGGCAAGCCTCTGGTCGTCCCCATCGATGACATCCCGATTGACGGACCTATTCCACCCGGCCTGGAGTTGCTGGCGGATGATTTTGCAAGTCACGAATTCAATATTCAACGTTTGATTCGCATCATCGCCGCAACTCAAGTCTTCCAGCGCGATTCGCAAACGGAAGCCGAGGAACTGACGGACGCGCATGAAACCTACTGGTCTGTTTTTCCATTGACGCAATTGCGCCCGGAACAAATGGCTGCGTCCATCCAACAAGCCTGTCGGCTCAAAGCCATCGACGCCTCTTCCTCGATCGTCTCGCAACTCGAAATGTTTGGGGTCGTCAACGACTTCACGCAGGCCTACGGCGATCGAGGAGAGGATGAATTCCAGGAGCAGTCAGTGACCATTCCGCAACGATTGTTGGTCATGAACGGACGGTTCATTAGCGAACGGATCAATAACAATCCCATCATGAACGCGTCGACTCGGATTGCCAATTTGAGTTCCGATGATGACAAAGCCATCGAGTCCGCTTTTATCGCCACCCTCAATCGCAAACCCAACGAGGAAGAGCGATCCCATTTTGCACATCGTCTCCTCGCGACACGAGGGGATGCTCGCAGTCGCGAACTAAGCAATTTGTTTTGGGTTCTTCTCAATAGTTCTGAGTTCCAATGGAACCATTGATGTCAGCCAATGGTTTCGTTCCCGATCCAAGTTTGCTTTTACGTCTTCATTTCCCTTTTGAGCTTCCCGTCGTATGCGAGCTGTTTTGCAACGTGTCTCCTCTGCGTCGGTCACCGTCGAGAACCGAGTCGTGGGTTCAATCGCTCATGGTTGGTTGGTCTTACTGGGAGTCGGACGGGAGGACACGCCTGAAGTCGTTCCCTGGGTTGCAGAAAAATGCGCCCATCTACGAGGCTTCCAGGATGACGACGGAAAGATGAATCGCTCCATTCTGGATGTCGCAGGTTCCATGTTGATCGTCAGCCAGTTCACGCTCTACGGCGACTGCAGTCGAGGTCGACGTCCCGGCTTTGATCGTGCTGCACCACCCGATCGAGCCAACGCACTCTATGAACTTTTCTGCGATTCCATTCGAGGACTGGGAATCCCTGTTCAAACAGGGATTTTTCAGGCCGATATGCAAGTTTCCTTGGTCAATGACGGACCGGTAACATTGATTGTCGAAAAGTCACTCGGGAATCTATAAAGCGATCCCATCGATACTTTCACAAAACCAGTGCGTCCCTGCGAAACCTCACGGATTTCGCCCGGAGATGCTAGACGCAGGACCCAGGTAGTGCTCACAATATCGAAGGATCCTCCCGTGCTGGAGGATCTTTGATTGTCCCACCACATAGTTCTCTCCCCGTTGCGTCACAACCTCTCCTGCAGGATCCCTCCCATGTCGAATCGCACTCGCCGCAGTTTTCTCAAGCAATCCACGGCCACTGCCGCCGCGCTATCTACCATTCCCTATTGGACGACGAGTGTACAAGCCAGTCCTATCTCTCTGGCGGACCGATTCAAGATCGGATGCATCGGGCTAGGAGGCATGGGAACCGGCGACGCACATGATCACGCCCGTTTCGGCGATGTGATCGCAGTTTGCGACGTCGATGCCAATCACCGTGAACGGGCTCGTGTCAATGAAAACATCGGGAAAGGAAAAGCGGAGTCGGTCGAAGACTATCGCAAAGTTCTCGATAACAAAGAAATCGAAGTGGTCAGTATTGTCACTCCCGACCACTGGCATACCAAAATAGCTATCGAAGCCCTCCAGGCAGGCAAGCACGTCTTCTGCCAAAAGCCCTTGACCCTAACTCTCGCCGAAAATCAAGCCATTCGGGCTGCGAGCAAAGCCAATCCAAAATTGGTCTTCTTCATCGGTACCCAACAACGCTCCGACCGTGGCTTGTTCATGCGCGCCGTCAACATGGCCCACAAGGGATTGCTCGGCGATATCAAGAAAATCACTTGCGGTATCAACGGCAGCCCGACAGGCGGACCCTTCGCGAAGTCGGCCCCGCCACCTCAACTCAACTGGGACATGTGGCTTGGTCAAGCCCCAAAAGTGGATTACATCCAGCAGCGAACACACAATGATTTCCGCTGGTGGTATGAGTACTCGGGCGGCAAGTTCACCGATTGGGGAGCACACCATATCGATATCGCTCTCTGGGCTGCCAAGCTCACCGATGAAGGAACAGGTCCTGTCGAAGTCGATGGAAGCGATTGCAAGCACCCCGTCGAATTCAAAAACGGAAATCCGCTTCAAGACGATTCCTTCAATACGTCGAATGACTTCAATATCGTCCACACTTTTGGCAATGGAATGCAAATCCACGTCACCAGTCGTGGCGATAATGGTCTACTCATCGAAGGGACCAAAGGCCGGATCTTCGTCAATCGCGAACGGATCACTGGCAAACCGATCGAAGAGCAATGGGACAAAGATACCTTCACAGACGCCGACGCCGCGGCGCTCTACAAAGGCAAACCCCACGAAGGGCACAAGGACAATTTCTATCGCTGCATTCGCGAAGGTGGATTGCCCGTATCCGATGTGTACTCGCACCTGCAAACCATGAATCTGTGCCACCTATCGTCCATCGCAGGACGATTGGGTCGCAAAATCAAGTGGAACGCGAAGACAGAAAAGATCGAAGGGGACGATATCGCCGCCGCCATGCAATCTCGCGTGCAACGAGCAGGATACGAGATCCCCAAAGTCTAACGCGGTCGCCTGAAGAGGTCGAAGTTCGCTCGCATCGCTCGTGTTGGCTATCCCTCTCGTACCATGGCTCCAGCCATGGTACGCACTGCCCGTGAGGCTCTGCCTCACAATCGATTCGAATACAACCGACAAAAGTCGATTATCGCTTCAAGGAGCCTGAGCGTCATTCGATGATGCATTGCGAAAGATCTCGGCTAGCGCCTCAGGCTCACTTCTGTCGGCTGTTTCGATTCGGCACTTCCAATAGGCATGTAACCCACGTACCTTGGCCGTCCCTGCATTCTTAGGGTAGTTCCGCGATTTCCCCCCCATTGATGGTTAGCAGCTCTTTGAACGTTTTAAAGGATAACGTCTTGGGTAGCGCTCGGACCGATCCATCGACAAATCCAAATGGGACAGAATCTCGCGTAGAAAAGAGCCTTTTGAACGCGGCTTCTGTGGTCGCATCGAAATCCTCCGGCTTGGTCCACAACACCGCATCGGCGGCATCCACTTCGGTCACCCAGACGGTGTTGCTGGTGCCATCGGTGATATCCCGAAATTGAACAGGTTTCCCTGCACGGCCCATGACGCTGGTGGGTGCCAAGAGCACTTGAATGGTTGTCTTGCCAGGTTCGACCCCTTTGGATTCGTAGATACTCGGAATCGTTTTGGCCACCTCGAGGTTGTGGGGACTGTCCCAAGGTTCGTCGAGATGAAACTGATTGTAGAGATTGGATTGTTCAATAAACGGCAGAACCATCACGCGCCAACTTAGCAACCTCTTTCCATCTTTACTTGCTAATGCTTGGGGTAACAGAGTCTGGTAGGCCGACTCGAAGTTATGGAATGCCAACCCGATCTGCTTGAGATTGTTCATTTTCTGCATTGCGAGTGCTGATTCACGCGCCTGGCGAATGGCTCCCATTGCAGTCAGCATTTGCTTCAGGGGAGCAAGCCCTTCGATATCCCAAGTGATGGTGGATTGATTCAGACTGGGCTTGAGCTTCTCCGGGAGTGCGGGATCAAAACCAGCGACTTCTCCGAAGAATGAGTGCGCTTGCTGCGCGACATTCGCAGTATCAAATTCCACTTCGAGATGGAGCTTCTTTTTCGCTTCCTCGAAACTGACTTGCAGCGTATCAAAACCGGTCAATAGGCTGTACAGTTTCTTGCCCTCTTCGGGTTTGGGGTAATTCAACAGAAAGACCCCCAACACTTCTCGCGTGGGTTTCGGAATACTCACGACGGCTCCGTGGTCACCACTCAGTTTTTTAACAGTATCGATCAGCTTCGATGCAGGTTTGTTCCCGTTCTCAAGGATCTTGACCAGCCGGTCGCTTGGTCCAATCAAGACCTGATCTCCCGAAGCAAGGACGGTCATTCCTACCCCTGGAGGAACCATCGTTTCTACCAAGGCTTTCGTGGCTGCCGTGTTCTTGCTAGGAATAAGCAGGACCGGCTTTCCCTGAACCATGGAATCAAATTCACCAATCAGTAGCACATGGGAGGCTCCCGTATCCACCAACTGTTTTCGCAAAACTTGAAGCTGTTGAGGCCCATCTCCTTCCATGGGCAATCCGACACTTTGGAGCAACTCTTCCCAAGCGGCCAAATCTACCGTAGTCAGGTTCACCCACCCGACGCCGAGAGTCGATTCCTTAGCCGCCCCTTCGATTCGCGACGCGACCGGGGACTGCGCCTGAACAGTGGCAACACAATGAAAGAAACAACCATGGGATGCGATCAGTGTCATCCCTGTGAAAAGTAACCGGCGAAGCATTTTGTAAATCCTTATGCAGCAAGGGAGCAAGGTTTGAAAGAACAGAACAATCCTGCAAAACACCATCGTGTCTGAACGCAGGCAATGGATTCTGACTGGAATAGAATGGCGGAGTCGTTCTCTGTGAAAGAACCGATGGGCTAGGGAGCCACTTTTGGAAACGAATAAACAGCTTCGAGCAATGCCTGAAATCGCTGTGGCCCATTCGACTGGAGACTGACACGTTGGCGATCCATCGATGATTCGACGCGATACACAAAAGGCTTTTGGGTGAATGGATCCAAAGGTACCGGCGGATCCACGAGACCATCGAGTGAATCGGGCACTTTACCCCCATGGTTCGCCGCATAAAGTCGGATCGCTTCGGCCGCAATCAATCGATTGCGAATCATCTCAGTACGGAGGATGGCTTCATGCACATTCTGTGCGCCCGGCAACAAAAGGGAACCGATCAAGGCGGCCGGTGAAATGGTTCGTTTGTTTTGCCATTTGTCAAAGTCCTCTTGGACACGCTGCCGTAAGAAATCCCCTTCCGGTCCGCGCAGTTTGATCCCTTTGAGCAATTCATCGGAGCGAGACCGAAGCTCCCGCCCCGCCTCGATCAGGGAGGCTTGAAGCTGTGTCATGTTCTTCAAAATACTCTCGTCGTAGCCTGCTGCCCGCAATCGTTCTTTGGCATCCGCTCCCGACATGGACAACATCAATCCCAGGCTATCGGCAGCCCCTAAAGGACCAAATTCGGCACTGATGAGCAGCCTAAGATCGCCGATTGACTGAGCCAGTCGTTGTGACAACTCCTTATCGGACAATGACAACGCGTCCGATTCTTGCAATACAGGAAACATCCGAAAGACCATGGCCAGTTCGGTCTCGACCGCGTCACGGATAGGCATGATTGGAGAGGGGAGAGTTTGCAGGGCCCAATACATGTTCGGGCAGTCCGGCGAGCGGATCATGGTATCGATGGCCGAATACATCACGTTTTCAATAGACAGTCCGACCAACCCTTGGATTATCGATTCGCCTTGACCAACGAACGCTGCCAAGCGTAATCCCGTTCGAATGGAATCGGTAGCTCCTGCAAAGTCCTGCTTCGCAATCTGCGTCGCAATCTTCAGTTGGAGCAAGCGACTCAAATTTCTGGCTTGTTGGACTTCTTCAATCCGAATGGACCAAATCTCTTTGCCTCGCAAATCGCGAAAACGCAAATCCCAGCTCAGATCCTCGGCATCGGCCAAGCCAGACAATTCTTGATAGACAAAATCGAATCGATCGACCCATTCCTGGGCTGCATGTGGGGGAATGTTTTGGATGTCCATCGATTGCAAATCATTCAACGCTTCGATTTGTTCTTTGGGTAACCCTTGAACGACGGTATAGCGTTGGACCAGGGCTCGATAAAAATGAGTCTCAGCAGAACCCGGTTTTAGATCGGTTCGAGCTGGCCAAAAGCGGTAACGAAACGCTGGGACCGGTTCTTTCGTCAGCGACCCGATAAAGTCTTCTAACGCTTTTGAGGCAACCGATTGGCTCGGCGGTGCCGTTCGGGCAGCAGGCTTTTGAAGCCACTCAAGGGTCGCGGTCGAACCCAACCCACCCTCCTGGGAAAGTCCGACGGTTGCCATCGCCAACCATACGCCGGCGGCAAGGTTGGTTCGATGGAAAAGGGACCGCCCATTCTTTGTGAAGGCGATTTTTATGTGTTGCATGATCAAGACTCGTCGTTGGAAAGGAATGGTTTTGATTTCGAGGATGGGATTCCTGCTACTGCAAAAAACACCGATTAACCGATCAGCCGCAGTGCGTTAGCACCCGGTTTCTGGACACCGGAAAACAACCGGACGCTAACGCGTTTCGGCTGATGGGCAACCGAACACTAACGCGTTTCGGCGAATAATTCGCACCTACCTAAATCAGCCGCAGTGCGTTAGCACCCGGCTTCTGAACACCGGAAAAAACCGGACGCTAACGCGTTCCGGCTGATAGGCGAGATCGATTTGTGGAATGACTACAGATCCCAACTGGAACGCGGGCCATTCCGCAGCCACCATATCGATTGGGGATCGTCAGCTGTCGATGGCTTAGAAAAATCCTGATCGGTCCCCTTGGGTCGAGCACTCACCCAAACCCCTCGCTCTTCTAGACGTCGCCGATCCCATTGCTGTTTCGAAATTGGACTCAAAGCACTGCGCCATGAATCCAAACCTTCCTCGTTCCCGGCAAAGACCATCTTCCCGTTCGTGGATGGGATCGCGGCGATCGAGGCAGGAGATTTTGGTGGCGCCGAAGGCTCAACAGCACGCGGACTGGATTGCGTTTCTACAGAAACATCCGTTGGTTTCGTGGTTGTCGATCGGTTCGACGGTAAGCTGGCAATGAGAAACCAAGCCATCGAGGCAGCTATCGCGCCTATGCATGCCCCCGATCCAAAACTGGACCAGTTTACTTTGCGTAAATATCGCGATGGGACGCCCTGCGGGGCTTGCTCTGCTGTTAATACGATACGCCCCAAAACATGCTCGAGCGATCCGGTCGCAGGGGCCGGTTCCATCGCTCGCATTCGGGACTCAAAGGAACGATCTCGCTCCGACATCCTTTCAGATTCCATTGGATCAGGTAATTGCATGATGTTATTCCCTCGTTTTGGGATTAGATCCTGTTGCACTGAAATTGACCAACTTCAACTTCGGTGCAACTCTTTGTTACTTTATGAAGATGCGGGATGAATGGCGATCGGATGGAAATCGTTCTGAACCGACGATGCACTTGGCTCCCCCTCGATCTCTTCCCTGAGCCGAGCGATAGATGCCGTGTATCGGCGGTGGACGGCGGTCAATGGTGACTCAAAACTCTCGGCGATCTGACGAAACGTCAGCCCTGCCCACAAATGTGCAATGATGATCTCACGATCCTCGACGTCGAGTCGCCCCAACGCTTGTTGCATGGCCAATCGATCCACTGCATCCACCCGATTGTCGTCGGCCGATGCAAACCACTGTTGGCGAACTTCGGTAGCCACGGTTTCGCGCCGAACGCGTCGGCTTTCCGAACGCCAATGCGTAATGGCTTCCCGACGGACGACTTGGCTAAGCCACGCGATCGGTTCGTTGGGAAGTTTGGGAAGTCGGGATAGCTTGACAAACGCTTCTTGGACGCAGTCGTCGGCAGCCTGGCACCGCGCGCGAGCAAGCAACGTCAGCGACGCCGCATGGGCATTCCATAACTGCGCAATCTCGCTGTGTCCTATCGCCATTTCGAATTGCTTGCTCCCGAGAACGTCATCGACACTTACAAGACGTCACCCGTGCCTGACCTGTTTCTGAATTCGTTGCGTTTGGTCCAGAATACCACGAGGGTAGGGGGTTTGTTTCCGCTAGTCCTTTCCAGGAAACAGAATAGGGAACGGTTTTGGAAGGGAGCATCGACATTCTCGGCTCGAATGGATTCTGTTAAGATCTTGCTCCGTAATCGGGAGTGCTTGCACTTCCAAACCCCCTGCGATCCGCGACCTGGAGCCTCGTCGGCTTTTGTGATTTCGGGCCGCACCCCTGGTTGCCCCCGAAACATGGCGGTTGCACCAGAAACATGGCTGCCCCGGAAACAACATCATGGACGGCGAAGACTTCGAGTTTGTGGTCAAGAATGCCTCGGAAAATGGCCTGCAAGCGTTGCTGACCTACGATGGACAGACTGAGCCCTTTGCCTTTTTCTTTGGCCACCGATTGGCGTCGAATCGCTACTCAGGAACTCTGGTCTATCTCGATCCGGTCGACCAGATCGATCAATTACCCTGGGAACCGACAGTACTCAATCTGGCCGATATCCTGCAAACCAACATGTCGGTGTTGCTGGACGATGTCGAAGTCTTCTCTCGGTTCGAACCCACCGAGATTGGCCAACCCGAAATGCGTCAGAATCGGGTCGTGCGCGACAGCACGGGCTTCGAGAGTTACTCTCTGCAGGTCACGGCCATTGCCGAAGAAGATCTTCAAGCCGGTGAACACACCGATGAAGATTATTGGCCCGTTGCCAAATTGGAATGTTTGATGGATTCGGAACCGCCGGTCGTGGCGATCTTGATGCAAGACCCGACGCTGTGCACCGACGAAAATATTCAACATTTCGTGCAGTGGCTGTGGCGAACGCTGGAATGGAACAGTTCCGTGGCTGTCTCAGTCTGCATCCCTGCCCAAAGCCTGGGACTGCTGCAGATCAACGATAACGAGTAATGAAACGATTCTACAATCGCTTCTGCTGTTGCCTCACGCTTCGCTTTCGCGGCGAAGGGCTCGTTCGAACTCGTCCCGAGTATTGAAGGAAGATGGTAAATCGCCGTCGGTCACATCCACCCAGGCGATCGATGCGTCGACTTCCGCAACCAGCCCGCGCATCGATCGAACTCCACGTCGCCATGCGTCCAATCCCGCCCCCAATAATGAGATCGAATAGATACCTGGGAAAGGGCGAAAGGTCTCGCTCCGAAAGAGGGTAATCCATCGATCGGAGCGATGGGCTCGCTGCAACGTTTCGATCCATTCCGTTCGAAACACCAACAGATCGCAAGGTACGATCCAACACGATTTAGGCTCGATGCCGTGATGGAGCGACCCTTCTTCCGTGGACTCCACCTTTGCCTCAAGATCGATGAGGGCCGTGAGTACACCTGCTAAAGGACCTGATTCCGAAGCCCAGTCGGCGATGGTATGCACGCCCAAGTCTTGATAGTCGCTAACTCGTTGAGCAACGATCGTCACTTCCGAGCCAACTCGACGAAGTTGATCCACCAAAACCAGAATATTCTCTCGCCCATCAACAAGAGTACGAGCTTTGTCCGAGCCAAAGCGAGAACTTTTGCCACCCGACAAAATGTAAGTGGGTAAAGAAGATGGAGGGATGGCAGCGGACAACGACATGATTGAATCGAACCCTAACAACAGACGCGCAAACCGCGATCGCGTCGAGGACTACGATTCGATGGCGGATAGATCAGTATCGAAGTGATGATGGGGAAAAATGGCCCCCAACACCATGATCCCAAAACTGGCTGTATGCAACAACCAACAATGATCATCGGCCAGAATGGTTCGCAGGGTCACAACGGCGGCCAAGATCATCGCGCAGTAATACGCATGTTCCGCAATCGACCTCGCCCGTTCGTCATCGCACAGCCTCGCCATCCATAAACCCATCAAGGACAGGAAGGGTACGATCCAAGGAAACCAATTCGCAAACGACTCGAACCAATAGGGCACGTAGGGCATAACGCTTGCATTCCTATCCGTCGATCCTTCGACGTGGTTTGCCAGTCAGGCTGGCTAAATTTGACCCTGCTTCGCAATCCTTTGCGTCGCTGCGGCGGATCTTGAACAAAAATCAATAAAAAATCAAGACCGACCGTCAAGTGCGCTCGACCCGATGAAAGAATACGTGAGCTTTCAATACTATCGATCGGCGAGGGCTTGCCGTGGGAGAGCCAGCTGAAGAAAGGATTTTTCTCGCTTGCCGCGATGTCCATCGATGGATCAAGACCGTTGGAAGAATCACGACGGTTGGAGGGGCGATTTACCTGTCAGTGCGGCTTTTCGCTGCGGGCGAGGCAAACACAAAATGGCCTCGATGAGCAATGCAGCCAGCATCGCCACCACAAACCATCGCCAAATTTCTTGAACGAGACTTGAAGCGGTTTTGCCCGCTTCAATCTTTGCCCAGGGTAAGCTTCCAAAGAGTTTTCCTAAGCCCGCATCGTCCACCGTTCGGACATCATCCTCTTGAGGAGAACGATGGACGGCGACCAACAGGCCATCGTTTTCATAGACTCCGGAGTGCATGGTGAATTCACTGGAGGGTGCCGTATCGTTGCCGGCAGCCAACGTCGATGAAGCATTGACCAATCGATGCTCGGTACCAGCAAGCGCATGCCGCGCCGTACCGACGCGTTGGGCACCTGCCGCCAGCAATCGTTGGATGGTGACATACAGGACGATTCCATCGCCAGCCAGGGTCGAATCTCGATCGGAAGGGGTCGTCGCACACAAGATGACCGTCGGGGGGCTGGTACTTTGATCGAGAACATTGACATCCCCGAGCTTGAGTGGCTCCGAGGTGTCGGATACATTCGTTCCTGTGTTCTCCATGGCGACAGCGGGATCGCCGTTCCCTTTCCATGTATCGAGCTTGGCAAGAATCGGCTGGCCATCGGGGAGGGTTGCGAGAGGTGTTGATTCTCCGTCAAAGATGCAGATGCGACGGATACCGAGTTGTCCTAGTGGCAATGGGGCGCCATTGAGTGTATTGGCTAAGAGTTGCGAATCATTCTGCCACTGTGCAATTCTCGCCAACAACGGTCCATCGCTTCCTTCGTCCAAGGCACCATCCGCGGGACCCGCAGGATTGACGGCGATCCACGATTTCCATTGCACCCCGAACGCGCGTTGATCCCCCAGCACTTCCGGCGGCAACAGCAGCAACTGCCCGCCGCTGGCTACGTACTTTTCAAGTAGCTCCAAGGGCTTGCCTTCGGGCAGGGCCTCGTGCCATACGATGAGGGCGATGCTGTTCCAATCCATCGCATCGATTTGTGCCAAAGAGACCAGCTCCGCCTCGCACTGAATCGATTGCTGAGGTGCGATGCTGGCACACAACTCAATCGATGTAATGATCTCGGGCGTTTCACTGACAATGACCGTCCGCCGCGTGGGTGGCTGTTCGAAAACAAAATAGGAGATGTCATCGCCAGGATTGGAATCGCTGGGCAATCGGACCGAGCCCCAACCCCGCCGAGCAGCCTTCGGATCTTCGCGAGAGACTTCAATCGGGATGCGATAGTCGCTGACCTGTGCAACGCTACCGTTCATATCGACTTGGAGGATCGAACGGTTTCCGTTGACGGAGATTTCTACGGGGACAGCCTGAACGCCATTTTGGTTGATCGAATCTTTCCCGGAATCGGTGGGTCGGTCGATGCGAAATGACAATGCGATTTCAGGACCTTTATCCCCCTCCACCCGTTGCGCCGATGTCACCCGAACCGCCATGTTTTCAGGGTTGCTCGAGGATAAATCGAGAACGGAAAAGCGCACGTCTTGAGGCAACGCTCGAAAGCCGTCTTCAACCGCTTTCCAACGTCCATCCTTGCTCTTCCAATCGCTATCTCGCATATCCGAGCAAAGCCAAACCAGCGTGTTTCCGACCCGATTGTTCTTGGCATAGACCAATGCTTGTTCCATCAAGCCTGGGATGTCGGTCGTCGCGCTCCAGGCTTGGCGCGGTGTCCCTCGCAACCACTGCGCCACCGAAGCGTATTCTTCGGGCTGAGACGTCAAGGGATCGATCTGCACGACGCGCTGAATGCCGAGCGTCGCAAATGTTTCGGCCAACTGCTCGATGGCCATTTCCAGTTTGCTAGTGCGCGCTCCGGGTTGGATCTCGCTCATGCTTGGAGATCGATCCATGATCACGATTGCCAATCGATTGGAGTCCCCTCCCAGCAACGCCATGATGCCACTGGTCAACGGTCGCGCCGTGAACACGACCAGCGCCAGCAACGCGAGAGTTCGCATGGCCAAGATCAACCATTGCCGAAGTTTCGTATAGCCACTCGACATCTTGCTGGCTTCGAGCAGGAATCGCATGGCGGCCCAAGGGACCGTTTGGAACCGACGCTGATTGACCAAGTGGATGATGATGGGTATCAACACCAACGGCAGGGCGATCAGCATCCAGGGTTGCATGAAGTTCATCGCACACCTCGCCCTCGCGTGCGACCGATGAGAAAGCGCATCATCGGATGTTCGTACGATTCGGTGGTATTGATACGATGATAATCGATCGCTGTCTCCAACGCGGTCTTTTGCATGACTGCGAGGTAACTGGCCAATGCCTTTTGGTAACGATCGGCGATCTCATTGGGCTCGACGAAAAGGGATGTGTTCCCTTCCATATCGACGAATCGCACCGGACGTTGAAATGCAAACTCGATTTCCTGTGGATCTAGCAAATGGAATGCGGCCACATCGTGCTTGCGGAATCGCAAGTGTTCAAAGCAGCGTTTGAGCTCCGACGGATCGACAAAGAAGTCGGATACGATCACGATCAAGGCACGTTGACGCAGTGTTTCTGCCAATTCGTCCAAAATCACTGGCAAAAGCGTTTCTCCCGCCGGCTTTGTTTTCTCCAGTGTGTCGAAGATGAGTTTCAAATGGGAGGCAGAACGTTTGGCGGGTATGTTTTGAACGATCTTGTCAGCCACCGTTGTCAATCCGATTGCGTCTCCCTGCTGTGCGGCAAGATATGCCAGAGACGCAGCAATCCGTCGACCGTAATCGATTTTGGTGAGCATCCCCTTCGATGCAAACCCCATCGAGCCGCTGGTGTCCAGCACCACACAGCAGCGCAGATTCGTATCCGCTTCGAACTCCTTGACGTAATAGCGATCGGTTCGACCAAAAGCTCTCCAGTCCAATCGGCGCAGGTCATCGCCGGGTACGTACTTGCGGTATTCGGCAAACTCCACGCTCGAGCCGCGATGCGGTGACGCATGTTTACCGGAGACGCTTCCTTGCATGGCGTGCCGAGGCTTGAGCGGCACTGCGGCCAACCTCGACAAGACTTGAGGATCGAGAAACGAGCGCGATACGTTCAGCATGGATCTAACGCATCTCGTCGATCAAACGGGAGACGATCTGTTTGGCGGAGACACCTTCGGCTTGAGCAGCAAACGTCGTGATCAAGCGGTGTACCAGAACTGGCTTGGCAACATACTGCACATCTTCCAAACGGACCATGTAACTTCCTTGGAGGGCCGCTCTGCTTTTCGCACCGAGGATCAGGTTCTGCACGGCGCGCGGACCTGCTCCCCAACTCACAAAAGGTTTTAGCCATTCGGGAGATCCGGGGCTCTGGGGACGCGTTTTGCGAACTAGTTTGGCCGCATACTCATAAATGTGGTCGGCGACTGGAATGCGTCGGACGAGCCGTTGGAAGCTCATGATCTCTTCGCCGCTAAGGACTCCTTCGAGTTTGGCTAAATCATCGCCGGTCGTCGTGCGGGCGATCTGAATTTCTTCCTCTTCGTTTGGGTAATCAAGTTCCACCAGGAACATGAATCGGTCGAGTTGAGCTTCCGGTAATGGGTACGTCCCTTCCTGTTCGACAGGGTTTTGGGTTGCGAGGACCATGAAAGGAGATTCGAGCTCGAACGTCTTACCCAACACGGTGACACGCTGTTCTTGCATGGCTTCAAGCAGCGCGGCTTGCGTCTTGGGTGGGGCGCGGTTGATCTCGTCGGCCAGAATGATATTCGCAAAGATCGGACCAGCGATGAATTGAAACTCGCGCCGTCCTTCCTTGGTCTCCTGCAAGATATCCGTACCCGTGATGTCCATCGGCATCAAGTCCGGAGTGAATTGAATTCGGCTGAAGCCCAGGGACATGGTCTCAGCGATCTTGCTCACTAGCAATGTCTTCGCCAATCCCGGAACCCCCATCAGCAAGGCATGACGACGAGCGAAAAGGCAAATCGCCAATTGCTCGATCACTTCGCGCTGCCCAACGATAACCTTACCCAGTTCCGCACATAACTTTCGATACGACTCCCGTAACAGATCAATCGAATGAACTTCTTGATCGGTGAGCTGAGATGGGACGGACGGGCGGGATTCGGCAAGACTCATGAGGTTCGACTGGGTTAATTGTATTTTTCTTGGATCGGGCCATTGGATTGAGCCCCCCTGCCATGGAAACAGTGCACCAGAAATAGTGTAATTGAAAGGCCAACAGAACGCGAATCCCAACGCCCCACCCGGAACGGGGCTACGGGAGCATGCGTGAGCGATCATGAATTTTTGCGTTCTTTCCAAGCTTCCTGCCAGGACTTACCCTTTCCGCGTTGCCAGATCCAAGGTCGTTCGTGACAATGCGTCGCATCGTGATGTAAAGCTCTTTTCCGCGATCGCATCGTTCTTTAGGCTCGCCATGCACATCGATCCTCAGCAACACTCCTTTCATCGGCACACCCTAGCGTGGGTCGCTGTTTCCCTTTTGCTCATGGCCAGCTCTCTCGCTCATGGCCAAACCATTCGCGATGCTGATCCCGTTCTCGCAGCCGAAACTGCCTTAGCCAATCTGCTCGCCGTTTCGTTCCAGACGGTTCCATTGGTGGATGTTTACGAACGGCCGATACCCACGATCGACGGTCAGCAATGGCGCGTGGTCGCCTTTCTTGGATGCGAGTGCCCGGTCGCTCGACTGTACGCGAAGCGACTTCAGGAACTGGCGACCGAATATGGCCCGAAGGGAGTTCAGTGGATCGGCGTTATGAGCAATCTTCACGATTCGGAAGAGGACATCAAAAAGTTTACGACGACTCTTGGATTGGAGTTTCCCTTTGTCAAAGATGCCGATCAACAGCTTGCTCGATCCGTTCGAGCGACCCGAACAGCGGAAGTT
>Ga0194055_10000147_pt1 | contig 52900 bp, 39 predicted proteins | sample SepL449m_MetaG_FD_155482 | JGI IMG/M metagenome (GOLD analysis project Ga0194055, IMG submission 155482) | Anoxic zone freshwater microbial communities from boreal shield lake in IISD Experimental Lakes Area, Ontario, Canada - Sep2016-L442-9m | ecosystem: Environmental > Aquatic > Freshwater >... | reverse complement strand
GGCCGGCTGTGGCCGCAGCATGATTTTCGGGAGCGCGAAAACAGTCGAGCAGTATCGCGGCAACCCAAGCGTGCAGGTGCACGGCCCTGGATTTTCAAAGATTCTCATTGGCGACGACTGCGTCGACCGCTGGGAAACCTATCTGGATGTGATGGTCGAGAGCGTGGCAGCCAACAGCGGGCGAGGGTGCATCAACGCCTCAGCAATCTATGCCAGCCGTCACACAGGCGAGATTGCTGCCGCGATTGCCGAGCGACTCGGGCCGATGGATGTGAAGCCACCACAGGATCCAGATGCTCAATTGGCTGCTTTCACGGTGCCCGGTGTCGCACAGGCCATCTGGCAGCAGATCGAAGGCGGGCTGACGGCATCGGGGGTCACACACGCCACGGCGACGTATGGACCGCGGTTGGTGGAAGCCGAACGCTGCGGGTGGCTGCGACCTGTCGTGGTGCACTGCCAGTCGCCCGACCCTGAGATTGCTAAAGCCGAATACATGTTTCCGTGCGTCAGTGTGGTGCGATGTCCGCAGGAACAAATGCTCCAGCGAATCGGCCCGACACTCGTTGCCACGGCCATCACCAGCGATCCTGTCTTTCAGTCCCAACTCATCGGCTGCACGGCCATCGACCGGCTGAACCTCGGCCCAATTCCAACCACAAAGCTCGATTGGCTGCAGCCCCACGAGGGAAATATCATCGATTTTCTCTACCGTTCGCGAGCGTTGCAGGTGCCAGCAGAGATGCAAGCCACGAGCACACCTTCTGCCACACAAGCGGGAGTTGCTTGATTGTCATTTATGGACGTTCTGCCCGCTGGGTTTGAATTCCGAGCCGCCACTCGGTTGGTGGTTGGGGCCGGCTCGATAGCCCGACTGGGCGAACTCGCCAATGGACTCGGGGCAACCCGCGCGCTGGTGGTGAGCGACCCGGGTGTGGTGCGGATGGGGCACGTAGCGATGGGCATCGAATCGCTGCGCCAAGCCGGGCTGGGAGTCGAATGCTTTTCCGATGTGGGCGAAAACCCCACGACCGACCACGTGAATGCCGGCACGGCAGTGGCTCGGGCATTTCGGCCCGACGTGATCGTGGGAATCGGAGGAGGCAGTTCGATGGACTGCGCCAAAGGCATCAATTTTCTATTTTCCTGTGGTGGTCGGATGCAGGATTACTGGGGCCGAGGCAAAGCCACATCGCCACTGTTACCCGCGATTGCGGTGCCGACCACCGCTGGCACCGGCAGCGAAACGCAATCATTTGCCCTCATCACTGCTGCCGACTCGGGGGTAAAGATGGCCTGCGGCGACACGCAGGCTGCGTTTCGCGTGGCCATTCTCGATGTGATGCTCACGCTCACGCAACCTGCGAGGGTCGCGGCGCTCACCGGCATCGATGCGGTGTCACATGCCGTGGAAAGCCACGTCAGTCTCGCCGCAACCCCAGCCTCCCGAATATTTTCGCTGGAAGCATTTCGACTGCTCGCAAAGTATCTGCCTCGCGTGTTTGAATCCCCTGCCAATCTGGAGGCTCGATCAGCAGTGCAATTGGCTGCAGCTTGGGCTGGGCTCGGAATTGAAAACGCGATGCTCGGCGCGGCCCACTCGCTTGCCAATCCACTGACAGCAGTGCACAAACTTGCGCATGGCCAGGCGGTGGGGCTCATGCTGCCGCACGTTGTGCGGTTCAATGCGACAGCCTGCGAGGATCGCTATGCCGAACTCCTCATCCATGCACGAGTCCTGCCGACAAACCACCACACAGCCAGCAGCAGCCTCGCCGATTTTCTTACCGGCCTCGTAGCCGCAGCAGGCCTGTCCACATCGTTTGGGGACCTGAAAAGTGGGCCGGACGGTAGCGATTGCTGGACCACAAACTCCGTCACCAGCCTCGCAGAGGCCGCTTTGCTGGAATGGACGGCCGGCTTCAATCCGCGGCCGCTTGCTCTGCACGATTGTATCCGGCTCTACGAGGCGGCCCAATGACTTACTGCCAACGGATGAGAGCTTTGAGCTGGCTCGGTGCGTGCCTAGTCGTGCCATTGGCTGGCGTTGCTGCCGAGCCCCAACGGATCGCCTCACAAGCGTCCAAACTGCCCGATGAAGCGACTCTTGATGAGGCTCCCGCCGACGCATGGCCTCTGTTTCGCGGATGCCTAGCCGGTACAGGCCGGTCGGCCACCACGCTGGTGATGCCGTTGCGAGAACGCTGGCACCGTGCTTTTGAAAAAACGGCTTTTGAAGCAGGAGCCGTGATCGCCGACGGCACGATTTATATTGGCGATTTGGACGGCACCTTCCATGCCATTGCGCTGGAGACCGGTACAACGCAGTGGACGTTTCGGACGGAGTCTGGATTTTCTTCCAGCGCGGCAATCGCGATCGATCCGGCCCATCCGCTCGTGGTGGTTGGTGATAGCGAGGGCATGGTCCGGGCCTTTGAACGGGGAACCGGTGCTGTGCGGTGGGAGTACGAAACGAACGGTGAGATTTCTGGCGGCCCGACGATCATCGAGGCGGAAAAAGATGGCCCCGACCCCGCAGCGGCTCGTGTGCTTGTCGGCTCGCAAGACGCATCGCTCTCTTGCCTCGCTCTGGCCGATGGCACACTGCTTTGGAAGCACGTTATCAGCGATCAGATCCGCTGCGCACCAACGGTGGCCAACGGAAATGTGTTTCTGGCCGGATGCGATGGCCTACTGCACGTGATCGATGCCCGCACCGGAAAGAGCAAAGCTGACGTGCGCATCGATGGCCCCACGGGCACCACTCCCGCTGCGGCCGACGCACGCGTTTACTTCGGCAGCGAGGGGGGCGTTTTTTGGGCAATTGACTTTGACACAACTGCTGTCGCGTGGAAGGTTGCACCGGCTGCCAACCCGCAGGCTTATCGTTCCAGCGCCGCCATCGCCGATGGGTTGACGATCGTGGGATCACGCGGCAAAGCAATTGAGGCATTGCAACTCGCTGACGGCGTGCGCAAGTGGCGCGTTCCCATGCGAGGCCGGGTAGATGGATCGCCTGTGGTTGTTCGAGTGGCCCACGCAGGAGACACTGCCGCGACTCACGTCGCAGCCATCGGGCCGCATAGCCTGATCGCGATCGTGGGCGATTCGGCCGGACGCATCGTGGCGGTGCATACATCCGATGGCACACTGGCGTGGGATTTCGACGCCGGAGGAGGCTTCACAGGATCGCCAGCCGTGGCGGCAGGGCATCTTGTGATGGCATCTGATGACGGCACGCTCTGGTGTTTTGGAGCAACAAAATAAAGAACGCCCATGACTTTTGATCCGGCTGCTGCGTTTGACCCTGAGACATTTCGCCGCCAAGGCCGCGAGGTCATCGACTGGATTGCCGATTACTGGCAGTCGCTTGAGTCGCTGCCCGTGGCCTCTCAGGTGGAGCCTGGCTGGGTGCGATCGCAGTTGCCGCCCGCCCCTCCCGAACAACCCGAGACGCTCGACGCGGTGCTCTTTGATCTGGATCGGGTCGTCGTGCCTGGCCTTACACACTGGCAGCATCCCGGCTTCTTCGCCTACTTCCCTGCCAACGCCAGCGGCCCGGCCATCCTGGGCGAACTGCTCAGCGCGGGACTCGGCGTGCAAGGCATGCTCTGGACGACATCGCCGGCGTGTACAGAACTCGAAACACACGTGCTGGATTGGCTCTGCAGCCTGCTGGGTCTGCCCGATCGGTTTCGGAGCAGCACAGGCGGCGGCGGCGCGATTTACGATACGGCTTCAAGCGGCCTGCTCTGCGCAATGGTGGCTGCAAGGGAACGGGCCACCCAACTGAAAAGCAATGCCCAAGGCATGCAGCAAAACAACCGCTCAATGATCGTATACGCAAGCGAGGCGGCGCATTCAAGCGTGGAAAAAGCAGCCAAGATCAGTGGCATCGGCCAGCAGTGGGTGCGCTCGATCGGGCTCAATACACGCGGTGAAATGGATCCTCTCGCGCTGGCCCGAGCCATGGATGACGACGCACTCGCCGGGCATACTCCATGCTTCGTTGCGGCCACTGTGGGCACCACAGCGTGCGGCGCATTCGATCCGGTGCCGCGCATCGCAGAATCTTCCCGACGCCACGGCGCCTGGCTCCACGTCGATGCGGCATGGGCTGGGGCTGCGGCGATCTGCCCAGACTATCGCCCCAGTATCATCGCCGGGGCAGAGCATGCCGATAGCTGGGGCTTCAATCCTCACAAGTGGATGCTTGTCAACTTCGACTGCCACGCTCTCTGGATGGCCGATCGCACATCGCTGGTGGAGTCCCTTACGATGAAGCCTGAGTATTTGCGAAACAATGCCAGCGAGGCGGGCGGGGTCGTCGACTATAGCGACTGGCAGGTGCCGCTGGGACGTCGGTTTCGCGCGCTCAAGCTCTGGCTCACGCTTCGGATGATCGGCGCCGAATCGCTGCGTCAGCGGATTGGTGACCACGTGGCGTGGGCGGCGGATTTTGCCGGGTGGGTCGAAGCCGACCCGCGGTTCGATCTGGTCTGTCCGCCCAGCCTGAGCCTTGTCTGTTTTGCCCTGCGGGACGGCGAGCAAGCGTCGACCGCGTTGCTTGATCGCGTAAACCGCCAGGGCAACATCTCGCTGAGCCACGCCCGCGTAGCGGGCCGCTATTGCCTCCGGCTAGCAATCGGTGGGACATTGACGCAACGCCGGCATGTTGAGGCTGCTTGGAGAACGCTGACATCGCTGGCCGCAAAGCAAGAGCATTCGACGCCATGATTCCCTTGTTTTTATAACAGTTACTTTTTTTCTGAACGGATGTGTCATGTGCCCCATGCGTTTCATCGTAATGGCTGTGACTGTGGCGATCCTGCCCGGACAGGCCAGAGCCCAGGAGGCCCCCATGGCCAAGCCGATGATGGTGTCGGAGGCAAAGCTGCCTCAGGGGTTTCCATCGCCTGGCCCGGTTGGGGAAGTGATCGTCAAGACGTATCCAGCCCATCGCTTGGCTCGCGTGAAACTGGCTGGCCAGACGGCCGACGCCCAGAACCGAGGCGATCCAAACGGCGGCGGCGGTGACAACGGGATGTTCATGCAACTGTTTCGTCATATTTCGCGAAATGATATTTCGATGACAGCGCCTGTGGAGATGGTCTGGACGGCCACCCCCTTCGTCCCATCAGGCGTGGAAACGCCGCCGGATGCTAAACCCGCTGTCTCCGGGAAAAAACCGGAATCAATGGCATTTCTGTATGGAAGTGAAACAATCGGTACTCTCGGAGCAGACCCACAAGATCCTCGTGTGGTCGTGGAGGACATTCCCGAAACAAAAGTTCTTTCGATCGGCCTGCGGGGCGGCTATGGGCCTGGCACGCTGGACCGCGGCTTAGAAAAACTCCGGGGTTGGCTCGCGATGCACCCAGAATGGACGGCTACAGCCGCCCCTCGAACGCTGGGCTACAACAGCCCGTTTGTGCCGAACATCTTGAAATACTCCGAAGTACAGATCCCAATTGCCCCTAGGGCTGCCCTCGGTCCGCCTCACCCGGATCAGTAGAGAAAGTGGGTTCTTTGGGCTATTTTTTCGGGCCCTGCCAACTGTCATGATCCGGTTTAGCTGCATTTTCGACAGAGCTTCTGCCGATCCTGAGGAAACCGAACCAAACATATCACGCTGCGTATGATTGGTTGCGGACCATGCTGGACGTCGGTTTGAGCCGGCGCCCACTGGAAGGAGTTGCACCAATGCCACGAAAAGAATCACTCATTGCCCTCCATGCCATCCTTGTGCGCAGGCGCGATGCGCTGCGAAGTGCCTTGGCTGGGGATCTCTCGCTGCTCAAGGAGTTGCGAAGCGAGTCTCCCGGCGATGTCATTGACGCCGCACTCGACTCAACTCAGGATGAAATTAGCTCGCAATTAGCCGAAGTGGAAAGCCGCGAACTGGGGCAAATCGAAAATGCTTTGGAGCACATGCGAGCAGGACATTATGGCGTCTGCGAGTTTTGTGGTGGGAAAATCCCTATGGCGCGGCTCAATGCCCTGCCCTACGCCACGATGTGCATCGAATGCCAGCGCGAAGTAGAACGTACTGGAATTGGCCCAGCCGACCGCGATGAGTCCGAAGAGTCGCGGGAAAATAGCTTGGCAGGCGACCGGGAATTTGACGTTTCCTAAACGATCGTGCGTTGCGTGCTGCAATGCGAGTGATCGGAATTCTAGACTTTATGCCGAACTCTCATTCCGTAGTTCGGGTATGCTCTCCGCGGCAGGTTTGCACCTTCATCCGTGGGCGTTGCGTCATGTTGTTTCGAGTTTTTCCATCGTGCTCGTGGCCAACCATCCTTTGGCTTTCGGTTTCCATCTGGTCGACCGTCGCTTCGACCGAAGAGCCTCTAGTGCCGCTGACACCGATCGGTGGCGTCGATCCCGTGCGGCATTCCAGACTGTCGGCTTCCGAGCGGGAGCGACTCTACAGCCAGGTAGCCCGCGATGCAGAACTGCTTGAACGTCAGGGCACTCAACTGCGGAAACTCACGCAACTCATCCGCCCTACGGTTGTCCACATCGACACAAAAAAGCCGGCCCTGCGACCAAAGAACGGCAAGGCAAGCGAAGATGAAGCGGGCTCCGGCGTGATTGCCAGCGTGGCTGGCCGCACGGTAGTGATCACCAACCGCCACGTGATCAATCGGGCTGAACTCGACAACATCACCGTTCGTCTCGACGACGGGAGGGAAATAAAGCCCCTGCGACTGTGGTCCGACATCGGCACCGACATCGGGGTGATGGAGATCGACGGGAAGGATCTGGATCCAGCACGGCTCGCCGAGAAAGATACGCTTCAAATTGGCGACACCGTGCTGGCCGTCGGCAGCCCATTTGGCCTCTCCCACTCCGTCACCCTTGGGATTGTGTCAGCGAAGGGTCGCCGCGACTTGGATTTGGGGGATGGGGGCGTGAGATTCCAGGATTTCATTCAGACAGATGCGGCAATCAACCCAGGTAACAGCGGCGGGCCGCTTGTCAATCTGCGGGGCGAGGTGGTCGGCCTCAATACGGCGATCGCCAGCAATTCTGGCGGGAGCGAAGGCATCGGATTTGCGATTCCGATTTCAATGGTGGTATTCGTATCGGGTCAGTTGGTGGAGACAGGTACTGTGTCTCGTGCTTATTTGGGGGTCACGCTGGACCGCGTGTTTACGCAACTCACGGCGCAGCGACTGGGCATGGTTCGCGCGGTCGGCGCGAGGGTTTCGAGCGTGACAAAGGGCTCGCCTGCCGACCAAGGAGGAATTCTCTCAGACGATGTGATTTTAGAATTCGACGGTACGCAGATCGATGACGACGACCATCTTGTCAGCTTGGTGAGCGTCACGCCAACTGACCGCACGGTGTCGCTGGTAGTGTTCCGTAAACGTGCCCGGCTCTCACTCAAAATGCCCGTCGCCAGCCGCGCACAGTTTGAATAACCCTCTTTTGTGGGTTGCCACGAGCGCGTTGCATCAGGTTCCACGCGCTGCAGCAGCGAGGCCCCGGAGAATGCAGTCTTGCACAGCCTCGGCATCGCAGTGTACCAGCACGTCGAGGTTCGGTCGCCATTGCCGTACGTTTCGCCGGTCGACCACCAGCATGCCGGCGGTGAGGTCGCCGCTGGTTTCCACATCGGCCGCCACAGTGGCGTGCTCAAACAGTTCGGGATTCGTTGCCGCAACCAACGCCACCACATCGTGCAGACAGATTCCCTCGCTCCCGAGCAGTTGCCGGTGGGCCCGGAACGTGTGGGGAAGCATGCGTCGCAGCAGCCAGCCGGCACGCGAGGATTCGGCAGGCAATTGATCGAGCAAGTCAAAACCAAACGCCACCTGCCCAGATGTCTCGAGCGGCACGAGTGTTTTGGTGACAGGTTCGCGGACAATGTGCCTGGCTGCCCGTGGGTCGCAGTAGAAGTTAAAATCCACAACCGGACTGACGTTGCCGGCGCCATGCAATGTGCCGCCAGCGATGATCACCTCACCAATGAGCTCCACAATCGACGGATCACGAGCCAACACCCGCGAAAGGTTTGTCAGCGGCCCGAGGGCGATAAATGTGATTTCTCGTGGATGCGCGTGAATCGCTTCCCAAATCACCTTCTCGGAGGAATGCCCGCCGTGCAGCGGAACGCGAGGCAAATCAATACTGCCCAGCCCGTCTGGACCGTGCAAGTTGAAGGGTTTTTCTGGAAACGCGGTGTCGGTCGGGGCGATTCCCAATCGGGGCAGCCGGGGTGGATCGAGCAAGGCTACGATCGACTGCAGGTTGGCGGTAGCCTGCTCCGGGGGCACGTTGCCTCCGGTGGCCGTCATGGCCACGATCTCAAGCCGTGGATCGAAAAGGGCCATCGCAATCGCAACAGCATCGTCAATCCCGGGATCGAGATCCAAAATCACCTTGCGGGCCACGGCAAAAAGTTCCTTCGAAGTATGATGGTTGCGGATCGCGTGGAAGCGCCGCCAGTGGGTGTTGGATGTGCGACCATACCGAACAAAGATCGCCTTGCAAGAGTATCCGAAACGCGTGCCGCATGCTGCACGATAGCAGCGGAAAGGGACATTGTGTGAATCAACCCTCAGATCCGGCCCTCGTCGCCCAGGCTACGGTCGATAGCGAGGCCTTGCTCGACAGGATGCGGCGGGGCATCCATGCCGGACGCAACGAGACTCGCCTGCTCGTCGACCACGTGTTGGACGGAACCGTCGATCTGGAGGCGTTTGGACGCTGGCTTGTGGCCCTAGCCGATGCGGGTGAGTCGGCCGAGGAGATTGCCGGTGTGGCCACGTCGCTGCGTGGAAAAATGCTGAGTGTTTCAAGCCAGCATGCCGTCATCGCCGACACCTGCGGCACCGGTGGAGATGGCTCCGGTTCGTTCAACATCTCAACAGCAGCGGCGATCGTCGTGGCGGCCGCTGGTCTGCCTATTGCCAAGCATGGCAACCGCGCCGTATCCAGCCGCACCGGATCCGCAGATGTCCTCGAGCAACTCGGCGTACGCATTGACGCGGCGCCAGCAACGGTGACGAGTTGCCTGAACCAACTCGGGCTCTGCTTCTGCCTCGCGCCCATCTACCATCCGGCGATGGCCCGCGTGGGACCCTTGCGGCACTCGCTGGGACGATCCACCGTCTTCAATCTGGTTGGGCCACTGTGTAATCCGGCAGGTGCAACGGTGCAGGTGATCGGCGTAGGGCGAGAATCTGCACGGGAGCCAATGGCCCGAGCGGCGATGCTACTCGGCGCCAGCCGTGTGTTGGTAGTCTCTGGGGGATGCGAGGAAAGCGGCTCGCGGTCAATCGACGAGGTCAGTCTGTTTGGTTCAACCGACGTGGTGGATGTGTCGGCAACGGCGACGCGCAGGCTGCGATGGACGCCCGAGGATTTCGGAATCACAACGCAACCGGCGTCGCGAATGGCGGAATTGACCGTGGCGGGGCCGGCAGAAAGCGCGGCAGCAATTCGAGAAGTGCTAGCGGGGTCGCGTGGTCCGCGGCGAGATATTGTCGTGCTCAATGCGGCGGCACTTCTGTGGGCCGCAGGCAAGTCGGCGGATCTACCCGGCGCACGCCTTCTCGCCGAAACAGCCATTGATTCTGGTGAGGCTGCCGGGAAGCTCGAATGCCTTGCGCACCTCACGCATGAGGATGGCCACCTTCAGTCGGCTATCCTCTCGCTGGGCTAGAGTCCGACGAGCTCGAGCACGGGCATCCGTTTCACGATGAAAGGGCAGTGGTATGCAACTCCAACGTGGCCTCGTTCTTTGTGTGCTTGCGGTCCTCGGGATCACCCAGTCGATCGCTGAGGCCGGCATGCCCCCACCGGCGCCGGGGTTTACGCTAGTAGCACAAGATGATTGCGGAAATCCAAACCAACAACCGCATCTGGTCACCGGTGGGATCTGGGCATTTCCGGAAGACGAACGCGAATCCCTCGCACTCGACGACCCTCGATTGCTCACCTGCGCTCACGGCATTCTCCAAGGCGCGCGCGTGGTGTTTCGCTTTGTTGGATTGCGGCCCACCGCCCGCTACATCGTCCGGATTCATTCTTTCAACCCGGCGCATGACCGTGCCGTTGGGGTTGAGGCCGATGGGGAGATCCTGGATGCGGCACGCGCATTGCCGATCAAAAAACTGGTCAGCCTGAGCCTTCCTCTCCCCCCTTCGGTCTACCGCGATACGGCCGTGTCTTTGTCGTTCTTCCATACCTCTGGACCAAGCGCGCTGGTGTCTGCCATTGAACTGTGGTCGGACACCCCTGGCCTCTTGGGGCCGACCGGAGCATTCGTGCGTTTTCGGGTCGACAGGATGCCGGACGCGGAAAAGGAATTGACCATTACCGGCGTTATGAAAATTCATGTTTCACCGTGGACGTTGCCGGGGCTCACCTTGACGCCAAAGCCTGTGCAACAAACCGGCTGGACCCCCTGGGTGGATCTCCTCGCACAGCCGGGAGGAGCGAACGGATCGTTGGTTCTCTCGCTTCCAAAAGGGTCGCAAGGCATTACCCGATTCAGTCTCGTTCAAGACGATGACGTGTGTGTCCGAGATTTTGACTGGAACGAAACGGACGGCACAAAAATCATCGTAAATCCCGATTTCAGCGACCTTCGAACTTTTCGCGAACAGGAGCGACGCTATTACATGCGAACCCTCGCGCAGACCGGCGGCCGGCTGGCTCCGCTCAGTCGCCCGCCGCTCTTTTTCGGTAATGCCTGGGGTCATGCGACTGGCGGTGCCGCGGAGTACATGGTGAAGAGCTTCCGGCTGATGGGACTCAACAGCGTTGAGACCAGTCAGGACAGAGCCACGTACGAGTCCGTGTATGGCTGGCATAGCCAGGGAGGACAGTATGCACCGCCGGGTTTTGTGCCCTACGACGAAGCCGCTTCGCGGACGCAATTTGAAACATTTTACAAACAGTATTTCACCACGGGCGAAGGCAAAGAATCGACGCCTCGCATGAGTATCTTTCAACTTGCCGATGAACCTGCCGAGGTGACGCCAGACCCTCAAGCCGCGCTTCCAGGATTTCGCATGTGGCTGGCCGACAAAGGACTCAAGCCTGATCTGTTCGGAAAAGATTCATGGGACGGTGTTGAGATGCTTTTGAGTGCCCCGCAAACGCCCGAGCAGAAGCGACTATTCTATTGGAGCCGAAAATACCAAGATTATCTCACGCCGAAGATGTTTGCGATTGCGGCCGACGCGGTGCGTGCTTCTGGACCAAATCCGGAAGTGCAATCCTATGTGGCGTTGAGCGGTCACTCCCTGTATTTCGGTAATCAACTGCCGCTGGATATGTTCCAACTGGCGCAGTCCCCCGGATTGATGCCTGGTATCAGCGATTGGATGACCGGTGGAAGTTGGAACTGGGACAGCCATCAGGCCGTCGCGTTCTCGGTGGCACCTTTCAACGGTGGCGCCCGCCGCTACGGTGCCGACTTCGGCAAGACGCCGCTTTCTTTTCCGATGATGCACTGCGTTGCTCCATCGTTATTCCGCGCGTACACACAATTGGCCAACCAATGCAAATTTATTAGCTACTACAATTACGGTCCCGACTACGAGGCGACCGAGGGGTTCTGGTCGCAGAGTGAATGCGGGGACGCCGTCCAGCACGTCAATAATCAGGCCGCTCGGATGGATGACATTCTGGGCCCAGGAACGATGCGGCCCAGTCGTGTGGCCATGCTCTACGCCACCTCTCAGGATATCTGGTGGCCTGCCTGGCCTTTTGCCGATAAGCGAGCGACCTTTCTGGCCTTGTCGCACGACTACTACCAACCCGATCTCGTCAGCGAGGAGCAGATCGCCGCCGGGGCGCTGGCCCACTATGACAGCCTGTACGTGCTGGATTCAGTTGTGCCAACGGCCGCCCAAAAAGCCATCGAGGCATGGGTCAAGGCGGGCGGGCTTTTGTGGGCCTGCGATGATGCGGCCGCCAACAACGAATATGCCGAACCGCACGATCTACTGGAACGGCTCGGCGGGCTCAAACGGGATTACAGCGTGGCCCCGAAAGTGGCGACACAGGTCGTGCCGGTTGAAGGAGAAAACACGTTCCCGCCGCACGAAGTTCCGGTGCGCGGGCGATCCAACGAAGCCATTCGGCTGGCCGTATTCAAGTGGGACGGCGCTCGTATTCGCGCAACCTATAGCGACGGCCATCCCGCGTGGGCGGAGAAAAAAGTCGGCAGCGGAACGGTTGTCTACGTTGGGCATCGGTGCGGACTCTCCTATGCGGCAGGTGCGGGCAACCGCGGCCCATTCAAAGTGTGGCCGAGCGAGCGACGATGCTTCATCGTGCGTCCTTTGGAGGAGGCACAGATTGATCGGGAGTTGGTCGTATCAAAGCCCCTCGTGATGACAATGCCGATCTCAACTGCCGCTGGCACCGTGATCATCCTCTATAATATGGATGCCTGCGAGCAGAATGGTCTCACGATCACTTTGAAAGAGCCTGCCCGTCCACAGAGCGTTGAGTGGTGCAACGAGAACGGGCAACTCACGCCGATTCCGTTCGACTACGCCAACGGCCGGATGATCCTCACCGGCCTCAATCTCCCTTGGAAAGGCACGATGATCCTCGTCCGGCGCGGTGCGGCACCGGCCGATCATCGCATCGCAGAGATGCGGGATGCGGCTGTCAAGGGGATTGCTGCGACCGATTGGCAGGCCGCCAGTGCCGGGGCGTGGTGTGCTGGTTTTTTTCCGGAGTGGAACCTCGCCCCGACAATCGCCCCCTTACTCGGGCATTCGCATTGGGCGGTGCGGCGGTCGGCGGCAGAATCGCTGGGGCGTTTGGGGTACAGGGCCGCCGAAAACGACATTCGTGCCGCGCTCGACAAGGAGACCGATTCGCACAGCCTGGCCGATGAACTCTACGCGTTGGCCCAACTCGGTCACCGAGAGATCGACGCGTTGTGCCGCAGGTACGCAGCCCATGCAGATCCTTTTGTGCGGAGCGAAGCCGCACGTAGCCAAGCCGCACGCACGGTGACTCCACAGACCACAAAGAGCATCAGTCGATGAGAAAAAAGGACGTCTAGCAGGCTGTGGATAAACCACGTGTTGGACCGCACGATGCGGTCCCCGGTGCGTAGCACCCGCAAAAAACCGGAGGTTTTCAAGTGGACACAGTGCATGGAGGACTTTGTCCACGGGCAACTAGAAAAGGGGTAGCGGTGCTACCCGCGCCCAATGGAAACCGACAGCCCGTCGTAAGCAAGCTCGACGCCCGCTGGCAGGGCTGCTGAAATGGTTGCGTGGTCGATCTCGTGTGAGAGATGCGTGAGCAACGTGCGGCGGGCGTTCACCTGCGATGCCACGGCGATCGCCTCTGGAACCGAGAAGTGGGTCGGATGGGGCGAGGGCCGAAGGCAATCCAGAATAAGCGTGTCGAGGCCTTTGAGCAGAGGCCATGTCTCGGCTGGGATGCGGTTGGTGTCGGTGCAATACGCCAGAGTGCCAAATCGAAAACCCAGCACGTCAAAACCTCCATGACCGAGCCGGAGGGGTATGACTCGCGTGCCAAGCAGGTCGAACGCCTGATCTGTGATCCGCTCGAACGCAATCTTCGGAAGGCCGCCACCGAGAACGGGGGTGGTCTCAAAAGCGTAGTCGAATGCCCTGCAAATCCGTTTCTCTACGCGTTCCTCGCAGAACACTCGCATCGGACGCCTGACGCGGTAACAGAGCGGGCGAATATCGTCGAGCCCGTAGACGTGGTCGACGTGGTCGTGCGTATAGAGCACGGCATCCACCGAACCGATGCGTTCTCGTAGGAGTTGCGTTCGCAAGTCCGGCGTCGTGTCGATGAGCAGCGTTCCCTCCTGCAGTCCGAGGATCACGCTGGTGCGGGTGCGGTTGTTGCGAGGATCATTGCTGGTGCATGTCTGGCAGCGGCATCCCACCACGGGCACCCCGACGCTGGTGCCGGTGCCTAGGAAAAGCAACTGGCCAGCCACGTCTCGAAACGGCGCCGTGGCAGGCAACGAAAGCTCTGGCCACTTAGACACGACCGACTCGAACGGAACGGGCGTCACGTCGGATGCCGTGGATGCCGGCGACTCGTTGGATGCCTTCTCTTTTTTCGATGCCATGCGGTCTATTTCCGGGGTACGCTCCGAACGACTCCCGGGCCACAGGAGCCGCATAGTGTAGCCTGTTGCCGAGGAGCCACCTTGACCCGCACGGGCATCGGCCGCGACAATTGTGTTTTCATTGTTTTCTGCTTCCCTGACGACGGTATCCAATGCAACAACTCGAACGCCTCTGGGATGGTCTCTCGAATGCCGCCGCCGGTGCCGGCTCCCGAGTGGAGCGGCTTTTAACGGGTATGTTCGGCTCCTCGAACGCCCGATACGTACGTCGGCTCGAACCAAAAATAGAGGCCATTAATTCCCTCGAGCCGAAATATCAGGCGCTCACGGATGCCGAACTGCGGGGACAGACCGGTGAATTCCGCCGCCGTCTGGCAGCTGGTGAAACGCTCGACGACATCTTGGTTGAGTCCTTTGCGGTTTGCCGGGAAGCGGGCAGACGATTTCTCGTCATGCGGCATTACGATGTGCAGTTGATCGGCGGAATGGTGCTGCACTCCGGTGCGATTGCCGAGATGATCACAGGCGAGGGCAAAACGCTCGTGGCCACGCTGCCAGCCTACCTCAATGCCCTCGAGGGCAAGGGCGTACACGTGGTCACAGTCAATGACTATCTCGCCCGCCGCGACATGGAATGGATGGGGCCTCTGTACATCGGCATGGGGCTCACCGTCGGCGCGATCCAATCCGGCATGGACGCCGCCGAGCGTCAGATCGCCTATGCCTGCGATATCACATACGGCACCAATAATGAATTCGGCTTCGACTACCTCCGTGACAACATGCGGATGGCCGCGAGAGGCGACGATCGCTTTCCAAAGCACCTCCAGCAGAGCCAGGGGTTTTTGAACTACGCGATTGTAGACGAGGTCGACAACATCCTGATTGACGAGGCGCGTACGCCGCTGATTATCTCTGGCCCCGCGCATGACGACATCACAAAATATTCCAAAGCAGATCGCATCTCCCGTCAACTCAAGGCCGAGACGCACTTTGAGGTGAAGGAAAAAGAGCACACCGTCTCGCTCACGGAAGAGGGCGTACGTCAGGCCGAAAAACTCGCCGACGTGGAGAGCTTCTACACTGCCGGTAATATGGAGTGGCCGCACCTCATCGACAACTCGCTCAAGGCCCACTATCTCTACAGGCGAGATGTCCACTATGTGGTGCAGGGCGAGGAGGTTGTGATCGTGGACGAGTTCACGGGCCGATTGATGCCGGGCCGCCAGTGGTCGGACGGCCTGCATCAGGCCGTCGAAGCGAAAGAGGGCGTGCGAATCAAAGAAGAGTCGCAAACACTCGCGACAGTCACGCTCCAAAACTTTTTCAAGCTCTATAGAAAACTTGGTGGTATGACCGGCACCGCCATGACCGAGGCGAGTGAATTCTGGAAGATCTACAAGCTCGACGTCATTGCGATTCCGCCCAACCGCGGCATGCAGCGAACGAATCATCCAGACGTGATCTACCGCACCGAGCGGGAGAAGTGGATCGCCGTGGCCGACGAACTAGAGCGACTCCACCGCTGGGATTCGGTGGCGCTCTCTGACGGCAGTTTCCGGATGGGCACGATCGTTCGCGAGAGCGACGCCGAACTGGAGTTTGAGGCCAAGGGAGAGAAACAAACAGAATCAATTCCACGCGGGAAAGTGCGTGAAATTCAGCGCAAGGGCTGCCCGGTGCTCGTGGGCACTGTGTCGATCGAGAAGAGCGAGCGGCTTTCGGAGTTGTTGGAAAAACGGGGAGTGACCCATCAGGTACTCAACGCCAAGCACCACAAACGAGAAGCAGAAATCATTGCTCAAGCGGGCCGCCTCAACGCCGTTACGATCGCCACCAATATGGCCGGTCGAGGCACCGACATTATTTTGGGTGGGAATCCCGACACCCTCGCCTGGGCGCAGCTCCAAGATACGTACGCAACCCGGCTGGACGTGCCGCAGCAGGAGTGGGGGGCTTTGGTCAAGGAAATCTCCACCAGGGAAAACATGAAGGCCGAGGGAGAGTTGGTTTGCAAGCTGGGCGGGCTTCACATCATCGGCACTGAACGACACGAAGCCAGGCGCATCGATTTGCAGCTCCGCGGACGCTGTGGCCGACAGGGGGACCCGGGCGACAGCCGATTCTTTCTCTCGCTCGAAGATGATCTCATGCGAATCTTCGCCGGCGAATGGGTGAAAAATGTGCTCACGCGCCTGGGCATGCAGGATGGCGAGGCCATCGAAAGCCGGATGGTCACGCGGCGGGTCGAGGCGGCGCAGAAGAAGGTCGAGGAACGTAATTTTGAGGTTCGAAAAAACCTTCTTGAGTACGACGAGGTGATGGACGAACAGCGCAAGCGGGTGTACGGCTTTCGCCAAGGGATTCTCGAGGGTGCCGACTGCCGTGAACTGATTCAGAATATGGTTGACCGGCAGGTTCACCAGAATATCGGAACCTTTCTGGATAAGGACTATGGGCCGCAGACGTTTGCTACGTGGGCATCGGGCCAGCTTTCCTGCGAGCTCGACGGGGCCGACTTCCGAGCACTCTCCCCGGAAGAGGCAGAGCGTTTGGCTGTGGACGAGGCCATCCGGCAGTCAGAATCGCAAATTTTTGAGGCCGTCGAGGAGAATATTCCGCCCGACGAGGACGAGGCTGAGTGGAACTGGTCGGCGTTGGCCTCGTTTGCCAATACGCGGTGGAAGCTCTCGGTAAACGACCGCGATCTCAAGCGGGTGGGCCGCAGCAGCGTGGCCGAGTTTTTGCAAGAAAACGTGCGTGAAGCGATTCACCGCATTGACCTCTCGGATGGCGGGCGGTTCTTGGCGTCGGACTTCGGCCTGCGATCGGCCCGCGGATGGACGGAGTGGCGGTTTGGAGTGCCTTTGGCGGCCAACGGCAACGACCAACTCGATCCCAGTGGCCTCGATGCGCAGGCGTTTGGGCACCTGGTATGCCGGCAAGCCCGCGAGGTGTACGCCCGCCGCGAGATCGAATATCCCGTGCTGGTGGGGCTCTCCCATTTTGCGCAACGGCAGGAGGATGGTTCGCGGCGGCTCGACCGCAATCAACTCCTGGCGTGGGCGCGAGAGCGGTTTGATCCTGCTCTCGAAGATAGTGCGCTTGATGCTTCAGATTTTGAGCACCTGAAGGCAACGCTCGTGGAAGCCAGCCGTCGTCGCCACGCCCTAGGCGACGATGCCCGCGATGAGATGAAGCGAATGGAGCGGGCTGTGTTGCTCCAGATCCTCGACAACGCATGGAAGGATCATCTTCTGGCAATGGATCACCTGCGATCCAGCGTGGGTTTGCGCGGCTACGCACAGGTCGACCCGAAGGTGGAATACAAGCGCGAGGGAATGCGCACGTTTGATTTAATGTGGAAGGGTATTGACGAACGAGTGACCGACATCGTCTATCGAATCGAAGAGGTGGAAGACGACGCATTGCAAAGCACGTGGAAAGAGACAGCTGCGATCCACGCCGAAGCCCCGTCTGTGTCGCTTGGACATGCTGGATCGCTGGGGGATACGGGCGCTGCGGGCGGCACGCCCGCAGGAGAAGAAAACCACGAGCCAATCCGCAACGTTGGGCAGAAAGTGGGCCGCAACGATCCATGCCCCTGCGGCAGCGGGAAAAAGTTTAAGAACTGCTGCGCCCGGTCGAACAGCATTTCGGCCGGGTAAATCCTGGAACCCCCGGTCGTCCCGTTCTTTCGATCTTATGCTGTTGAATCTGGTCTACCTTGTGGTCGGAGTGCTCCTACTGCCGTGGGTCGCGTGGCGTCGCGTGGCTGGCCGACGGCCCGTGCCCGCTCCGTGGACACGGTTCACTGGAGCGGTGTCCCGCCTGCCACGCGATCACTCGGGCGTTGGCCCGAGAACTCACAAGCCCACACCGCGCATCTGGCTGCACGGCGTGAGCGTGGGCGAAGTGCAACTCCTTTGGCTGCTCTGGCAGGCGATTGCAAAACAGGCGCAAGCCGATGGGCTATCAGTGGAGTGTGTTGTTTCCAGTTCGACGACAACGGGCCTTGCATTGGCCGCCGTGCGGTTTGGCGAAAGCCGTGTGTTTGCCTGTCCGCTCGACTTCACGTGGGCCGTAAACGGTGTGCTTGACCGCATGGATCCCGACATGCTGGTGCTCGGAGAGCTTGAACTGTGGCCCAATCTGCTCTTTGCCGCGAGCCATCGGGGCGTTGCAATTGTCGTGGCCAACGCTCGCATGAGCGAGCGCAGCGCGAGGGGCTACGGCCGCATTCGGCCGCTGGTGCAAGGCATGCTCAAGAAAGTGTCGCTTGTGCTTGCGAGGTCGCAGGACGATGCCGATCGCTTCACTCAATTGGGCGCGACCAACGTGATCGTTACTGGCTCAATGAAGTTCGACGGTGTGCACGCTACACGCCAGTCGGCCGAGGTTGCTCGGCTGCGCACGCTGGCAGGCATCGAGACCAAGGCAGACGGCACTCCAGAAAGCCAGACTGTCTTTCTGGCTGGCAGCACGCAGGCTCCGGAAGAGCAACTGGCGATCAAAACATTTCTCGCACTCACTCACGACTATCCGACACTTCGACTTGTGCTCGTGCCTCGGCACGTTGAGCGGTGTGGAGACATTGGCGGTTGGTTGGATCGCACTGGGCTCCGCTGGCAGCAGCGGAGCCGGCTGGAGCAGGAGGGCGCCGATCCGCAGGCCCGCGTGCTCTTGGTTGACACCACAGGGGAGCTGGTTTGGTGGTGGGGTACAGCGTCGATCGCATTTGTGGGGGGCAGCCTGGATGGCAGGCGGGGGGGTCAAAACATGCTTGAGCCAGCCGCCTATGGAGCGGCGATTTGCTTCGGCCCTTTCACCAGGAATTTTCAGGCCGAGGTGGCGGTATTGCAGGCGGCAAACGCCGCTGAGATTGTGAAAAATGGCGATGATTTACTCGCATTTGTGGCTCGCTGCTTGGCAGAGCCACAGTGGGCCCACGGCCTTGGGCAACGAGCGGCCAAGGCCGTGGCGGCTCACCGCGGAGCCACGGCGGATTCCGCCACTCGCATCCTGGGGCAACTACCAAGCGGCCGCACTGGGTATTCCAGTTGCCGAATCCCGCCCACATCCTGATAATTGAGGGCTCAGAGTCGTCCCGTCATTCATCCAGTAGTTGACGGACATTCCACTCTCCTTTTATTTCTCGTTCAATTCACTTTCACGCGAGAGGCACAAGTCGTGGCACAAGGCAAGTATCTGTTTACCAGCGAGTCGGTCAGCATGGGGCATCCCGATAAGTTAGCCGACCAAATTTCAGACGGTGTTCTGGACGCTTACCTCGCTCAAGATCCACACAGCCGCGTGGCGTGTGAAACCCTCGTAACGACCGGCCTAGCGGTCGTGGCTGGTGAGATCACATCGCGCGGCACGATCGACTACCAGCAGGTGGTCCGGGATGTGATCCGCTCGGTGGGGTACACCGATGACGAGATGGGTATTGCAGCGGACACATGTTCGGTGCTCGTGGCCGTTGGCAAGCAGAGCGGCGATATTGCAATGGGCGTGGACGAAAACAACTCCCAGGGAAAGGATATTGGGGCCGGTGATCAGGGGCTGATGTTTGGCTACGCCTGCAACGAAACTCCGGAACTCATGCCGCTGCCAATCGCGTTGGCTCACCGCATTTTAAACCGGCTCACCGAAGCCCGTCAGAAAAAAGAAGTGGATTGGCTGCGCCCAGACTCAAAGAGCCAAGTCACGATTGAATACGACGGCAATCGCCCTATCCGCGTCGATACCGTCGTTGTTTCGACGCAGCATGCCCCGCATGCCACCAACGAGCAGATCCACGACTTCGTCGTCAAAAAAATTGTCAAGCCGCTCCTGCCAGGCGACTTAGATACAAGCAATGTCACGTACCACATCAACCCCACCGGTCGGTTTGTGGTGGGTGGCCCGCACGGCGATTGCGGCCTCACAGGACGCAAGATCATCGTCGACACATACGGTGGCTGGGGCCGCCACGGCGGCGGCGCTTTTTCCGGGAAGGATCCCACCAAGGTGGACCGCAGTGCCGCATACATGGCCAGACACGTTGCCAAAAATATCGTGGCCGCTGGGCTGGCCGATCGCTGCGAACTGCAGTTGGCCTACGCGATCGGCGTCAGCGAACCGGTGAGCGTGCACGTTGACACAGAGGGGACCGGAAAGATCGACGATCAGCGGCTCTGCGAACTGGTTCGTGAGTTTTTTCCGCTGACGCCCCGAGGTATTATCGACTACCTCGATCTGCGTCGACCGATCTACCGACGCACTGCCGCTGGCGGCCACTTCGGCCGGGACGGCTTCACTTGGGAGCAAACCGACCGCGCCCGTGCTCTGGCAGAAGCGGCCGGTGCAGCTGTTGCGGTGGGCTAAGACCGGTATGGATTCGCACGGATTTCCAGATGGACAGACGTCCGAGCATTGGCTGGATTCCCGTGCAACGGCGTTTGCCGACGTGTTGTCTGCGCAGAGAGACAGCTCCATCGAGCAGGCTTTTATTGCTGCTGCCGGTGGCAGTGCTGGCGTGACGTCGCTTGTGTGCGGCACCGTGCTCTGCATGCGTCGGCTATCTGGTGCGATGATGCCAGCCTCCGAACCGGTTGGTCTGCTTGCTGCATGCAGCCTTGGCGTGGCAGCAGTGGGCGTGGGCATGATTCTGGTCAGTGATGGGGCGGCAGCCCGCGCGGGCCATGGCATCGGCTGGGGGATTGCCGCTCGCATTGGCCTTCTGCTTGGAGTGGTTGCAATCGCTGTGCCTCCTGCGGCTGCGTCGGGGATTGATATGGCTGCCTGTGCTGCAGCGGTGCTGGGCTCGGCTGCGATGATCCTCAGGCCGTTGGTGCCGCCCATCCTGGCTGCACGTGTACGATGGCCAATCCACCGCCAGAGGCAACGTCGCGAGGTGTGCCTTCCGGCCAGCGGGCAGCACACGGCGATCGATCCGGCGATGCCGGCGGCACACGCACAAGTAGGATTGCAAGCCCCTTGCCCCGGCCACCTACTCCAGCGGTTTGAGCGGTATCAACTGCCCGAGGCCGACTGCCTGCGTGGCACGATCCACCTAGCCGTGCCAGTTGGGGTTCGCACCGCATATGGCCACGTTGGATTTTGTCCGCCGTTTGCCGAGATGCCTACTGTGGAAGTGACTACAGACTACGATCACGTGGAGGCGCTCGTGTCGGCTGCGGAGGTGTTGCCTTGGGGCGTACGGGTTGAGTGTCGACTGGACGAACCGGCCGAAGAGGCATTTGAAATTCCGATCAACCTGTCGGTGCAATCTCCCGTCCAGCCGACGGTTGCGACTGATGCTGCAGCCAGCCTCGCAACCGTACTCGACCGCTCTCAGCCTCAACGGTAATTCTGGAGTTCCTGCCGATGGCCCGCTGGCCCGAACAAATCTGGACGACGCTCTTTACCTACGGTGTTATTTTTATTGGCTTTCCACTGCTTTGCTTTGTGACGTGGATGTGGGTGCGGGGCGGCTGGCAAAATTTTTTTTGACGCGTTGCTCGTTTCCTCATTGCTCAATTCCTCTGGGGCGTGTTTTCTTTTTCATGGATATTCCACCTCTTCTCTCGGAACGGATTGGGCAGTCTGGGCAGTCGGCGTGCCTAGCGTTCTGGGATCGACTGAATCCTGTTTCGCAGGCTCGCCTGCTGCATCAACTCCAAGCCCTCGACTGGGATCAACTGGATGTCCTCAGGGAACTGGTGTCCGCACCAATCGCAACCGACGCGGGGCTGACTGGGAATCTGACCAATGCCACCACGCCTGCCTGCCTCCAACTGGGGAATCCGCTCAACGCTCCTTCGCCGGCCCAAGCCCTGGCTCGCGGTAGCCTTGCGTTGGCCGAGGGGACCGTTGGCGCGATCCTCGTAGCGGGGGGCCAAGGCACGCGACTCGGCTGTGCGGGGCCAAAGGGGCTCTATGCGATCGGCCCTGTGTCGCAGGCCAGTCTCTTTGAAATGCTCTTGGGCAAACTCTTAGGAGTGCGGCGGCGATTTGGAAAAGATGTGCCTCTGGCAATCATGACCAGTTCGGCCACCGACGCCGACACGCATACGTATCTTCGATCACACGCATACTGTGGACTCGATCCGGCGCATGTGTTCGTTTTTTGTCAGCAGGATCTGCCCGCCCTCGATGCCGCCACCGGCTGCCTGCTTCTCGAAGCTTCCGATCGAGTTGCCGTCGCCCCAGATGGTCATGGCGGCATGCTGGGCGCACTGAGTCAATCGGGTGGGTTGGATTGGTTTGCCCAGCGAGGGACCGAACAGATCGTGAGCTTTCAGGTGGACAACCCACTGGCCATGCCGCTGGACAGAGAGTTTCTGGGTTACCATCTGCTCTGCCAGGCGGATTTTTCCACGCAGATTGTGCGCAAGCTCGATCCGGCACAACGCGTGGGCGTTGTGGTGGCGCATGCCGGCACCCATCGCGTGGTGGAATATAGCGATCTACCCGCAACGCTTGCTTCCGAGCGGCTGGCAAACGGCCGCCTGCGGTTTGATGCTGGCAGCATTGCCGTACACGCCTTCGCCAAATCGTTCCTCGATCGCGTTGCTGCCATCCCCAATGCACTACCCCTCCATCGGGCATTGAAGGCCGTGCCCGTTTGGGATGCATCCGGCAGGCAGGTGGTGCCCCACGCTCCCAATGCGGTCAAGTTTGAACGATTTATTTTTGACCTGATGCCGCTGGCCCATCGCGTGTGTGTGGTTGAGGTTCCAGCCTCGCAGGGCTTTGCGCCGCTCAAAAATCCGTCCGGTGCGGCCAGTGATTCTCCGCAGCATGTGCGGGCCGCACTGGTGCAACACGCCCGCACTCAGCTTGAACAGGCCGGTGTTTTTGTGGCCGATGGCATCGATGTGGAATTGGATGCTGCAACTATTCTAGACCACGAGGATATCGGCCGCGTACTCTTGCCAGGCAGTCGGATCGATCGACCGCAGGTTGTCGGCGGCGAAGCCAGCCGACAACCTGCTGATATAAACACTCAGAACGTTTTGCACCCACTCCCGAGGAGAAAATAAATTATGCTGCATGCCATTGTCATGGCGGGCGGATCGGGCACCCGCTTTTGGCCAGCCAGCCGCGCTGCCTTGCCCAAGCAACTGTTGCCTCTGGCAGGTCGCCACACGCTGCTAGAAGAAACGATTGGGCGGTTGGATGGGCTCGTGCCGCCGGATCGCATGATGGTGGTCACCGCACAGCGACTCTTGCCCACGGTGCGGGCGCAGTTACCATCCATACCCGATGCGGGACTCGTTGGCGAGCCATGCAAGCGAGACACAGCCCCCTGCATTGGATTAGCCGCTCTGTTAGTGGCACGGCACGATCCGTCGGCCACAATGGCCGTGATGCCCTCCGACCATGTGATCTCCCCTGCGGCCAGCTTTCGCGAGGCGATTGAGCAGGCCACGGCAATCGTCGACGCATCACCTGGGCGGTTGGTCACGTTTGGCATCAAGCCCGCGTACGCCGCTGAAAGTTTTGGATACATCCAGCAGGGCGAACGGTTGCCGTCGGGCAGCCCTCCCGGCCGAAGCGGGGCTGCGGTTCATAGCGTGGCTAGGTTTCGCGAAAAGCCACCGTTGAGTGTGGCCCAGGAGTATCTGGCCGCTGGGAATTTCCTGTGGAACGCCGGCATCTTCGTCTGGAAAGCGGCCACCATCCTAGAGGCGTTGGCCCAGCATCAGCCCGAGTGCCTGGCGCATCTGGAGCGGATTGCCCAGGCGTGGGATACGCCCCAACGGCAGCGGGTGTTCGCGGAGGAATTTGCAGCCATCAAAGGAATCTCCATCGACTACGCTGTGCTGGAACACGCCAAGGATGTGGTCGTGATTGAGGCTCCTTTTTCCTGGGACGATCTGGGAGGCTGGTCTGCCGTGGCCCGCCAACGCGGCAGCGATGCCGAGGGCAACACGATCGTCGGAAAACACGTGGGGATCGACACCGTATGCACCGTCGTGCATACCAGCGACGACCACCTCGTCGTCACAATGGGCCTGAAGGATATGCTTGTTGTACACACTCCCGATGCCACACTGGTTGCCAGTCGGGCTCACGAGGAAGCTGTGCGACAGGTCGTGGCCGAATTGGAGAAACGTGGTTGGAACGAATTCCTGTGAGAGCGTGGCAGGGCTTGGTCGTCGCAGTCAGCGTTGTGGCCTGCTGTTTTTGCTGCTTAGCTACCCGTGCAGAACCGTTGGCTGCGGAGAGCGCAACGGCCATGCCACAACCTTATGCGCAGAGCGGTTGGGCCGATTGGATGGCATCCCTCAGGCGCGTCACCGACGCCATGGAGTGGTCGGACGAACTGGTGCATCACGATTGGCGCGTACAGCGGCGGCCGGGCAGCGACTCCTGCCGCGTTCTGGATCCGGGCGACATCTGCCTGCACGAGGGCACACAGGCCGACTGCCTCAAGGCTTTTGAAGCGATCGAGCAAGCCGCCAAGATTCCGGCTATGGATGGTCCGACAGTGATCGTGATGCACGGTCTCGGCGAAGGAAGGGCTTCGATGCGGCCGTTGGTGCGGCACCTTCGCGAGCATCTCAAGGCCACGGTTCTGAACGTCGGCTATGCCAGCCCTAGGGCCAGCATTGATGCCCACGGTCGCTCATTGGCCAACGTGATCGCGGCGATTCCGCACGCCAGTCGGATCAGCTTTGTTGGGCACAGCCTCGGCAATCTGGTGGTGCGTCGCTGGATGGCGATGGCACCGGCACAGGAACTTGCCCGAGTGCACCGGATGGTGATGCTCGGCGCACCGAATCAGGGTTCGGAATTGGCTCGAATGGCATCCAAGATCTGGGTGCTTTCTGTGCTCTCCAACGGAGCGGCACGGGATCTTGCGGTGGATTGGGATCAGGTTTCTCGCGACCTAGCCGTGCCCACATGCGATTTCGGCATCGTGGCCGGCGGCAAAGGAGACGATGATGGCTACAGCACATTTTTGAAAGGTGACGATGACGCCGTGGTGCGGGTGGCCGAAACGCATCTCGAAGGAGCCGATGATTTCCTGCTCGTGCCCGTGCGGCATGCGTGGATGATGAAGAACGCGACGGTGCAGAAGGCAACTGTTTCTTTCCTGGAAACGGGGGCCTTTCCAGAGGCCACTGCGGCGGTTCACAAAGACGATGGTGATGGCGTGCCTGATCGCGATCTGTCCGAACCTAAGCCGAGCGTGCAATGAGTGGCGATCTTTTATTTCCATCCGCAGGCCGCGTGGCTGCCATCGACTATGGCCGCAAGCGGATTGGCGTGGCCATCTGCGACGCCCAACGCATCATCGCTAGCCCCTTGTGCATGCATCAGCCAACTGGTGATGCCACTGCTGAAGCCACGTTTTTTCGCACGCTCGTGGCAGAGGAAACGATTGGAGGTTTTGTCGTCGGTCTCCCAGTGCACGCCGATGGATCCGATAGCCGCATGTCGGTGGAGGTCGAGCGTTTTGGAGCGTGGTTGAAAGAAACGACCGGCTGCCCTGTGGTGTTTCACGACGAGCGGTACAGCTCTCAAGAGGCCGTCGGGCTCATGGCTGGCTTGGGCATGTCGCGGCGACAGAAGAAGGCCCGCACCGATTCGCTTGCAGCTCAGATTGTGCTCTGTTCGTGGCTTGAGTCGCAGGTGTCGGCGGGTGCCAGCCAGAGGCCGGGAGCACTCGACGGATGATACCCTCCTTGCCAACAGTTGCCGCAGCAAGCCTCTGTGCGCCCACTCGGCTGATCGTGGGGTGCGGGGCCCTGGGCATGCGAGTGGCCGCTCGCTGGGTGGCGGACACTTCGTGCGTGTACGGAATCACTCGCACGCACGCGAAGGCCTCGCAGCTTGCTGCGGTGGGTATCCGGCCAATTGTGTCCGACGTAACCGACACAATCATCCACGATCTGCCCGAAGTCGACACCGTGTTCTGGAGCGTTGGCTTTGACCGCACCGCCTCGGCCACCTACCGCGAGGTCCACGTTGAGGGTCTGGCTCGCGTGTTAGGTGCGTTGCCTGGACGGCCGCGGCTGATTCTGTGCAGTTCGACTGGCGTGTGGGGAGATGAGGGTGGCCGAATCGTCAACGAGCAGACGCCTGCCCTGCCAACCCGCGAAGCCGGCCGCGTGCTCTTGGAAGCCGAACGGCTCGTGCACGCTCAGCAGCATTGCGCAGGCACGGCCCTGCGTTTTGCGGGCCTCTATGGTCCTGGCAGACTGCCGCGACTGGAAGATCTCAAGGCAGGCCGAGCGATCGCCGCCGATCCTGAGAGTTGGCTCAACCTGATCCACCTCGACGATGCGGCCCGCGTGGTCGTTGCGATCGCCTCGCACCCAGCCCCACGCGAGCTCTATGTGGTGTCCGACGGAGTGCCCGTCAGGCGTCGCGAGTGGTACGGCCGCTTGGCCGCACTCTCCGGCAGCCCCGAGCCGACGTGGGATGTCAGATTGCCGAGAACCCGTGGGGCCGACAAACGCGTCGACCCTGCCCTGCTCTTTCACGACCTAGGGATGACGCTCGACTACCCCGACTCCCTCCAAGGCCTCGCCGCCATCCTGAAGTAGATCGGGTGTCAATCGGTTGTGGGAGCAACACGATCGGGCTTCCGCAGCCCGGCATGGCAATGCCGCTCCTGCTCGCCCGCGTGCGACTGTCACGGACTGGCCGGTTCGGCTGCGGGAATTGTTCGGGCCAAACCGGCAGTACCGCCAGCCAGCGTATTGAGATAATCCACCGTCACGTTCATGGCCTCTTTAAAGTAGAAATCGCGTTTGACAATCGGTCGCTTCGGATCGATCGATTCCTCCAGTTTCTTCTCTTCATCGTCAGCCGGTTTACCATCGTTCCACTGGCGGGAAAACTCAGTCTCTACAAGTGAAACGGTCTTCTCACTTTTCCGCTTTTGATACTGCGCGATATCTTTTTCAACCTTCTGAAAATCCTCGCTCGCAGCCACCCGACCGACCGACCGATCTCGCAGGGCCTTGAGCATGTCGTCGGTTACTTTGCCGCTCGACTGAAATGTCGCCGGAGGCACTTTATCAAATGCAATCGTGTGGTCGAGATCCGATTCGCCAACCGGTAAGTGCGTGGTGATGCTGGGCAACTCCACGTCGCTTTTCACGCCCTCAATCTGCGTACTTTGGCCACTGGGACGATAAAATTGCTGCATGGTGATCTTGATCGCACCGAGCGACGGGGCGTTTGGCAACCGCTGAAAGAGCTGCCGCCCGAGATCGAGTAGGCTCTGAACCGTTCCCTTTCCATGCGTTGTGTTATCGCCAACCACAAGGCCGCGATGGTAATCCTGAATCGCTCCGGCCACGATCTCGCTGGCGCTGGCACTGAATTTATTTGTGAGCACAACCAACGGGCCGCCCCAAGATACACCGGGATCAACGTCGTCGTACTGCTGCACCTTCTTGTCGGCGTCCTTGATCTGCACGACGGGCCCTGTGTCGATAAAAAGTCCTGTCAGCGAGATCGATTCGGGCAGGGATCCGCCGCCGTTATTGCGCAGATCGAGCACAACGCAGTCGACCCCCTTTTCACGAAACTCATCCAGCAAGCGTTTGCAGTCGCGGGTGCTGCTCTTGTACTCGGCTTGGCCTTGGCGTGCGCCGGCCATATCCATGTAAAAACTTGGTAGGTTGATCACGCCAAGCCTAAAAGGAGTGCCGTCGGGCTTGCGGCCCTCCTCAATCACTTCGCCGCGAGCCTCGCTATCCTTGAGTTCGATTTTGGCTCGTGTGATGTCGTAGGTTTTGGGGACTGTCTGGCCCACGGGAATCACCTTGAGCCGCACGATCGTATTTCGCTTGCCACGAATCAGCTTGACAACCTCATTTAAGTTCATGTCGACGACATCAACAAACTCACCGTCGGCTCCCTGGCCCACGCCGATCACGCGGTCTTTTTTCTGGAGGCGGCCGTCCTTATCGGCGGCGCCACCTGGCACTAATTCGGCCACAGTGGTGTAGCCGTCTTCGCCCTTGAGCGACGCGCCAATGCCGTCGAGTTGCAGACGCATGCCGATCTCAAAATTTTCCAGCGTGCCTGGTGACATGAAGCTCGTGTGCGGGTCGAGGCTGCTGGTCAGCGACGAAAGATAGATTTCCAGCAACTCGTCTGCGTTCATTTGGTGCATGCGTTTTGCAAAACTGCTGTACCGTCGCAACAATTTATCCTTAGCCTCCTCGGGCGTGGCCTTTTCCATTTTCTGTACCAGCAGGTCGTACTTGATGCGCTTCCGCCAGTTGTCTTCTGCTTCAGCCTCGCTCTGGGCCCATGTGGTGTCGTCACGATCGATGACAATTGATTCTGACTTCGTGTAATCCTGCTGCGAATTGAGCATTTTTTGGATGAGCGGCAGGCGTTCGTCGACACGTTTTAAGAAACGGTTGAAGACTTCGTAGGCGAAGCTCACGTCCCCTCGCTTCACAAGATCATCCAGCGAGTCTCGCTTCTGCATGAACGCATCAACGTCGCTTTGGATGAAATAGATTTTCATCGGGTCCAGCGACTCCAGAAAAATCTTGAACCAGCGGTGGGCGATTTCGTCGTCGATCGGACGACGCGTGAAGTGCTCGCGTTCTAGATAGCTGCGAACGGCCAGCGTGATCTGCCGGTCATTGGGGCCGGGTTTCGAGGCGGCCGCCGGGGCGGCTGTTGCGGCGGGCGGTTCTTCGGCTCTGGCTGCATCCACCATCGTTGGATGCAGCCCCCCTAGGAGCGGCCAAACGGCCAGTGCGATCGCGACCAATCCAATCCGGCAAGACCCCTGGGAGCGGGTTTCGATCGTGCCTGTGGAACCCTGATTAGCCACGACGGCGAAGCGTATGCTCTTCACGCAAATGACTCCTTGTTCGCGAATGATGGTGGTCTCGATCTGGCATTGTGACACGTAAGGCTGGTTCTGGCGAGATGTTCTTTGCAACGCCCAAGCCCGGCTGATTCCGTGCACGACAAGGTTCCTGTGTCAAGCACGGGGTTCCAAGGCGGTTGGCCATACGACACAGCTTGCCCGATCCAAAAGGGCCCTCGCCACGAGGTCGTCTGGACCCAGACGACCCACCTCGATCCACTCGATTGAAGGAAAGTGCTGGCGACCGTGGACGACGCTTTCGGCGACTGTGTCCTGTACGTGCCCACGGAACAGAAGGTGCGGTTGGACGACAATTCGCAGCACAGGGCCCCCATGATGCGAATGCCTTCGGGCGGCAGCCGCGGCGATTGCCTGGGCGAGCGTGGGGCGGGCGGCAGCCACAAAACCCAACTCGATATGACCGAATTGGCTGACGGCCATCTCATTTCCAACCGGCGTGCTGAGCGTGGCCGCTGTGAACTCCTCCAGTTGGCGGTACGCATCCGGATCGCTCGAGCCGCGTCCCACCATCACCAGCACGGTGGCCTCGGCGGGAACGCTTGCAAGGCACTCTAAGGCCTCGCGGCGTCGCTGTTTCGCAAGGGCAACGATCTGTTCGTGGCAGGCCAAGGCATCGGCTTGCCGCACGATGAGTCCGGCTAGGCGGGCCCCTTTGAGAATGGCCTCGGGGACGTCTTTCCGAGCGTGCCCAGCGTTGAACAACAAGAGCGGCGCTGCCACGACTTCTCGACACCCCCTTGCGGCAAGTCGCTCGAGCGCCTCGGCAATGGAGGGGCCGATGACCTCCAGAAAACCAAGTTCCACAGGCACTCCCGGGAGCAGCGATGCCACGCGGCGAGCGACCACGTGGGTTTCTTCAGCCCCCACCGTATCGGCCGTACCGTGCCCCACGATGAGGACTCCCCGGGTGGCACCGAAGCAGTCCGGGAGACCGTTGGAATGGCTGGCGGATGTCTGCTGCATACATCTCCTTTTTCTTTTCTCTGCGACGATGTCTTCGGATCGGCTCTCGGTATCGCTACGCAAGCGTGCTGCCTACGCCTCTCCGGAGGCATGCCGTTGCCAGAAGCGGGGCAGCAGCGTGACGACCAAGCCGAGCGTGACAACAGCGGCCACAAACGGCAGCGTGCCAGACGCATGCACGCCGAACAGAATCGATCCCACCAGCGGCCCTGAAATGCGGCCCAGCGACGCGAACGATTGGTTCACGCCCAACACCTCGCCCTGTTGCTCGGGATCGGCCTGCTTTGAGATGAGCGCCGATACAGACGGATTCACGAAAGCAAAGCCACACACGGCCAGGGCCGATGCCGCGTAGAATCCCATCTTGAAAGCAGGACTCGCGATGCCGCCAGCCATCTGTTCGGCGTACACGCCCCACGCCACAACGCCCAAGCCACCGAGACCCACGATCATCAGCCAGAGTCCGACAGCCAAGAGCCGCGTTTCGGGAAGACGCTGCGAAAGGGCTCGATAGAGCCCACCGGCCACCATCAAGACCGCACCTATCGACGCAAACACAAGAAAGTTGCCGTTATCGGTCATGCCAAAGGCTTTCTCCGTAAACCGCGCCAGCGTGGCCTCGAAGTTGGCAAAGGCGAAGATCGATAGAAAGTAGGTGAGCACAAGCGCGCCAATCGTAGGCATCGCCATGACTGCCAGCGAGCGAGTGATGCTAAAGAAATCTTTCGCTGACTTGGCATTGGGCCGACGCGTCTCGCGGAAAACGGCTATCGCAAAGAGCAGCGCCGCCAGCGACAAAAGCGAAGCCAAGGCACCAACACCCCACGGCTTTTGTTGAAAAATCGTGAGACCGAAGTAGGCGATCAGCGGTCCCAGCGTGAATCCTGCCCCAAAGGCGATGCCGATCAGGGCCATGCCCCTCGCTCGCTTCTCGGGCGTCGTGCAGTCGGCGATGACTGCCGCAGCCGTGCCGACGCTGGCGCCTGCAATGCCCGCCCCAATCCTGGAGAGAAACATCAGACCCAAGGCAAGCGTCGCCCTTTCGGCTGGAAACGTCACGGCATATCCGTAGAGGGCATAGAAGACAACCGACCCGGACAGGCTCAAGAGCAGGATCGGTCGGCGACCAAAACGGTCAGACACCCGACCCCAGATAGGACTGAAGACAAACTGCATCAGCGAGAACACTGAGAACAGCAGGCCTATGACTGCGCCGCTGGCCAAGGGCGAGAGGCGGAGCGCCACGAGGTATGGTTCGGCCTGCCGCGGCATGACTGGCAGCACGATGCCAAACCCCAGCAGGTCGATAAAAACCGTCAGGAAAATAACGAGCAGCGCACCTCTGGGTGGGCTGCTGGGAGCGTTTGGCAGGGCGGATGAATCAGAAGCCGGCATACACAACCTGAAGGAACAGCAGAAACAATGAGAATCTGTAGACTATACACCCCATGAGCAAAGCCACGTCAAACGACCAACGCAGCCCGCCGCAGGAGGCCCTGAGCGTCTCGGAGGTCACGTCGCGAGTCAAGGAGCATCTCGAGGGTCGGTTTGCCGACGTATGGGTGGCAGGGGAAATTTCCAACTTCACGCGAGCTTCTTCCGGCCACCTCTATCTTTCCCTCAAGGACGAAAACGCGCTCTTGCGGGCCGTTGTCTGGCGAGGAGCCGTGCCGCTCTTGGCGATCGAACCGTCGGATGGGCTGGAGGTTGTCTGCCACGGGCGATTGGAAGTTTATGCGCCACGAGGAACCTACCAACTCACAATCGACCAATTGCATGCCGTGGGCACTGGGGCTCTGGAAGCCCGCCTTCGCAGACTGCATGCAATGCTGGAGCAGGAAGGTCTATTCGCCCCAGGCCGCAAGCGGCCGCTCCCGGCGTTTCCCACTCGCATCGCAGTGGTCACAAGCCCAACGGGGGCGGCAATCGCCGATTTTCTCAAGACAATGCTTTCACGATGGCCGTCGTGCGAAGTGTTTGTGGTGCCATCTCGGGTGCAAGGGGCGGGGGCGGCAGAAGAGTTGGCCGCGGCGTTGGGAACGGCCGCCCGCATCCGGCCGACGGTAGACGCGATTGCACTCATTCGGGGCGGCGGCAGTTTGGAAGACCTCTGGGCTTTTCACGAAGAGGTCCTCGTGCGGGCAGTGGCAGCCTCGCCGATCCCGCTGGTGTCTGGCATCGGTCACGAAATTGATATTTCACTGACCGATCTGGCCGCCGATCTGCGGGCCCTGACGCCCACGGATGCCGCCGTGCGGATTGCTCCGGATCGGGTGCAAGTGGCAGCCACCGTAACCGCCCTTGGCAGCCGCCTAAAGTCCGGGGCGCAGCAGCGTTTGGAATTGGCGCGCGAGCGCATCCAACAGCTTGCCCAATCTCGCATTCTGTCCGATCCTTCGTGGCTGATTCGAGACAAAAGGAGTTCGCTTGAGCAGGATGCCGCACGACTGAAACGATTGGGCACAGGGGCTCTTGAACGGGCAGGCGAACGCCTGCGAGCCGCGGTTGGCCGCCTCGAGGGTGGCAGCCCGCTGAAGCTTCTGTCGCGAGGCTATTCCATGACCCAGTCCCACGTTGATCCGGACGACGAGGCCGATGCCATGCCGCTGCGATCAGTTGCCAGCGTGACTCTTGGTAGTACGCTTGTGACGCACCTTGCCGACGGGCGTTTGTGGAGCCGAGTGGAAAGGAAATCGACCAATGCATTCTGAAAACGATCCTGGTTCAACCCCAGCCGATACCGCTGCGGAGCCGTCACACTCTGGGCAGACCCCCTCCTTTGAAGCAGCCCTGTCGCAACTCGGCGATACCGTCAGCCGACTCGAGGGAGGCGGTCTTGGCCTTTCGGAAGCGATCGCCGCGTACGAGCAAGGCGTGGCCCTTCTACGACAGCTTCACAATGAGCTGTCCAATGCCGAGCAACGCGTGCGGGTACTGGAAAGCGTCGACCAAAGCGGCTGCCCCACGACCGGTTCGATGGTTTCGGCAATCGGGTATTCGGAAACGCGTGATGCAACCGTTCACAACGGCCAGGAAGCCATCGGCAAACGCACTTCCTCCCGTGGGGGTGCATCGGCTGCCCGAACATTTCCTTCACGAAGTGGATCGGCTGGAAAATCCACCGGCCCAAAAAGCCTGCCCGGGATGGACGATTCGTCGGGTTGAGTCTAGAATGCCAGTTCGGTTCCACCCTATGTGCAGGGCCCGTTTATGGCAAGCAGCCCGGTGTCCTCAAGCGTTCCTGTGCTGCATCGCGTACCAGCCGCCAGTGGCCAGAGTACCGATGCGGGTTGCGAAACTCTCATGCACCGCGAACTCCAGCGCGTGCGAGCATCCATCGATCCATTGCTGGAACAATTCCTCCAGCTTTCGCTCGATGCCTCGCCCCGTCTCAACGATGCAATGCGCTATGCCCTGCTGGCTCCCGGCAAGCGGTTGCGTCCGGCGCTTGTGTTCTGGGCAGCTGACGCGTGCAGCGGTGGTCGGGACAAAGCGTGGGAGGCCGCCGCCCCAGCCGCCGTGGCCGTGGAGATGATCCACGCCTACTCGCTGGTCCACGACGATCTTCCAGCAATGGACGACGATGATCTGCGACGGGGTCGTCCAACTTGCCACCGAGCCTTCGATGAGGCCACGGCCATTCTGTGTGGGGATGCCCTGCAGGCTCTGGCCTTTGAAACACTCGCCCGAGACATGCCGTCGGCTGTTGCCGCAAAGGCTTGCTTGGTGCTCGCACAAGCAGTTGGTGCCGAGGCCCTCGTGGGTGGCCAGTCGGATGATCTGGCGGCCGAGCGAGGCTGGATTGACGATCTCTCCGCGGCGCCAGCAGACCAGCAGATGGCGTGGCTCAAACGCATCCATTGCCGTAAGACGGGCGCCCTGTTTTTAGCCGCGCTAGAATTAGGCGGGCTCTCGGCCGGCGCCGATGCGGCGCAGTGTGCCATGCTGGCTGCGTATGGCAAAAGCTTCGGGCTAGCCTTTCAAATTGCCGACGATCTTCTGGACGCCGAAGGCACCGAAGCCGCCGTCGGCAAGCGAGTTGGCAAGGATGCTGCCCGCGGCAAGCTGACATTTCCCACGGTGGTTGGTTTGGAAGCAAGTCGCTGCCTGGGGCTATCGCTGGCCGAGGAGGCGGTGGAGGCCATCGCCGGGTTCGGCGAATCGGCCAACACACTGGCGTGCCTAGCACGTTGGATCGTAGCTCGCGATCATTAGCAGAGGCGTCCCTGACTGCCATCCCTTTCAACGTCTTTTAAAAATTTCATGACCGATATCCTGCCATCTATTTTGTCGCCCCGCGATCTGGCCGGGCTCTCCATCGAGCAACTGGAGCAACTGGCTGCTGAAATGCGCCGGGCACTGTGCGAAGTTGCCGCTTCGCGGACGGCGCACTTCGCATCGAATCTTGGAGTCGTGGAACTTTGCATCGCGTTGCACCGCGTCTTTGACTTTAGCCACGACCGCCTCATCTGGGACACCGGCCACCAGATTTATCCTCATAAGCTCATTACCGGCCGCTTTGCTCGTTTTGGCACGATCCGAACCAAGGGCGGATTGATGGGCTACCCCAATCCCGAGGAGAGCGATTACGACCTCTTTATGACGGGCCATGCCGGCTCAAGCGTGTCGACAGCATTGGGTCTCGCCAGCGGCGACGAGATCTGCGGCCACTTCAATCGCCGCGCGGTTGCTGTCATCGGCGACGGAGCCCTCCCGTCGGGGATCGTCTTCGAAGCGCTCAACAACGCCGGTTTTTTGAAGAAGCGGCTGCTGGTGATTTTGAACGACAACAAGATGTCGATCTGCCCTCGCGTGGGGGGCCTTGCCGAATACCTCGATGTCATTCGCACGAACCCTTGGTACCGTGGGATCAAGCAGCAGGCTGGGGATTTGATCAAGGGCGTGCCTGTGGTGGGTGAGCAGATGGAACGTATGCTGCTGAATGTCAAAGACTCGATCAAGGCCTCGCTCCACGGCGGCATGCTCTTCGAGGCAATGGGGGTGCGTTACTTCGGCCCTGTTGAAGGCCATTCGCTCCCCAATCTGATTCGCTATCTCGAACTCATCAAAGACGAGGAAGGGCCCGTACTCTTGCACGTGCTCACCGAAAAGGGGCATGGATTTAAGCCGGCTGAGATCGATCCCGTTTTTTTTCACACGCCTGCGCCCTTTGAATGCGACGACGACGATTGCATCATTTCGATCAAAAAGTCGTCGGCCCGCGCCTACACCGATGTGGCTTCAACCGCCATTGGCGATAGTATGCGACGCAATCCGCGGGTGACCGTGCTCACCGCGGCCATGTGCCAGGGCAACAAACTGGAGCGGGTGCGAGAGGAGTTTCCAGAGCGATTCTTCGACGTGGGCATTTGCGAGTCGCACGCAGTGGCTTTTGCAGCCGGACAGGCAAAAGTTGGCGGCCGGCCGATCGTGGATATCTACAGCACCTTTTTACAGCGAGCCTACGATCAGATCTTTCAGGAGGTGTGCCTGCAGAACTTACCCGTTGTGTTCATGCTGGATCGGGCAGGGCTCACCGGCCCCGACGGCCCCACGCACCACGGGGCGTTTGATCTGGGCTCTCTGCGACTGTTCCCCAATATGGCCGTGCTGGCTCCAGGCGATGAGCACGATCTTGTTGCCATGCTGGATTGGGCCTTGCAGCAACCCGGCCCTGTGGCCATCCGCTATCCCAAGGCCACCGTCGAAAAGCATGGGGGGCCCCGCGATGCGATCGAACGAGGGAGAGCCGAAACGCTCCTGGAAGGAAACGACGGCCTCATCCTGGCCTGTGGCACGCTGCTGGGAGCGGCGATGACAGCGGCGAACCGCCTTCGGGAGGATGGGCTGGAGGTGGGAGTGGTCAACGCTCGATTTGTCAAGCCACTCGACGGCCGATTACTAGAGAAAATCGAAGCGGCACCATGGGTTGTCACGGTCGAAGAGAATGCGTTACCCACTGGCTTTGGCAGCGCAATCCTGGAAGCTGTGAGCGATGCAAGGATCGCCAGCGGGCCAATCGTACGACTGGGCCTGCCCGATCGCTTTGTCGAACATGGCGAGCGGGGCGAACTGCTGGCGGATCTGGGCCTGGATGCAAACGGCATTGCCGCTACGTGCTTGGGACTCAGTGGCCGCAACCGACCAGCCGCTCCGGCATTGCCTGTAGCCACGCATCGCTAGGCTTTTCATTTCTTGAGTTGAAGGCGATCTTATTTCAATGCAGTTTTATTGCCATGGAGTCTCTGTGCCGTGCGCTGCGACGGTGGGAGCGTTGCTTTCACCGTTCCGCACTGAAAGCGTGTCGCCATGAGAAGCAGCAGATCGCGATTGCGGTCGCAGCAACCGTCGCCAGTATCGTTGCACGCCCTGATTGTGGGCTCAACGGAACTGGCTGGCGTTGAGGCCGAGTGCCAGCGGATGCAGTCGCTGCTGGAGCGTCGTGGACACACTGCCTCGAGCCTGCTCGCCTCCCGCAACGAATGGGAGCAACGAGTGTTTCGCTTGAATCGGCAGGAGGGCTCCAGTGTCGGTACGAGTGATCCCTCACAGCAGAGCTCTACCGCCGATCTCGTGATCGTGCTCGGTGGAGACGGTTCGATTCTGCGCACGGCCCGCTGGATGGGATACGAACAGGTGCCTGTGCTGGGCGTGAATCTGGGCACGCTCGGATTTCTAGCCGACTTTGCTCCCGCAGAAGCTTCTGATGCGCTCGATGAAATTGCGGCTGGACGATTTCACTTGATCGACCACCTGATGTTTGAATGTGAGGTGGTTCGCAACGGCATTGCGATCCACTGCGAGTTAGGACTCAATGAAACATCAATTCAGGCCGGACCACCGTTCTCGATGATCGAAATTTGTCTGCACGTTGATGGTCAACGTGCCACAACCTACCGGGGCGACGGGTTGATCGTGAGCACGCCCGTGGGGTCAACGGCCTACAATCTTGCGGCCGGTGGGCCGATCGTGCGCAAGGATCTCGACGCCTTTATCTTTACGCCGCTCAACCCCCACACGCTTACCAACCGCACGGTCGTGGATTCCGCTGCGAGGCAGTTTGAGCTCGTCGTGCCCAGCCCAAATGCAGGCTCTGCCTGTGTCGTGGATGGCCGTGTGATTACGGGGCTTCTGGCGGGAGACCGCGTGCGGTTGCGGCGAGCAGACCCGCGATTCACGCTCATTGAAACGCATCAGCACGGCTACTATCGGACGCTGCGGGAAAAACTCGAGTGGAGCGGCGGCCTGCGTGTGACAAAGCTTCCTGCCGCCAGTGAAAGCGAGACCTGATGCGTTCTTGCCTGAGCTTTTTTCTTGGACTCAATTGGGGCTGGGTGGCATGTGCATCGACCAACCTGCGCCCCTTCTTGATTCTGTGCTGCTTGTTCGCTCTCCCATTCGCCACACTCTGGACCCAAGACGCTCAAGCCCAGCCTCTGCAAACAGTGCGGCTGGAATATCGGTTTGAATCAGGTGAACGCATGGCAATGGATGTTGCGCACCGCGCTCTCACCGAGACAACCATTGGCAGCACAACGCAGTCGACGGAAACGGCAACCGACTCTACGAAACTCTGGTCGATTGTGGCGGTTGACCCACAAGGGCTCATCACGATTGAGCACTCTGTCATCGATGTGACTATGACATCACGCACCAGCGACCGTGGGCAGGTGCGATGGAGCAGTCGCGGCAACGAGCCACCGCCACCCGGCTACGAGTCTGTGAAACAAAATCTGGGCGTGCCTCTTTCGAGGCTGGTGATTGATCGCACAGGCCGAGTGATCGACCGGCAGGACATGCGGCCCAATCCGCCTTCCAACACAGGCGACTTGATGATTGTGCCGCTGCCGGATGGCGACGTGGCCGTTGGCGCCGAATGGATTGTGCCGCAGGAGGTGGTCGTGGAGGTGCCCGATGGGCCTCGCAAGGCCGTCCGCACCAGGCTGCGATACCAACTGCAGGAAGTTCGCGACCACATTGCCGTGATCCATGTCGACACGACGGTGCTCACGCCCTTGGACGATCCGAGGCTGGAAGCTCGCCTCTTGGAACGGATCTGGGACGGCACGGTGAGGTTTGATATCCAACGGGGCCGCGTGATTCACCGGACCACCGGCATCGACCGACGAGTGGTCGGATTCGGCGGGCCGGATTCCAGCTTGCACTACAAGGCCAGCCTCGAAGAGAAGGCGATTGTGGAAGAGAAGGCGATCGTGACGAAGAAGGCTCAACCGTAAAAGCCAAGGCGATCCGGCCGCACGCAGATCCAGTGGCATGCCTCAAGCCCATGCCACGTCGGCTGACGCATCGAGCACGTGGTGGAAATCGATCGGCACTCTATCCAGCGCGCAACATTTCCTCGACGCGACGGATGGCTTCCTCCACGTTCCACGTTGAGTCAGCCAGCACAATCTGCGAGCGATTGGCCACCCACTGACCCACTGTTTTCTGTGCTGAAATCACAGTGGAATGGCTGCGTCGCCCGAAGTAGCCGCCAATTTCAGCCAAGGCCGATGGCGTGTGCTTACGAGCCAGAAACATCGCCAGCATACGAGGATGATTCACTTTTCTTGTGCGGTGCGACGATTGCAAACTGCCAGGCTCCATTCCAAAGGCGGAGCACACGGCCTTTTCGATGTCCGCGAGCCTCACGCTACGACTGCTGGATCGCACGAGATCACATAAAGATTCCTCAGCCATGCTCAACTCAATCGGCAGGCCGAGCATGTGGCTGGTGGCCTCCAGTCGATTCACGGCGCCGGCCAACTCGCGGGTGTGCCGGGTCATATGCATTGCAATGTATTGCACAACGTTTTGTGGCAAACAGAGTCGCCGTTTCGTCGCAATCGCCTCGACGATCCCGCGTCGTACATCCTCGTCTGGTGGCAGGATGCGAGCCACGATACCTCCCCGCAAACGCGTCAATAGCTCGGGGCCCAATTCGGCCAGTGCCTCGATTTCTCGGTCGCAGGCAAACACCATCTGGCGGCCCTGACGATGCAATGCATCGACCGTATGCTGCAACTCCATGATGGTCGCGCGTTTGCCGATAAAAAACTGCAGGTCATCGATTAACAGCACCTCAGCGCTGCGGCAGGTACGGCGAAAGGCTGGCAACCCGCTGCCGTGCAAGGCCTGCAAAAAGGTCGTCGTGAATTGTTCGGCCGAAAGAAAGAGCGTGACCATGCCGGGATGCTGTTCCCGAGCACGTGCGCAGATGCCTTCCAACAGATGCGTTTTGCCAACGCCGCTGGGCCCATGGAGCACAAGAGGCGACATTTCTCCTGGCCGGCTGCCGGCTAGGTCGACTGCTGCAAACGCCATGCGATTGCTCGGACCGACCACAAATTCCTCGAGGCACGGGGAGATGCGTTTGGCGATTACGCTGCCCAGCGATCGCCCCTCTGCATGCCCGTCGGCTGGGCCGCGGGAGGATTTTTTGCCAGCACCCAAAACCGTCTTTGTCACAACGGCATTTTTGTCCACGGTGACAACGGTCGTGGAAGCGGGCGATGGTGCTGGCTCAACGCGAAACTGTCCTGGGCGGCTCCGCGTGCCGGCAAGGCAGTGCCTTCAAGGGGCGAGGCCTCCTCTGCGTGCCCAGACTCACAATCGGCTACCGCCTGCCACACCACACGGGCCGTTTTTCCGCACACCTCGCGAGCTGCCGCTTCCAAGTCTTTCTGAAACGTCTTCCGCAGAACGCCGTGCGAAAACCCGCTCCCAATCGTCAGGGTGACGCACGGCGCCATTGTGCTGCCGGGGTTGTGCTGGACAACAGCCACGTGGACTGTGTCGCCAAACCAGACGGCATACCGCTGGGCACCGATGCGACTGCTCAATGCAGCACACACGCGACGAGACAACTCGTCGTTTTCGACACCGACAACAGCCGAATGTTCGGCCGTGTCGCTCGCCATGGTTCGTCCCTGCACCATGCACCCGCTCGTTTCCGTGAGGTTAACCGCATCCATCCGTGACAACTCTTCCCGCCGTGTTTGAGGCGCGAGTATAGGGATGCCAGCAGTGCTGTCAAACGATGCTTGTAGAGCGTGGACGAGAGTGCCCTCTTACACTGCGAGCGAGTCGGAAAATGGTTCCACAATAATTGCATGCCATACACATGCGGCACAAAAACACCGCCGAACACGCAAAAAAACTGACAAAATACCCGAAAAAAAGTTTTTCCAGGGGGCGCGCAGAAAAAAGCTCAAAGGCCTATACTCTGGGCCACGCCCTCGCGGCGTCACGCACGCTGTTGCTGGCTGCATGCTATGGTTTTGTTTTTGTGCGCACCGCTTTTTTGAGAGCCTGCCGTTATGTTTGAGCGACGCTTTCGGTACGCCATGCTCATGGCCGCACTGCTGACCGGTGCCGCAGATTGCTGGACCAAAACGCACTCCGCCGCCGTGGCCGGTGCCGCAGATGACACTGCGCCCGACGAGACGGCGCTGCCATTGCCCGCGTTTCAGCCGGGTGAGATCTCGATCGGCATACCGCTCCAGCTTCCAGCGGCTTCTGATCTGCAATCCGCAGATAGTGGTCTCGCAAGAAGTGCCCCCCAGAAGCCTCCTGCGGTGCCTGCTGCCAGTTCCGCTCCCGCTGTTCGAAGCGGGGCTCCTTCCGGAGCCAGCGGGTGGCTGGGCATGTCTGTAGACGACTCGATCACGACCGGCCGGTTGGTGATCGTGGAAGTTGCAAAGGACAGCCCGGCTTTGCGAGCGGGCATCAAGCCACAGGATTTTCTACTGGCGATTGATGGCACAGCCCTGCAGACTGCGGATCAACTCGCCGCGGCTTTGGCTGCGATTGTGCCTGGCAACGAGGTCAAAGTGGCTGTGGGAAGAGCCGATCGCATCGACGAGTATGCGATGACGGCGACCGCACGGCCGTCCCGGGAGGTCGCACGCGAGTGGCAGGCGGCAGCAGGAGTGCGTCCGGCCAGTCCAGATGTCGCTCAACCGAATGTGCCAGCCGTCTCGCAGCCAGCCGCATCTTTTGAACAGAATCGACTCGCACCTCAAACAAGTGCTCCAAAGAACGTGCCCACTGCGGCGCCCGCCGCCCCATCCCTTCTGACTTCCAGTATCCCGCCAAGCGGAAGTATCCCGAAGGGACGCACGGCCTTGGGGGTGCGCACGCTGCCAATCGATACGATCGTGCAGGCTCGGTTTCACCTTTCTGAGCCGGCAGGAGCCCTCATCATTGGTGTCGTACACGATCTGCCGGCCTCAAAGGCTGGCATTCCTGCAGGCAGTGTCATCGTTGCCTTGGATCATCAGCCTGTGCGCTCACCCAACGAACTCACTCGTCTTGTCACCAGAACCCCTATTCACAAGCCGGTGACGCTTGAGTATGTGTTGCCTGGCGGTGAGGCACGTCAGGCCGAGGTATCGCTTCAACCCTTGGAAATTCCTCTGGAACGCGCACTCGCTGGGCCAGATCCGATCGCTGCTCAACTGCCCAATGCGGTTCCGCCCGATTTTCAGCAGCCGTGAATCGGTTGCTGTCCGGCTATGGCTCAACGCATGCGACGTTCTTTTGACGTGTGGTGCGTCAGGCTGCTGGGCATTCGTGGCTGCCAACCCCCGACAACAAACCGAGCCGAACGAGTTCGGCATCCAGCGGCACGCCTGGGGGGGCTGGAAGTTGGGCAGCCCAGTTGGCGACCCGCGATGGCTCTCTGCGAACTTTCCGCTCGCCAGCTCGCCGGCCTCCCGAGCAGGCCCACCTTTCAGCCTCATCAGAAAGATGCACAAGTATTTTTTCCACGCCGGCACGATGCCACTCCAGCCCATCTCGATCGACATTGGGTGGAATGCTGATGGCCCGGCTGATGATGCCACGGGCCCGCGACCACGGTTGTGGAATCGCAAAATGATCCCACGTGGTGAGCCGCCAGGGTTTGGCATATCCGATGCCAAATGCCACCAGCGGGATATTGAGCGTGCTGGCAAGAAAAATACAGCCCGGCGCGAGGCGTCGCCTAGGGCCTCGCGGCCCGTCGGGAGTGATCGTCAAATTTTCCTCCCGAGCGCGATTGGCCAACTCTCGCAGGGCTGTCGATCCACCGTTGAACGTGCTGCCCCGCACCACGCCAAAGCCCATCATGCGGGCCACTCGGTCGAGGAGATTGGCATCCTGATGCCGCGACAACAGCATTGAAATATTGGAGTGCCCACGGAGAAACAGTGGCATCAGGATATTTTCATGCCAGAAAACATAGATTTTTGCGCCGCGATATTCTGGATGAATCGGATCGACAGTGGGGTCGGCAAAATCTGCCCTGGAGTCAAGCGTGCTCATCCATTGCCGAATGCAGGCCGTGGAGGTAAGCGACCATGCCCCGATGGCAAACGGTGAGGTCAGTTTCACAAACAGATTTCCTTCCTAGCTATATTCACAAGCGGGGTCAGCCTACGCACGGTGTTTCCGCAAAAACTGTTCCCGTAAAAACTTCCTGTGCGGGGCCAGTCATGAAGAGATGCCCATCAACGGCCCACTCCAGTTCGAGCGATCCTCCCGGCACTTCGGCAATGATTCGCCGCTCGGTGCGACCGCTCAGTACGCCAGCTGCACACACCGCCGAAGCCCCTGTGCCGCAAGCCTGCGTGATGCCGCTACCCCGCTCCCACGTGCGCATACGCACAGCACTGGGTGAGAGAACCTGCACGAAGTGCACATTCACCCGCCGAGGAAACATCGGATGCTGCTCGATGCGTGGGCCAACTGTCTCAAGTGGCACCTTGGCCACATCGCTGCAATAGAAAATCACATGCGGATTGCCCATCGATACACATGTCATGCGTGGGTCGAGGCCAGCGGCCCCCCACCACGCCTCAGCCGCGACGAGGGCCTCACAGGGAGCGTCGACAATCGCCAATTCGCTCGCATTGGCAGGCGTAACAATAACCGGGATATCCGCAGCGGCAAGAAAGGGCGAGCCCATATCAACTCGCACTAAGGAGCTACGGACTCCTGTCCGCTGCACCTCGAGAGAGAGAATGCCTCTCCCGGTTTCGATCGTGACAGCACCCTCGGGAGCGTGGCCGCGGGCCACCACGAGGTGGGCGACACATCGCACGCCATTGCCACACATCTCCGACTCGCTGCCATCGATATTGAACATCTGCATACGGGCCGCAGCATGCGTCGAGGGCAGCACCAGCACCAGCCCATCTCCGCCAACACCGCAGTGCCGGTCGGCGATCCAGACGGCAAGCCCAGCGGGGTCTGGCGGCACCGGCTCATCGAAGCAGTCGATGTAGACATAGTCGTTGCCAGCCCCGTGCATCTTGACGAAGTTTGTAGCCAAATTATTCATGCTTGATTTCATTTTGTTATTGCATTGGTCGTGCGCATACGATTTTTTTAGGCGATTGGTATTTCAGTATGTCAAAACGTGTGGGAGCCTGCTCGGTCGCCTTCGGTTGGTGCACACGGCCAGCATGCTGCTCGCATTATTGGTTATTCCGTAGAGTTTCTCGCCGTGCATCTGCACTGCCCCGCAGTCCCTCGGGGGATCGCCGCTGCGACTGGAGTTGCTGAATCGCTGCCGAGAGCGTTGGAAAAGCTTCACTGGTGATCTCCGGTTGGGTGAGCGTGCCGTCGACGTGAATCAACATGAACTGGCCGCTGGCACCACCAAGCACGCGTTTGATCACAGGCAACTGCGTTTCGGAATCTCCCATGATAGAACGAAATGTCATCCGCATGTTGGTATCGAAATCAATCTCTCCGTTGCCAACGAGGCTGATCGCATCGCCTGCAAGTTCGATATTGTCGAGGTAGGCATGCGGCCCTTCAATCCGAAAATCAACGAGGCTCGAACTAAATGCCTTTCGGTCGGGCGCTTTCACGCGAAGAACTTTGAGCAACGCCACCACGCCCGGAAGTTCGTAGAGGTCGGCCTCTCGCAATCGGAGGTGTCCGCGGCCAATGAGCGAATGCGTGCCGGCACGCGAACCGCTCATCTCAATGGCACCAAAAGCCTTCCCTTTCGAGCGATGCTCGCCGCCCTGCACGCGGCTGGAATCCATAGCCAATCGCTCGAGGTCGGCATTTTCTATCTCGGCTCTCAACGCAAATGCGCCCGCCTCTCCAGATGTCGCGCTGCCGTCGACGTAGATCGCGCCTCCAGCCACTCGGGCGGAGAGCCGGCGGGGCCTTTCTTGCCCAGCGACCACCGCTGTTGTGCCAAACCGAACGCCAGCGGCATCCATTGCCAGCGGCCCTTGCAGCGCCGTCATCTGCACGCCTTTCCAAAGAGCACTGTCGATCGCCAATTCGCCCGATGAATGCCACGTGTGACCGTCGCTCTGCCCTTTCAAGTGCACTCCACCGTGGACGTGCTCCAGCGACACGCCCACGTCCAGGGCGCCTTGCTCCATGTCCAGATGCATATCCCACGCAGCGGCAGCTGGCCCGAGCGTGGGTTCCGCACTTTGTGCCGCAGGTGTGGCCGGAGTGTCAGTGGCTGCAACGGTTGCCTGAGCGGCAGTGGTGGAGTAGATGTCGAGCGATCCTGCCAAAGAAAGCAGTCCTCGGGGGTGGACTGCGGCGATCGCACGCTGCAGCCCATCGGGCATCGCCTGCACTACTTCGTGATCGGCGCGGAAGCGATCGGCCGAGAGGTGTTCGAATGAAACGTGCCATCCGCCATCGGGGGTAAAACGGCACGTGCCCTCGGTGGCGACCGTTGTGCGGGCATGCACGCCACGCACCCCGCCAAATCGGAGCAATCCATCCCGCCACACCAGCCGCCCCTGCAACTGTTCGAGTCGATAGGGAAACCACGCAGGTTCAATTGAAACAGTTGCTGCCTGGGGTGTGGCTTCCAGTTCCACGTCGGTGCGACGCGTCTTGACTTGATGTCGGACGGTTGCAGAAAAATCAACGTTGCCCCTTGGATCAATATCGTTCCAAATGCGCCTCATCCCTCTCGGCAAGGCGTCTCGCAGTTCCCGCTCCAGCACAACGCCAGTTCCAGTCAGGTGCAACGTGAGTTCGCCGTCATCATCCGCCTTTGGCACAAGCGTACCTGAGCAACGCACAGTGCCTGTGTCGTTGGATGCAATGACATCTTTGATCGTCCAGAGTCCGCGATCCATGCGAATACTGCCCGACACATGAGAGAGTGGGTACGGGAAGCCCGTATAACACATGGTGCACTGCACCAGGCCGATGCCCAGCGAGTTGGTATAGCCTCCTGGCGTCTGAGGCGAGCGGTCGTGACGGAACACAAAGTCGAATGTTCCTGCGCCGTGCAAAGCGCGCACAATGCTGGCGCTTCGAGGTGGCATGGCGGCTAGCAGGCTGTCGTCGATGCGCATACCGTCGCCTCGCACCTCCACAAATCCAGTAGCGTCGGCGGCAAGCGTGCCGTGTGACGCTGCGAGCAACGACCCTCGCACGGTCACGGGATGGCCGCCGGCTTGACCGGTGAGATGGATAGAAAGAGCGGGGCCATCCAGCACCACCGTGCCCACGGTGCGGTCGAGTCGGTACGGAAAACGGTAGTGGGTCAGCGAGGCATTGCGGCAGCGGACAGACACTTTGGGATGAAGCTGCCCATTGCGTCGGGCCAGTTGCGCCCGCAGATCGACTTCCCCGGTAGGCAACAACTTACGCCACTGGGATGCGAGTGGCTCCGGCAGAAAACCTTCCCACTGGCGGCCCACGATCAACCGCTCCCCCTCCACCAAGAGATCAAAATCCGCGTTGCTCTGCCAGCTAGCTAGCCGGCCAGATCCACGCAGGATCGTGGATCCGGAATGCGCTTCCAGATTCTCGAACTGCACGCCGTCGCGATCGGCGTGAAAGCTCACCGACAGTTCGCTCATCGCAAACGGGAGCGACTTGTGCTCAAATCGCCCCGACTCCAGCCGGCCGGATGCCGATGCAAGAACCTTTTCGAGACTGTGCAGCGACCCGGACGACTGGCATGCCAAGTCGACACGGCCTCGCAATCCGGCCAGCCAGTCGTGCACTCGCTCTCCAGCAATGCGCTGCTGCACAACGGGAAGCATTGCCACGAGTCGCGGGGAAATATCGAGGGATTCAATGTTTCCTTGGAGTTCAAACGCACCGCTTGCGGCGGCAATCTTGCCCTGAAAGTTGGCGCGGTTAAAAAGATCGCCCACCACACTGCCACGGAATGATGCCCACCCGAGGCCCGTCAGGTCGTTGGCCACTGGCTGAATGTCGCATCCAACTTGCCTCAAGGTCGTGCGGGATTGCTGGCATGTGTCGTCGACGAGCAGCGTTGCATCCTCGATCGACACCGGCACGATCGCTCCCGCCGAACGCTCGCGCCAGAGTTTTGCGACGTTCCATGTGCCGTCTGTATGCCGCACGGCATGGACGACTGGACGACGCAATCGCACCGATGTGATGCGTGGTGTGCTGGCAACCAGTTCGCTGAGATGCGTGGTGCAGCCCAGCCTGATTTCGTCGACCCAAAGAATCTGACGCCACTGCTGGGGCATATTTGGGTCGACCAGCGACACACCTCGCACAACGATCCCCTCCCCCTCTACCAAGCTGGCCCCTTGCACCTGCACAGTCAGGTTGGGAAATTCCTGCGACAGCCTCGCTTCCACACGGATTCGCAATTCCTCCCCGATGCGGCTTGAGCCAATCGCGCAGGCCGCCACGACGCCGGCCACCGTAACGGGGACGGCCCATCGCACGAGCATCCAGAGTGTGTCGGCCAGATTGTTCACGGGTGACGCATAACCAAGAGAGCCGACGCGAGAACGCCGACGGATTGAGGCAGATGGATGAAGCTAGACGGGGCGGGACAGTACGCCTCGCAATGGGGAAGGGTCAAGGTGCAGCCCCTGCCTCCGCGCTTACCGGAAACCTGCCATTCCCGCAGGCTACCTGGCTGTGCTAGAGTCCCCCTCTGTTGAATTGTGTTCCCCTCGATTCTTACCCTTTTTTCGAAGCGAAAGAGCATGCACTCACTCCCACAACCAAAAGATTCGATTGTCAGGAATTCCCGTGAGCAGACGTTGGCTGCATCTCCGCACGCCCAGCGGTTGCTCTGGTCGGGCTTCATGGCCATTCTGGCAGCGGGCGTAGGCTTCTCGATCCGGGGCGGTATTCTCGGCCAGTGGGGCGAACAGTACGGCTTTACTCAAACGGAACTCGGCGCGATCACAGGCGGTGGACTCACGGGCTTTGGCATCATCATTTTACTTTCCAGCTTGATCGCTGATCGCATCGGCTTTGGTCCACTCATGTTCGCGGCATTTATCATGCACCTCGTGTCGGCTGCGCTCACGCTGGCAACGGGCGCAGCATTCGCAGCCGGTGGGAAGCCGCTGGCGTTTCAGTGTCTGTTCTGGGGTATGTTTCTCTTTGCGATTGGCAATGGCATTGCCGAGGCCGTCGTGAATCCGCTGGTCGCCACGCTGTTTCCAAAAAACAAAACCCACTATCTCAATATTCTCCACGCCGGCTGGCCAGGTGGCCTGATTTTGGGAGGGCTCGCGAGCTACTTCATGGCCGGGGGTGGCGACACGAAGCCGGTGGCCTGGGAGATTCAGATATCGCTATTTCTTGTGCCTGTTGTGCTTTACGGTCTCATGATGCTGGGCCAGCGATTTCCAAAAAGTGAAGCCAGCAGTTCTGGAATTTCCTACCGCGAGATGCTCGGCGAGTTGGGCATTGTGGGAGCCGCTGTGATCTGCAGCCTCTTGGCCCTCTTTTTCAAGAGCGATCTGGGGCTCTCCCCGATGGTCTCTGGCAGCATCGCAGCAGCGATGCTGGTGGCGTTTGGCGCAGCCACGGGCTTTCGCTTTGGCCACCTGCTGCTGGCAGCCCTGCTCGTTATCCACGGATTGGTTGGCTATGTGGAACTAGGAACCGACTCGTGGATCTCAAAGATCACAGGCACGATCATGGCCAGCCCAGCCAATGGCTTGCTGCTCTTTGTCTACACGTCTTTCTTGATGTTTGTGCTGCGGTTTTTTGCCGGGCCAATCGTTGAAAAGATTTCGCCGCTGGGCCTCTTGGCCATGTCGGCTGTATGTGGCGCCGGTGGGCTCACGCTCTTGGGGAACGCCGAAGGAGCCGTCATGTGCATCGTGGCTGCAACGGTCTACGGTATCGGCAAGACATTCCTCTGGCCAACGATGCTGGCTGTTGTGAGCGAGCAGTTTCCGAAGGGAGGCGCGATTACGATGGGGGCTGCCGGTGGTGTTGGCATGCTTGCAGCTGGCCTGCTCGGTGGCCCTGGAATTGGGTTTCTTCAAGACCAGAACGCTTCCAACAACCTGCGTCAGGCGAGCCCTGCCGTGTTTGAACGCTACGAATCGCGAACGCAGGATGGAACTCCAAAGGAAAATGAATTCCTCTGGCTCAAGACAGCGGGGCTCGACGGTGCCAAGGTGGGCGTGCTGGAAGATGACGGCAAGGAAGCGCAGCGGGCCCTCGAGTTGTTGGAGAACGAAAAAGCAAAACCAGAGGCCATTGGGGCCCAGCAAAAACTGGTTGATTGGTGGAAGAACGATGCCCAGCCGAACGCCAAGGAAGACAAAAAGTTGGTGGAGGAAGCCGGTCTCTTTGGCGGCCGGCAGGCGCTCAAGCTCACGGCACTGGTGCCAGCAACGATGTTTGTTTGCTACGCCTTGCTGCTGATTTTGTTTTGGATGCGGGGAGGCTACAAAGCCCGCGGCATGCATCACTAACCGCAAGCCCAAGCCAAGCCTGGGATTCAAACGAGTCGCAGTTCGAGCATCCCTCGATCCACGCTTCGAGCCCGAATCCCACCGGGGAGGTCAACGGCCTGTTCGGCGGCATCGGAGTGCGATGCAATCGCCGCCAGCCTAGCGTAGTGTTTGGCCGTCATGTCTCGCTGTGCCCATTGCTCGCGACGCCAGAGCACCACAAACATCTCGGCTAAGAGGTGCGCGCTCAGCGATTGCAGCCCACCGACTCGCAGAACGACAGTGCCGTCGGTGTGTCGGTGCGAGTAGATATCGAGCAGGTGTTCGGCCGCGCTTGTCAGAGCCTGTGCAACAAGGGATGCCTGCTGCCCCAGCCGCACAAGCGACTGGGACGCCGCTGGATACGGGCCGGCTGTAACGCGAGGCAGGATGTCGTGCCGGAGAAAGTTGCGTGCGTAGCGAGTATCGGCATTCGATTCGTCTTCACACCATCGCTGACCGATCGCCATCAGGGCCGCTCGCACCATCTGCCCTGAGGTGTGCAAGAGCGGGCGCACCATCGCTACGCCGTCGCACAGTTGGCGGGCCATAGACATACCTGCTAGGCCCACCAGTCCGGTGCCTCGCAGACTCCTGTGCAGGATTGTTTCAGCTTGATCGTCCGCCGTGTGAGCCACCGCCACGTGCCTCGCGCCAATCTCGCGAGCCAGATCAACGAAAAATGTCTGACGCAACCGGCGTGCCCTACCCTCAATACCCTCGCCCAGATGCAGGACGTCGTGGCGTACGGCCAGTTCTCGCGACGCCATCTGCAGCCCCAGCCGCCCGGCGAGCGCGGCGACAAAAGCCTCGTCGTCGGCAGCGGATAGCCGGAGGTCGTGTTTTGCGTGGGCAACAACCAGCTGAGCATTGCTGCCGGATGCAAGCTCGTGTAATCCCAGCAGCAACCCCACGCTGTCGGCTCCTCCCGACACGCCGACAATCACCGGCGCCGACCACAATCCCGCCCGAGGCAGCCCAGATGCAAGCGCGGCGAGAAAATCGCTGACCTGCGGCCGTTGAGAGGAAAGAAGTGTTTTCATGCCGGTCCATTGTGGCATCCCGCAAGAGTCTTCCGACAGGGGCAGCCGCTCTGGTCCGGCCCCATTCGCGTGGAATACCGGCGGATTCTGGCGTTTGGGCCGACCGAAGCGGGATTGAACCGGCTTGGTTGGCGGGCTACCCTCCACGTCCCTGCAAGCATCCGACAAAGCCTAGGCCAGACAGTGGCCAGAAAGACTCGTTTCATGCACCTGCGATTTCCACTCGGCGTCCGCATCGCAATCGGGGCCTGCCTCCTGCTACCAGTCCTGTGCAGTGGTTGCTCGACACTCGGCACGCTCACGTATTTATTTATGCCGAATGATGTTCAGGCAGAATTTAATGGGCTCCGTGGCAAACACATAGCGGTGGTCTGTAAACCAATTGTTGAACTGGAGTTCAGTGACGCAGGTTCCTCTCGCGAACTGGCCAGCAAGGTGGGTTCACTGCTCGACCAGAACGTGCGCAAGCTCAAGATGATCGACCAACAGGAAGTCGCCCGTTGGATCGACGAAAACTCATGGGTTGACTACACAACGTTGGGGAAGTCGCTGGATGCCGATCTAGTCGTGGCGATCGATCTCGAGGAGTTTCGAATGCACGAGGGATCGACGCTCTACCGAGGCCACGCGACAGCCCATGTGCGTGTGTATGATATCGCAAAGAAAAAGGTCGTCTTCGAAAAACGCGTGGACGACTTCAAGTTTCCAGCCGACAGCGCGGTGCCAACAAGCGATCAGAGCGAGGCCCAATTCCGAGGCCTGTTCATCCAAGTTCTGGCCCAGCGGATCTCTCGCAGCTTTCACGCCTACGAGAGTCGCACCTACTTTGCCGAAGACAGCCTCACGTTCTAGGCCGGATTCGACTGTGGTGGAGCCCCGACTCGGCGGCTAAAACCTTATAGATTTTTGAGGTTGCGCTTTGGCTTGGGTGGAGCCATCATTCGCTTCTTGTCGTCGGCTGGATTGGCATTCCCACCGCCGCCGTCCGGGGGCTTTGGATCGTTCACGCCGGTGTGGCTTTCTGACCACGCATAGCCCAGCGGGGTGCGGAGTTCGTGGCTGGCAAGCAACGCCCACGGAGTGCCTGGATGCTCGGCCACCACTCGGGAGAGCAACAGCGTCGATTGCTTGGCTAGTTTTTCAGTCTGCGATCCAACGGTGACAGCGTCGCTTGGATTGAGTTGCCACGTATCGCTGTGCGGGTCTTTAAATTTCATGCCCGACTTCGCCTGCGCGAGCATCAGGTTGTAGGCATCGGTTCTCACCTTGACGGCCAGCACTCGGCCCAAGGCCAGATCGTAGCCAGCCTGCCATCGCTTTTCTCGAATCTTTTCCCTGTCTTCAAGGCCTGTTGCAAGGATCCCGTGGAGCGCGTCAATCTTTGGCTGGATCTTCGCAGCCACTTTCTGGGCCTCGCCCAACAGGTTGACCAGCGCCCCCTCATTCTGCTTTGGAAACGTCATTTCAGGCGATTCCATCGGGCTAATCTCCGAACTGGCAGCCGCCTGGAGCAACGCCCGCTTGGCACGGCTCTTGTCAATCTCCTGCTTGTATTTATCCGCCGAAACATAATCGGGCTGGTAGCCTCGCATTGCTTCGGAATCAAAGAAATATCGCAACTGCGATGCCATCGGCGCAGTCTCATCGTTGTTGACCCGCCTACGGGCACCGCTATTGGCATGCACGCGAAAATAGATGCCGCCAGTTTCGCCGCAGAGCTTTGAGAGGTGAAATGGACCAAAACCGGAGTCGATTGCCTCGTCTGCCTGCCGTCCGGAGTGCACTCGGACAACCTCCGACAACGCCGTCTCAGGCCCCTGCTCGATCAAGGCCCACTGCTCGTTCTGGTCGAATTTTGGATCCATCTCCACGTACTTCATCTTCACTTCCCGAAGGCCAAACGGGGCCGGCACGCCCACCACATAAACAGGCATGCCAAGCGTGCGGCAGAAATGGGCTGTTTGATCGGCTGCATTGGAGTCGTTGCCCACTTCGTCGGTGAAGACAACAATCATGACGTTTTTCTTGGGTGCTGTGGTTCGAAAAACTTTCGCGACCTCCGCTGCTGATCGAATCGCTTGGAATGTCATCTCCACGCCCGAGTCGTCGATCGACACGCCTTGAATCGCTTTGACGACTTCGTTCACGTCATCGGTAGGCTGCTTGGTGACGAGGCTCACTTCCTTGCCAAACGCAATCACAATATTCGTGAGGTCAGGACGGTTGTGCTCCGATCGGTTGGCGCCGAGTTCATCAAAAACGCGGCCCAAGCGGGATGCGATTTCCTTCCGCTGCGACGCAAGGCTGACGGAGCGATCGAACACCCAGCAGACCACAGTCGCCCGCTGTTCGAGCGAGTTGGCAATCTCAGCGGTCAGCCGGTCAACTGCCCCTGCCGCCCCGGTGGTACCGACGCCAACGGAGCCTTTCACGAGCACGCTAGTGTTCATCGTTTGTGCCGTCGGAAGGTCGTCCATGGCTTCCAAGTGAATATCGCTGACCAGATCTGGATCGGCTTCAACAGGCACGACTGACACTTCAGAGAGCGTGGGGGCTAGGGCCTGTGCTACCGCATCGCTCTGCTCACTTTGGGCGCCCACAGTCGGCACTGCTTCGTCAGAAAAGCTGATTTCCTGAGGCGTGAGCAGCACGTCCTCTTCCGTTACTTGTGGCGCTTCAATGAGCGTAAAGGACCGGGCCATCTTGGGGATTTCATTCAGCCCTACAAGGGCCAGCGACAGGAGCACAATCACGTGAATGGCAAGGCTCACCGCCCACGCTGGCGTATCCCCATCCAGCGGAGTTTCCTCTTCGCCCGTGTACAGTTGCCAACGCTCTTTTGCCCGTTCAAAAATTCCCATTGGTCGCACTCAACCTCAGCAAGAGGCCGCTTCGAGAAGTACCTAGCCAAAAATGGATGTAAAACAACGAGTCCTGCCGGACTGGCATGGTATTCGTCTGGCTTATTGTAGTCTATTCCCTCGGAAACTGCCGCGTCGGCACGTTGACTCAATAGAGGGGTACGGCATAGCATTTCTATGGGTTTTGTGGCCCGTAGGCTTGCGATTTTTTCGCCACCGTCCTGTGCGTAGGGTCTGGCATCAACAGAAGGTCTTTGTCATGCGTGTCGTGGCTGTCGTGGCTGTTTCCTTTCGGTCCCCATTTTTTCTGATGCTTGTAGCTCTGTGGCTCGGCCCGCGACCGCACGGCATCTGGG